>Ga0180218_1001822_pt1 | contig 12194 bp, 10 predicted proteins | sample eDN3rd37CKraftBY_FD_151334 | JGI IMG/M metagenome (GOLD analysis project Ga0180218, IMG submission 151334) | Enriched backyard soil microbial communities from Emeryville, California, USA - eDNA 3rd pass 37_C Kraft BY (version 2) (version 2) | ecosystem: Environmental > Terrestrial > Soil >... | reverse complement strand
GCCCGGACCGCAGGCGGGGGCAAGTTGGAACGGCCGCATGTGGCGTGACAATACCGCACCGACGTGCGAGGAGCGGCCGACGTCCTGAGCTTGCCTCAGGCGGATCCACCCACCGGCATGGCACCACGATCGTGGCGAGGACCCTCTTTCCAGCAGCCGACGGAAATCACATCAATGCGGCTGGAGGAATTTCGCGCGGTAGCGACCGTCGGCGCCGGCAACGAACAGCTCCTTCACCTGAGGATGACGCAGCGGCGTACCGGTCGTATCCGGAAGCAGGTTCTGCTCCGAGACATAGGCGACGTACTCGGTGTCCGCATTCTCGGCGAGCAGGTGATAGAAGGGCTGCTCCTTCTTCGGCCGGATCTCCTCGGGGATCGACTCCCACCACTCCTCGGTCGAATTGAAAACCGGATCCACGTCGAAAATGATTCCGCGAAACGGATAGATCCGATGGCGCACGACCTGTCCGAGCTGAAACTTGGCCAGCTTCATGCCGCGATGGGTCCGGCGTGCTTTAGGAGAACTCGAGCTCATACGGCGACGTATCGCCTCCCTGCTCGATCTGTCAATGGCCGCTTCCGTGCGGCCGCCGCGCGATGCGGCCATGGCACTAAGGGGCTATCTCGCACGGCCAGAGCATCCTAGATTGCGCCTCAAAGTTCTGAAGTACGCGCCGCATTGCCCGGCATCCCAGACACGAAAGCACGACAGGCGAGGAAGAGACAAGACATGCGTCACGGCGGCAAAATCCTGATCGATCAGCTTGAATCGCAAGGTGCGACTGCAGCTTTCACCGTGCCGGGAGAAAGCTTTCTCGCCGCCCTGGATGGATTGCACGACTCGAACCGCATCAAGACGGTGATCTGCCGGCAGGAAGGTGGCGCCGCCATGATGGCGGAGGCCTGGGGCAAAGTGACGGGTGAGCCCGGCATCTGTTTCGTCACACGTGGCCCCGGCGCGGCCAATGCCATGAGCGGCCTGCACGTCGCCCAGCAGGACTCGACGCCGATGATCATGTTCCTCGGCCTGCCGGGCGAGAAACACGAGGACCGCGAGGCCTTCCAGGAGATTGAAACCAAGCAGCTCTTCTCCTCGTTCGTGAAGTGGGCGGCCGTGATCCGCTCCACGGCGCGCATTCCCGAGTATGTCAGCCATGCCTATCATGCCGCGAAGAACGGCCGGCCCGGTCCCGTGGTGCTGGGCCTTCCCGAGGACATGCTTTCGAGCACCGGCGAGGCCGCCGACGCCAAGCCGGCGCGCTTCGCACATCCGGCGCCGAGCAGCAGTGACGTGGAAGAGTTGAAAGCTGCACTGGCGAAAGCGAAGCGGCCGGTGATGATCATCGGCGGTCCGGGCTGGAGCCGCGACATCCAGAAAAGTGTCGAGGCCTTCGCGGAGCGCTACGACATGCCGGTCGCGGCCGCCTTCCGCTATCAGGACTACATGGACAACCGGCACCCGAACTATGTCGGGCACGCCGGCATCGGGCTCGATGCCAAGCTCGCGAGTGCGATCAAGGGCGCGGATGTGCTGATCGTCGTTGGCGCACGGCTGGGCGAGATGACGACGTCGACCTATACGCTCCTCGACATCCCCAATCCGAGCCAGTTTCTCGTGCACGTCCATCCCTCTGGCAGCGAGCTCGGCTCCGTTTATCGCGCTGACCTGCCGATCAACGCGACGGCGGAGACCTTTGCGCGCGCGCTCGACGGCCTCGGCAAACCGGCGGCGACGCCCTGGAGCGGCCTGCGCAAGGAGCTTCGTACTAGTTACGAGGAGTCACTGAAGCCGCTGGCAACGCCCGGCGCCGTGCAATTTGCCGAGGTCGTGCGCATGGTCTCGGACATGATGCCGGAGAACGGGATCGTGACGAACGGCGCCGGCAACTACGCCGCGTTCGTGCACAAGTACACGCAGTACAAGGGCTACAAGAGCCAGCTCGCGCCGACGTCCGGGTCCATGGGCTACGGCCTTCCGGCGGCGATCGCGGCCAAGCTCGCCGATCCGACCCGCACCGTCGTCAACTATGCCGGCGATGGCTGCTTCATGATGACGGGGCAAGAGATCGCAACCGCCGTACAATACGGTCTCAACGTCATCACCATCGTTGCCAACAACGGCATGTACGGCACGATCCGCATGCATCAGGAGAAGCACTATCCGGATCGCGTGGTAGGCACCAAGCTCGTCAATCCAGACTTCGCGGCCTATGCGCGCGCATTCGGCGGGCACGGGGAGACCGTGGAGCGCACCGAGGATTTCAAGCCGGCGTTCGAGCGCTCCCTCAAGGCCGGCAAACCGGCGATCATCGAGTGCCGCATCGACCCCGAAGCGCTGACTCCCCGCCAGACGATGACCCAGATTCGCGAGGCGGCGGGCAAGAAGTAGACAACTGCAATTGCGCACGGCGCGCGGCGCGCGGCCGCTCGGGCACCCGCCTCGGCGGCCGCTTCCGCGTCTACGCCCAAGACCGCCCGAAGATGTAAACAAGCAATTAATTTAATATTCGAGCCATTTACCAATCACATTACTAACAATCGACTAAAGCCGGGAAATGTATTACTCAATGTACACCACGAAACAAGACCACAGCGGGGCGCAAGCCATGGATCATCGTGCAAATCTGGAAGCGGTCGGACGCCTTGGGCGGGCTGCACGGATCGGCGCCGTGATCTGCCTCCTGATTGCCTGCGCCCTGCTGGTGAGCTCCCTGATGTCGGCCAACCGGGTTTCCGCCGACGTCCAGCTGCTAAGTTCGCCGACTTTGCGAGTTCTCTGAGATTTCCAATCCCGCTCTTCACTCACTCCGCTCAACTGACGTCTCCTGCAAAAAACTAGCCCCCGCTTCGCGTTGAAGCGGGGGCTTTTTTGCGCCGTACTTGCCGTCGCGCGTCAGAAGCCGAGCATGGCCTCGATCGGACCCTTTGGCAGCGGGACCAGAAACCACTTCTCGAACATCATGAAGAAGAACAAGGGCACGCCGAGAGCGACCAGGAGCGCCCGAAGCGCGCTTTCGCCGCCGACGAAGATCATGAAGAAGAAGATGAACAGGCCCGACGCCGCATAAAGACCGATGTACTGGACGGCCCCCACGTAGATGATCGCCGGGATGAGCACCGTGATCACACGCACGAACGCCGGCCGCGTGACGAAGGCGTCGCTCAAGCCTTCCCCCTTGCCCATGACCGCCTTCAGCAGGATGGCGATGCTGGCGGTGGCCAATACCACAGCGATGTAGAACGGAAAGTAGCCTCCGCGCGGTCCCTCACCCTCGGCCCAGCCGATGCCGAGCCGAAGACTGTCGGTGATGATGATCGCGCTGATGCCGAGCAGCACCAGCGCCACCACGATCTCCATGACTCGGTTAGAGACCAAGCCGGGCTCGTCCGATGCATCACCCTGCTCGTGCATGCCTTCCTCCTTCACCCCCTGGAAGCCCTCGCGGCGCAGCCGTGCCGCGAGGATCACCGACGGGACCGGTCAGACCGACCGGGCATTTATTTTGCTTCCGCAAGGAAGCCTGCTGACTTCATCAGCTCGTGATGGCGCTTTTCCGCAGCCGCCACCCACTTGGTGTAGTCATCGCCTGCCATGAACGTGTTGTTGAAGGCGCCCTTCTCCATGAACTCCTTCCAATCGGGTGTCTCGCGCACCTTCTTGAAAAGATCGACGTAGAAGGCGACCTGGTCTTTGGTCACGCCACCCGGCATGAAGATGCCACGCAGCATCTGATAGTCGACGTCGACGCCCGATTCCTTGCACGTCGGGATGTCGGACCACGCCATCGTGTCCGTAACCTTGTTCGTGTAGGTGCTCCGCTTGTTGTCGAAGATGCAGAGCGGCCGCAGTGCGCCGGCACGCCATTGAGCCACAGCCTCGATCGGATTGTTCACCGACGAATCCACGTGCTTGCCGACGAGCTGCACGGCGACCGCGCCACCACCGCGGAACGGCACATACGTGAAGTGCTTACCGCCGGTCACCTTCTCGAGCGCCACCGTGATGATCTGATCTTCCTGCTTGGAACCGGTGCCACCCATCTTGAATTGTTTGTCGGCTCCGGCCTTCACGGCGTCGATGTAATCCTTGGGAGCCTTGTACGACGTTTCGCTGTTCACCCACAGAACGAACTGGTCGAGGGCAAGCATCGCAACAGGCGTCAGGTCCTTCCAGTTGAACGGCACACCCGTCGCCATGGGCGTTGTGAAGAGATTGGAGAGCGTGATGATGATCTGGTGTGGATCGCCCTTGCTCTTCTTAACCTCGAGAAAGCCTTCGGCACCCGCGCCGCCAGCCTTATTGATCACGACAATCGGCTGCTTCATCAGGTTGTGCTTGGTGACGACGCCCTGGATGAAACGCGCCATCTGATCCGCGCCACCGCCGGTTCCGGCCGGGATGATGAACGTCACCTGCTTGGTCGGTTCCCATGCTTGGGCCGGAAGAGCGGCGCCCGCGAGCAATGCCGCGCTTGCCATAGCAGCTCCCGCTAAGCGGCACCTCAGCGTCGTGCGTCGTAAGTGCATTGCGATTTCCTCCTTTTTCGTCCGCCTCTGTTTGTGAGGCCTTCTTGCTGCCTTCAGGGACAGAAGACAGAATTGCAGTGCTGACGCGTTCTCCCTGCTCAAACGGCCGTCGCGGATCGCGACTGCGCGAAGCGGGCCCTGAACGCAGTGACCAGCGGCCAGAGCAGCATCGCAATGCCGAGCGACATGATCGAGGCGACGAGCGGGTTGGCCCAGAAGATGTTGAGGCTGCCCTGCGAGAGCAGCATGCTCTGACGGAACGACTCTTCCGCCTTGTCCCCGAGCACGATCGCCAGAACGAGCGGCGCAAGCGGATATCGAAGCTTGTTGAAGACATATCCGACGACGCCGAACACGAGCATCATCCACACGTCGAATATATTGTTGTTCACTGTGTAGGCGCCGATCGCGCAGATGACAAGAATCACCGGCGCAATGATCGAGAAGGGAATGCGCAGGATCGACGCAAAAAGTGGAACGCAGGTCAGCACCACGATCAGGCCGACGACGTTTCCGAGATACATCGAGGCAATGAGACCCCAGACGAACTCTTTTTGCTCGACGAACAGCAGCGGGCCGGGCTGCAGCCCCCAGATCAGAAGGCCGCCAAGGAGCACCGCCGCCGTCGGCGAGCCCGGGATGCCGAGCGTGAGCATGGGCAGGAGAGCGCTGGTGCCCGCGGCGTGCGCCGCGGTTTCGGGCGCGACAACGCCTTCGATCTCGCCTTTGCCGAAGTTCGCCCCGCGCGGCGAGATGCGCTTGGCAAGTCCGTAGCTCATGAACGACGCCGGCGTCGCGCCACCCGGCGTGATTCCCATCCAGCAGCCGATGATGCAGCCGCGGATCGACGTCGCCCAATAGCCGAGCAGCTTCTTCCAGGTCGTCAGCACAACGCGCAGGCGCAGCTTGGCATTCGAGCCTTGGAACTTGAGCCCATCCTCCATCGACGACAGGATCTCGCCGATGCCGAACAGGCCGATCACCGCGATCAGGAAGTCGAAGCCGTTGAGCAACTGCTCGTAGCCGAAGGTCATGCGGAGCTGGCCCGTGACGCCGTCCATGCCGACGGCAGCGAGGGCGAAACCGAGGGCCATGGCGGCGAGCGTCTTCCAGGCACTGCCGCGCCCCATGCCGACAAAGCTCGCGAATGTAAGGAAGAAGACAGAAAAGAATTCGGCAGGCCCGAACTGCAGCGCGAAACGCGCAATGATCGGCGCGAGGAAGGTGATGACGATGACCGCCACGAAGGCGCCCACGAAGGAGGACGTGAAGGCGGCCGTCAGCGCTTCATCGGCCTGGCCTTTGCGGGCCATCGGGTGCCCGTCGAAGGTCGTCGCCACCGACCATGGCTCACCGGGGATATTGAACAGGATGGAGGTGATGGCCCCGCCGAACAGCGCCCCCCAATAGATGCAGGAGAGCATGATGATGGCCGACGTCGGCGGCATCGAGAAGGTGAGGGGCAGCAGAATGGCTACACCATTGGCGCCACCCAACCCCGGCAGAACACCGATGATTACCCCGAGGACGATGCCGACGAACATCAAGGCGAGGTTGTAAGGGGTCAGTGCGACGCTGAACCCATGCATCAGAGATGCGATCTCTTCCACGATGCCTCCGCACGTCAGCGTTCCGCCCTGGTACGGTAGTCAAGGTACGAAGGTTTCAGACCGTCGAGCCTCGTCCCCGCCTGCTCGTCGTTGCGAGCACATCCCCGAATTCGATTCCGATCAGTCATTCATTTTCGTGATCGTTTATTCGCGGGATGCTTATTATTGGCATACCATATACCCCTTCTCGGCCGCGTGACAAGAAGCCACAACGCAAGCGCAGCGAGAGACGTTGAACGCCCCGGCATCGGCTTCGACCCGAAAGGCAGACGTCGTCAGAAATGCCCGCCATTCATGCATTTCGCGCGTCGGCCTGATTCTCAAATGCGCCACGCGAGCGGTCGGCAAAGCCTTTCGGCGTACGCACATGCACCATAGGGGGCTTGAACAGGCGGCCTCGATCGATCTATGGTATACCAAGAACCACAGCCGCCCGGCCCAGCCCCCACCGAGGTGCGCCTTGTCTGACACCCAGATCAGAATTGCCCCGATCGTCGAAAGCCTGAGCCTCAAAGCCAAGGCCTATGCCGCGCTCAAGTCGGCGATCATGCAGATGAACATTTACGATGACAACGCCGAGCTGAAGCTCGACGAGCGCGACCTTTCCTCGCGCTTCGGCGTCTCGCGCACGCCGCTCAGGGAAGCGCTGGCACAGCTCGACTCCGAAGGCCTCGTACGCATCGTGCCGCGCAAGGGCATTTTCATCGTCCGGCGCACCAAGGCCGAGATTCTCGAGATGATCACGGTCTGGGCGGCGCTCGAGAGCATGGCGGCCCGTCTCGCGACCAAGGAAGCGTCGGACGAGGAACTCGCAGGCCTGCACGATCTCGTCGACAGCTTCTCGACCGACAAGGTCGCGGCCAAGATGGGCGAGTACTCCGACACCAACATCCGCTTCCATCAAGCGATCATCCGGCTCTCCAAATGCGGCCTCATTGCCGAGATGACCGAGAGCCTTTTCTTCCACGTCCGCGCCATTCGCCAGCGCACGATCTTCGAGGACGACCGGGCACGGCGCTCGATCGTCGATCACAAGGAGATCGTCGCCGCACTCGAGGCGCGCGATACCGAACGGGCCGAGCGGCTGGTACGCGAGCATACGCTCAAGCTGCGCGATCACGTCGAACGCTTCGTGAAGATCGACTGACGCCGAAAACGGGCAGCGCCGGCCAGACATCAACGAGAACACAACTGCGTGGGAAGGAAGCACAATGTCAGCAACAGCCCAGAACGCTGAGACGACTGCGGCCGCAGGCGAGCAAGAGCTGACCGACGGCTTCAACCTCATCATCGATGCGCTGAAGCTCAACGGCCTCGATACGATCTACGGCGTGCCGGGCATCCCGATCACGGATTTCGGCAGAATGGCGCAGGCCTCGGGCATCCGCGTCATCTCCTTCCGCCATGAGCAGAACGCTGGTTATGCCGCCTCCATCGCGGGCTTCCTGACGAAGAAGCCGGGCATTTGCCTCACGGTTTCCGCGCCGGGCTTTCTGAATGGCCTCACGGCCCTCGCGCACGCGACGACGAACTGCTTCCCGATGATCCTCATTTCAGGTTCGTCCGAACGCGAGATCGTCGATCTGCAGCAGGGCGATTACGAGGAAATGGATCAGCTCGCGATCGCCAAGCCGCTGTGCAAGGCGGCGTATCGCGTATTGCACGCGCAGGACATCGGCATCGGTATCGCGCGGGCGATCCGCTCCGCCGTCTCGGGACGTCCCGGCGGTGTCTACCTCGACCTGCCGGCGAAGCTGTTCGGTCAGGTCATAAGCGCGGAAGCCGGCCGCAAGTCGCTCGTGAAGGTCATCGATCCGGCACCGGCGCAGATTCCCGCGCCTGAAGCGGTGAAGCGCGCACTCGACGTGCTGAAGAGCGCGAAGAAGCCGCTCATCATTCTCGGCAAGGGCGCGGCTTATGCCCAGGCCGATGACGCGATCCGCGCCTTCGTCGAGAAGAGCGGCGCGCCGTTCCTGCCGATGAGCATGGGCAAGGGACTGCTGCCGGACACACATCCGCAGTGTGCCGGCGCCGCGCGCTCGACCGTGCTCAAGGACAGCGACGTCGTCCTGCTGATCGGGGCGCGCCTCAACTGGCTGCTCTCGCACGGCAAGGGCAAGGCCTGGGGCGACGCGCCGAAGAAGTTCATCCAGATCGACATCGAGCCCAAGGAGATGGACTCGAACGTCGAGATCGTAGCGCCCGTCGTCGGCGACATCGGCTCCTGCGTGTCCGCCCTGCTCGCCGGCATGGATACGAACTGGCCCGCGCCGCCTGCCGATTGGACAGGCGCCGTCGCCAAGAAGCGCGACGAGAACGTCGCCAAGATGGCGCCGCGCCTCATGAACAACAACAACCCGATGGACTACCACGGCGCGCTCGGCGTGCTCCGCACGGTCATCAAGGAGCGCCCTGACGCGATTCTCGTGAACGAGGGCGCCAACACGCTCGATCTCGCACGCGGCATCATCGACATCTATCAGCCGAGAAAGCGCATCGATGTCGGCACATGGGGAGTCATGGGCATCGGCATGGGCTACGCCATCGCCGCGGCCATCGAGACCGGCAAACCGGTGCTCGCCGTCGAGGGCGACAGCGCGTTCGGCTTCTCCGGCATGGAGGTCGAGACCATCTGCCGCTACAAGCTCCCGGTGTGCGTCGTCATCTTCAACAATGACGGCATCTATCGCGGCACCGATGTCAACAAGGTGAGTGACGATCCCGCAACGACCGTGTTCGTCAAGGGCTCGCGCTACGACCGCATGATGGAGGCCTTCGGCGGCGTCGGCGTGAACGCCACCACGCCCGACGAGCTTCGCCGCGCCGTGAATGCCGCGATGGATTCCGGCCAACCGACGCTCATCAACGCCGTTATCGACCCCGCTGCCGGCAGCGAAAGCGGCCGCATCGGCAATCTCAATCCCCAAAGCGCACTGTCGAAAAAGAAGTAAGGGAGGGTCACATGAAAGCGCTCGCAGGCGTCCGCATTCTCGATTTCACGCACGTCCAGTCCGGCCCGACGTGCACTCAGCTACTCGCGTGGTTCGGTGCCGACGTGATCAAGGTTGAGCGCCCAGGTACGGGCGACATCACCCGTGGCCAGCTCATGGATGTCCCGAACGCGGACAGCCTCTATTTCACGATGCTGAACCACAACAAGCGCTCGATCACGCTCGACACCAAGAACAAGACGGGCAAGGAAGTGCTCGAGCGCCTGATCAAGACGTGCGACGTGCTCGTGGAGAATTTCGGTCCGGGCGTGCTCGACCGCATGGGCTTTCCCTGGGAGACCATCCACCAGCTCAATCCGCGCATGATCGTCGCCTCGATCAAGGGCTTCGGTCCGGGGCCGTACGAGGACTGCAAGGTCTATGAGAACGTCGCGCAGTGCACGGGCGGCGCCGCCTCGACGACCGGTTTCCGCGATGGCGTGCCGCTCGTGACCGGCGCGCAGATCGGCGACAGCGGCACGGGCCTGCACCTCGCGCTCGGCATCGTAACGGCGCTCTTCCAGCGCACCCACTCGGGCAAAGGCCAGCGGGTCACCTGCGCGATGCAGGACGGCGTGCTCAATCTTTGCCGCGTCAAGCTGCGTGATCAGCAGCGGCTCGCGCATGGCCCCCTCACCGAGTACAGCCAGTACGGCGAGGGCGTGCCGTTCGGCCCCGCCGTGCCGCGCGCGGGTAACGACTCGGGCGGCGGCCAGCCCGGCCGCATCCTGAAGTGCAAGGGCTGGGAGAGCGACCCCGACGCCTACATCTACTTCATCACGCAAGCGCCGGTCTGGGAGAAGATCTGCGACGTGATCGGAGAGCCCGGCTGGAAGACCGATCCTGATTTCGCGACCCCGAAGGCGCGCCTCCCACGCCTCAACGAGATCTTCGCGCGCATCGAGGATTGGACCAAGACCAAGACCAAGTTCGAAGCAATGGACATCCTCAATGAGTTCGACATCCCCTGCGGGCCGATCCTTTCCATGAAGGAGCTCGCCGAAGATTCGTCGCTGCGCGCGACGGGGACCGTCGTCGAGGTCGATCATCCAAAGCGCGGCAAGTATCTCTCGGTCGGCAATCCGATCAAGCTGTCGGACTCGCCTGCGGAGGTGAAGCGTTCGCCGCTCCTCGGCGAGCACACCGAGGAAGTGCTGCGCGACGTGCTCGGTTATTCGGCGGAGGAAATCGCAGCGATCAAGGCGTCCGGCGCGACGCAGCCGCCGCAGAAGCGCGCTGCCGCAGAATAGAGAGTGGGCCGCAGGACACCACAGCCTACGTGAGCAATGAGAGCCGCACGCTGCCGAGGCGCGAAGCGGGACCAGGGAGAAACAGCAAGCGATGCGTATCGTCGTCCATGGCCAGGAGGCCTTCGGTAAGGCCGTACTCGAGCGACTGCTCGAACGCGGTGAGAATGTCGTGGCCGTATGCTGCGCACCCGACAAGGCAGGCCGACCCGAAGATCCACTGAAGGTCTTCGCGAACGAGAAGGGCCTGCCCGTCCATCAGCCGAAGAGCTGGAAGACGCCGGAAGCACTCGAGCTCATGAAGTCCTTCAATGCGGACGTCTGCCTCATGGCCTACGTCCTCCTGTTCGTCCCGCAGCCTGTGCTCGACGCGCCGCGACTCGGCACGTTCCAGTACCACCCCTCACTGCTGCCCGCGCATCGCGGTCCGTCATCGATCAACTGGCCGATCGCCATGGGCAAGACGCGCACCGGCCTCACCATCTTCTGGCCGGACGAGGGCCTCGACGAAGGCCCCGTCCTCATCCAGAAGACCGTCGAAATCGGTCCCGATGAGACGCTCGGCGACGTCTATTTCAAGAAGCTCTTCCCCATGGGCGTCGACGCCATGATGGAAGGCCTCGATCTCGTGAAAGCGGGCGTCATCCTCAAGCACAAGCAGGATCTCGCCGCGGGCTCCTACGAGAGCTGGTTCAAGAAAGACCTTGCCGAGCTCGACTGGTCGAAGCCCGTTGCCGAGAACTACAACATCATTCGCGCGGCCAACCCCGCGCCGGGCGCCTGGACGACGCTCAAGGGTGCGAAGCTCGACATCTACGATGCGGCGCGCGTCGCCGGCAGCGGCAAGCCCGGCGAGGTGCTCGCGATCTCCGATGAAGGGATCACGATCGCCGGGAACGGCGGCGCGATCCTCGCCAAGCGCGTCAAGGCACCCGATACCAAAAAGATCGGCGCCGCCGAATGGGCGAAAGCTGTCGGCCTTGCCGTCGGTGACGTCTGCGCAGCGCCCCAGCCGAAAGCATCCGCCTGAATTCACAGCGCGCCGACGGACGCGGCAGAGCCTCGCGTCCGATGGCTAGGCGAAACATGACAGACGCGCCTCGGATCACAGAGCTCGATCCGAGCGCACGCCCGCAACGCCCTCCGCTGGAGACCATCCATGGCCGTCAAATCCGACATCGAAATTGCCCGCGAAGCCAAGAAGAAGCCGATCCAGGAGGTCGGCGCACGCCTCGGCATCGGTAGCGAGCATCTCCTCCCCTTCGGTCACGACAAGGCGAAGGTGTCCGCCGAATTCATCAAGTCTCTGGAGAGCCGCAAGAACGGCAAGCTGATCCTCGTTACGGCAATCAACCCGACACCCGCAGGCGAAGGCAAGACGACGACCACGGTCGGCCTCGGCGACGGCCTCAATGCCATTGGTAAGAAGGCTGCGATCTGCCTGCGCGAGCCCTCACTCGGCCCGTGCTTCGGCATGAAGGGCGGTGCGGCCGGCGGCGGCTACGCTCAGGTCGTGCCCATGGAGGACATCAACCTCCATTTCACGGGCGACTTCCACGCGATCACGAGCGCGCACAACCTGCTCTCGGCGCTCATCGACAATCACATCTACTGGGGCAACGCGCAGAACATCGATACGCGCCGCGTCGCCTGGCGCCGCGTCATGGACATGAACGACCGCGCGCTGCGCGAGATCGTCTGCTCGCTCGGCGGCGTCGCGAACGGCTTCCCGCGCGAAGCCGGCTTCGATATCACCGTGGCCTCGGAAGTGATGGCCATCCTCTGCCTCGCGACGGACCTCGCCGACCTAGAGAAGCG
>Ga0180218_1001820_pt1 | contig 12204 bp, 10 predicted proteins | sample eDN3rd37CKraftBY_FD_151334 | JGI IMG/M metagenome (GOLD analysis project Ga0180218, IMG submission 151334) | Enriched backyard soil microbial communities from Emeryville, California, USA - eDNA 3rd pass 37_C Kraft BY (version 2) (version 2) | ecosystem: Environmental > Terrestrial > Soil >... | reverse complement strand
CCTGGCTGCAGACCGCGGCCGGCCTGCCCGGCAACCAGATCAGGGCCACGATCGTCGCCTGCGGCGAATCCTCGGTCGAAGAATACCGCATCGGCTTCAGCACCCTCCAGAGCGCCGACGTCATCTATGGCTGCATCTGGCCTGTGCTCAGCAAGGAAGAAGCCGTCGCCGACATCATCGACACGCAGCAGGCCAGCATTCCCGAAGAGATCGCGGCGCTTCTGAAAGAACAGGGCATCACCGACGTGCGCCAGTTGCCGGGGCTGTTCCGGGCCGAGTTCTGCGACGATTGCGGCGCACCGTATTTTCCCGACCCTCTCGGCGAGATGCAGCACCCCGAACTGCCCGACGAAATCGACGTCAATCCACTCAATTTCCATTGACCGCCTCCGTACTTCAGCCGCCAAACCGTCTTTTGCCCGCCAGGATGTGAACACGCCCAGCTTCGACATCTTCTGCCGCGTCGTGGACAATTACGGCGACATCGGCGTCTGCTGGCGCCTGGCCAGGCAGCTGGCGCGCCATCCCGCGGCGGGGCCGGTTCGGCTCTGGGTCGATGATCTGGCCAGCTTTGCGCGCATCGAGCATGCGGTCGATGCCGCTGCCGCCCGGCAGAACGTAGCTGAAGTCGAGCTGCTGCACTGGACCGAGCCCGCGCCGGCCGTCGAGCCGCACGCCGTCGTCATCGAAGCCTTCGCCTGCAGCCCGCCCCCGGGCTTCATCGCCCGCATGCAGGACAATCTGTGGATCAACCTCGAGTACCTCAGTGCCGAAAACTGGGTGCAAGACTGCCACGCCCTGCCCTCGCTGCAGGCAAACGGCCTTCGAAAGTATTTCTTCTTCCCCGGATTCACCGAGGCAACAGGCGGTCTGTTGCGCGAACCCGGCCTTGTGGAGGCACGCGGCCAATGGCTGTCCCGGCCCGATCTGCGCTGGCGCCTGCTGCGCGACATCGGCATGCCCCAGGCCCTGACGGATAAATTGCAGGCGGGATGGCGACAGGCCTTCGTGTTTTGCTACGACAACGCGCCAGCGAATGCGCTGGCCCAGGCTCTTTCCCGCTCGAGCCGGCCCACCGTGGTCATCGTGCCCCAGGGCGTGCTGCCGGCCCTGGCCTCGATGCAGAACGAAAACCTGCGCATCTTCGAAATGCCCTTCGTCGGCCAGGACAGCTTCGACCGGCTGCTATGGAGCAGCGAGCTGAACATAGTCCGCGGCGAAGATTCCCTGGTACGCGCCATCTGGGCGCGGCAGCCCTTTCTTTGGCACATCTACCGCCAGGACGAAGACGCCCACCTGGCCAAGCTCGGTGCCTGGATGGAGCTGGCACGGTTTTCGCCCAATATCCGTGCCCTGATGAGGGCCTGGAACACAGGCGACGAGGCCGCCGCCCTGCAAGGCCTGCAGGACGCATTGCAAGCGGACGCCTTCTTGCAATGGCGCCTGGAAACAGGTTCTTTGCATGAACGGCTGGCCTCGCAGACCAGCCTGGCGGAACGCCTGCTGGCATTTTGCGCGGAAAAATCGCACAGCGGTTAAAATAGCGAGTTTTGTAAGCAATGCTCCGGTCCGCTCATGTATAGCTGGAGCAAACTATCCCGGAGTTTTTCCCAAGATGAAAACCGCACAAGAACTGCGCGTTGGCAACGTAATCATGGTCGGAGACCAGCCTCTCGTCGTCCAGAAGGCCGAATACAACAAATCGGGCCGCAATGCAGCCGTCGTCAAGCTGAAGTTCAAGAACCTGCTTAGCGGCTCGGGCAGCGAGTCGGTCTACAAGGCCGACGAAAAATTCGAAATCGTCGTGCTCGAGCACAAAGAGTGCACCTACTCGTACTTCGCCGACCCCATGTATGTCTTCATGGACGAAGAGTACAACCAGTACGAAGTCGAAGCCGACAGCATGGGTGATGCGCTCGACTATCTCGAAGAAGGCATGTCGGTCGAAGTCGTGTTCTACGACGGCCGCGCCATCTCGGTCGAGCTGCCCACCATCATCGTGCGCGAAATCACCTATACCGAGCCCGCCGTCAAGGGCGACACCTCGGGCAAGGTCCTGAAGCCCGCCACCATCAACACCGGCAAGGAAATCAGCGTGCCGCTGTTCTGCACCATCGGCGACAAGATCGAAATCGATACCCGCACGGGCGAATACCGCAGCCGCGTCATGTAAGACACGAAAAAATAGCGCCGCAAGGCGCTATTTTTTTGCTTGGGTCCAATGGGCCCGGGACTGCGCAAGCCTACTGCAAGCGGTCGTCATCGAGAAAGTCGGGGATGGGCATGACCGCGATGCCGTCGCGGGCCAGTTCTTCACGCTCGCGCAGCGTGGTCGAGCCACGAATGGCGCGATGCTCGATCTCGCCCTCGTGCATGCGCCGCGCCTCGTGGGCAAAACGTTCGCCGACGTTCTCGGAGTTGCGCACGATCTCGCGCACATGCTTGAGCACCTGGGCCTGGATCTGGGCCATGTGCTCGGGGCCCGGCGCCTGGGTAGCAGAGGCCTCGGCCGGACGCGATGCGGAAGCCTCGGCCGAATCGGGCAGGGCACGCCCCATGTTCAGGCGAGGCGCGGACAGCATTTTATTGACCTGGTGGCTATCGCAAACCGGGCACGCCAGAATACCCCGCTCGCGCTGGGCGTCGTAGTCGTCTGCCGACGCGAACCAGCCCTCGAAGACATGGCCCGCCTCGCACTGGAGATCGAATACTTTCAATGACATGATATGAATATGGGGCCTGCCGGGCGGATTGCAATAGTGTGTTTATTATAGGCTTCCCCGGCTACAGGCGGGGCACCGCGGCAAGCAGGCGGCGGGTTTGCTCGTGTTCGGGGCGATGCAGCACACGGCCTGTTTCGCCCATTTCAACGATGCGCCCCTCGTGCATGACGGCGATCCGGTCCGACAAATACTCCACCACGCCGAAGTTGTGGGTGATGAAAAGATAGGCCATGCCTGAATCGCGCTGCAGTTGCTGCAACAGTTCCAGCAACTGCGCCTGCACCGAGACGTCCAGCGCGGAAGTGGGTTCGTCGCACAGCAATACCCTGGGCTCTACCGCCAACGCCCTGGCAATGGCGATGCGTTGCCGCTGTCCTCCCGAGAATTCATGCGGGTAGCGCTCAACGGCCCCCGAGGGCAGCCCCACGCGGTCCAGAAGCTGCCTGACGCGATGCCGCCGCCTCTGGCGCGAGAGGTCGGGGCGCAGGGCCGCCACGCCTTCCTCAAGAACGTCGCCCACCTGCATGCGCGGGTCGAGCGAAGCATAGGGGTCTTGAAACACGATCTGCATTTCGCCCCGCAGCCGCTTGAGCGCGGCGCGTCCGGCATCGAGCACCGGTTGCCCCGCCAGGGTGACATGACCGGTAACGCGCGCCTGCTTTTCAAGCAAGCGCAGCAGGGCCTTGGCGACCGTCGTCTTGCCGCAGCCCGACTCGCCCAGCAGCGCCAACGTCTCGCCCGAATGAAGGTCGAGCGAGAGATCCTTCACCACATCGACGTCCGATTTTCCAAAATTGAACAGGCCGCCGCGCGCGCGGTAGCTGACGCAAAGATTCCTGACGCTGAGCACGGGGTCTATGCCGTTTATCGCCCTTTCAGTCGCCAGCGTCTCGGGCTCCGCCGGCGCCGCGCGTCCTGTCGGCGCAGGGGAATCGTCCGGCGCCGTCAGGGGCGCCCCCCTCTTTTCATAAGTGGGGACGGCAGCAAGCAGCTGGCGCGCATAAGGATGGCGGGCGGCGCTGAAGAACTGGCGCGCAGTCACGGATTCGACGATTTCGCCCTGGCGCATCAGCGCCACGTGATCGGCCACCTTGCTGACCACCGCCAGGTCGTGCGTGATCAACAGTATCGCCAGGCCCATCTCTTTCTGGATATCGGCCAGCAGGTCGAGTATCTGGGCCTGGACGGTAACGTCGAGCGCCGTGGTGGGCTCGTCGGCGATCAGCACGCCGGGCTCGGCCGCCAGGGCGATGGCGATCATGATGCGCTGCTTCTGTCCGCCCGAAAACTGGAAGGGGTAATCGCGGAAGCGGCGCTCGGCATCGTCGATGCCCACGCGGTTCATCCATTCGATCGCCTTGCGGCGCGCCGCCGCACCCCGATGCGGCGTATGCGCCACAATGGTCTCGACAATCTGGCGGCCCACGGTAAGCACGGGGTTCAGGCTGGTAGAGGGCTCTTGAAACACAATGCCCATTTTCCCGCCGCGCACCGAACGCATTTCCGCTTCGGGCAGGCGGCCCAGGTCGATGCCCTGAAGCACGACCTCGCCGCGGGTCATGCGGCCAGCCTCGGGAAGCAGGCGTAGCAGCGCCAGCGCTGTCATGCTTTTGCCGCAGCCCGACTCGCCGACAAGGGCAAAGGTCTGTCCGCGGCTCAGGGCAAGCCCCAGCCGCTTCACAGCCAGCATCGCGCCTTCGTCGTTCAGGATCTCGACGCAGAGGTCGTCGACGGTCAGCACCGTGTCGCCCCGCGCCGCCCCGCCCGCCGGCGCTGATTCGTATGCCTGGTTCATGGCGAGGCTCCTTGCGTGCCGGCGGCGCCGTCGGGCTCGGGCCGCTTGAGCCGCGGACGGAAGCGGCGGGTGCGCGGATCGAAAGCGGCCTGGACGGCATCGGCGAAGATGTTGGCCGACAGCACCAGGGCCAGCATGAACAGGAAAGCCGCCAGCAGGTTCCACCAGATCATGGGGTCGCGCGACATCTCCATGCGCGAAGAATCGATCATGGTGCCGAAGGAAGGGGTGGCCGGGTCAACGCCTATGCCCAGATAGGACAGCACGGCCTCATACAGCACCAGGCCCGAAAACTCGAGCACCATGGTGATCAGCACGATGTGCATCAGGTTGGGCAGAAGGTGCCTGGTCATGATGCGCCAATGGCTGACGCCGAAGGCGCGGGCGGCCTGCACATACTCGAGTTCGCGCAGCTTGAGCGTCTCGGCGCGCAACAGCCGGCAGAGCCCCGCCCAGCCCGTCAGGCCCAATATCAGGCACAACAGGAACAGACGCAGGTCGGCCCGCGCCGCCACGGTGGGAAAAAGCTCGGGATTGGTGTCTATATACACCTGCATCATCAGCACGCAGGCCGCGATCAGCAACACCCCGGGAATGGAAGTAAGCGTGGTGTAGAGGTACTGGATGATGTCGTCGACACGCCCCTTGAAATAGCCCGCCGAGATGCCGAAGAACAAGGCCGGCGGCAGCATGGCCAGGGTGGTAAGCGTGCCGATCACCAGGGCGGTTCGCACGCCCTTGAGCCCCTGGCGCAGCACGTCGTTGCCGGTGCGGTCGGTGCCCAGCACATGGTAATCAAGGGCCAGCGACCAGGCCACGCACACCACCAGCGACATCAGTGCGAAGGTGATCCACATGGCCCGCCAGGGCACGCCCGACTCGCTTCGCCACCAGGCGGTCCAGGCTGGCCGCAGCGACCCGTTCGTGCGCTTCAGTTGCCCGGCGGTTAGCAGGAGCGCGGCCAGGGCGGCAATGGCCAGGGCCGCCGCCGCGCCCCACGCCGTGCGCCGACGCAGGTCGTCGGCATGCTCGCTGTCATCGGCCAGCAACAGGCCGGCATGCTTCAGGCGCGGATAATCGCGCACCGCCTCGCCGTCGATGAGCTGGGTTTCTTTGGTGAACTGGCGCAAGGCCAGGGGGGCCGAATAGGTGGCCTCGGGGCTTCCCATTCTGGACCAGGAAAGCACGTCGTCCAGGGCCGAGCGCACGACCGGCGAATAAACAGCCTGGCCCGCCTCCTGGCCCTCGGCGGGCGGCATCTGCGGACGGTAATGGATGGAGTCGAGCAGACCGATCAGCAGGAAGGCGCCAAGCACCATGGCGGCGCACATGGCCGATGCCGTACGCGCCACGCTGCCCCAGGCCTTGCGCAATGAAGGCGTGCGGGCGGCTCGCCAGCTATACAGCAGCATTCCCGCAACCAGGCAGTAAATGAAGACGTCGGTCCAGAGAAAGGTGAACTTGGGCATGGCGCTACTCGAAACGGACGCGGGGATCGAAAATCGTGTACGAGACGTCGGCCAGGATCAGGCCGACGATGTACAGGGCCGAGCCCAGAAACACCATGGCGCGCACGATGGAGAAATCTTGCGCGTTGATGGCGTCTATGGTGTAGCTGCCCAGCCCCGGTATGCCAAAGAACGATTCGGCGATCAGGCTGCCCATGAACAGCAGGGGCACGGCTGAAACCGCCCCCGTCAATATGGGCAGCATCGCGTTGCGCAGCACATGGCGGAACAGGACGACACGCTCGGCCAGGCCCTTGGCGCGGGCGGTACGCACATAGTCCTTGTTGATTTCCTCAAGAAACAGGGTGCGATAGAAGCGCGACTCGCCACCCAGCCTCGATACAATGCCCACCAGCACCGGCAAGGCCAGGAAACGCAGGCTGCCGAGCCCCTCCATATAGCCCGAATAAGGCACCCATCGCAGCACCTTGGCGAACAGCCATTGGCCGGCGATGATGTAGAAAAGGCTTGAAATAGAGAGCAGCACCACGCACATCACCACGCCGGCAAAATCCAGCGGTGTGTTCCTGAAGAACACGAGCAGCAGCGCGAACGAGATGCAGACCCACAAGCCCAGCAGGAACGTGGGAATGGCCAGGGCCAGGCTGGGGCCCATGCGTTGACGGATTTCGTGGCCGATGCTGCGGCCGCCATCGGAAAAGCCGAAGTCGAACACCAGCAGCGGCGCCGAGCGCTCGAAGAATATGGTTTCGGTCAGCCGGGCGGCCCCCTGCGCCTGGGCATTGAAGAACAGGGGCTTGTCATAGCCGCGCTCGGCCTTCCATTTCTCGACGGCCTCGGGGCTGACGCGCTGCCCGCCGATGGCCATGCGGGCCATGTCGTCGGGCGTGTTGACGGCGAAGAACAGCACAAAGGTAAGCAGGTTTACGCCAATGAGCACCAGCAGGCCATACAGCAGCCGCCGCACTATGTATGAAGTCATGGTTGCTCCCGGCGAGAGGTTTCGGCCAGCGCCGTGGCGCGCTCGCGGCGCCTGGCGATGCGCATGGCCGGATAGATGCCCACGATGGCCAGCGCCAGCAGCACCCACAGCGGCCACCACACGGGCTGATTCCAGGCGGCGATGCGGTCTGCCCGCATCGACGGGTCGATGCGCAGGTACTGCAGGGTGTTGCGCACCATCTGCGTGGGTTTGGCGTTGGCCACCCAGGATTGATAGGCGCCGCCCGATTTCGGGTAAAAGCCGAACATCCACGGCATGTCGTGCTGGACGATCTGCACCATCTGGTGGACCAGGGCCTCTTTCTCGGGGCCGTCGTCCAGGAAGCGCATGGCCTCGAACAGGCGGTCGAACTCTGGGTTCTCGTAGTTGGCGGCGTTTTCCCCGCCGTGCTGCGCCTTGGCATTGGGGCCGTACAGCAGGAAAAGGAAATTCTCGGCGTCGGGGTAGTCGGCCACCCAGCCCCACATGAACATCTGGGCGGCGCCCTGGCGCATCTTGTCCTGGAAGCGGTTGTAGTCGGTGGCCCGCACCTCGAGCTCGATATTCAGCGCCTTGAGCTGCCGGCGCATCCAGTCGACTGTGGCGTTGGACCCCATGCCGCCCGCCGAATCAAAGTGCAGGATCAGCGGCTGCCCGGTGTCGGCGTGCCGGCCGTCGGGGTAGCCGGCCTCGGCCAGCAGCCTTTTCGCCTCGTCGAGCGAACGGCGCGCCGCCCGGCCGTCTTTCAATGTGTAGACGGAATGATTGAGCCCTTCGGGAAGATCTTGATGCCCCGGGATATTGGGCGGTACGGGGCCGTGCGCGACCTCGCCCTGGTCGTTCAGGAAGATCTGGACGTATTGCTCCCAGTCGAAGGCGATGCTGATCGCCTGCCGCAGCTTGCGGTTCCTTTCGGCCTGCTCGGGGGTATCGCCGCCCCCCACCACCGGATCGAGCCAATTGAAACCCAGATAGTAGATCTGCGCCTCGGTCGAGGTAAGCAGCTGCAGGCCCCGGTCACGATACAGCTCGGCCTTGTCGGGCGAATCGCCCGCCGCCACCTGCATGGCCACCCCGTAACTGGAATCATCGGCCTCGGGCACGTCATAGTAGCCCTGCAGGAACTTGCCCATCAGCGGCACGCTTTCCTTCTCGATGGAAAACACGATCTGGTCTATGAAGGGTGTTTTCTCGTCGCAGTCTTCAAGCAGGCCCCGCCGGTCATCGCCGGCCTCGCCCTTGCAGGGATAGGACTCGCCACGGAAGTTGGGATTGCGTGTCAGTACATGCCGTCGGTTCTGTATGGATTCGGTCAGCATGTAGGGGCCGGTTCCCACCGGCCAGGTATTGAGCGACAGATTGTGCTCGGCCATGCCCGGCTGCTGGTAGAAGCGGTCGGCCTCCCAGGGCACGGGCGATAGAAAGGTCATTGCCAGCCAATACTTGAACTGCGGATACTTGCCTTTGACCTTGATGCGCAAGGTGTGGTCGTCAAGCGCCTGCACGCCGTCGAAGCCGTACTGCCGCAGATCGAGCCAGCCGTCTTCGCCTTGCTGCTCGCGCTGCTTTTGCACCTCGCGCAAATGGGCCCCGAACTCGGCCAGCCCCACGATATGCTCGGACATGACGCCCAGGATGGGCGAGACGACGCCCGGGCTGGCCAACCGCCGTATGCCGTACACGTAGTCGTGGGCGGTCAGTTCGCGCGTGCCCGTCAGGGCAAAGTCTGCAATTGAATACTTGCCCTGCAGCCGCTTGGGCGTAATGGGCCAATAGGCGAAACTGCCCTCGGCGTCTTTGGCAAAGGCCGGGTGCGGCTGGAAGAGTATGCCCGGCTTGATCCGGATATCGTAGATGCTGACGGCAATGGATTCGCCCGGCGCATCGTCGGGCAGGCGGTTTCCGTCGGCGTCGTAGTAGCTGGGCCGGCTTATCTCGCGGGCTGCACGCGGCCGCAGTTCGTACGGGCGGGCCAGGTAATCATACCCATACAGCGGCTCGTAGATGGAATAGGTAAAGGGCGTTTCGTCGGCCGAGTACGAGCTTGCCGGATCGAGATACTTGGGAGAGCGCTGTGAAAACGCGGTGTACAGCACGTTCTCGGCTTCGGCGCCCCGCGCGTAGGGGCTGTTCACCGGCGCATCGGAGCACGCCGCAAGCAAAAACAGCATGGCAAGCAGCGCCAGGCCCGCCAGGCGATACGCAAGGCCCCAATGAAGGCGACGCTGCCCTAGCACTGGCTTTGCTTCCAGCATTGGTAACGCCACACCCAGGGCGGGACCTGTCCGCCCTGGCTCCAGATTCCCACGCGCGCCTGCCGCGCTTTTTCTTCGAACCTGGGCAACGAGGGGTCGCGCATGAACTTGCCACGGCCTTCCATATTGGCCCAGGCCATGCCGCCCATGACCTGGCGCTGGTTGGCCGTAATGCCGTCGTCAAGGGGCACATCGCAAATGCTGCGTTCGTAGCGGTCGCGCTCGAAGCACAGCACAGTGAGCTGCTTGCCCGCGATCAGCCCCGCAAGGGCCTTGCGCGAAGCCTGGGCCATGGGCTGGCCCGGGCGCTCGCTGTCTTTGGTGGTTTCGGGCGCGTCGATGCTGGCCATGCGTATGTGCTCGCGGCGCCCGCCGGCCAGCAAGGTGAAGGTGTCGCCGTCGGCCACCTTCACCACCTTGCCCGTAAGCTGGAACTGGTAGGCGGCAGGCGTGTCGCCGTCCGCCATTACGCCGCCCTGGCGCCAGAAGGCTACGGCCAGCAGGACGGCGGCCACCGCCAAGCCCGCGTACCGGCGAGCCGACCTGTTTGTATTGTTCGATGTTTTTCTAGGCACGTTGCAGGCCTGATCCTGTTGAGGTCATAGCACGAATAATAAACAAATTTGGGGGCTTATTCGTACCATGCCCTGCGAAGCAGGGCCGGGGCGGCCTCGGCATGGTCGGCCAGCCCATGCAGGGCAAGCGTGGGGCCGCCAAAGCGGGATTTCAGGAAAGCGTCGGCCACTTCAGAAGGCGCATGGCGGCGCAGCAGATTGGCCTGCACCAGCAGGACCAGCCACTGCGCGATGTGGCGCGCGCAGCCCTGCTGGGTTGCTTCGTCGGCGGAAGCAAGGGTGGCCAGCAGCTCGGCACGCTGCGACAGCAGGGGTTCGTCCGAACTTTCACTGACCAGGGCATCGATCAGCGCCCCCGCCAGCTCGGGTTCGCGCCGGAGCCCGCGCAGCACGTCGAGGCACATGACATTGCCGGAACCTTCCCAGATGGCGTTGACCGGCGCCTCGCGGAACAGGCGCGGCATGGGGCCGTCTTCGACATAGCCGTTGCCGCCCCAGACCTCCATGCACTCGGCCGTAAGGCCTACCGCCCTCTTGCAGATCCAGAACTTGGCGGCGGGCGTGAGTATGCGCCGGTAGGCCAGGTCGAGCGGCCCTTCGCCCTCGAAGGCGCGCGCCAGGCGCAAGGCCAGGTGGTGGCCGCCTCGGACTCGAGCGCCAGGTCGGCCAGCACGGCGCGCATCAGCGGCTGTTCGGCCAGCCTCTTGCCAAAGGCCTTTCGATGGCTGGCATGATGCAGGGCCTGAACCAGGGCCTGCCGCATGAGGGCGGTGCTGCCCAGCACGCAATCGAGGCGGGTAAGCGAAGCCATCTCGACGAGGGTTGCGATGCCGCGCCCCGGCTCGCCTACCAGCACGCCGTAGGCTTCGACGAACTCGACTTCGGCGCTTGCATTGGAGCGGTTGCCCAGCTTGTCCTTGAGGCGCTGGATATGCACACGGTTGAGGCTGCCGTCGGGCTGCCAGCGCGGCACGTAGAAGCACGAGTGCTGCTCTTCGTGCTGTGCAAGCACCAGGTGGGCGTCGGAATTGGGAACTGAAAAAAACCACTTGTGGCCGATCAGCGAATAGTCGGCGCCCCGCCCCCCCTTGCCCAGCGGTATGGCCCTGGTTGTGGTGCTGCGCAAATCGGAGCCGCCCTGCTTTTCGGTCATTCCCATGCCCACCAGCATGGATTTCTTGGCCTGCAGGGGCGAGTCGGAAGGATCGTAAACGCGCGAGAACAGCAGGGGCCGCAAGCTTTCGTATAGCACCTCGCGCCCCAGAAGAGGGATGGCGGCCGAGGTCATGGTAAGCGGGCAAAGGGTTCCCGCTTCGATCTGGCCATGCAGAAGATAGAAAGCGGCCCGGGCAACCTGGGGGCCCGGTTCGGCCGAGGACCATGCGCCGCAGTGCATGCCCCAGGAAAAGGCCTTGCCCATGAAAACATGCCAGGCCGGGTGAAAATGCACTTTGTCGACGCGAAAACCCCGCCGGTCGAAACGTTCGGCCCAAGGCGGGTTTGCATTGGCCTGGCGCGCCAGCTCGGCGGCTTCGGCCGTGCCCAGCCATGCCCCGTACTCGATGAATTCGTGCTCGCGCGCCGACGCGCCTTCGCGCGCCACGGCCTCGCGCAGCGCCGGATCGGACTCATACAGGTTGTAGTCGCCAAGCTCGGGCACCTGGTTCTCGACTTCGTGCGTAGACCATTTCATGGCGTCCTCCGGTGGCATGGCGGGCGCTGGCCCGACGCTTCCATGTTAAAACTTGCTGCGGCTTAGACAAAACGCGGCCGATCCATCATAGTATCGGCCGTATGACCCCGGGTCGCAAGGCTCCGCCCAGCGGTCCGTCCTCCCGCATAGAATGCATAGAAACAAGGAATTCCCATGAGCGATCGCCCTCTTGTCATTGTCGCCGCGCTGTGCCTCCTGATTGGCGTGGGCGCCGGCGCCTTCGGTGCCCACGGCCTCAAGCGCATGCTGTCGGTCGACATGATGCAGATCTGGCAAACCGCCGTGCTGTACCAACTGGTGCATGGCCTGGGCATGCTGGCCATAGCGGCGCTGATGGCGCGCTTCGGCTCGCCCCTGCTCGAGTGGGCAGGCGCCCTCATGCTGCTGGGCATCGTGCTTTTCAGCGGCAGCCTGTACGTGCTGGCGCTTTCGGGCACCAAATGGCTGGGCGCCGTCACCCCCCTGGGCGGCGCGGCTTTCATCGCCGCCTGGGCCCTGGTGGCTTTGGCCGCCTGGCGCCATTCATAGCGAGCCTGCCATGAACGCATTTTCTTCCGACCAGGCGCTGCGCGACTTCGTAACGGGGCTTCCCAAGGCCGAGCTGCACCTGCACATCGAGGGCACGCTCGAACCCGAAATGATCTTCGAGCTTGCGCAGCGCAACGGCGTAAAGCTTGCCTATGCATCCGAG
>Ga0180218_1001819_pt1 | contig 12204 bp, 8 predicted proteins | sample eDN3rd37CKraftBY_FD_151334 | JGI IMG/M metagenome (GOLD analysis project Ga0180218, IMG submission 151334) | Enriched backyard soil microbial communities from Emeryville, California, USA - eDNA 3rd pass 37_C Kraft BY (version 2) (version 2) | ecosystem: Environmental > Terrestrial > Soil >... | reverse complement strand
CTGGATGTCGAAGCGGCTGGGCCAGCAATTCATCATCGAGAACAAGCCGGGCGCCGGCAACAATCTCGCGACCGAAGCGGTGATCAAGTCGCCCGCGGACGGCTACACGATCATCCTGACCAATCCCGCCAATGCGGTGAATGCGTCGCTCTACAAGAAGCTCACGTTCAATTTCCTCAAGGACACCGATCCGGTGGCAGGCTTCGCGCGCGTGCCGAACGTGATGGAGGTGCATCCGTCGGTCCCGGCGAAGACGGTCGGCGAGTTCATCGCTTACGCGAAAGCAAATCCCGGAAAGGTCAACATGGCGTCGTCCGGCAACGGGACGTCGATCCATCTCTCCGGTATGCTCTTCATGTCGATGACCGGCGTGAAGATGACGCATGTGCCGTATCGCGGATCGGCGCCGGCGCTCACCGATCTGCTTGCGGGTCAGGTGCATGTGATGTTCGACAACCTCCCGCCGTCGATGCAGCATATCAAGGCCGGCACCCTGCGGCCGCTCGGCGTCACCACGGCGGCTCGCTCGCCCGAATTGCCGGATGTGCCGACGGTGGGCGAGACGGTGCCAGGTTATGAGGCCAGCGCGTTTTTCGGTCTGAGTGTGCCGAAGGGTACGCCGCGGGCGATCATCGAGATTCTGAATCGCGAGGTGAATCTCGCGCTGAAGGATCCTGAAATTCTCGCGAAGGTAAAAGCGCTGGGTGGAATTCCCATTGCCGGCACGCCGGAGGATTTCGGCAAGATCGTCGCCTCCGAGACAGCAAAGTGGGAGAAGGTGGTGACGGAGGCCAATCTGTCGGTCGAATGATCAGCGGATCGAGCGACACAATGGACGGCGGGCGCGAATGGCGCCCACCGTTTGTCTGACGGTTGCGGCGACCGTCAATCTGGCGCAATCCTGTCGACGCCGGCGATGACCGGTAGCCCGCAGCCGCGGCATCAGCCAAGCAAGTTCCTCGCACACAGCAAACTCCTCGCAAATGAAACAGAAACGGCCCGAAAATCTCCGCAGCCATCGCTGGCTCGGAGTCAACGACCTGCGTTCGTTCGGTCATCGTTCGCGATTGCGCCAGTTCGGCTACGACAAGGCCGACTGGGAAGGAAAGCCGGTCATCGGCATCATCAACACCTGGAGCGACCTGAACGCGTGCCATGCGCATCTGCGTTCGCGCGCCGACGATGTGAAGCGCGGCGTGTGGGAGGCGGGCGGCTTTCCGGTCGAGTTGCCGGCGATGTCGCTCTCGGAACCATTCATCAAGCCGACCACGATGCTTTATCGCAATTTCCTCGCGATGGAGACCGAGGAACTTCTTCGCTCGCATCCGATCGACGGCGCGGTGCTCATGGGCGGCTGCGACAAGACCACGCCTGCGCTGATCATGGGTGCGATCTCGATGGGCATCCCGTCAATCTACATACCGGCCGGCCCGATGCTGCGCGGCAACTGGCGCGGCCAGAAGCTCGGCTCGGGCTCGGACGTCTGGAAATACTGGGACGAGAAGCGTGCCGGAAACATCACCGACGACGACTGGAACGAGATCGAGGGCGGCATCGCGCGCTCGTTCGGGACCTGCATGGTGATGGGTACGGCAGCGACCATGATGTCGATCGCCGAAGCGATGGGCCTCGCGTTGCCGGGGGCATCGTCGATCCCGGCGGCGGATTCCAGCCATCCGCGGATGTGTTCGGGCGCAGGGCGCCGCATCGTTGACATGGTGTGGGAGGACCTCACGCCGGCAAAGATTCTCACGCCCGCCGCCTTCGACAATGCGATCAAGGTCCACATGGCGCTTGGCGGTTCGACCAATGCGATCGTGCATGTGGTGGCGATGGCAAGGCGCGCCGGCATTCCGCTGGATATGGACCGGTTCGACCAGATCTCGCGCGAAGTGCCAGTGGTCGCAAACATCACGCCGTCCGGAAAATTCCTGATGGAGGATTTCTACTATGCCGGCGGACTTCGCGGATTGATGGCCGAACTGCGCCATTTGCTCGACCTGTCATGCATGACGGTTACCGGCAAGACCGTTGGCGAGAACATCGCCGGAGCGAGGGTGCATTTGCCTGAAGTGATTCATCCGCTGTCCGACCCGATCTACGAGGGCGGCGCGACCGCGGTGCTGAAGGGCAATCTCGCGCCGCGCGGCTGCGTGATGAAGCCGTCGGCCGCCGAGCAGAGGCTCACGCAGCACCGCGGCAAGGTGATCGCGTTCGAGGATTACAACCACATGGCGCGCGAGATCGAGCGCGACGACCTCGACGTGACGCCGGACCATATCCTCGTCCTGAAGAATGCCGGGCCGAAGGGCGGGCCGGGCATGCCGGAATGGGGCATGCTGCCGATTCCGAAGAAGCTGGTAAAGCAAGGCGTGCGCGACATGCTGCGCATATCGGATGCGCGCATGAGCGGCACGAGCTACGGCGCGTGCATCCTGCATGTCGCACCGGAAAGCTTCGTCGGCGGACCGCTTGCCTTCGTGCAGACCGGGGACGAGATCGAGGTCGATGTGAAGAACCGGCGCATCCACCTGCATGTCAGCGACGAGGAGCTGGCGCGCCGCAAGGCCGCGTGGGTGCCGCCGAAACCGCATTACCAGCGCGGTTACGGCGCGATGTTCGCCGAACATATCGGACAGGCCGATGACGGCTGCGATTTCGACTTCCTGCTCGCGGGCGCGAAGACGCCGGAGCCGGAAATTCACTAGCCGCACCCGATGGCGCGCTCCCAGCCCGGGTGCGAGCATGGAAGGGACGTAATGCGCGGTGGTTCCGCGTTGAAATGCCGTCGGACGATTGTGCCGATAGCGCGGCGCTATGTAACGCTCGCGGACGCGGTTGAGTGCGAGAGCTCTCAGCCCCCCGCCTGCCGCGGCTCCGGAATGGATTGCACGTACCATTCCAGCGCCATGTCGGTCGGGACGTGCGCTTTCTCGTCGCTCTGCCGGCGGAGACGATAGAATTCGAGCGCGCTGCGCGCCGTGCTCAGTTGCAGCCGGTCGAATGCCGCGAGCGCATCGGCGAGGTCCATCGGCGACAGTCTGCGGTCGGCGGCGCGCATCGTCAGCACGGCGCGGACCGTGGTCCGGCAGCATTTCGCGGCGCGGGTGAGGATGATGATCTGGTCGGTGGACTTGTCGAGCAGCGCGCGCTCGACAAGGTCCATCGGAAACTCGCCGAGTGCGGCAAGCGCAACGGCGGTCCGCTCGAAGTCGTTCGCGCTGGCATAGGCATGCAGATCGGCTTCGCTGAACTGTCCCGTCCGATGCAGACGCTTGATCCGCGCGATGGCACGCGCGTGATCGCGCGACGTGTTGCGCACGTCGTCGCTGATCGACGAGGAGACGTCGGAGACGGTCGAATCGATCACGTCGCTGAGATGCGGATTGGCTGCGGCCAGTCGCGCGCGCACTTCCGCAGATGCGGTTTCCAGGAGCTTGACGAAATGATGTCGCGGGATATCGCGGCGCGAGCCGACATAGCGGGTGAGGCCTTCGTCGCCTGCTGCCTTGGTGACCAGTTTGCCGAAACCGCTGTCGGAGAAACGCGCGCCGGCATTCTGCGCCACGAGCTGGATCACGCGACTGTTGCCGCGATCGACCAGAGCGTCGGTGACGGCCTCGCTCAGCGTCCGCCGCTGCGTGATGGCCTGCAGGTGATCCTGGCTCTTGGTGCTGGCATTCTCAACGAGGTCGTTGTCGGTCAGGCGTTCGGAATGCATCAGGACCGGCGCGGCGACGATGATGGCATCGTCGAAGGCGAGGGTCCGCACCACTTTCGGCGGCGCATCGGAACGATTGGCGAGGCGGCGGGACAACTGCGCCTTGGCGTTCACCTCGATCGTTTCGACGAGCACCATCAGGATATCATCGAACAGCGCAAGTTGTTCGTCGGTGTGCCCTCCCGAACCGGCAAGAAACAGGTCGGTAATGCGGGTCAAGGTATTGAGCCGCATGGCCGGTGATCCGGCTGCAATCGCCTGTTCAAGCTCCTGGATAAGGGAAGGGGTCTCAGACATTTTCGTCCGCCGTACTCAAACTGTGTCGGTATTTGCCGGGAGCATAGCGGTAATTCTTGAATGGTTTTTGCCTTCATTGCGTCGTGTGTGATTAAAATGCCGATCAAATCCCCGATGCCCGGTCTCAGGTGACGGGACTCAGATCCCACAACAGCTTCGCAAGCGGACGCGGATGGCCGACGACGACATTCCTTTCGACAAGAGCTTCGACCTCGAGCCCGGTGTGATGAAGGAGATCGCGCCGATGGTGCGGGCGATCTGCGTCGGCAATAGCGGCCCGTTCACCTTCAAGGGGACCGTCACCTACGTCGTCGGAAGCGGCAAGGTCGCCGTGATCGATCCGGGACCGGAGGACGAGGGGCATGTGCGGGCACTGCTCGATGCCCTTCGCGGCGAAACCGTCACCCACATCGTGCTGACGCATACCCATCGCGACCATTCGCCAGGGGCTGCGGCGCTGAAAGCGGCAACGGGGGCGAAGACCTATGGGGAAGGGCCGCATCGTGCGTCGCGTTCGTTGCATATCGGCGAGATCAACCCGCTCGATGCCGCGGGCGACATGGATTTCCGCCCCGATCACAAGCTCGCCGATAGCGACTTGATCTCCGGCGCAGGCTGGACGCTGGAGGCAGTCGCGACGCCCGGCCATTGCGCCAACCACATGGCGTATGCGCTGAAGGAAACGAATGCATTGTTTTCCGGCGACCACGTGATGGGCTGGTCGACCTCGATCGTCGCGCCGCCGGATGGCGCGATGAGCGATTACATGACCTCGCTCTACAAGCTCGCCGAGCGGCAGGAGACGGTCTATTTCCCCGGCCACGGCAACCTCATTCGCGAAGCGCCGCGCTTCGTGCAGAGCTATATCCGCCATCGGCTCGGCCGGGAGGAGTCGATCCTGCACAGGCTGGCGAAGGGTGCGGCCGATATCCCGACGCTTGTGCGCGCGATCTATATCGGGATCGATCCGCGCCTGGTCGGTGCCGCGGGATTATCCGTGCTGGCGCATCTGGAAGATCTGGTCGCGCGCGGAAAGGTCCTGACCGAGGGGCCGCCCTCGATCGCGGGGCACTACCGCTTGGCCTGAGGTGTCCCCTGTGAGCCCTTCGTCTTGGGCGGGGGCGCCTTTTTCGGCGCAGGGCGGCGGCGCTCCTCGCGCTCGAGTGCCACGTCGATGTTGTCCTCGAGGGCTTCGAGAAAAGCACTGATGCGCGACGCATTGCTGCCGAGGTCGTGAAAGCCATAGCGCGACGAGGAACGCATATCGACGCGTGACTCTTCGTCCGTCCCCCGGATACGGATCACGAGGTCTTCGCGGAAACCCATGATCGGACTGCGGGCAACCGCTTCGATGCGGCCATCGCGTCGCTTGGGTTGCGGTTCGCGAGCGTCCAGCACAAGCCAGCGCCGCTTGTTCACGAGCGCCAGCGCGTGGTCGTAAGCGGTCTTCGGCGGCACCGACAATTCCAGAGGCGCGATATTCGGATAGCCTTCGCGCTGCTGCTCGGCGGCATAAAGACCGGCATATTGAGCCGGATTGGTGTTGCGTGAACGCAGACGTCGGACGGCATCGAAGCCCGGCGGGTCGAGCACGTCGGTGGTGATGTCGTAGATCGGCGGCAGCTTGTAGGCCTTGTAGCCGAGATAAGCGGGGTAGCTGAGGAGCAAACCGCCGATGAACAGCGCGGTGACCGCGTAACCGAGGCCGCCAAGGCCTTGCCGCCAGATTGTCACGAATGAACCCAGCGCCAGCAGGATGGCGAGCCCGGCAAAGGCCAGCGCGCCACCGAGAGCGGCCATGCCCGGGAGCGCCTCGATCAGGCCCGCGCGAACGACAATGATCGCAATCAGCGCTGCCGCCACCGCGAACAGCGCCAGCCGCCGCGACCAGATCGCGAGCTTTGAGTTCGGTTCGTCGGGAAGCCGGCGGCGTACCATGATCGTCCATGCCCAGCGCGGGGAAGTTCTACGGATATCCCGCGCAGATGCGTTTCAAGGCTCTCCACTCGGCCGCGTCAAGAAGGGTTGCGCCAGCACTTTGAGGCGGCGCGATGGCATTGATACGCGAGACGCGGTCCGGTGTCGCCGGATGGTCGACGAAAATCGATCTGGTGCGCGCTTTCCCGGCGATTCGGCCAAGAAACCGCGCCAGCGAACGCGGGTCGCCGCCCGCCTGCTGCATGGTGCGGACAGCGTAGTCGTCGGCCCGGCTCTCGGCCTCGCGCGAATAGGCGGATTTGAGCAGCGATTCGCTCGCCAGAACCACGGCGCCTCCGCCGACGAAATCGCCGAGGAGTATACCGAAAATCAGCGACAGCCCGGTGGCCTGCATGATCGCGCGGGTGCCGTCCCGGTTGGCGACGTGGCCGAGCTCATGGGCGATGACGCCGGCGACCTCATCGATGTTCTCCGCCTGATCGATGAGGCCCTTGAACACGTAGACGTGGCCGCCGGGCAGTGCGATGGCATTGGCTTCCTCCCGCCGGATCACCGCCGCCCGCAGCGGCAGCTTGAGGTCGCCAGCCGCCTGCAGCCGCGCCATCAGCTTCTGAAACGCCGCGCGGCCAGTCTGCTCGGTGGTCGCTTCGCCGCATTCGAAGGGACGCTCGCGCGGGCCCTTGTCGAGCATCGCGCGCACCTGCATGTCTGCGGCGCTGCCCAGGCGGCGCTCGATGCCCAGCGGAACATATTGTGCGAGACGGTCCGCGAGCACCGGGACGCCATAGAACGCAACAGCAAACAGCGACACCGCGGCAAGGAAGCTGAGCGCGATTGCGCGACGCCTGGCCTTGCTCGCGCTTGCGCCGGTTCGGTCGATGTCCGGGCAGGCGACGTCGATGGCGTGCGCCATGTCCTGATCGGTGATCTCCAGCCGGGCGAGATTGTCAGACTTGCGCAGACCGATGCGGAAGACATGCGCCGGCGCGGACAGGTGTTTCAGGCGTAGATAGGGCCATTGGTCGATCAGCTCGCCGGTGAGATCGAAGATCACCACGGCGTAATCGTTCAGCTCCAGCGTCACGTCGTGATGCGCCGAGGTCGCGCCGTCGAAATAGACGGCGTCGCTCGTGCGGCCAACGTCGATGAGGCCCGTCATATGCCACCGAGATTGAGCACGTCCGCGATCCCTTCGCCGAGGGGCGAGCTTGCGACACCGGCAGCCTTCACATGGCCGAGTGCCTGGGGGTCCGACAATTCGATGGAATCGGCGGTGAGCCGCCAGACCGACAGCGTGACCACCGCGTTGTAAAGCGTGATCAGCCCGAGCATGAAGACCACATAGGTGCCGACCATCATCGCCACCGTGAGGAATTCCGACAGGAGCGAGCCGTCCTGCGTGAATGCCCCGAGAAAGACCAGGCCGAAAAACACGCCGATCATCAGCACGATGATGAATGCGATCAGCAGGCCGATGAAGCGCAGGTACGCGAAATACACGTCGCGGGTGCGCAAATGGGAGGTCACGACGATGGTGCCGAACCGGATTCCGCCGATCCACCAGCGCATCACCATCGCGTGGAAGGCCGGCAACAGCAGTGCGACCATCGCGAGTGTCACCGCGAAGGCAACGATCCCGAATCCCAGTTGGCCGAGGAAGCCGGGACTTGCCTTTTCGACACGCTGGACCACGTCACCGCCGCCGCGCAGGGCCGTCATCACCGCGGACCAGTTGATCGACAGCAGCGCGCCGGCTGTTGCCAGCAACGGAACGAGCACCAGCAGCCACATCAGGAAGCCGCGGATGAACAGACGCCAGCCCGATCCCTCGAAACGTCCCTGCAGATCGCCGTACCAGGTATGTTTCATCTTGAAGCGTTCGAGCGCCGCGCGCGTGAACGGATAGGCGAAGCCCAGCGTAAGGACGGTCCAGCCCCACCACCAGACCGCGCAGATCGAGTACAGGATGCCGCTGCCCGATTGATGAAAGCGCAAGCCGCGGAACACCGTGCGGGTCAGGCGATAGCGCCGCGCGAGAAAGATGCCGTACTGGCTCATGAAGACGAGCAGCAGGACGGCCGAGGTCGAGAGAAAGCTGCCGAAGGCGCCGAGATCGAGCACCGTGATGGTGAAGGCCGTGTAGACCGGCAGCACCAGCGCGACGGCGAACAGGAAGCCCTGCAGCAGCTCAAGCGCGGTTCCGGAATATTCGAGCGACTCGCCGCCTATCTCGGTATTGGCCCACAGGAAGCGGCGGATATCGGTCGCCAGCCAGAACCGGTAGAGGCCGAGCGTGGCCATCAACAGGACAGCGCCGCGCACGGCGATCCGCCAATACTCTTTCGACGGACCGATGAAGCGCGCGTGACGCGCCGCACTGCTTGCCGCAGCGGCAATCGAGCCGGTCTCTGCCGACGCCATGTCTCACTCCGCGGCCACGATTCCCGGCAGGATGTAGCCCTTGAAGCGTTCGCGCAATGCCGTTTTTTGGATCTTCCCGGTCGCGGTATGCGGAATCTCGTCCACGAACGCCACGTCATCCGGCAGCCACCAGTCGGCGACCTTGCCGCGCATGAACGTGAGCAACTCCTCCTTGTCAGCTTGGGTATCTTTCTTCTGCACGACGATCAGGAGCGGCCTCTCGCCCCATTTCGGGTGAGGCACTCCGATCACCGCCGCTTCCGCAACCTTGGGATGGCCGACGGCAAGGTTTTCCAGATCGATCGAGGATATCCATTCGCCGCCGGACTTGATCACGTCCTTGGAACGGTCAGTGATCTGCATGTAGCCGTGTGGATCGAGGGTCGCGACGTCACCGGTATCGAAAAAATCCTGTTCGTCCAGGATCGGCGAATCGTCCTTGAAATAGCTGCGCGCCACCGCCGGGCCGCGGACCTTGAGCCGTCCGAACGTTTTTCCGTCCCACGGCTGATCGGCGCCGTGGTCGTCCGTGATGCGCATCTCGACGCCGAAGGGCGGATGGCCCTGCTTCACCTTCAGGTCGAGCAGGGCGTCGCCTTCAAGCGCCGCGTAATCCGGCTTGATCGTGCAGAGCGAGCCGAGCGGCGACATTTCCGTCATACCCCAGGCGTGGATGACATTGACGCCGTAGTCCCGTTCGAATGTCTCGGTCATTGCGCGCGGGCAGGCCGAACCGCCGATCACCACGCGATTGAGATAGGGCAGCTTCGCGCCGGTTGCTTCGAGATGCTGAAGCAGCATCATCCAGATGGTCGGCACCGCCGCGGTGCAGGTCACGCGATACGTGTCGAGCAGTTCGTAGATCGAGGCGCCGTCCATCTTCATGCCCGGCATGACCAGCGCAGCGCCGTTCATCGGCGCAGTCAGTGCAAGCCCCCAGCAATTGGCGTGGAACATCGGCACGACCGGCATGATGACATCGCGCGACGACACGCCCATGGCGTCGCCCATGCTCGCCATCATCGAATGCAGCACATTCGAGCGATGCGAATAAAGGACGCCCTTCGGATGACCGGTGGTGCCGGAGGTGTAGCACATGCCGGCCGCGCTGTTCTCGTCGAAGCTCTTCCAGGCAAAATCGCCGTCGGCTTCGGCGAGCCATTCCTCGTAAGGCATGGCATTCCTCAGCGACGTGGCGGGCATATGCGCAGCGTCGGTGAGGACGACGTAGCGTTCGATCGAAGGAAGCTTGTCCGCGAGCTTTTCGAGCAATGGAACGAAGGTGAGGTCCGTGATCATCACGCGGTCTTCGGCGTGATTGACGATCCACGCGATCTGCTCGGGGAACAGGCGCGGGTTCACCGTGTGATAGACCGCCCCGATGCCCATGATGCCGTACCAGCACTCGACGTGCCGGAACGTATTCCACGCCAGAGTCGCGACCCGGTCGCCGAAGCGTACGCCGTCCCGCTCCAGCCGCTGCGCAACCTTCAGCGCGCGTCCGCGCAATTCACCGTATGTCGTGCGATGGATCGGACCTTCGACGAGGCGCGATACGACCGGCCGGCCGGCATGAAAGGTCGCCGCGTGATCGAGAATGCGATGGCACAGAAGCGGCCAATCCTGCATCAGCCCGCGCATAGCGTGTCTCCCTTGGCATTCTTGTTTTTGTCGCCTTCCAGCGAGCCAAGGTTACTGACGCTGCCCCGCGTCGGGAAGTGCCTCTAGTGGAGCGGATTTGACATTCGCTACCCACCCAGCCGCGGGCTCGCAGAGCGAATGTCAAATCCAAAGCTCCACTAGAATCTAATATTTGCTAGTGGTCCTTTGATTCAAACATTCGCAAAGGAGCCTGCCGAGAAGGGATGCGAATGTTTGAATCGGACCACTAGCCTGCCGACCTGGCGAACCGCGACAGCCGGAACCGGCGAAGATCGACTGCCGTCCGCCCGGTCAGCGCGAGGTCGGCGAGCGCCTGGCCGATCGCTGGCGCAAACTTGAACCCGTGGCCGGAGCAGGGCGAGGCGATGACAATGCGCTCGCGTCCCGGCACGCGGTCGATGACGAAGTCCTCGTCCGGCGCCATCGTGTAGAGGCAGGTCTTTGCCGCCATGACCGGACCGGACGCCGCCGGCAGCATCCTGAACAATGGGCCGGTGATGGTCTCTTCGTCCGCCGCGCTCACTGTCCGGTCGTAGCTATCCGGGTCGACGACCTCCCGGTCGTGGTGATGTTTCGCGATCTTCAGCAGGCCATCGTCGAGCATCGGGAAGCCGTAATGGATGCCGACTTCGCTTTCGATCATGAAAACCGGGAACCATCCGGTCCTGAACAACTCCGGCTGGTCCGGTCGAACCCAAAGCAGGACCTGCCGCGTCACCACGAGCGGCAGGCTGAGTTCGGGAACGAGCGACGTGGCCCAGGCGCCGGCCGCAACGATGACAACGCCCGCTTCATAGATCTTGCGCTCGGTCCTGACGCGGACGCGCTCGCCAATCTGTTCGACAGAGATGACCGGTTCGCTGGTCCGCATGTCGGCGCCCGCCGCCACCGCCAGACGCAGATGCGCACGGATCCCGGCTTCGGCTTCTACGAAACCCGCATCGGGCTGCATGACCGCGACGTAGTCGGACGGCAGGCGAAACGCGGGGTAGCGTCGCGTGAGCTCAGGAGCGGAGATGACTTCATGCGGCAGCCGATGTTCGCGCGCGGCGGCGAGCGTGCCCGAGACGAGGACAGAGTCCGGCTTTCCAATCTCCGCAATGCCGGTGACGGTCATCAGCGAGCCGCCCGAGGCGGCCTCCAGCTCGCGCCACATTGCGGCAGCGCGGCGGACGAGCGGTACGTAGGAGGGATGCTCGAAATAGCCGTGGCGAATGATCCGCGTGCGGCCATGCGAGGAACCGCGCTCGTGCCCGGGTTCGAAGCGCTCGATCCCGAGCACCCGCACATCCCGGCGCGCCAGATGGTAAAGCGCGGCGCTACCCATCGCGCCGAGCCCGACCACAATCACGTCATGCGTCACATTCGACTTCCAGAGCTTGCGACTTCCCCAGCTCGCGTTGCACCGATGTCTATCACAGCTGCGACAACGAGGAATTGTCGTTGCAGCTTCGGTCCCGCACAAAAGCCGCATTCGCGCCGGACATGCGCAGCCGTGGGACGTTTCTTCAAGATCTTGCTGACAATCACGATGGTGGGCCTCGCGCATGTGGCGCAGGCACAGACCCCGCCTGCGCCGGCCAGGGATTCGCGCACCAAGGCAGCGCCGTCCAAGCCGGCGCAGTCACAGCCGGCAGAGCCCAAATCGGACAGGGCAAATCCGGATCAATCGAGGGCGGAAGCCGCCAAGCCCAGCGGTTCGAAATCCAGAAAGCCAAGGTCAGAGGTTGCACCAACGGCCATGCCACAGCCGGACACCGTCCCGCGCCGGATTGCGCCGGTGCCGATGGAGGTTTTTGCAGCGGAGCCCGACCCGGAAGTGGCGAGCGAGACGGTAAGGGCCAAACCGGCTGAGCCGTCCGCCTGCCAGATCCGCGTCGCGGACAAGATCGCAGTCATCCAGCCGCTGCCGTCCTTCGGTGGACCTGGCGATTGCGGCGCGAGCGATGTCGTGAAGCTCGAGGCGATCATCCAGCCCGACAAGTCACGCGTGGTCGTCAGCCCGCCGGCCACCATCCGCTGCTCGATGGCCGAAGCCCTGGCGACATGGGTCCGCGAGGACCTGACCGAGATGACCGGCCAGTTCGGCTCCGCGCCGCGCGCACTCGACAATTATGCGTCGTATGACTGCCGCGGGCGGAACCGGGTCGCAGGCGCGAAGATCA
>Ga0180218_1001818_pt1 | contig 12224 bp, 10 predicted proteins | sample eDN3rd37CKraftBY_FD_151334 | JGI IMG/M metagenome (GOLD analysis project Ga0180218, IMG submission 151334) | Enriched backyard soil microbial communities from Emeryville, California, USA - eDNA 3rd pass 37_C Kraft BY (version 2) (version 2) | ecosystem: Environmental > Terrestrial > Soil >... | reverse complement strand
GCTCGTTGCTGCCATCGTCGGCGAAATCGTCACGGCCGTGCAGAACGTCGCGCAGGTTGCCTGAACCGAAGTGTGGAGTACGCGCCGTGTCCGATCATATCCTGAAGAGTCTCGACGGCGGCGTGCTCACGGTGACGCTGAACCGTCCGGAGAAATACAACGCACTGACCTTCGAGATGTACGACGCGATCGCCGAGCTTTGCTCGAGCGCGCCGGCGGATGGCTCGGTGCGGGCCATCGTGTTCCTGGGTGCGGGCGGCAAGGCGTTTGCGGCCGGCACCGACATCTCGCTCTTTCGCAGCTTCGAAACGCCCGAGCAGGGCATTGCCTACGAGAAGAACGCCGACAAGGTTTTCACGGCGCTCGAGCGGTGCCCCGTGCCGACGATCGCGGCAATCACCGGCGCCTGCACGGGCGGCGGTGCCGGCATTGCCGCGTGCTGCGACATGCGCATTGCCACCCGTTCGATGAAGTTCGGATTTCCGATCGCGCGCACGCTCGGTAACTGTCTCTCGGCGGCGACTCTTGCGCGGCTCGTCGGAGTCCTGGGCGAGCCGGGTGTCATCGATCTCATCTATACGTCGCGGCTGATCGAGGCCGAGGAGGCACTGCGGATCGGTCTCGTCACCGAGGTCGTCGAGGACCATGAGGCACTGGTCGCACGGGCCGATACGCTCGCGCGCCAGATCGCAGGACACGCGCCGCTGACGCTCCGGGTGACCAAGGAGCTCCTCCGCCGCCTGCGCCATCGTCTCCCTACGGTCGATGACGACGATTTGATCGGCATGGTCTATACGAGCGCCGACTTCAAAGAGGGCATGGCTGCTTTCCTCGAAAAGCGGAAGCCGAACTGGCAGGGCCGCTAGGCCTTCTCCGACTATTGCTGCATTGCAAACGCGCGTCTCCGTCGGCGTGCGGGTGCTCGTCCGTGCGCAGAGCCTTGCTGAAATATCAGCGGGAGCGTAGGCTGCCCGCGCTCAATGCAAGAACCAATAACGGCATCATCAAAAAAACAAGGTGTCACTAGGGAGGTTTCCAGAATGACGGGCGTATCACGTCGAAAATTCCTCAAGACCACGGGTGCGGGCGCTTTGGCTGCATCCTCGGGCGGGCTCGCCGGCATCCTGGCGACCGGTCGGGCGCCCGCGTATGCGCAGCAGACGACCGTTCACTGGCTGCGGTGGAACGACTTCGTTCCGGCTTGCGACCAGCTCCTGCGCCAGAAGCTGCTGCCGGAAGCCGAGAAACAACTCGGCATCAAGGTCCGCTACGAGACCGTGAACGGCAACGACCTGCAGCCGCGCATCACCTCGGGCATCCAGTCGGGCGCCGGTCCTGATCTGATCATGCTCTTCAACAACCACCCGCATCTCTACAAGGCGAGCCTCGCCGACCTCACGGACGTTGCCGACGAGATCGGAAAGGCGCAGGGCGGCTGGTACAAGCTCTGCACGGCCAACAGCTCTTCGGGCGGCAAGTACTTCTCGATGCCGATGGCGATCATCGGTGCCATGAATGCCTACCGCAAGTCGTGGTTCGCCGAGGTCGGTTTCAATGAATTCCCGAAGACCTGGGACCAGTATCGCGATGCCGGCAAGAAGCTGAAGGCCAAGGGCTATCCCATTGGTCAGTCGCTCGGACAGTCGTTCGGCGATCCGCCGACATTCGTCTATCCGCTGCTCTGGTCTTTCGGTGGTGCCGAGATCGACGACAAAGGCAAGGTCGTCATCAATTCGAAGGCCACGGTGGATGCCGTCAAGTGGATGACGAGCGCCTGGGCGGACGCTTTCGATGAAGGCGGATTGGCTTGGGATGATGCGTCGAACAACCGCGCGTTTCTCGCCGGCACGATCTGCTCCACGCTGAACGGCGCCTCGATCTACATCGAAGCCTCTCGCAAGCCGGAGCAGTACAAGACGGCCGACGGCAAGCCGCTCAAGGACGACATTCGGCACGCGCCACTGCCGGGCGGCCCTGCCGGGCAGTTCGGTTTCCACACGTACACATCGCACGTGATGCCGAGCTATTCGAAGAACCAGCAGGCGACCAAAGATCTCCTGCGGTTCATTCACAAGAAGGAGAACTACGAGCAGTGGTTCGTGACCGGGCTCGGCTTCGACACGCCCGGCACAACCGGCTGGGAAACCCATGAGCTGTGGAAGAAGGATCCGGTGATGGCGCCCTTCGCGGTCGCCGGCAAGCTCGGCCTGACACCCGGCTATCCTGGAGAGCCGAACGCCAAGGCAGCCGAGGTGCTGACGAAGTATCTCATCGGCAACATGTTCGCGGGTGCCATCCGCGGTCAGAAGGCCGAGGAAGCCGTCGCCGCCTGCGAGGCCCAGCTCAAGAAGATCTACGAGGGCTAGGTCGCTCTGTCGGAATGACCGAGACCGGCGCGAGGCGCCCGCGTCTCGAATGGCAATTGGCGGGTGGCGGCTTCGGCCTGCCGCCCGCGCTCGTGGTCTTTTCCGAAAGGATCAAACGCCGATGGCTGTAGCGGCGTCCACTTCCGCGCCTGACCGCGTCATCGTGGCAAAGCCCAAATGGCGGCCGCTCGAGAATGAGCGCAATCTCGCCTGGCTTCTGCTGCTGCCCACGATGGTGCTGCTCGGGCTGTTCATCGCCTATCCGTTCATGCGCGGCCTGCTGTTGTCGGTCACCGACACGCGCGTCGGCGTACCGGGCGAGTTCGTCGGGCTCGAAAATTTCCGTCGGCTCGCATCAGACCCGATCTTTCATGCGGTCGTGTGGAATACCTGCTGGTACACGTTCGTCACGACGATCTTCAAGCTAGCGCTCGGGCTCTGGCTGGCGCTGCTGCTCAATCGCTCGTTCAAGTTCAAGGCGTTCACGCGCGCCTTCATCCTGCTGCCGTTCATCATTCCGACGGTGCTCTCCACGTTCGCGTGGAAATGGATGTTCGATCCGACGTTCAGCGTCTTGAACTGGATGCTCTATAGGATGGGCCTGATCCGCGGGGCCATCAACTGGCTCGGCGACGGCGATCTCGCCATGCTCTCGATCATCATCGTCAATATCTGGCGTGGCGTGCCGTTCTTCGCGATCTCGCTGCTCGCGGGCCTGCAGACGATCAGCCCGGATTTGAACGAAGCGGCGGCGATCGACGGCGCGCGGCCCTTGCAGCGCTTCTGGTACATCACGTGGCCGCTGCTGCTGCCGGTGACCATGGTCGTGATGCTGTTCTCGGTCATCCAGACGTTTGCGGACTTCCAGATCGTCTATGTGATGACGGGCGGTGGACCGGCGAACGCGACGCATCTCTTCGCGACCTACGCCTATCAGCTCGGCGTCGGCACCGGGCTGCTGAGCCAAGGTGCGGCCGTCTCGCTCGCGATGTTCCCGATCCTGCTGCTGATCGTGATCATCCAGCTTCTCTACATTCGCCGCGTGGAGGTCCGCTGATGATCGAAGGTGCGATCTGGCGCCGCTGGGTGTTCTTCTACATCCCGCTTACGCTGTTTCTGATCTTCCTGCTCTTTCCATTCTACTGGATGCTGATCACGACATTCCGGCCGGATGGCGAGCTCTATCGGCCGTGGCGCGCGGTGAACTACACGCCATTCTGGACGTGGAATCCGACGCTCGATCACATCAAATATCTCTTCCGCGAGACGATGTTTGCGACGTGGCTGTGGAACACCATGTTCATCGCCATAGCCTCGACCATCATCTCGCTCATCTGCGGCGTGCTGGCGGGCTACGCGCTCGCGCGGCTCAACTTTTCCTTCGCGGGCAGTCTCGGCACGGGGATCTTCATCACCTACCTCGTGCCGCAGACGCTGCTGTTCATCCCGCTCTCGGAGATCATCCGCAACTACAAGCTCGGCGACACGCCGTGGTCGCTGATCCTGACCTATCCGACGTTCCTCATACCGTTCTGTACGTGGCTCATGATGGGCTACTTCAAGGCCGTGCCGAAGGAGCTCGAGGAGTGCGCCCGAATAGACGGCGCCTCGCGATGGCAGGCCATGCTCTACATCATCATTCCGGTCGCCATTCCCGGTATTCTTTCAGCCGGCATCTTCGCCTTCACGCTCTCGTGGAACGAGTTCATCTACGCGCTCGTGTTCCTCTCGAGTCCCGAGCAGAAAACAGTGCCGGTCGGCGTCGTCTCGGAGCTCATTCGCGGCGACGTCTTCTTCTGGGGGCCGCTGATGGCGGGCGCGCTGCTCGGCTCGATCCCGGTGGCGATCGCCTATTCGTTCTTCGTCGAACACTACGTTTCCGGCCTCACGGGCTCGGTCAAGGGATAGACGCACGATGGCAACAGTGAGTATCCGTGGGGTTCACAAGCGCTACGACGACTTCCACGCCGTCAAGGGCGTGAGCCTCGAGATCAAGGACAAGGAGTTCGTTGTTCTCGTCGGACCGTCGGGCTGCGGCAAGACGACGACGCTCCGCATGGTGGCTGGCCTCGAGACGATCACGGAGGGCAACATCCTGATCGGCGATACGGTCGTGAACGAGCTGCCGCCGATGGATCGCGATATCGCGATGGTGTTCCAGAACTATGCGCTCTACCCGCACATGAGCGTCTACGACAACATGGCCTTCGGGCTGAAAATGCGGAAGTTCGACAAGGCCGAGATCAAGCGCCGCGTCTCCGAGGCCGCGGATATCCTCGGCATCAAGGACCACCTGCACAGGAAGCCGCGCCAGCTTTCGGGCGGCCAGCGCCAGCGCGTCGCGCTCGGCCGCGCCATTGTGCGCAATCCGCAGGTGTTCCTGTTCGACGAGCCGCTGTCGAACCTCGATGCCAAGCTGCGCGTGCAGATGCGCGTCGAGCTGAAGAAGCTGCACCAGCGGCTCGGCACGACGGCCGTCTACGTCACGCACGATCAGGTCGAGGCCATGACGCTCGGCGACCGCGTCGTCGTGATGAAGGACGGGCTCATTCAGCAGGTGGGCGAGCCACTCGATCTCTACAACACGCCGGCGAACAAGTATGTCGCCGGCTTCATCGGTTCGCCGGCCATGAACTTCGCCGATGTGACGATTGGGCAGAACGGCAGCGGGCTCGTCGCGTCCAACAACGCCTTGAACATCGCCGTGCCGGAGCATCTGGCGGCGCCGCTCGGTCCACATGTCGGCAGGCCGGCGACGTTCGGCATCCGGCCCGAGGACTTGCGCCTCGCCGACGGTTCGGACCCCGCGCATCAGACCTTCGAGGCGGTGGTCGAGGTTGCCGAGCAGCTCGGCTCGGAGATCCTGCTCGACGTTACGTGCGGTCCGAACACGATGGTCGCGAGCGTCGATCCGACCGTGCGCATCAAGCCCGGCGAGAAGATCCGTCTCGCCTTCAATCCCACACGCGCGCACTTCTTCGATGGCCAGACGGAAGCGGCGGTGAGGGGTTGAGGCGCTTTTCTCCTTCTCCCCGTCCTATACGGGGAGAGGGGAAAGTAAGCTGCGTCGCGTCGGACTACCGATACTTCCCATCCCATGTGCCTTCGGGCACGCCGACGACCTTGCCGTCCTTGTCGACCTCGGGGCGGTTCATGGTGAAGGTCGTCTCGGGTGTGACGACCGAATATTCCATGTAGCCCATGCGGCCGAGCGGGCGCATCTCGGACGTGTTGACGATGCCGTCCTTGATGTACTTGTCGTCGATGTGGATGCCGACCACATAGCCGACGACCATGCTGAAGCCGCCCTTCTGCGGGGCGATCGCCGGCAGCTCGATGGTCTTCCAGTGCTTGCACTCGAGAACGGCGGCAGCCTCTTTCACGTACGGCGCCTTGACGATCTTGCCGCGCACGCCGGTGAGACCTGCGAGCGGAAACTCGTCGACGTTGGCGGGCACCGCGGCCGAGGACATGTTCATGTGCTCGCGCAGGTCCCAGGTCGACATCGAGCAGGTGAACTCGCCGTTCTCCTGGATGTTGCGCAGCGAGTCCTTCACGCCGCCCGTGCCGAACACGACGTAGTGAGGCCGGTCGCCGACGGCATTGAAGAAGCTGTATGGGGCGAGATTGGCGATGCCCTCATTGCTGACCGTGCCGATCCAGCCGATCGGACGCGGTGCCACGAGCGCCTTGAAGGGGTCATGCTTGAGGCCGTGCTTATTCTGGATGGCGTCGTAGAACATGCGTCTCATTCTCCAGTTGGCGCGGATAAAGCAACGGACTTGAAATTCACCTCAACTCGAGGGCGGGCGGGGAGTGAATTTCAAGTCCAAAGTTGCTTTAGAACACTATGACACTAAAGCGTCTTTGGGGTCGCATTTTAAGGTCCGACGCTTTAGGGCTGCCAGCGCGTGACGATGTCGGCAAGGGCGGGGCGCTCGCGGTCCTCCTGCGGCGCGCTGTCCGTACCGATGTAGATGAAGCCCGCGACGCGCTCGTTGGCGGTAAGGCCGAGGGCCTTGTTGATCGTGTCGCTGAAACTGTACCACTCGGTGATCCAGCAGGTGCCATAGCCGAGCGCATTGGCGGCAAGGCAGAGATTGAAAGCAGCGGCGCCGCACGAGAGAAGCTGCTCGATCTCCGGCGCGCCGGGGTTGGGCACCACGCGCGAGATGACGGCGACGATGGTCGGCGCGCGCATGAGACGATTGCGTTCAGCTTCGAGGCGGACGGCAGAGGGCGCCTCTTTTTCCTCCGCCACGACGGTGCGCGCGAGGATCTCGCCGAATTTGGCGCGCGCTTCGCCCTCGAACACGATGAAGCGCCAGGGGACGAGCTTCTTGTGATCGGGGACGCGCGCGGCGCAGGTCAGGATCGTGTCGAGCTCGGCGGGCGTCGGGCCGGGAGTAGTCAGGAGTGCGGCTTTGGCCGATCGGCGCTTCAGCAGCAACTCCAGTGTCGGGTTGGTCATGCTCTTTCCAAACAAGCGGACAGATAAAGCGTCGGACCTTAAATGCGATCCACGCTTGGGTTGGTCTCAAAGTCGCATCTAAGCTCCAAAGACGCTTTAGTGGTGCGGCGCCGGCGAACCTAGCGCAATCTCGCTATTGCATAGCACCTTGAGGTACACTGGTGCGAGTTCGAACCGCGGAGAAGCCTTTATGGCGCATGGCGCTATCCCGATAAGGCTACGTTGCTGGCTTGCCACCTCATGGGGCGCGCGGGCCGTTCTCGCCGTGCTCGCTGCATGTGTGCTGCTTCTTGCAGGCACTTCGGTGCAGGCGGCCGAGGGGCCGGCGCTGGCTGTCATCATGGATGGCTCGGGCTCCATGTGGGGCAAGATCGGCGCGGAAAAGCTCGCCAAGTTCCAGCTCGTGCGCCAGGGTCTTGCCGAGGCCCTGCCGAAGCTGCCCGCGACCACCCGTGTGGGGCTCGTCACTTACGGCCATCGCCGCGCGGGTTGCCAGGATGTGGACGTGGTGCGCCCACCGGAAGCGGGCGCCGCGCAGAGCGTTGCCGAACTGCTCAACGATTTCAATCCAAAGGGACGCGGGCCGCTGACGGCGGCTCTCCAGGCTACGCTCGAGACCATACCCAAGGACACCCACAGCACGATTCTTCTCGTGCATGATGATCTCGACAACTGCCAGCAGAACCCCTGCGACTTGATGGACAACATCCGCGCGCAATATCCGCGGCTGACCATCCACGTGCTGTCGATCGGCCTCAGCCAAGCCGAAGCGCGGCAGATGCAGTGCCTCACAGCGCCGACGAACGGGCAGCACTATCTCGTCACATCGGGCACGCAGATCATCAACGCCATTGCCGAGGTGATGGACATCGCGGCGCGCATGCCGCGTCCGGCAGCGCGGACCACGCGCGGACCTGCGGTCGCTCCGTCGATGCCGACGCCCGACGGGCCTGGCGTGCAGCTCATTGCGACGCTCGGCGCGTCGACGCCGGTGCCTGAACTCAACGTGCGCTGGCGGATCGAGCGGCTCGGGGGAAGCGGCGCGTCCGCTCCCGAACGCTGGGAAGGGGGTGTGGTGACGCTACCGTTGGGCCCTGGCCGCTATGCCGTCACGGCCGAGATGGACATGCTCTCGTCGCGCCAGGAGATCGAGGTGAAGGATGCGTCCTCGATCCAGACCAAGGTCGCGCTCCAGGGCGGTACGCTGCAGATCTCGGCGCTCGCCGGCCGCGCGAACAAGCCGCTCGATGGCACGCGCTTCATCATTCGTGCCCTCGCTCCCGCGGCGGGCACAGGCAAGCCGGCGCAAGGCGCGACGGCGCCGACGAACTGGATTGCTCGCGGTCCACGCAGCGAGGTCGCACTGCCGGCGGGACGCTACGAGGTCGTCGTCATGCTGGGCAGCATCCGTGTCGTGCAGGAGGCGACCGTGGTGACGGGCGAGCGCCGCACGGTCGACGTGAGCCTGCCGGTCGGCGAACTCGAGCTTGCCGCTCTCGCGCATCAAGGGAGCCGTCGCCTCGAGCAGGTTACGTACGTCATTCAGGAGGACGATCCCGATGCGCCGCAAGGGCGCCGCGAGGTTGCACGCTCGGCTGCGGCGCGGCCCGTGTTCGCTCTGCCGGCCGGCACGTATCACGTGATCGCAAGCCACGGCGCGGTGGAGGTGCGCGATCGCGTCGCAATCGGCGCCGGCGAGGTCGTGCGGCGCGATCTGCTGCTCAACTCGGCCGAGCTCAATCTCGCCTCGGGCCTCGTGCCGCGTCTCGGGAACGCGCCGGACGAGGTACAGTGGCGGATCGTGCCGCTCGATCGCCGGGACGGCAAAGCGCTGCGCCTGTACGGCGAGAATGCCCGCGCGGTGGTGGCGGCGGGGAAGTACCGGATCGAAGGCCGCTTCGGGCCGCTCAACGCGGAGGCGAGCCGCGAGATCGCTCTCTCGCCGGGTGCCAGCGAGACCGTGTCGCTCGCCCCGCCGGCGGCGCGGATCCGGCTGCGGCTCGCCAGCGAGCCGGGCGAGGCCGTCAGCGATATTTTCTGGAAAGTCCGCCAGCAGAATGGGCCGATCGTGTGGAGCTCGACGGAGAGCGAGCCGATCGGCCTCCTGCAGCAGGGCAGCTACGTGATCGAGGTGCAGACGCGCCAGACGCGCCATGAGCGCTCGGCGGACATACGGGCCGGCGCCGATCGGGTGCTGGTCATCGGGGAGAACTGAGCCCCGGCGCGGCCCGGACCGATGGCCATTCTGGTGCCAAAGTCGTAGGGCTATGCGGGGACCGGCGCGCGCCACCGGCGATTCGCTTTTTTTGAGCCGGGAATGAAGCTGCGCGAAGATTGCCGGTTTGTGCTGACTGAGGAGCGGGCGACAGTGGCGGACGTGGGGCGAACCCGCCGTTCAGGGAATGCCTGGGGATGTGACGCGCGTTGGCTGATCGCCTTGCTCAGCGCGGCAATGATCGCGCTCGTGTCGCCCTCGGCATCGGCTCAGCAGATTCAGGACCCGTGGCGGTCGGATACGCGGCCGGCGCCACCCGGCGGTCCGCCGGGCGCCGGTCTCACCCTGCCGCCGAACGTAACGGTCGTTCCGCGCTCGGCACCGGCGGGCGGTGCGCAGGAGGTGCAGTTCACGGCCTTTCTGACCGACGATGGGCCGCCCATTGATCAGGGCCTTGTCTGGAACATCTTTCAGGACAGCGACAAGGAGTCGACACCGCCACGCCATCACCGCATGGTGCGCGATGCGAACCCGGTGATCAAGCTCGTGCCGGGGCGCTACCTCGTCAATGTCTCGTTCGGGCGCGCGAACCTCACACGCACGATCGCCGTGGAGGCCGGCGTCCCGCTCAATGAACGCTTCGTGCTCAATGCTGGCGGATTGCGCGTGAGCGCACAGCTCGGCGACGGCACGCCCGCTCCGGAGGCCGCCGTCAGCTACGATATCTACTCCGGTGAGACGGACCAGCTCGGCAATCGCCAGCGCATCTTGAGCGGCGCGCGGCCCGGTCTCATCATGCGCCTCAATGCCGGCATCTTCCACATCGTCAGCCGCTACGGTGATGCGAACGCGGTCGTCAACGCCGATGTCACTGTCGAGGCGGGCAAGCTGACGGAGGCGACCATCGCGCACCCCGGTGCGTCGGTGACCTTCAAGCTCGTCACGCGGCCTGGCGGCGAAGCTCAGAGCGGCGCCCAGTGGGCGATCCTCGATCCTGATGGTGAAGTGATCAAGGAGAGCGCCGGCGCCTTGCCGACGCACGTGCTGGCGGCCGGCAGCTACGTGGTGACGGCCCGGCATTCGGGCCGCGTGTTCCGCCACGGTTTCACGGTCCAGGCCGGCGAGACGACGCAGATCGAAGTCGTCATGAAGTAGCTCGGGTGCCTCAAGGCTTCTCAAACAGAACGGCGCAGACCCGCGGGGGTCTGCGCCGTTCGACGTTTCTAGCACTAGGGCGCGATCGCTACTTCTTTTTCACCGGGGTGCCGTAGTCGTCCTCGAGCGACTGCTGGTGACGTTGCTGCTCGATGATCTTCTGATGCTCCGCCGACAGGGGCTTGATGCGGGCTGCCTCGTTCAGCGTGTGGGGCAGCCACGTCGCAATCGACGGGAAGACGACCAGCAATGCGATGGCCACGCACTGCAGTATCATGAATTGGAACATCCCCTTGTAGATCGTTGCCAAGCTCCAACTCTCCGCCACCTGTTTCAGGTAGTAGGCCGACATGGCGACGGGCGGCGAGAGGAAGGCCGTCTGCAGAACGACGGCGACCAGTGCACCGAACCAGATCAGATCGATCTCGAGCGCCTTCACGACCGGAAAGAAGATGGGCAGGAAGACCAGCACGATCGCCGGCCATTCGAATGGCCATCCGAGGAGGAAGATCAGGACGAGGATGAGGATGAGCATCATCGTCGGTGGAAGCTGGAGATCGAGAAGGCTCTCGGTTATCCAGTTGGCCGTGCCAAGGCGGGCAAAGACCGCGCCGAAGATGTTGGAGGTCACCGCCAGCAGCAACACCATGCTCGATGTCGCCATTGTGTTCAGCAGCGCCCGCTTGAAGCCTGCGAACGTGAATCTCCCATACACGATCGATAGGAACATGGCTCCGACGGCGCCGACGGCCGCGGCCTCGGTTGGCGTGGCGAGGCCGGCGAGAATTGAGCCGAGTGTTGCCGAAATCAAAGCGATGAGCGGCACCGTGCCGAGTACGATCTCCTTAAGGATCACGCCGACGGAGTGTACGCGCTCCTCTATTGGAACCGGCGGGCCGAGCTTCGGGTTAAAAGTGGCCCGCGCCATGAGGTAGATGAGATAGATGCCGGCCAGCATGAAGCCGGGACCGAAGGCCGCCGCATAGAGATCGGCAACCGATACGCCGAGTACCGGGCCCATCACGATCAGCATGACCGACGGCGGAATAAGAATGCCGAGCGTGCCGCCGGCCGCGATTGCGCCAGCGGACAGCTCTGCGTCGTAGCCCGACTTGTTCATGATCGGCGAGGCCATGATGCCGAGAACGGTGACGGCTGCGCCGACGATGCCGGTCGCCATGGCAAACACCGTCGAGGTCAGGATCACGACCAGGAACAGCGCGCCTCGCAATCGCGACAGGAGCAGACGGAACGCGGTGAAAAGCCGCTCCATAAGGCCGGCCTGCTCGGTGATGAATCCCATCAGGACGAAGAGCGGCACAGCGGCGAGCAGCTCCTCCTTCATCATGCCGATGGTCTGCAGGTAGGCGAGGTCGAAGACGGTTGAGCCGATGGCGGAGTAGCCGAACGTGAGGGCAAGGAAGAGCAGTGTGAAGGAGATCGGCACGCCGATGAAGATGGCACCGAGCAGCACGATCAGCATGATCAGGCCGATAAGGGCTTCCGCGCTCATACTTCGACCTTCTCTTTTTGCTCGAGTTCGATGCCCGTGCGGGCGGCATAGACGCTCTTGATCAGCTCAGAGACGCCCTGGATCAGCAGGAGGAAGCAGGCCAGCGGGATGACGGCCTTGAACGGCCACAGGATCGGCCGCCATGGCGACTGATCTGATACCTCGCCGATATTGAACGCGTAGATCGCCTCGCCGAGGCCGATGTAGCCGAGGATCGCCAGCGCCGGAAAGAAGAAGACGATATACGAGATGGTATCGATGATGCCCTTCGTGCGGGTCGAGAACTTCTCCCAGAAGAAATCTGTCCTGACGTGCGCGCCCTTGTGAAGTGCGTAGGCCGCTCCCAGCATGAATATCGTGCCATAGAGCATGTACGTAAGGTCGTAGGCCCAGGTCGTCGGTGCGTGAAACACGTATCGCGAGACGACCTCGAAGGCCACGGCGCCGACCAGCGGTACGGCGAGAAGGGCGATGATGAAGCCCGTGGCATCGGTAAAGCGATCG
>Ga0180218_1001816_pt1 | contig 12241 bp, 5 predicted proteins | sample eDN3rd37CKraftBY_FD_151334 | JGI IMG/M metagenome (GOLD analysis project Ga0180218, IMG submission 151334) | Enriched backyard soil microbial communities from Emeryville, California, USA - eDNA 3rd pass 37_C Kraft BY (version 2) (version 2) | ecosystem: Environmental > Terrestrial > Soil >... | reverse complement strand
GCATCGTCACCTCGTGGAACACCGCTGCGGAGCGCATCTTCGGCTACACCGCCGATGAGATGATCGGCCAGTCGATCCTCAAGCTGATCCCCGAGGACCGCCACAGCGAGGAAACGCTGATCCTGTCGATGGCGCGCCGCGGCGAGCGGCTTCGCAACTACGACACGGTCCGGCGCTGCAAGGACGGCCGGCTGCTGAATGTGTCGCTGACCATTTCGCCGATCCGCGACAAGCACGGCAACATTCTCGGTGTTTCGAAGATCGCGCACGATATCAGCGACCGCAAGATCGCGCAGGAAACCCAGCTGCTGCTCATGCGCGAGCTCAATCACCGGTCCAAGAACATCCTGGCGGTGGCCGACGCCATCGTCCGCCAGACGGCGAAAAACTGCGAGCCCTCGGAGCTGGTCAGTCGCGTCAGCCGGCGCCTGTACGCGCTGTCGGTCAACCAGGATTTGCTGATCGAACGCAACTGGCGCGGCGCGGCGCTGTCCGACATCGTGCGCTCGCAGATGTCGGCGCTGCTGGATGACCTGACCTCCCGCGTCGGCATCGACGGCCCGCCGCTTGTGGTCGCGCCGGCGGCCGCGCAGGCGCTCAGCATGGCGATCTTCGAGCTGACCGCCAACGCCCTGAAATACGGCGCACTGTCGACCGGAGCCGGCCGGATCGACATCCAGTGGAACATCGGGGAGATCGACGGCGCGCGCCAGTTCACGATGTCCTGGCGGGAAAGCGGCGGCCCGCCGGTGCTCGCGCCGCAGACGACCGGTTTCGGACACAGCATCATCAGAGACATGGTGGCGCGCTCGCTCGACGGACGCGCGAGCCTGACCTTCGATGCGCCGGGCGTCGTTTGGGAAATCACCGCGCCGGTGTCGGCGCTGATCGAATATCCGTCCGATATGAGCTGACCGCGATCATCCGACCCGCGAAATACGTGCGACGGCGCGCGCGTGGTTCCCGCTGAATGGCCGGCCTTCGACGTCTTGATGGACGACGCTGGCGACGAGAGCCCCGGCTTTGATGGAACCAAAGCCGGGGCTCTCGTTTTTTGTTTTGTCGCGTTTTCTTCACGCGAACCGGCCGTCGCCGGCCGAAGCCGGCTATGGGTGGCAAAGGCCGGTATCCACTTCGCTTGAAAACGCTCTAGGCTTGGTGGGGAGGCTTGCCCGGCTGCGCGCTCAGGCACGCCTTGCCGGCCTTGACGCACGGCTTCGCGTTGTCCGACGGGTCGAGGCCCTCGACCTCGCGATAAAACTCCGGCGGAACCTGCGGGCCGCCGATGATCCGCACGATTCCGCTGACGTCGGCGCCCTTGACGCACTGGCTGTCGAGATAGGGCCAGACCTGATGCTGGCACGCCTTGTTCCACGACGCGATGGCGAGGTCGAATTTTTCGTAAGGGTCGGCCGCCTTCGACGGCGCGCTGTAACCCACCACGATGATCGCGGCGACCGCCAGCATATAGGCGATCGCGGCGAACATGCCGATTTTGTATTTCGCGCGGTAGTCCGGATCCAGCATGCAGTAAGTGAAGGAGCGGCGCATGGTCGCGACCTCGCAGTTCGTGCTCAAACGGGATGGTGCCGGGATGCCGTGGTGTCGTCCGACGCCAGTTTGCGGTCCGCGCGGTCGTTGCTCGACACGCAACTGACCGGGATCCGCGCCAGCACGCGGTTCGCCACCGGGCTGACCATGGGATCGCAGCCGACCGGCAGTTTCTCGCTCACCGGCGACATCCTGGACTTGTCGCCGCCGTGGGTCGGAGCTTTTTTGAATTTGCTCACGTGCTGAAATTGAGCTCCGACCCGAAAAACGTTCCACACCGGCAATTCGACATTGGTCAACGGATCAGGATCGAAATAAATCTGGCTCATGTCCTCGCTGGCGGACGGCGTGGCCGCCACGTCGCCGCCGGAGAAAACCGGCTGCGAGAGAGCCGGGTCCGCCAGAAAGGCGAGATCGGCGATCGAGGCGCGGCCGGCCGGCGGCAGATTTTCGCTCGCGATCGAATAACGCGCCGCATCGGCCGGCATCAAAGCCGTGCTGGACACGCCACGATCGACGCCGGCGAAGCCGGCCATTGCGGAAAGAACAAAAACACCGCCGAGCACGCCCGATGAAATGGATGGCATCATCATAAAAATCCCCTGCCGCCTGTCGCATTGCGCAGAGCAAATCTCCTGCCGCCTACAACGCGCGAGGCCGAAAAAGGTTCAGCCCCGGACGCAGGGCCAGGCCCGGACGGATTGCGGGCGGAATGGAAATTTTCCTTAGATTTTACAATCGCTTGGGCGAGCCGTCGCCGGAGCGCGGCGGACAGGGCCGAGGTGAACGGGCGCGGCGCTACTCGCCGCGCCGCGTCGCCAGCAATGCGTCGCGCAGCGAGGTCGGCTCGATCGGCTTCTGCACCACCGGCACGTGCATGAAGCGCGGGTCGATGCTGGTCGAGCTGTAGCCGGTCACGAAAACGAACGGGATGTTTCGCCGCGTCAGAACGCCGGCCAGCCCGTAGATGTTCTCGCCGCCGACATTGACGTCGAGCACACCCGCCTGCAGGGCGTTATTCTCCGCCGAACGCAGCGCATCGCCGACCCGGTTGTAGGGGCCGTCGACCGTGTGGCCGAGATCGGACAGCATGTCGGCCAGCATCATCGACACCAGCGGCTCGTCCTCGACCAGCAGGATGGCGTTTCCGGAGTCCGGTTTCTGGCTGATCGAGTCCGACGGTTCGCGCGGAACGTCGATCATCTGAAGTTCATTCGGGATGCGGGTGACGAAGCCCGGCTCGTTGTCGTATGGCACGACCAACGTGCAATTCAGTCCACTGCGGCGCCAGTCGAACGTCACGCGGCCTTGCAACTGCCGTTCGACGCCGGCCTCGAGGACACGGGTGCCGTAGCCTTGCCGCGACGGCGGCGCGATCTCCGGTCCGCCGCTCTCCGACCACTGGATCGCGAGACGCCCGGCCTCGATCTTCCAGTCGAGTTGAACGCGGCCGGTCTCCGCGCTGAGCGAGCCGTACTTCGCCGCGTTGGTCGCGAGCTCATGAAACGCCAGAGCGATCGTCTGCGCCATCGCCGGCGAGAGCGTGACGTCGGGCCCGGAAATCGATATGCGCTCGCGATTGACGTTGAGATACGGCGCGAACTCCTCGACCGCCAGCCGCATCAGGTCCGCCCCTTCCCAGCGCGACTTGGCGAGCAGCTTGTGCGCGTTGGACAGCGCCTGGATGCGCCCTTCGAGCGCGGGGATGTAATCCTCGATGCTGTCCGCCCGCGTGCTGCGGACGATCGACTGGATGACGGCGACGACGTTGCGGGCGCGGTGATCGACCTCGCCGGCCAGCATCATCTGGCGCTCCTCCGCCATCTTGCGCTCGGTCAGGTCGACGGTGATGCCGCTCAGCCATTCCAGCGCGCCGGACTTGCCGAAGCTCGCCGCCACCGCGCCGGCGCACCAGCGGATGTCGCCGTTCGGCCGGCGAATGCGGAATTCGATCTGGACGGTGTCCGCGCTGTCCGACAGTTGCCGCAGCGCCTCGATCAGCTTCGCCACGTCGTCGGGATGCACCAGCCGGCGAATGTCGGAGCGCGACGGCGCGAAGGTGGCGGCGTCGACCCCGAAGATGTCGCACTGGCCCTGATCGCAGGAAATCTTGTCGCCGGCGACATTCCACCGCCACGAGCCCATCTTGCCGGCGGCGAGCGCCAGGCTGTGCAGTTGCTGGCTGTAGCGCAGCCGCGACGTCGAATCGAACAGCTCGGCGGTGCGCTCCTCGACGCGGGCCTCGAGCTCGCGGTTGAGCTTCTCCAGCTCGCAGGTCTTGCGGTAGAGGTCCGTGAAGACGCGGACCTTGGCGCGCAGCACCTCCGGCACGACCGGGACCGGCACATAGTCGACCGCGCCCATTTCGTAGCCCCGCAGCCGGTCGACGTCGGTCAGCAGGATCGCGGAGATGAAGATGATCGCCGTCTTCTCGAAGCGGGGATGGTCGCGGATCATCGCGGCCAGCTCGAAGCCGTCGGTTTCCGGCATATAGACGTCGATCAGGACGACGGCGATCTCGTTCTTCAGCAGGACCTCGAGCGCCTCGCGGGCATTGCGCGCCGTGATCAGGTTCTCGCCGAGATCGCTCAGGATCGTCTCATAGGTCAGCAGCTTGGCCGGCTGATCGTCCACCAGAAGAACATTGACCTGCTTGTCGTTCATGTCGCGCCGGCCTTATCGATGCAGCCAGCTTCGCAGCGTCGACAGCAGCTGCTCGGTGTCGACCGGCTTGGCCAGATAGTCGGACGCGCCGGCATCGAGGCACTTCTCGCGGTCGCCTTTCATCGCCTTGGCGGTCAGCGCGATGATCGGCAGGCGGCGCCACTCCGGGTTCTTGCGGATCAGCGACATCGCCTGATAGCCGTCCATTCCCGGCATCATGATGTCCATCAGCACCATCGCCGGCTGCAGGCCGCCCTCGAGCATCTGGATCGCCTCGGTGCCGGTGGTGGCGGCCTTGACCTTCATGCCGCGCCGTTCGAGCACGCTGCTGAGCGCGAACACGTTGCGCGCGTCGTCGTCGACGATCAGCACGGTGCGGCCGGCGAGCTGCTCGTTGGAGTCGTGCAGGTTCTCGAGCATCCGCCGCTTCTCGTCCGGCAGGTCGGCGATCACGCGGTGCAGGAACAGCGCGGTCTCGTCGAGCAGCCGTTCCGGCGACTCGACACCCTTGACGACGATGCTGCGGGCGATCGACTGCAGGCCGGCCTGCTCGTCCGGCGACAGTTCGCGGCCGGTGAAGACGACCACCGGAATGTCGGACAATGCCTCGTTCGCGCTGATGTCCTTCAACAAGTCGAAGCCGGACATGTCCGGCAGCCGCAGGTCGAGCACGACGCAGTCGAACGCCTCGTCGCGCAGTTGCGCGAGGCATTCGGCGCCGGTCGAGGCCATCGCGATCTCGATGTCGTCGTGGCCGAGCAGCGCCCGGATGCTCATCTGTTCGCCGGGATTGTCCTCGACCACCAGCAGCCGTTTCTTCGGCTTCTTGATGTAGTGGTGGATGCGCGAGAACGCGGCTTCCAGACGCTCGGAATCCGCGCCCTTGGTCAGGAACGAGAACGCGCCGCGCGCGAGGCCATGCTGATGACCCTCGTCCGCCGTCACGATCTGCACCGGGATGTGGCGCGTCGCCGGATCGCGCTTGAGCTGGCTCAGGACGTTCCAGCCGAGCGAGTCCTGCAGGAAGATGTCGAGCGAAATGGCGCTCGGCTGATACTGGCTCACCAGCGCCGCGACCTCCGCGCCGCGCGCGGTGACCAGAACCTTGAAGCCCTCGTCGCGCGCGAGATCCATCAGGATGCGCGCGTAATGCGGGTCGTCCTCGACGATCAGCAGCACCGGATCGCCGGGCTGGATCTTCAGCCGGTCGTCCGGCAGCGGCTCGACCGCCCGTTCCGGCGCCCGCTTGACGTCGAACTGGCCGATGATCTGCGGCGCCATCGACGGCGCAAGCGCGGGGGCGGCGGTCGGCTCGAAGGCGTTCGGCAGATAGAGCGTGAACACGCTGCCCTCGCCCGGCGCGCTTTTCAGCGTCAGCTCGCCGCCGAGCAAAGTGGCAAGCTCGCGGCAGATCGCGAGGCCGAGGCCGGTGCCGCCGTATTTCCGGCTGGTGCCGGCGTCGGCCTGCTGGAACGCCTCGAAGATGATGCGCTGCTTCTCGGCGGGAATGCCGATGCCGGTGTCGGCGACCTCGAAGGCGACGACCATCGGCGCCTGGTTGAGCGAGGCGTTGTGCGGGTTCCAGCCACCGACCGCCGCGTAGACCGACAGGCGGACATTGCCGACCTCGGTGAACTTGAAGGCGTTCGACATCAGGTTCTTCAGCACCTGCTGCAGACGCTTGGCGTCGGTCGTGATGTTGTGGCCGACCGCCTGGTCGATCGTCACGTCGAACGCCAGATGGCGGCGCTCGGACTCGTGGCGGAACTGGCGCGACACCGCGTCGACGAGGCCGGCGAGCGGCACCTCCTCGACCTCGACGGTGACCGTGCCGGACTCGATCTTCGACAGGTCGAGAATGTCGGTGATGAGATGCAGGAGGTCGGTGCCGGCGGCATGGATGGTGCGCGAGAACTCGACCTGCTTCGCCACCAGGTTGCCGTCGCTGTTGTCGGCCAGCTGCTGGCTGAGGATCAGGATGCTGTTCAGCGGCGTGCGCAGCTCGTGCGACATGTTCGCCAGGAAGTCCGACTTGTATTTCGAGGTCAGCGCGAGCTCGCTCGCCTTCTCCTCGAGCGCGCTGCGCGCCTGCTCGATCTCGACGTTGCTTTCGGCGAGCTGCTGGGCCTTCTGCTCGAGCTGATCGTTGGTCTGCTGCAATTCGCTCTGCTGCGACTGCAGTTCCGCCGCGAGCTGCTGCGACTGCTTGAGCAGGCCTTCGGTCTGGGTCGTCGCCTCGATGCTGTTGAGCACCGTGCCGAAGCTGTCGGTCAGCTGCTCGAGGAAGGCGACCTGCAGCGTGCTGAAGGTGTTGAGCGACGACAGCTCGATGACGGCGCGGAGCTGGTTCTCGAACAGCACCGGCAGGATGATCACGTTTTTCGGCGTCGCGGTGAACAGCGCCGAGCTGATCGCGGTGCCGGCGGCCGGCAGATCGCTGATCAGCAGCCGGCGCTTGTCGAGCGCGCATTGGCCGATCAGGCCGTCGCCGAACCGCAGCGTTTCGGGATGACTGTTGTCGGCCTCGTCGGCATAAGTCGCCATCAGGCGCAGCGAGCTGCTGTCCAGATTGTCGACGCGATAGATCACGCCGAGCTGGGCGCCGATCAGCGGCGTCAGCTCGGTCAGCAGCAGGCGGCCGACGGTGGCGAAGTCGCGCTGCCCCTGCAACATGGTCGTGAACTTCGCCAGATTGGTCTTCAGCCAGTCCTGCTCCATGTTGCGCTCGGTGGTCAGGCGCAGGTTGCCGATCATCGTGTTGATGTAGTCCTTCAGCTCGGCCACCTCGCCGCGCGCCTCGACCTGAATGGACCGCGTCAGGTCGCCCTTGGTCACCGCCGTCGCCACCTCCGCGATGGCGCGGACCTGCGTCGTCAGGTTCGCCGCCAGCAGGTTGACGTTGCCGGTCAGGTCCTTCCACGTGCCGGAGGCGCCCGGCACGTTGGCCTGGCCGCCGAGCCGGCCTTCGACGCCGACCTCGCGCGCCACCGTCGTCACCTGATCGGCGAAGGTCGCGAGCGTCTCCATCATGTTGTTGATGGTCTCGGCAAGCGCGGCCACCTCGCCCTTCGACTGCACCGTGAGTTCCTGCTTCAAGTCGCCGTTGGCGACCGCGGTCACCACCTTGACGATGCCGCGCACCTGCTCGGTGAGGTTCGCCGCCATCACGTTGACGGTGTCGGTCAGGTCCTTCCAGGTGCCGCCGGCGCCGGGCACCTGCGCCTGACCGCCGAGCTTGCCGTCGGTGCCGACCTCGCGGGCGACGCGCGTGACTTCGGAGGCGAAGGCGTTGAGCTGGTCCACCATGGTGTTGATGGTGTTCTTCAGCTCGAGGATCTCGCCCTTCACGTCGACCGTGATCTTGCGCGACAGGTCGCCGCGCGCCACCGCCGTAGTCACTTCCGCGATGTTGCGCACCTGCGTCGTGAGATTGGCGCCGAGCAGGTTGACGTTGTCGGTCAGGTCCTTCCAGGTGCCGGCGACGCCCGGCACGTGGGCCTGGCCGCCGAGCTTGCCTTCGGTGCCGACCTCGCGGGCGACGCGCGTCACTTCCGCGGCGAAGGAGCGAAGCTGCTCGACCATGGTGTTGAGCGTGTCTTTCAGCAGCAGCAGCTCGCCGCGCACGTCGACCGTGATCTTCTTGGACAGGTCGCCATTGGCGATCGCGGTCGCGACCTCCGCGATGTTGCGGACCTGGCCGGTCAGGTTGCTCGCCATCAGATTGACGTTGTCGGTCAGGTCCTTCCAGGTGCCAGCGACGCCGGGCACCTGCGCCTGGCCGCCGAGCTTGCCCTCGGTGCCGACCTCGCGGGCGACGCGCGTCACCTCCCAGGCAAAGGCGTTGAGCTGGTCCACCATGGTGTTGATGGTGTCCTTCAGCTCGAGGATCTCGCCGCGCACGTCGACCGTGATCTTGCGCGACAGGTCACCGCGGGCGACCGCGGTGGTCACCTCCGCGATGCTGCGCACCTGGTCGGTCAGGTTGCTCGCCATCGAGTTGACGTTGTCGGTCAGGTCCTTCCAGGTGCCGGCGACGCCCGGCACGATGGCCTGACCGCCGAGCTTGCCCTCGGTGCCGACCTCGCGGGCGACGCGCGTCACCTCCGAGGCGAAGGCGCGCAGCTGGTCCACCATCGTGTTGATGGCTTCCTTGAGCTGGAGAATTTCGCCGCGCACGTCGACCGTGATCTTCTTCGACAGGTCGCCGTTGGCGACCGCGATGGTCACCTCCGCGATGTTGCGCACCTGGTCGGTCAGGTTGCTCGCCATCGAGTTGACGCTGTCGGTCAGCTCTTTCCAGACGCCGCTGACCTCGCGGACCTTGGCCTGGCCGCCGAGCTTGCCTTCGGTGCCGACCTCGCGGGCGACGCGCGTCACCTCCGAGGTGAAGACGCCGAGCTGCGCGATCATCTTGTTGACGATGTCGGCGGAGCGCAGGAACTCGCCGCGCAGCGGCCGGCCGTCGACCTCGAGTCGCACCGTTTCCCGCAGGTCGCCCTGCGCGACCGCGGTGATGACGCGGGTCACCTCCGTGGTCGGCCACACCAGATCGTCGATCAGGGTGTTGACCGAGCTTTCCATCTCGTCCCAGGAGCCGCTCGACAGGCCGAACTTGACGCGCTGGCGGGTCTTGCCTTCGCGGCCGACGGTCTGGCCGACCCGCTCGAGCTGCTGGGCCATGCGCTGGTTGGCCGCGACGATGTCGTTGAAGGCATCGGCGATCTTGCCGAACAGGCCGACATGGTCGCTCGCCATGCGGACGGAGAAATCGCCGGCGCGCATCGCCTGCATGCTGCGCAGCAGTTCCTGCAGGTCTTTTTCCGATTGCAGCGCCTGGTCCACCACCGGAGCCGGCGGCTTCTTGGACTGGGCTCCGTTCGCGCGTCCGGCCACCGCCTTCGACGACTGCATGGGTCTCTCCGATCTGGCTGCGGCGGATCGCTGCCGGCTGTCCGTTCAAAAGATCGTCGTGCCGTCACCGGCGGGCGTTCGCACCCGCGAGATGAAGCCCGGAAAGTCGGGGTCTTTATGGTCTGGCCGTTGGTCTCGTCCCGCCGCCACTGCCCCGCAGCCCTTTTTTTGACGCGTTTCGTTCACAATTGGCCGCACAGGCCAAATCCACTGGCCGCCAAAAAGTTCCCTCGGTTTTCCGAAAAAATTCGGTGGCGTGGGACGGGGAACCCCGGCCGGCCGCGTCAACCGTCTTAATCCGTTGGTTTTGTCGAGCTAAAGCCGGCTCAGGGCGCGAGCTTGAACAGGCTCACATTGATCGAGCCGAGGCGGAAACCGACCTCGCAATAGGCGAGGTAATACTCCCACATCCGGCGGAAATGCTGGTCGAAGCCGAGCGTCTCGATGGTCGGCCAGGCGCGCAGGAAGCGGCTGCGCCATTCGCGCAGCGTCTCGGCATAGCTGTCGCCGAACGACTCGCAATGCACGAGCCTGAGGCCGGCGCGGCGCACCTCCTTCTCGATGATCGAGAAGGTCGGCAGCATGCCGCCCGGAAAGATGTAACGCTGGATGAAGTCCGGCGTCCGGCGATAGGCGGCGAAGCGCGCCTCGTCGATGGTGATGATCTGCAGCACCGCCGAGCCGGTCTCGGTCAGCGACGACCTGATCTTCTCGAAATAGACCGGCCAGTAGCGTTCGCCGACCGCCTCGAACATCTCGATCGACGCGATGCGGTCGAACCGCCCGCCGACGTCGCGGTAGTCCTGCAGGCGCAGGTCCGCGCGCGGCGCCTGCGCGGCGAGCCGGTCTTTCGCGTAAGCCAGCTGCTCGGTCGAGAGCGTCAGGCCGACCACGCTGCAGTCCGGCACTTTCAGCATGCGCTCGGCGAGCGCGCCCCAGCCGCAGCCGATCTCCAGCACGCGCTCGCCGCCGGCCAGCTCCATCAGCTCGACGACGCGGGCGAGCTTGGCGTCCTGCGCGGCCTCGAGGCTGTTGGCGCCGTCGAACCGCGCCGAGGAATAGTTCATGCCGCGGTCGAGCCACTGCTCGTAGAAGCTGTTGCCGAGGTCGTAATGCGCCGCGATGTTGCGCCGCGAGCCCCGCCGCGTGTTGGCGCGCGACCAGTGCTGCAGCCGCGCACGGATGAATGAGAGCCAGGACGGCGCGGCCGACGCCGCGAAGGCCGCCTCGTTCGCCATGAAGAATTCGAACAGCCGGACGAGGTCCGGGGTCGACCAGTCGCCGTCGAGATAGCCGTCGATGAAGCCGGTCTCGCCGTCGCGCAGGAGGCGCCAGAGGCCGCGCCAGCGATGGACCTCGATCGCGGCCTCCGGCCCCTCTGCGGCGCCTCCGCGCTCCACCGCCTCGCCCGAGGGCAGGACGATGCGCAGGCGGCCGCGATCCGGCACCGGAATCATCCGTCTGGCGAGACGGCTGAAAATCCGCGCGCGGAAACTCCCGAATTGTCTGTCGCCCTGAGCCGGCGATGGCGATTCGCGTGGCATTTGCCCCCAGGGCATTATGGCCGACCGCGACGGGGTTGTCAGGAGCGCACGGGAACGGACGCCCGCACGGCAAAGTTGCGCGGCGAAAGCGATCCCGCGCTGCTCGACCTCCTCGACGGCCGGCTCACCGCCGCGCTCGTTCGCCTCGCCGGCTGACGCGGCTCACGCGATCTCGACCAGCAGGCTGGCATTGCCGCCGGCGGCGGCCGTGTTCGTCGTCACCGTCTGCTCGGTCGCGAAGCGCGACAGGTAATGCGGCCCGCCGGCCTTCGGCCCGGTGCCCGACAGTCCGGTGCCGCCGAACGGCTGGGTGCCGACCACCGCGCCGATCATGTTGCGGTTGACATAGACATTGCCGTTGGCGAGGCGGCCGACCACGCGGTCGACGGTGCGGTCGATCCGCGACTGGATGCCGAGGGTGAGCGCAGTGCCGTTGGCGGCGATGTCGTCCAGCAAGGCATCGAGCTCGCCGGCGCGCCAGCGCACCACATGCAGCACCGGGCCGAACACCTCCTCGGTAAGGTCGCGCACGCTGCCGAGCGCGACGATCGCCGGGGCGACATAGGTTCCCGACGCCGGCAGCCTGCGCGCGGCATCCCAGCGGAAGCGGACGCGGTTCTCTTTCGCCCTCGCCGCAAGCCAGGTGTCGATCTTCTCCCTCGCCTCGCGGTCGATCACCGGACCGACATGGGTGGCGATCGCGCGCGGATCGCCGACGGCGAGCTCCGCCGCCGCGCCGGCGATCATGTCGATCACAGGGTCGGCAATGTCGTCCTGCACGCAGAGCAGCCGCAGCGCCGAGCAGCGCTGGCCGGCCGAGCGGAACGCCGAGGTGACCACATCGTCGGTCACCTGTTCCGGCAGCGCCGAGGCATCGACGATCATCGCATTGATGCCGCCGGTCTCCGCGATCAGCGGCACGATGGGGCCGGATTTCGCCGCCAGCGCCCGGTTGATCGCCTGCGCCACCGCGGTCGAGCCGGTGAAGGCGACGCCGGCGATGCGCGGATCGGCGGTGAGCGCCGCGCCGATTTTGCCGTCGCCCGGCAGGAGATGCAGCGCCGACGGCGGGACGCCGCAGCGCTGCAGCAGCGCGACCACCTCCGCCGCGATCAGCGGCGTCTGCTCGGCCGGCTTGGCGATGACGGCATTGCCGGCGGCCAGCGCGGCGGCCACCTGCCCGGTGAAGATCGCCAGCGGGAAGTTCCACGGGCTGATGCAGACGAACACGCCGCGGCCGCGGCTGTGCAGCTCGTTGGCCTCGCCGGTCGGCCCCGGCAGGATGCGCGGCGCGAGCGTCTCGCGCGCCTGCGCGGCGTAATAGCGGCAGAAGTCGGCGGCCTCGCGCACCTCGGCGAGCGCATCGTCGAGCGTCTTGCCGCCTTCCGCCTGCAGCAGCGCGATCAGCCGCGCGCGGCCGTCCTCGATGGCGTCGGCGGCGCGCTCCAGAATCGCGGCGCGCTGCGCGAGCGGCGTGGCGTTCCACGCGGCAAAGCCCGCCAGCGCCGCCGTGACCGCGCGGCCGGCCGTGGCCGCGTCCGCCTCATGCACCGTGCCGATGGCCGCGCCAT
>Ga0180218_1001812_pt1 | contig 12250 bp, 8 predicted proteins | sample eDN3rd37CKraftBY_FD_151334 | JGI IMG/M metagenome (GOLD analysis project Ga0180218, IMG submission 151334) | Enriched backyard soil microbial communities from Emeryville, California, USA - eDNA 3rd pass 37_C Kraft BY (version 2) (version 2) | ecosystem: Environmental > Terrestrial > Soil >... | reverse complement strand
GAACGGCAAGCCGGGCGTATCGATCGCAATCTATCTGTCTCCAGGCGCCAATGCAGTCAAAACGGCAGAGCGCGTCAGGCTGGCTTTGGCAGACATGTCGAAGCGCTTTCCCGAAGGGCTGAAAACGCGGGTCGTTTATGACAGCTCGCTGTTCGTCGATGAGACGATCAAGGAAGTCATACGGACGTTGATCGAAGGCTTCGTCCTCGTGATCGTCGTCGTCTATCTGTTTCTCGGCAGCTTGCGCGCAACCATCATCCCGGCCGTTGCCGTTCCGGTGAGCCTCATAGGCGCGTTCGCCGTTATGATCTCCCTTGGCTACTCCGCCAACACCGTGTCGCTGTTGGCGCTCGTGCTGTCCATCGGCATCGTCATCGATGATGCAATCGTCGTCGTCGAAAACGTCGAGCGCGTGATGGAGGAAGAGCCAAATCTTTCGCCCGTAGAAGCAACGAAAAAAGCGATGCGAGAGATCACGGCACCCGTCATCGCCATAACGCTCGTGCTGCTGTCAGTCTTCGTGCCTATTGCCTTCATACCTGGGCTGACGGGAGAGCTGTTCCGTCAGTTCGCCGTGACGATCTCGGCAGCTATGCTCATATCCGCATTGAATGCGCTGACGCTTTCGCCAGCGCTTTGCGCAATTTTCCTGCGACGCACCGAAAAGCGCGGCTTGATGGGATACCTCCTCAGAGGGATCGACCATGTACGCGCAGGCTACGGGGCGATTGTCCGCCGTCTCGTTCGTATTTCCTTTTTCAGCATCATTGCTGTCATTGCCTCCGCGGCCGGGATTTACATGCTGTCTCGGGTCACGCCGACTGGCTTCATCCCGGAAGAGGACCAAGGTGCGTTCTTCATATCCGTTCAGCTGCCGGACGGCGCATCAGTCAACCGCACCGTCGGAGTCGTCGCGCAAGTTGAAGACATCTTGCAGGCGATGCCGCAAATCCAAGACATCATCGCGATCGTCGGCTACTCTATTTTGGATGGCGGCGCGCAGCCCAATTCGGCATTCATGGTTGCACGCCTGAAGCCGTTCGCCGACCGCACGCAGCCGCAAGATTCGGCGCAGGCCTTGATCGCCAAAGTCACCGCGGCGGCGCAGCAAATCAGCACCGCGCAAATCCGTGCCTTCAACGTTCCGCCGATTATTGGCCTCTCAACGAGTGGCGGCTTCGAATATCAGCTTGAAAATCTCGAAGGAGCGAGCACGGCCGCAATGGGCAGCGTTATGCGAGGCCTCGTCGCGGCTGCCAATCAGAGTCCCGACTTGCAGCGGGTCTTCTCGACCTTCACCGCGTCAAACCCATCGATCTACCTCGACATAGATCGCGAAAAGGCCCAAGCGCTCGGCGTGGAGATCGCCGACATCTTCGCGGCCCTCCAGTCGACGCTCGGCGGTACCTACGTCAACGACTTCAATCTTTATGGACGCACTTGGCAGGTCAATCTTCAGGGTGAAATTGCCGACCGCGATAAGATCGACGCGATCTGGAAAATCTACGTGCGCAATGCGACGGGCCAGATGGTGCCGTTGCGCTCGGTTGCTACCATATCGACTATTCTCGGACCCCAGACGATCGCCCGGTACAACAATTATCGTTCGGTCACGATAAACGGCTCGCCCGCGCCGGGCGTGTCATCAGGAACGGCCTTACAGGCGATGGCCAACATTTCCGCCAAGACACTGCCGCCAGGGTATAGCTTCGAATGGACGGGCACCGCCTTTCAGGAATACCAATCGCAAGGGCAGACGCCCTACATTCTCGCGCTTGCGATTCTGTTCGCATTCCTGTTCCTCGTCGGGCTTTACGAAAGCTGGACGATCCCTATCCCGGTGCTCCTTTCGGTGACGGTCGGTGTGCTGGGCGCGTTCGCCGGCATAAAAATGGCCGGCCTGTCGCTCGACATCTATGCGCAGATCGGCCTCGTCGTGCTCATCGCGCTCGCAGCAAAGAATGGCATTCTAATAGTCGAGTTCGCCAAGGAGCGCCGCGAGGAAGGCTTCTCCATCCGGGAGGCCGCCGTGCTTGGCGCCGAGATGCGCTTCCGCGCCGTTATAATGACTTCGATCGCCTTCGTATTGGGTCTCCTTCCGCTCGTCATTGCAACTGGCGCTGCAATGATCAGCAGGCGCGATGTCGGAACGCCGGTCTTCGCGGGAATGCTCGCCGCCAGCCTCATCGGGATTTTCATAATCCCCATGCTCTACGTGGTCTTCCAGACCATCCGCGAACGCGCGAAAGGCCTGACCGGCAAGCCTCCGGCCGCGAAGAAGATGCCTGAACATTGACCGCGGGCGCTCGCCCGTACTGGGCGAAATCTCGCACGGTTCGCGGCGAGGACGGTGTGGCAATCGGCATGCGGCCGCGCTAGAAGCGCCCCATGGATTCCTCTTCTTCAAAGACATCAGGGACGGCGGCTTCCACCCCCTCCCAGGCAAGCTCCGCCAAGCCGGCGTCGCCCAATCTCGCCGAAGGTTTCGTGCTGCTCGATAACAGCACGAGCCTTGATGCCGTATCGAAGCTGTTCGAAAAGCCCGTCGAGATCATCCGCGCGGATGCTCCGGAAGATGTCGAAGCCGCGCTAACGGCGCTGCAGGCGGGTATTGGACGCGGCCTGCATGCCGCCGGCTTCTTCTCCTACGAGCTTGGCTACCTGCTCGAGCCAAGGCTCGCGCATCTGCTGCCTGAGCAGCGCAAAATGCCCTTGCTCTGGTTTGGCCTCTATTCCGCCCCCCGTGAAATGACGGGAGCCGAGGTGCAGGGATGGCTGACCGAAGAGGCTATCGGCAACCCAACGCTGGGTGAGCTTGCGCATAGCTGGGATAGCGTTTCGTATTTGAAGCGCTTCGACGAAGTTCAAAAGAACATCCGCAGCGGCGACATCTATCAGCTCAATCTCACGTTCAAGGCGAAGTTCAATCTCCAGGGCTCGCCGCTCGCCCTCTATCGTGACCTGCGCCTGAAACAGCGCGTCGCCTACGCGGGTCTCGTTGACACGGGCGATGCAACTATTCTGTCAGCGTCGCCCGAACTTTTCATCGACCTGCACGACAACCTCATCGAAACCCGGCCCATGAAGGGAACGGCACCGCGCGCCGGCACGCCCGAGGGAGAGGCAGAGGTGCGCCAGACCCTGTCGACGGACGTCAAAAACCGCGCCGAGAATTTGATGATCGTCGACCTGATGCGCAACGACCTAGGGCGGATCGCCGACCTCGGTTCTGTGACCGTCACGGATCTCTTCACGATCGAAACCTTCAAGACCCTCCATCAGATGACATCAGGCGTGCGCGCGCACCTGAAGGATGGTGTCGGCATCAGAGATATTCTGAAGGCCATCTTCCCGCCGGGCTCCATCACGGGCGCCCCCAAGATCCGGGCGATGGAACTCATCCGCGAACTTGAAACCGAGGCGCGCGGCATCTACTGCGGAGCCATCGGCAATTTATCGCCGGATGGTTCGGCACAGTTCAACGTCGCCATCCGCACGGCCGTCATCGACCGCAACGGCGCGGGTGAAATGGGTATCGGCTCAGGGATCGTCGCAGATTCCGACGGCCCGAAAGAATATGCCGAGTGCCTGCTCAAGATGAAGTTCTTGACCGACCCCGTTCGCCGCTTCGAACTGATTGAGACGATGCTCTATGAGCCGGGCGATGGCATCTGGTTGCGGGGTTATCACTTGGCGCGGCTGGCAGCGTCAGCGGCATACTTCGGATTTGCCTATGACCCGGTGAAGGTCAGGGACGCCATCGACAAGGCGATCGCCGAGCAGCCCGGTGAGCGGCGGCGCGTCCGCCTGCTGCTCGACGAGGATGGCGCCGTCACGGTCACGACAGCGCCTCAGCCAAAGAGCCCGGCGGATGCCGTCATGCGGTACGTGGTCTCCGACACGCGCGTGAACAGCGGCGATCAGTTCCTGTACCACAAGACGACGCGCCGCGAGCTTTATGATCGGGAGTGGAAGCACTATTCCGAAACCCTCGGCGCCGACGAGGTGATCTATCTCAACGAGAACGGCGAACTCGCCGAAGGCAGCCGCACGACCGTCTTCGTCGAGCGCGACGGCAAGCTTCTGACGCCCCGGCTCGCGGCCGGTCTTCTGCCGGGCACGCTGCGGGCGGCGCTCGTCGACGAGGGCCGAGCATCGGAAGCCGCTTTGACGATCGACGACGTCAACAAGGCGGATGCGATTTATTTGGGAAATTCCGTTCGCGGACTTATTCGAGCCGAGCCGCTGGTGCCGCGGCTAGTGGGAGACCACCGGGACTAGGAGAGAGTCACTTTCGGCCGGCAATTGCGTAACGGGGCTGATGGTTTTGACGGAAGTCTGCGTCTCGCGACGCGAGGCGATGGCCATCGCAATGAGCGCCGCCAGCGTCAAAGCAACCGCAGTGAATATGGCTTTCGATGAAAGCCGTGCGCGGCGTGCAAAGACCTGAGGAATCTCTTTCGTCATGCCTTCTTCGGTACTCGGCAGCATGACCACTCTCTAGCCCGCCCGATGCCGCGCGACACCTGCGCACATCGTAAGTAGAAGAAGCATTTCTTCAGAAAACAAGATCGCGATAAACCCCGTTTTGAATGCCACGCCAGATTACATGCCGCGAACCATGCAGCCGAGCATCAGGATCGTATAGGAAGCAAGCAACGCCCAAGATTCATGTCCCGTTAGCCAAGGTATTTCTGCGCCGAAAAATTGGGACGTCAGGACGATGACGGTTAGGATCACCGAAAGCATGAAAGTTACAATGCTTGGCGCCTTCAAACCCATGTCGTGCACTCCCTCCGCTCTTAGCCGAACGCGCATTTCGCCCCCCTTGCTCTCATGGGTTCCCAAACCGCCGAATCTTTATAGCAGCCAGCAGAGGCGGTTGAGATCATCTGCGCTGGATTGCATGTGGAAAGCTTTTGGTGAGGGGCGCTCTACGAAGGTGCGCATGCCGCCTGTCCTGCAACTTAGGTGTTGCCGGCAGGTGCGCTTTTCACCCGCCGAGGCCGGAACAGGCGGGCGAGCCACGCCAACAAGATCAATGTGATAAGTCCCGCTCCGATAACGGCTTGCGGATGCTTGTCCCAGAGCAACAGTGGTGCCACCCGGCCATCCCAGACGAGCTTCAGGTCGTCTCCCAGAACCTTCGTGGAGTAACCGGCCGACGGCGCAAGCATCATGTCGGCGGCCGCCCCCTGATCGCTGCTGGCAATGATGCGCTCCCGAACCCGCGGCGAGGCCAGCACCTGCATCTTGGCAGGATCAGCTGAGACGGCCCGCAACACCTTCTCCCGCGGCCCCGGCTTCAGTCCCGACAGATAACCGGCGAGCGCGCGCAGCTCATCTTCCGAAAGCGATTTCAGCAGGCTGTCGAGATCGCCGGGCTGAAGGGCGAACAGCATCTCGCGCGCATCGGGCGGCACGCTCGCAATCCGAACGATCGCCCTCCGGTCGTTGAGTGCAAGTATCCGGTCGAGGGAAGCTCGAGTAAGATCCTTCGGCGACATCCGCTTATGCAACTCGTACTCGGTCACCCTTCCGATCTGGTCGCCGGCGAGACCCGTCCAGTCGAGGCCGGCGCCGACCGACTTCAGGTCCCGTGCGATCTGGAGTCCGCTCTCGGGCATAAGGTGCACCGCATTGTTCAGGGATCCATCCTGTAGCCGATTGAGAATGGCCGGCTCACCCTCCGAGGCGACCAGGATCGACACCACCTCATCGAGCCGCGGCAGGGCATCCGGCCGAACCCCGTCGAGGAACTTTCGGAATTCCCCGTTCTCGTCCGCAATCCTCAGAACGAGCGCGTGCGCGCGCCTGAAGGTCTGCCAGACGTCGATGACATTGTCAGCCGCGGCATTGGCAATCTCGGCAACGTGCTCGTTCATCTGCTCACGGAGAGTGTTTGCGAGCTCTTCGCGAACCTTCTCCTTTGTGGCCGGTGCCTTCATCTCGGTGGCGATGATCGGCAGCACGCCGTTGCGGAAGTCCCAGAGATCCTTGGCAATGAGAACGAGGCCAACGCCACCGGCCACTGCCGAGACAAGACGCGAAAGAACGCTGCCCACGATCCGTTGGCCGACACGCTGCGCGAGCCCGGCAAGTTGACGTCGCACGATGAGGATCGTCGCCCCGGCAAGTCCGCCGCCGGTTTCCTTCAGCACAGAACCCGCCGAGACGCCGCCGGCCCCTTTACTCGGATCGACCACGACGCCCTTGCTCGCATCGCTGGCAAGCGCTGCGGCGACCGAGCTTCCATAACGCGGTCCGACGTAAGCCTTCAGGCAATCGAGGAGGGGCCCCGTCGCATCCGCGCTCGCGAACTCGATTGATTTGCCAACTTCGCTTGCAACTCCCGTTGCGAGGTCCTCGATGCCTGCTTTCACGGCATCCGAGCGATAGACCCGTTCGGCGACGGCTGTGGCGAGCTGTTGTGACTTTTCGCTGTCGGCAAGTGACTGGAGACGTTCCGACCAGCTCGTTTCGCTCGTTATCTCGGCAACGGCGATATCAACGCGGCTGTCGATGATCTGATCAAGGTTCCTCTGCCGCCATTGGTCGGCAACCAACGCCTTGTAATCGATCGTCTTTGTACCATTTGTGAGAGCGTCGGTTGCGATGGTTACGACAGCGGCTTTGAGGGCGAAGTCATCTTTAGCTTGGCACGCTTCGTAGTCTGCCCGGCTGACCGGTTGGGCGAAAGCAAAGCGCATTGGAACCTGACACACCATAATGGCCGCGGCGGTCAGCAGCGAAACGGGCAGGCGCAAGGAATGGATCACTTCAGCTCAGTCCCCGGCACATTCTACCGGTGTAACCCGCGGAACGCGGCCGGTAACGGCGGTTTAAGTATAAAGCATCGATTTCGTGGGAACAGTGTCTGCAATCCAGGGGTTGCTGGATAGTCTCGACTTGGGCCTCGTCTTCGTCGCTGGGATCGCGCGCCGGCGATTCGAAATGGAACCTTTAGCCGAAGGAAAACTGCATGCTGCAGAACCAGAGTTCTCCGGGGATCGTAGGAAATTGTGCCGCAATGCAGCAACACTTTCGCGGCAAACCAGCGCGGCATTCCGTCCAGCTTAACCAATCGTAAGTAACCTGACACCAAAACGTATGGCGTTTTCAGCTACTTCGTAATAGCTTCCACAAACCAAATCTCAACTGCGGGTATCTGCAAAGTAGCTCAAATCTGCGGCGACGCGACAAAGTTGCGTTGGCATCTGAGGCGCCCACGGCGTAATAGCGTCCCACAGGGTAATAACGAGTTCACGTAGGTAATGAAAAACCAAGAAAAATTTCAGCCTCCCCGCGGGAGCCTCTATATTCCCGGCGGGAAATCGGGGGTTCTGCTGGTTCACTCTCTGGGCGGATCACCGCTGGAGATGAAGGCTGTTGCCCACGCGCTGTCCCGTAAGGGCATGACCGTTTATTGCCCCGTTGTTCCGGGTCTCACCTTCGGCACGGACGTCTCTGGACTTTCAACGTGGCAGGATTGGTATAAGTCGGTATCCGACGCTTTCGACCACCTGCGTACGGTTTGCGATAACATCATCATCGGTGGCGCCTCGGCCGGCTCGATCCTGGCCTTGAGGCTTGCGGCGTATCGGCAGGACCAAGCCTGCGGCGTGATGCTTTACGCACCGACGCTTGCCGTCAACGGCTGGGCCATCCCGAAGGCGATCAAGCTGTTTCACCTTGTCACCGACAAGTGGACGGCACGGCTCTTCAAATTCCGCACGCCGGCTCCCTATGGCATCAAGGATGAGCGCGTACGCAATTTCGCGCTCGATTCCATGCGCGGCAGCGATAACATGCCGGCCGACATTACCGAGCGCGGCGGCGGCACTGTCTATGAATTCTTCTGCCTCGTCCGCAACGTCCGTCCGATGTTGCCGCTCGTGAAGCTTCACACGCTGATCTTCCATCCCCGCCACGACGACCAGAGCGACATCAAGAACACGATGGCACTCCAGCGCCAGCTCGGCGGCATGGTCGAAGTATCGGTGCTCGACGATAGCTATCACTTGGTCACGCTCGACCGTCAGCGCAACTATGTTGTTGAGCGGACAATGGAATTTGTCGAGCGCGTGCTTGCGCGTCAGGCCGACAAGGCCGCAAGCCAGAAGCCCGCTTCCACAGGCTCGAAACAACTGGGCGCAGCTGAATAGCTGAAGCGTTCGCAGGGCACTATCGCGAAAAAGGCGGCACCAACCTAGTTGGAGCCGCCTTTTCTGTTTCCGTATCTCGTGAGCTGCCCGTCGTAACTTGAGAGCGCTAGTCCGCTGCCACTGGCGATTGGGCCTTCGGCTGCGTAGCCGCCGCTTTCTCAGGCGGCTTTTTCTTCTTGTGAGCTGCCGCCGCGACTTCGGCGGTCTTGGTCTTCGGAGCAGCAGAAGTGGTCTTCGCAGGTTTCTTCGTCGCTCCAGCGGCCTGCTTCTTCACAGCTGGAGCGTGGGCGGGGACGCCGGCTGCGCCGGTGCTGGCGCCAGAGCCTGGGGAGGCAGATGCCTCGTCAGGAGCACACGACGGCAGGTCAGCCGGAGCGCGGGTCCAAATGAACGACTTGCCCAAGAAGCGCATGCCCTTGTAGCCCGTCACCTTGAGCTTGTCGGGCCCAACGAGATCCAGGGCCACGCTGTAGGATTTGCCTTCCTTGGGGTCATAGACCCAACCGTTGTCGAAACCGCCGCCAGAGAGCTGTTTCAGGTCGCCCAGCACCGGCAGACCGCAGATCGGACGCTCGCGCATTTCCGGCTCGGGATTGTACCTGTCGACTTTCGGCTGCCCATCGGCGGCCATCGGCTCTTCCAGCCAATAGATCTTGCCGCACAGCGTGGTCGGTGTGCAGATCTCGATCTTCACGGCGCCTTTGCCGCTGTCGTCATACCAGACGCCCACTTCTTTCGGCTCGGCGGCCGCCGGAGCGGGTCCGATGCTCGCGCCCAGCAAACAGGTTGCGGCTACGAGGGCAGCTGTTGAACAATTCACAATATTGAAGCTACGCATGACAATAAACCGCAGATGAGAACCCAAGTTTATTACTCCTATGCCCCGAAAGCGGCAAAACATTGGATCTAATTTGTTAAGCCGCTGCTAATAATTGGGACGGAACCTTCATCATCCCTCTGATTAACCTCTGGCACAGTCTGAGAGCGGAACGTGACGCGGGCCAATTTGCCGTTTGGCTGTGGTCGCAGCGATACATTAAAGCTATATGAGCCTGCGTAGGCGCACCGGTATGATGCGGAGTAGGCGCCATTTGCAGGCCATAGGGCCACTAGAAACAATTCTAAGAGATCCGGCAGATACATGGTTTTTACTCTCGCGCTTCGTAACTTGTTGCACGATCGCGTTCGCCTGGCGGTTACGCTTATTGGTATCCTTTTCTCGATCGTCCTTGTGGCCGTGCAGCTCGGTCTCTACCTCGGCTCGAGCCGGATGATTACCGCCAACATCGCCCGGTCGAACGCTGATCTCATCGTCACCACCTATGGTGCCAAAAGCTTTGAGGACGGCGGTCTCCTGCTGGGAGACCGTGAACGCCATCAGGCCCTTGCCACTCCTGGCGTCGAGACCGTTTTGCCGCTCGTGGTAGCGTTCGCAGAATGGCGCAAGCCCGAGGGCGGTTCCTCCCGCGTCGTCCTAATCGGCAGCAACCTCGATGATCAGGGCCTCCTACCGTGGGGTTTGGTCGAAGGCTCCATCGAAGACATCAAGGCGCCGGACGCAATCGCGGTCGACCGCACGTACCTGAACGAGCTCGGCATCAATGGCATCGGCGACACTGCCCAGGCCGCGACCGGCCGCGTCAAGATCCGCGCACTGACTGAGGGCATACGCTCCTTCACACAATCGCCGTACGCATACACGACGCTCAGCCGAGCTCGGCAATTGCTGGGTGTTGACGACGACAAGACGACCTTCTTGCTCGTGAAGCTTGCGCCGGGTGCCAACATTACGGAAGTCCAGAAAGATCTCGCCAAGCGCTTGGATTCGGCCGACGTGCTGACCAAGGACGAGTTCGAAAGCCGTAGCTTGAAGCAGTGGCTGTTCCGCACGGGTGCCGGCTTGGCCCTCATCGGCGGCGCAATCCTCGGCAGCCTCGTCGGAACCGTCATCGTCGCTCAAACGCTGTACTCCAGCACGAAGGACCACATTCACGAGTTTGCAACGCTGCGCGCGCTCGGGTCCTCGAGAGGCTACATTTATAAGGTTATCCTGGCGCAAGCCGGCCTGAGCGCCATCATGGGTTACGTGCTCGGCATGGTAATTGCGCTAGTGATACTCTACTTGAGTAGGAATTCGTCGTTGCCGCTGGTGATGACGCCGGGCTTGGCCTTCTGGCTGTTCGCGCTGACGCTGTTCATGTGCGCGATCTCGGCGCTGTCTGCCATCGTCAAGGTCACGAAGATAGATCCGGCTACGGTGTTTTCGAGATGACAACGACCCCCGTCATGCAAGCGGACAATATCGTCAAGGAGCTTGGCTCCGGGGCAGGCTTGGTGGTCGCCGTCAAAGGCGTCTCGCTTGAACTGGTTCCCGGCGAGCTGACCCTGCTGATGGGGCCCTCGGGCTCCGGCAAGACGACGCTGCTCTCGATCCTCGGTTGCATTATGAAGCCGACGTCGGGAAGCATCCGCATCGCCGATACGCTGATTGATGGACTGTCCGCCGAAGCGCTGGCCAAGGTGCGCCGCGAGCACCTTGGTTTCATCTTCCAGTCCTACAACTTGTTTCCGACGTTGAATGCCATCGAGAACGTGCGCATCGCTCTCGATGTCAGAGGCGTCAAAGGTTTCGCTGCTACGAGCCGCTCGGAAGAGGTACTGCGAGAAGTGGGTCTGGGCCACCGCCTGACCAACTACCCGCGCAACCTGTCCGGCGGTGAACAGCAGCGAGTGGCGGTCGCTCGCGCGATCGCAAGTTCCCCCTCGATCGTACTCGCTGACGAACCGACAGCCGCGCTCGACAGCGAAAACGGACATGCCGTGATGGCGCTCCTGTCGCGTATCGCGAAGGAGCAGCATCGCAGCGTCCTGGCCGTAACGCATGACCCGAGAACCTTGGGCTACGCCGATCGCGTCGTACGCATCGAAGATGGAAGAATAGTCGGCGAAGAACGCCGGCCGGAAGGAATAGATTCCCCCGAAATCACGGATTTGACGAAGAGGCGCAAGCTGCATGCTTAAGAAGATTGACCCCACGGTAACGGCCATCCTGGCCGCCGGCGCGTTGGCGCTCATGGGTGGTTTTGCCATCAACTCCCTGACGCACAGCGAGACGATGTTCTCGGCCGTCACCGGCCCCGCGCACGCGGATCCTGCCGTCCCGGCTGCGCAATGGGCGGCATCCGCCACCGCGCGCGTCGAACCGAAGGACGGTGAAGTTCGCATCGCCAGCGAAGTCGGCGGCAAGATTGCCGAGGTCCTCGTTAGCACCAACGACCAAGTAAAAGCCGGCGATCTGCTGATCCGCCTCGACGACGATGACTACTACAACAAGATCGCAGCTGCTGCCGCTGAAGCCAGCGTGCGCGAGCGCGAACGCGCTGAAGAAGCCGCGACCGGTCCTGCTCTCGACCGCCGCAATGCTGAAGACGCGGTTGCCAAGGCGCAGCGTGCCGTTTTCGCCGCCCATGAGGCGTTTGACGCCGCCTACCGCGCGCAAAAGAAGGACAACGGCGACGCCGATGCGGTCGAAAAGGCCCGCAAGGATCTCGCCGACAAGGAAGCAGCTTTGTCGGCCGCTAAGGCGAAGCTGGCTCAGGTCAACGCCCAGCCCAACATGCCGCTGCAGCAGCGTCTGGAATCCTCGCTGGCGCTCGCCCGTTCGGACCTGACCTCGGCCGAGCTTGCGCTCGAGCGCACGCGCATTCGCGCCCCCGCTGACGGCACCGTCCTCAATGTCCTGGGACGCGTCGGTGAAACGGCCGTGCCGTCGCCCGAAAGCGCCGTCGTGGTCTTCGGCGACATGTCGAGCCTGCGCCTCCGCGCCGAAGTCGAAGAACGCGACGCTGCTCGCGTTCACGTCGGCCAGCGTGTCGTCGTGAAGGCAGATGCTTTCCCGGACAAGACCTTCGAAGGCACCGTGACCTCGATCTCGCAGTCGCTCGGTGCGCCGCGCATCGCAACGCGTGGTCCGCGCCGTCCCAACGACGTTGAAGTCGTGGAAGTCATGGTCTCGCTCGACGATCGCCCGCCGCTTTTCACGGGCATGCGCGTCGATACTTTCTTCAAGCTCGATCAGGCCGCCA
>Ga0180218_1001811_pt1 | contig 12250 bp, 10 predicted proteins | sample eDN3rd37CKraftBY_FD_151334 | JGI IMG/M metagenome (GOLD analysis project Ga0180218, IMG submission 151334) | Enriched backyard soil microbial communities from Emeryville, California, USA - eDNA 3rd pass 37_C Kraft BY (version 2) (version 2) | ecosystem: Environmental > Terrestrial > Soil >... | reverse complement strand
GCCAGACCGCACCAACCAACCCCTAACCGGAAACACCGGCAGCCCAGCCTGTTACCCATCACGCCAAGCCAGGCCAACTCGCCTCAGCGGGAACAACAGTGAACATCAGAATCTGACCCCAGATAACCCAGCTCGAAGGGCACTTTCCTCATTCCGACACCCCATAACCAGCCAGTTCATCGGTGGATCGAGGCTTAGCCACCCCCGGATCGGATCTTTGTGCACACCGGGTGTCTCAGATTCCTGTCAGTGGGTGGCGAGACAGTCACGAGGTGTTGGTAATCTTGGGCTGCGCCTGCGTCAAAGCGTCGTCGCCGCTCTCTTCGATCTCGCGGGCCTGGCGCGGCTGGTACCAGCACTACATTGAAAACCCCTCCGCCCATCCACCTGGGACCCAGATACCGGCGACGGCGGCCAGTCGTGTGGTGTTCCCGGCAGCACCGAGGCCGACCAAAAACGCGGAAAACATCCGACAGGTTGGGATCGAGTGCGTCAGATGCTCGCTTGGCCTTCAGCTTCGGCCGATACGACGGGTTCGGGGTTGGCGGCGACCCAGGCGACCGCGAGTTGGCACAGCCGGTCCATGGTGGACCCCTCGGCTTCCCCTCTCGGTACCGATCGCCGCAGCCGTAGGAGCTCGTCGCGGTTGGCGACTGGTGTTCCGCTTTGCAGGTGCGCGATGAGCTTGTTGAGCTGTGCTCGGTCGTTGGCGCTCCAGTTGATTCCACCGTTGGTGAGCACTTCATGACTCAGATTGCCCGCGATCCGCACCACTTCCCCTTGGATAGTCGAAGCGGGCCCATGAGCCGGAACGAGATAATCTTGCAGCGCGCTGAACTGATCACGCCACTGCCCGAAGCCCACGCTGATGGTGGAAACACCATCGTGGAATCGGCGGCGCGCCACAGGCGCGACACCGAACATCTCATACAGCTCGTTGAGCGCCGCGTCGGTCTCGTCAAGGTAGGTCGGGTCGAATCCGGAACGGTACCACTCGAACCGCTCGCCGATGCGTTCGACAAGTTGGGGCGCGTTCGCCGGCGCGGAAACACCCATCGCCAGCAGGATTTTCACCGATCGGGCAGTTTCAACAATGTTTGCGTTCTGGCAGTCGTGCAGGCCGGCCTCCAAGGGGGTACGGCCGCGAAGATCCTGCGCGTGCGTGTCTGCCCCGTAATCGATGAGGATCTGCACCGTCTCGGCGCACCCCATAACGGCGTCGTGCAAGGGAGTGCTGCCAGAGCTGTCCGTGATGTTGGGGTCGGCGCCGCTTTCCAGCAGCTGGCGCGCGAGGCCCGGGCGGCGGATGGCCGCGTGAAGCACGCTGCGGCCGCTGCTGGTGCGAGCGTTCACGTCGGCTCCGAGCTCGATCAGCAGCGTCGGATCCTGGCCGCGGCGTACCCGCAGCCACAGTGGCGGGTAGCCCCAACCGCCGGGGTCGTTCACGTCCAGGCCACGTGCGACCAGCCACTGCGTCAGCGCATCGGGACAGTTCGCGAATCCGATCGCCGGTGTCTTATCCTCGCCCCCACGAGCGTTCAGTTCGCACGTGTCGTACACCGCGGTCAGGGCATCCAGATCTGCAGCCGCCAGAAGGTTTTCGAAATCTTTTGGCAGTGTCTTGCGTTTCCGCGCCATCCCCACCCCCATACAAGCAATCGCCGCGGAGTCAGATCCAGACGCCCACGACCACCGCCACCCAGCGTTGCTATCGGACCATATCTCACTACTTATCATCATAGTTCGCCGATCATCCGTGTTGCTGCGCGATGCGCAGTCGTAATCGCTGATTCCCATAGGTGGGAAGGGTGCGCCACTTCTGGCGATGATCGAAGCGGGCAGGTCATCCTGCCAGGTGGCGTGAGGTGGGGAGTCGAAGAACCTGTGTCGTGTGCACCTCCAGCGCCCACCACAACGGCACCAACGGTATTCCGACAACAGAGTGTCCAGAGAACGACCGTCTCATACCGCCCACCGTGACAGCGGGCTAACGACTCCTCCCACGCCTCCCAATACACCGCCAGCACGTTCGTGGCGTCGACGACCACCGACTTCTCCACCCGCAGTGCATGATCCGCTCGGCCGAACTCAGCTTCGGTCACCACATCTCGGCCACTCCTTCAACCCGCAGTACCGCCCGAACACCTCTAACCGAATCTGATCCCGATGGCCGCTGATCCGCTTTCGCTCGCGCCGGTTCCCACGATCGGGCGGAGGCAAGCCCGCCCGTGGGCGGCCTGTCCACAAACGCTTTCGCCGTTGATTTGAATATGTTGTCGCGATCCGTATTTGGAATGTGCACTGCACCCACGTCGCTGCGACGGTTGTGCAACATGGCCGTTTCGCGAATGCAGTTTTACTGCACCCCTTTCGGGGTTGCCTCGGCCGCTGACGCGGCGCGTACCAGCGGCTCGCTGCCCATTGATTCCGTACCTACATACGGCACCACCCGTCGCGAACCACACTGCATACAACATGTTTTCGATTATGGTCATGTTGGCGAGCACCTACTTTTGGCATCGTGCACTGAGCTGACCCGGTGAAAGCTCCGCCTTCCCAACCGTAATCCACCCGTGCCTTACACGGTCTCCCGCGCCGCCAACAGCAAGACGCCCCGAGGCCCAGACCGCCCCGGGTCCCAGTGCCGCGGCCAGTACATCAACACGCCCAGGCCGTCGATCTGGTAAGCCCGGCCCAACCGACCCCAGCCTGCCCCACCGCTGCCGGCGTGCCGAAAGTTAGCCCCGCCGCTGCCTGCGTGCCGAAGTTGCTCGGCTCCTTTGTTAGCGTGAAAAGGTGCATACGAAAACGATTCTCATCGCGGGATTTTCCGTCGTCGTTGCATTAACCGGCGCAGCATGCGGCACCGAGCAGTCACAGGAACCACCTGCGACGACCTCGGCGCCCGCAATGACCACCGCTAGCCCCACTGCGCCACGCGCCTCGACGCGCCCGGATTCCACACCAAGCGTTTCCACCCCGGTGCCCGCTCCTCCGTTGATGCCCAACCCGAACGGTGACGGATCGATGGTGCCGTGCGAAGGCACCATTTGCACCAATCCCAACCACGGCGCAGGCGACGCTCCGGATGGAGACGCCCCACCCGAACCAGGGCAAACCGAGATGCAGGGACCCAACGACGCAGACAACCCGCCCGAGCCCGGCCAGACCGAAATGCAAGGACCCGACGACGCAAGCGCTCCCCCAGAGCCCGGCCAAACTGACATGGGTTAACCCACCGCATGCCGCTGCTCGCCGTTACCAATATGACCCGGCCGGACGCACACGCGCTACCTCTAAGCGGAGAAGACGCACCGCGAGGAGAACCCGGCACCTGGGAACTGTGAGAGCGGGCAGTGGTTTGTCAGTTCCCCGGGGTTTGCGCTGTGCGTTATCTACGGAGTGTCGAGTACCAGCCTCGCGGGCACTCGTGCTGACGACCACGCTGTGGCGATCGTCGGCTCTCGGACTGGGCCTACCCACAGGATCGGGGGCACACCCCTCGCCTGCGACCTATGGCTCGAGCAGCGCGGCCCAACGCCGGTCTGGACGAACTCGGACGTCTCGATGCACGGGCGATGCCCACCATAGGTGCGAGCCCAGGGTCCGCGCGCCGGGATCCTCGCGCCCTACCCACTGTGGTGTGCGTTCGCGACGCTGTTGTCGACGCGCATCTGGATGCTGAACCGCTGAGCGCGCCGCGCCCTCATCGTTTCGACGTCTGCAGCAACGGATCGCTTGCGGTGTCGAACTTCGCGACCTGGGCTGCGACCTCGGCCCTGCGTTCGCGGCCCCACGTCTCCGGCGTCGCGAGGGCGGCGCAGAAGCCGAGGAGCCCGAAGGCCGCGTAGAGCAGCGCGGGCCCGATCCATCCCATCGCGCCGTACAGCGCCACCGCGATGAGCGGTGTGAATCCGCCGATGACGGCGGCGAATTGATACGCCATCGAGATTCCCGAGGCGCGGGTGGCAACCGGGAACATCTCCGAGAACCAAGGAGCCTGCACCGCGGCCAGACCGTTCTCGACGAAGCAGAACGTGATCAGGAAGACCACGATGATGACGCCGACGATCCCGGTGTTGAGCATCATGAAGATCGGGACCGCGAACAACGCCATACCGGCCGAGACGATGAGATAGACGCTGCGCCTGCCGATTCGGTCGGAAAGGTCGCCCCACAGCAGCACCGCGATGCAGCCGACGCCCGCCGCGATGGCGATGGCCAGGACGGCGGTTGATCGTTCGCCGAGGTCGCGCTCGACGAGATACGAGCTGATGTAGGTGATCCCGATGGCGTAGCCGGCGTTCTCGGCGGCACGGAGCAGCAGCGCTCGAACGAGATTGCGCCAGCTGTGGCGCAGCATCGACGCGACCGGGTTGTGTTCCACTGCCCCGGTTTCTTTCGCCTCGGTGAAGGCCGGTGACTCCTGCACGCGCAGTCGCAGGAAGAGGCCGACCAGGACCAGCACGGTGCTGGACAGGAAAGGTACCCGCCATGCGAGGTCGCCGGGAAGGGCGACGCTGGCCAGGAACACCAAACTGGCGGCCATGTTGCCGAACGGGACCCCCGCCTGGGGGATCGCGGTGTACAGGCCCTTGTGTTTCCACGGGGCGTGTTCGTAGGTGAGGAGGACGGCGCCTCCCCACTCGGCGCCGTAGGCCAGGCCTTGGATGAGCCGGCAGATGGTCAGCAACACCGGCGCCAGGACGCCCACGGCGGCATAGGTCGGCAGCAGGCCGATTGCCGATGTGGCCAGGCCCATCACGATGAGGGCGACGATCAGCACCGGTCGGCGGCCGATGCGATCGGCGAAGTATCCGCCGAGCAGCCCACCGAGCGGGCGCACGACGAACCCGAGCGCGAACGTCGTGAAAGACAGGAGCGTGCCCACGAGCGGGTCTTCGTTCGGGAAGAACACCGGTCCGAAGTACAGCGCGGCCGCGGTGCCGTAGGCGACGAAGTCGAAATTTTCGACGGTGGTGCCTGCGGCGCTGCCGAATGCGGCGCGCAGTCGGTTCGGCGTGCCGTGCGGGCTGCCGGTCAGTTCGGCGATGTCGGGAGTGGATGTACCTGCGTTGGTACTCAACACGATCTCCTTTGAACAAGGGGTGGAAGGCCGCGGCGAGTGGTTGATTTGAAGCCCGTCGGGATACGCGATACAGTATATGTATACATACACAAGTCAACCCCGGTTTGGTGAGGAGCGCTCGGTGAGGACTGAACAGGTGGCTGACGGCTACGACATCAACGGGGCCGCCGGCGGGCCGGCCGCCGGGCCGAGCCGTCACGTCGACCTGGCGTCGTTGCGGGAACTGGTCGCCGCGGTGCTGGCCGGCTCCGGATACCCCGCCGACCGGGCCGAGTTGGTTGCCGATTCGCTCGTACACGCCGATCGCCGCGGCGTCAGCAGTCACGGCGTCACCCGAACGCGCATCTACAGCAGGCGGGCCCGGGCCGGCATGGTCGATCCGAACGCCGAGCCGCAGGTGAGCGGTCCGACGGCCGCTCGGGTGGTCGACGCGCACAATGCGCCGGGGCAGGTCGCCGCGGACGCGGCGACCAGGGTCGCGATCGAGGTCGCCGGTGCCCACGGGATCAGCGTCGTGGGCGTCGTGAACAGTAACCATTGCGGAACGCTGGCGTACTTTCTCGAGCGAATCGCCAAGGCCGGACTGGTCGGCCTGGCCGCGACCAACGGGCCCGCGGTGATGGCCTACTTCGGCGGTCGTACCCGCGCCGTCGGCACGAACCCGCTCGGCTACGCGATCCCGCGACCCGATGGGCCACCGATCGTCCTCGACATGGCGACCAGTAACGCCGCTCGCGGCAAGATCATCTCGATGGCGCGGTCGGGGGAGGGCCGGGTGCCGGACGGATGGGCGGTCGACGCCGAAGGGCGCCCGACGACAGATCCCGTCGCCGCCATCGAGGGCGCGGTGCTGCCGTTCGCCGGTCCGAAAGGCTCCGGGCTCGCCATGGGTGTCGAGTTGCTCTGCGGCACCATGCTTTCCGGCTTCACCGGAACACAGATCGGCGACATGTACGAGCAGTGGGATCGGCCGCAACGCGTCGGTCACATCTTCATCGCGATCGCGCCGGAAAGCTTCGGCAGCCGAGCCGCCTTCGACGACAACGTCCGTCGGTTCGTCGCCGACGTCCACGCGCTTCCGCCTGCCGAGGGGATGAGCCGGGTGCTGCTGCCCGGTGAACGCGAAGACCTCGCCGCGGCGGCCGCGGACCGTGACGGACTGCTCCTTCCGGGGCCGGTCATCGCCGATCTCGAGGCGTTGGCGGACGAGCTGGGCTTGTCGCAGCGGCTGGTACGGAAGGATGGGGCCCCATGAGCCTGCGCGCAATCCCTACCGTGGTACTCGCCGACGTGACCCTCGAGCAGATCCAGAACGCCATCATCAATGGCGAGCTCAAGCCGGGCCAGGCGCTGCGGGAGCCGGAGTTGGCCGGACAACTCGGTGTCAGCCGCACCCCGGTCCGTGAGGCCCTGCACCGGCTGGAGTCGACGGGGTTGGTGACGCCACGGGGCCGCGGCTGGGAAGTCAGCCAGTTTACCGAACGCGATGTGCGTGAACTGTTCCAGCTGCGCCGACTCTTCGAGCCCGAGGCGTTACGTGAGCTCGCAATGCGGCCCGATCCGAAGGTCACGGCCGAACTCGTCCACTTCTTCGACGGCTACTCACACCCGATACCGGCCGACGCATACGGCGATTACTTCGCGCGCGACAACGCCTTTCACTCCCGCATCGTGGCCTGCAGCGGCAACGAGCGACTTAGGCAGATGTACCGCGTGCTGGAAAAACAGATCGATCGCGGACGGCATTTCCTCACCACCTCCGCGGAGGGCCGCGCCGACGCCACCCTCGACGAACACACTTCGATCGCCGACGCCATTGCCGTCGGCGACTTCGCCGGTGCCGAACGAGCGCTCATCGCGCATCTGCAGACCGGCGAAGACCTGATGATCGATCAGCTCAGAAGAGTCAACCCCGCAAGTTCGGAAGGACCTGGATGACCGTCGAATGCCGTATCCACCCCAGTACTGAACTGCCCACCCAACAGACGCTGACCCGGCTCGGTACGTTGGCCACCTCATTGGTTTCCGATGTGTTCGGCAGGTGGGCCGGTGCGCCGGGCATCCTGCCCATCGCGGGGTTGCCCGCGGGGACCACGATGGTCGGACCTGCGCTGACGGTGCACACCCGGCCCGGCGACAACCTCGTCGTCCACAAAGCCCTCGACATCGCCCGGCCCGGGGAGGTCCTCGTCGTCGCCGCCGGTGGTGCGACGGATCGCGCGATCATCGGCGGCCTCATGGGCAGGTACGCGGCCGCTCGGGGGCTCGCCGGCGTCGTCGTCGACGGAGCCGTTCGTGACCGCAGCGAGTTGGCCATGGCCGCACCGCCGGTATTTGCGCGCGGGCTCTCCCATCTGGGTCCGTACAAGGACGGACCCGGCGAGATCCGTGGATCGGTTTCCGTTGGGGGCATTGTGATTTGCGAGGGTGATTTGATCATCGGCGACGAAGACGGTATCGCGGTGATCCCCCGGGACCGAAGCGAAGAGATCCTCGCGGCCGCCGAACGCAAACGCGACGCGGAAAGCGCGGAGCACCAAGCCATCGCCTCGGGGACGTGGGATCGTAGCTGGATCGATCGGGCGCTCACGCTGGTCGAGGCCGAACCCGTCCGATAGTCAACATACGCAAGGAGATTCAAACATGACCGGCGTTGTCACCCCGACCGCTCGAGTCCGCGATCCGTTGCGTCCGGTGACCTACAGTCTGCCGACGACGATCGTTTTCGGCCGTGACGTACTCTCTCGGCTGCCCGACATCACCCGCGACACCGGGGTGAAATACCCACTTGTCGTCACCGACCGCGGGTTGGCGGCCACCGACATTCCCGCGCGCGTCGCGGACACGCTGCGGGCGGCCGACATCCGGTTCGAGTTGTTCGCCGAGGTCGAGTCCGATCCGTCGACCGATCTCGTCGACCGGATCGGGACGTTACTTGTGCAAAATGCGCACGACGGTGTGATCGGCCTCGGTGGTGGCAGTGCGATGGACGCGGCAAAAGCGGCCGCCGCGGTCGCGACCAACGGGGTCAAGGCGGCCGAGCTCACCGGTCCGGACAAGGTGCGCGAGGACCCACTGCCGGTGATCGCGATCCCGACCACCGCCGGGCCGGGAAGCGAAGTCACGAAGTTCGCCGTCCTGACCGATCACGCTGCGGGAGCGAAGCTTTCGATCGCATCCATGGCGATCATGCCGCAGTGGGCGATCCTCGACCCGGCGCTCACAGTGGGTTTGCCGCCGAAGTTCACCCTCGCCACCGGTCTCGATGCCCTCTGCCATGCGATCGAGTCCTACGGCAGCGCATGGAACAACCCGATCTCGGAAGGCATGGCGCTGCAGGCCATCAACCTCATCGGCGCCAATCTGCGGACGGCCTACCACTTTCCGGGAAATCTGGAGGCCAGGGCCGGGATGCTCGCCGCGAGCTGCATCGCCGAACTTGCCGCCAACACCACCCGGCTCGGCCTGGGGCATGCGCTCGGGGTGCCGATGGGGGCCACACACTCAGTTCCGCACGGCCTTGCCGTCGGGATGATGTTGCCGCCGATGTGCCGGTTCAACGCGGAGGCAGAGCCCCACCGGTACGAACGCGTGGCGACAGCGTTGGACCCGACGGCCGACGACCTGGATGCCGCGCTCGGCGCGCTCTACCGCGACATCGAGATGGACTGCCGGCTGTCCCAATTCGGGGTAACTCCCGCGGATTTCGATCGCATCATCGATCTGGCGGTCCGCAGCGACAACGTCCTTGCGAACCCGCGCGAGGCAGACCGCGACGATCTCGCCGCGCTGCTGGCCCAGGCGCTGTGAGACCACAGACCTATCGGAGAGGAGAGCGGCGCAGCCGCCTACGACACCATGACTCTTGACAACCTCACCACCGCCAGGGTGGAAGGCAATCGTATTGGTGGAATCACTGTGACGCCGACGCGCACGCAATCGGTCATCAACCCGGCCACGGCCGAGAGCATCGGTGAAGTGCCGCTGTCGCAAGCCGCTGACGTCGACGCCGCGGTCCGCGCGGCGCGCTCCGCCCAGCCCGGCTGGGCCGCCACATCGCCGTCTCAGCGGGCCGACGTCCTGGCGCGGTGGGCCGGGCTGCTCGCCGAGCACCGCGAGGATCTCGCCGCAACGGCGACCGCGGAAATGGGCAAGCTGCTCAAGGAAAGCCTGGGTGAGGTCGACCGCGCCGTCGCGGAGATCCGATTCATGAGCGGTGAGGCACTGCGCGCCGATGGGCAGACGTTCCCCAGCGCGCGTCCGGGAACGCTGGTGTACACCACCCGCGTGCCGGTGGGCACCGTCGCCGCGATCACCCCGTGGAATTTTCCGATCGTCGCTCCTGTCCGCAAGATCGCGCCGGCGCTTGCGGCCGGAGACGCCGTGGTGGTCAAACCGGCAGAGCAATCTCCGTTGAGCGCGTTGCGGCTCGCCGACCTGCTGCAGGAGGCCGGACTGCCCGCAGGCGTCGTCAATGTCGTGTGCGGCCGTGGTGCAGAGGTCGGCGAAGCCCTCGTCAATCACCCAGGCGTCGACGCGATCTCGTTCACCGGGTCGACCGGCGTCGGGCGTCGCATCTCCAGGTCGGCCGGGGAACGTCTCATCCCGGTTCAACTGGAACTCGGTGGCAAGAACGCGGCATACGTCGATGCCGGAGCGGATGTCGAGCGTGCCGTTGCCGAGATCGTCAGCGCGTCGATCCAAGCGACGGGACAACGGTGCACCGCCATCAGCCGAGTCATCGCGCACGAATCGGTCGCCGACGAGGTGAGCGCACGGATCGCCGCCGAGTACGACCGGCTCAGCGTCGGGCCGGGAACCGACCCGGTGGATGTCGGGCCGCTGGTGTCCGAATCGGCGCGCAACAAAGCGGCCGACTATGTCGAAGGCGCGATCGCGGCGGGCTCCGTGATGGTTACCCGCCGGACCGAGACCCCGACCGGGCCCTACCTGGCCCCGACCGTGCTCGACCACGTGACACCCGATATGGCAGTGGCCCGGGAGGAGGTGTTCGGCCCGGTGCTGTCGATCATCCGGGTGCCCGACACCGACACGGCGATCAACGTGGCCAACGATTCCGACTATGGACTTGCGGGTTCGGTGTTCACCAAAGACCTCGCCGCGGCGCTGGCCTTCGCCGGCCAGGTGGACACCGGGATGGTCCACGTCAACCACGGCACGGCCAGCCAACCGCACGTACCGTTCGGCGGTGTGCGCGCCAGCGGGCTCGGGCCCTATTCGATAGGGCATGTCGCCCAGGAGTTCTTCACCAAACTGAAGGTAGTTTACGTGGCCCCCTGAGCTGCTCGAAGACGCGACAGCACCGGGCACAGCAGCCCGCCCAGCGCCCGTTTGCGAGCATCCTCGAATCGATGTCGATGAGCGTGCTCCGACAACACCGGGAAGCCGCCTTGATTCTGCCGGCGATCAGCGCGAGCGACCCCCATCGGCACAGGTCAAGCGACTTTCTGCAGCGTCGTTGGACACCCTCGCGAGAACGTCGCTGCTCATCTTGGCCCGGAGCCGCACACGACGCGATCTAGGCACTGAGCTGCCCGGACGACCGCCCGCGGCCGCCTTCAATCCGCAGTGTATATTTCGCGTATATTTGTCGCCTGCTACAAGGCTACTCTGAGGATGATAGATGTGTAGTGTGCGGTTTATATGGGTAGTCTCGGGCTAGAAGGAGGTGAACGATATGTCCGACCTGCTGATCAAAGCTGGTGATGACACCGCGCGGATGGATACCCACGAGGTCGTCGCCTACCTGCTTGAGCGTCTTGGACCGACCTTGACGGCCTACATCGCCGGCTCTAAGAGCCGCGCCATGCCTGCACGCTGGGCGGCCCCGCCCGGTGACAGCGCCCACGCGACCCCCTCAGACGACAAGACGCGGCGCCTCAAGGCCGCCCACACTGTGTTCGTCTTGATCGAGAACGCCGAGAACGACCAGGTAGCGCGAAGCTGGCTCATTTCAGCCAATCCGCGCCTGGACGGTTCAACCCCCGTCGAGCTCCTTCGCAACGACGAAGCCCCCGACGTTTTCCGAGCCGCAGACGCTTTCATCTCCGACACCTACTACGCCTGACCCCAGCCCTATACTCAGCCCGACAACTTCGGATTCGAGAAGGGCTGGGTGCAGGTGTCGTTCACCGCCACGACTGTCTGCACCGCCACCGGATTCAACATCACACCAAGTTCGCGCCGCAGCATCTTCCGGGTCGCCCAAACACGCTACGGCCCGATCAACCCACCGGCGCACTCTGCTGCCGACGATCCCGAGAACTGGTCACGGTGGGACACGCCCGGGCGCACCATCTACGGGTGCGCCACACCGACCGGAGCGCTAGTCGAGGTCCTCGAATACATCCGGCCGGACCCACCCGCGGTCTTGATAGCAGAACTGTTCGACGACGTCTCCTATGACGACGAGCTAACACTGGCCGAGCAGATCGCGCGGGAACTGCCCGCCCACGGGGCCATGCCGTACCGGTCGATCTCCCGGGGGTGGCGAGAGGCACGCTCGCTCTACGAGCTCCACCTTCCACACCACGGCTGGTTCGTCAACATCGCTGGTGCGCAGTCAATCTCGACACTGACCGCACAGTTGGGCTCAACCCTTCTTGCCGAGTGCAACATCGACCAGCTCACTATCAGCGAGCTGACGAGCTCTGCACCAAACTTGAGAAGGCTCACAACAGGCATCGCCACATGGATCCGGGACCACGTGATTCTGTTCGACGGCCAACTCCCCCACGGAATCGTCTACCCGTCGAAATGGGGCACCTCGCTAGGCGACAACTACGCGGTATGGCTGCGACGCACCGATGACGGCACCGGCAGCGACGATGTCGACATGATCGAGGCATCCACACTCGGACGACACACCAAACCGCTGGTCGAAGCAGCCGCACTACGCGGTATGAAAGTCTTCTAAGCCTCGATCCGTGGATCGACCCTGTTGAGGTGTCTCGGGACTGATTTTTGCCGTGCTGTGGGCCGTGGGCGGCGTGTAGCCGCTGGTCTGCCCAGCTTTTCCTATGGCGTTTCGGTCGGGCCTTGCGGCGGGTGGTCAGTGGGTCGCGGTGGCGGGTGGGCTGTAGCCGATGGTGTTGCGCCACAGTGCGAGCCAGTGGTCGGTCCAGGGCCAGTGGCTGGGTA
>Ga0180218_1001809_pt1 | contig 12259 bp, 17 predicted proteins | sample eDN3rd37CKraftBY_FD_151334 | JGI IMG/M metagenome (GOLD analysis project Ga0180218, IMG submission 151334) | Enriched backyard soil microbial communities from Emeryville, California, USA - eDNA 3rd pass 37_C Kraft BY (version 2) (version 2) | ecosystem: Environmental > Terrestrial > Soil >... | reverse complement strand
CGCGATCAGCGCGAAGCCCACCACGTAATTCCAGCGGAACGCTTCGCCGAGATAAAACACCGAGAAGCCCGCGAACACGGTGAGCGTGATGACCTCCTGCATCGTCTTCAGCTCAGCCGTCGAATAGACCGCCGAGCCGTAGCGATTGGCGGGCACCGCCAGGCAATATTCGATGAAGGCGATCCCCCAGCTCACCAGAATGGCGAGCATCAGCGGCGACGACTTGTATTTGAGGTGCCCGTACCAGGCGAAGGTCATGAAAATGTTGGAGGCAAACAGCAACAGGATGGGCAGCACCGTCGCGGGGATGAGCGTGGACATGCGAACCTTCAGGGATGGTTGGGGCGAAAAGCGTATATCGCTGACAAGCCCCTCGCCCGCAATGGCCCGGGCCGCGGGTTTCCGCCGCCTCATCGTCGCGCCGCTGTGGAAAAGCCGATTCGGCAGCCGCCTCCGGACATGCGAAATTCTCATTCAGGCGCAGCTGCGGTGCGATTCGCTCGCCGAACCGCCGTCCGTGCCAGCAGATGGCAACTCATGGGGGCATTTCATGGCTAAAGCAGCAAAGCGTAAAAGAAGTACCGGGAGCAGCGGCGGTGGCGGCAGCAAATCGAGCGTGCTCATCCGCACCAATGCGCCGCACTCGACCACGCTGATCATCTCCGTCGTTCTGTTCTCGCTCGCCATTCTCGGCGCGCTCTTTCCCTTTATCCCCATCATCGGGGCGCTCGGGTTCTGGCTCGCGCTGATCGGCTATCTGATTCTCGTCGCGGGCTGCGTGATGAAGGGTCTGTGACCGCAAACCAGGCTCCGATGCAAAAACCCCTCACCGCGTGAGGGGTTTTTTGTTGGCCGATTACCGCGCTTTTTGCCGCTTCCATCCGGCGGCGAAATGCCCATATTGGGCCCATGCCGAAAAAGCAGCCGAAGCCTTACCGCACCGCGCGCGGCGTCAATCAGGGAATGGCCGAGCGCCCGCAGCGGCTCTATGAGCCGGTGCCCGCGGTCGAGACCGACCCGGAACTCGCCAAGACGCTCGGCTTCAAGGTGGAGCCGGCCGAGGACTTCGTGCCGTCGATGGGCTCGACGGCTTCCGCCGAGGCGCTGCAAAAGCTGCTCGAAGAGGGCCGGCCCGAATTCAGGAATCTGACCTTTGTGCCGCACCGCCCGGAGCGGCCGGAGAAATCCGAGGGCGGCAAGAAGTTCAAGCTCGTCTCGCCCTATTCGCCCAAGGGCGACCAGCCGCAGGCCATCGAGGAGCTGGTGAAAGGCGCCAATGCCGGCGAGCGGACCCAGGTGCTGCTCGGCGTCACCGGCTCGGGCAAGACCTACACCATGGCGCAGGTGATCGAGCGCACCCAGCGCCCCGCCCTCATCCTCGCGCCGAACAAGACGCTCGCCGCGCAGCTCTATGGCGAGTTCAAGAGCTTCTTTCCGGAGAACGCCGTCGAGTATTTCGTCTCGTATTACGATTACTACCAGCCCGAAGCCTACGTCCCGCGCACCGACACCTACATCGAGAAAGATTCGGCGATCAACGAGCAGATCGACCGCATGCGCCATGCCGCAACGCGCGCGCTTCTGGAGCGCGACGACGTCATCATCGTCGCCTCGGTGTCGTGCATTTACGGCATCGGCTCGGTCGAGACGTATTCGGCGATGACCTTCGAGATCGCGCGCGGCGGCCGCATGAGCCAGCGATCCCTCATCGCCGATCTCGTCGCCCTGCAATACACCCGCACCGACATGGATTTTCACCGCGGCACTTTCCGCGTGCGCGGCGACGTCATCGAAATCTTCCCGGCGCACTATGAGGATCGCGCCTGGCGTGTCTCGCTGTTCGGCGACGAGATCGAGGCGATCCACGAATTCGATCCGCTGACCGGCGAGAAGTTCGACGACCTCGAGGCGGTCAAGATCTACGCCAATTCCCATTACGTCACGCCGAAACCGACGCTGCATCAGGCGATCGAAGGCATCAAGCAGGAACTGAAGCTGCGGCTCGATCAGCTCAACCGCGCCAATCGCCTGCTCGAAGCCCAGCGCCTCGAGCAGCGAACGATGTTCGATCTCGAGATGCTGGCCGCCTCCGGCGTCTGCGCCGGCATCGAGAACTATTCGCGCTATCTCACCGGCCGCAAACCCGGCGAGCCGCCGCCGACGCTGTTCGAATATCTGCCCGACAACGCCATCGTTTTTCTGGACGAGAGCCACGTCACCGTGCCGCAGATCGGCGCGATGTATAAAGGCGACTTCCGCCGCAAGGCGACGCTCGCCGAATACGGCTTCCGCCTGCCCTCCTGCCTCGACAACCGGCCGCTCCGGTTCGAGGAATGGGACGCCATGCGCCCGCAGACCGTGGCGGTTTCCGCGACGCCTGCCGGCTGGGAGATGAACCAGACGCAAGGCGTCTTCGCGGAACAAGTCATTCGCCCGACCGGCCTCACCGACCCCGAGATCGTCATTCGTCCGGCCCGCACCCAGGTCGATGACCTGATCGGCGAAGTGAAGGCCGTCGCGCAAAAAGGCTATCGCGCGCTGGTGACGACGCTCACCAAGCGCATGGCCGAGGACCTCACCGAATACCTGCACGAACAGGGCGTGCGCGTGCGCTACATGCACTCCGACATCGACACCATCGAGCGCATCGAGATCATTCGCGATCTGCGTTTGGGCGCGTTCGATTGCCTCGTCGGCATCAATCTGTTGCGCGAAGGTTTGGATATTCCCGAATGCGCCCTCGTCGGCATCCTCGACGCCGACAAGGAAGGCTTCCTGCGCTCGGAAACCTCGCTGATCCAGACCATCGGCCGCGCCGCCCGTAACGTCGACGGCCGCGTCATTCTCTATGCCGACAGGATGACGGGCTCGATCGAACGCGCCGTCGCCGAGACCAACCGCCGCAAGGAAAAGCAGCTCGCCTATAACGCGGCCAACGGCATCACGCCCGAAAGCGTCAAGCGCGAGATCGCCGACATCACCAATTCGATGTACGAGCGCGATCGCGTCAACGTCGAAACAGGCTTTGGCGAAGCGGTCGCTACTTACGGCCATAACTTCCAGGCCGTCATCACCGATCTCGAGGAGCGCATGAAGGAGGCCGCCGGCAATCTCGAATTCGAGGAAGCCGCGCGCCTGCGCGACGAGATCAAGCGCCTGCGCGACATCGAGATGGCGGTGATCGACGACCCGACCGCCAAGGTCCCGGCGATCCGCGCCAGCACGCCGGCGCGTCTCGGCTCGGGCTCGGCGAGCCAGCCGCATTCCACCGGCGGCAGGGCAGGCTCGCGCGGCGGCAAGCCCGGCTCGCGCACGTTTAAGACAAACAGGCGCTGAAGCGCCTGCTGCAAGACCAACCGGCGCCGGCGCCAAAATTCCGTCGCCTCGCCGCCACGGAACTTCCATTCAGAATCATTGCGATCTGTCGCCAGAGTTGAACGCGAATGCCGAACCGTTCGCTGGCGAACGCATTGGCCCACGCACTCCCAGCATGAAGGAGGTTCGACATGATGAAGAAGATCATGACCGGCGTTGCGGCCGCGGCGATTGCGGGCAGCGCGCTTGCCATACCGACGCAGGCGAACGCGCTCGCCGAATGGGTGATCCCGACGATCATCGCGACCGGCATCGGCGGCGTGATGGTCGGCTCAACCGCCGCGAACGGCCCCTATTTACGGCTACTCCGAGCCGGGCGCGCCGTGCCACGCCGGCCGCGAGCAAGGCCCGGACGGCCGCTGGCATCGCGTTCGTGTCTGCCCGTATTAATTAAGAGGGAGCAGATCGCCGCTCGCTTTATCGCGGGCGGCGATCTTTTCACGCAACAGCTTCAGCCGGCGCGGCGATTGGATGTGTTCTGAAGAATATTCGCGACGTCGCCCTGCTCGCGGATATTCTGCGGAATCGGATCAGGCTCGATGAAGACCGGCGCCGGTGCGGGTGCCGGCCGCGTCACCGGCTCCTGCATTTCTTCTTTTCGCTGGTCTGCCTTTTGCTTCATCCGCAGCGCGCGGCGCATTCCTTCGGCGGTCGTGCGTTTGCGGGCGGCTTTGCCTGTGCTTTTGCGGCGCGCGGTTTTGCGCTTCGCCTTGCTCTTCGTTTTCTTTCTCGCCTTCAGCAGCTTTTTGCTTCGCTTTGTTTTGGCTTTCTTCGCCGTTTTCCTTGCCGTTCTCCTGGATGTCTTCTTGGGCCGCCTCGCGCGGCGCGTCCTCGCTTTTGCCATCACCGTCCTCTTTGTCAGATGGGTTTATGCTGCCTGCCGCCTTTATCCTTCGCGAGTTTGGCGCGCAGAATGCGAATACGCCTCTCCGCGCCTTCGGCCGAAAGATGCCGATGATAGGCGTCGGGATCGCGCCCCTCGCGGGCAAGCGCCTTCAATGTGCGCGCCTGCTCTTCGCTCATCGAGGCCGGCAAATCCGGCCGTTGCCGGTCCGGTTGCCTGGGTGTCCTGGCCGCCATAAGCTTCCTCCTCGCGGGCTTTCCCGCGAACTTGGGGGAACAACGCTTGCTGCTTCGCTCCGTTCCGTCGGCCCTGTTGCTGCGCACCCTGTTCTGCGCCGGACTCGCGTTGCTGCCGCTCGGCTGCACGCAGACCGCGAACAGTGCCGCAACCGCGGCGGCGGCCAATGCGAATGCCAATGCGCCCAAATCCGAGGAAGACCTCAAGACGCAGTGCTGGATGAAACAGGAAACCGGCAAGAACGTGAATAATATCGACGCCAAAATTGCCGCCGTCGATAAATGCATCGCCGAAGGCAAGAAGAACCTGCCGCCCGCCAGCTGAGCCATGGCATCGCCCCGGATCAGCGTCATCGTCGTTTCCGATTACGCTGATGAACGTGGAGAGTGGACCGACGAACGCCGCATGCTCGAAGCCCTCAGAGCGCAGGACATCGGCGAGCCATTCGAAATCGTGCTGGCGAGCCGCGAGGACAGCAAGCCATCGTTTCCGCCAAGCCTGACCGAAATCGCACCGCGCTGCCGGGCGATCTTCCTGCCATACACATCGTCGTCGCAATTGAAGGACGCCGCCCTGCCCTTCACCACCGGCAGCCTGGTCGCCGTTTTCGAGGCGGATGCGCCGCCGCAGCCGAACTGGCTGCGGCTGCTGACCGATGCGCTCGACCGGGACGAAACGGCAAGCGCGATCAGCGGCCGCACGATCTACGGTCACGACACCGCGATCAAGCGCGTCGCCGGCCTTCTCGACCGCGGCTATCTCGAACGCAAGGGCTTCGGCCCGATCGGCTTTGTCTGCAACAACGGCGCGCTATACCGCCGGGAATTTCTCGCCGCCCATCCTTATGGCGACGAGCCGAACCCGTTCATTTCCGGCCGCATGCGCTCCTTGCGGATGGCGGAAGCCGGAAAGCTCCTGTTTCACCCCGAGGCAATCGCCGTGCATCATTTCGGCGGCCTGCCGTTCTTCCGCGAAGTCCGCCGCAATCAGGGTTTCAACGAAGGCCGCTGGGCCTATCTCGAGCGCGGCGGCCGCTTCCCGGCCGGCCGGTTGCCGCTGCAGCTTTATCTTTCGATCATCAAGCTCAAGTGCGACATCCTCACCAGTTGGATGGCCGCGCGCGGCTTCATCTACCCTTACGACTGGCCGCTGCTGGCGGGCATGATGCTCGTCTGCCGGATCGCCGAATGGCGCGGCATGACCGCCGGGCTTTCCGGCAGACCGAACCTGCCTGCGACGCGGTATCGCTAGCTTCGACCGCCCCTGGCCGTGCTAGAATGCGCCTAAATCCGCCACGATTGTGCGGGACGACCATTCGCCATTTCGCAAACAATCCATAAGGTTTTCACGTTCATGCGTTCTCTTGCCGCGGGGCTGCTTGTCCTTGCCACCCTCTCCCTGCCGCTCGCCGGCTGTGTCACCGAAGGCAGCGACGGCCCGGTCGTGCGCGCCACCGGCGAACAGCGCCAGGCCGCCATCGACAGCCTGACCGGCGACACGCCGCCGTCATCGATCGAGATGGCGCGCGGCCAGTGCTGGATGGAACAGGAAAAGAAGAAGAACGTGAACAACCTCGACGCCAAGATCGCCGCGGTCGATGCCTGCGTCGAGGCCAAGCGCAAGAAATATCCCAACCTGCCGCCCGCCGGCTGAGCCGGCTCGCGCTTGAAGTCCCGGCCGTGGCATGCGTTGATCGCACATGCCCCGTGTCGTCGGCATCGATCACCTCGTGCTGCGCGTCAGCGATCTCAAGCGCTCGCGCGCCTTCTATGATTACGTTCTCGGATTTCTCGGCTTCGAGTTGCTCGACGAGTACGAGGACATGGTCGGCTGGACCAACGGCAAGACGCGGCTGTGGATCAACCGCGCCGACGCCGCGGGCAAAAAGCATCCCTACCGCTTCGGCAATATCGGCTTTCACCATTACGCCTTCGAGCTCGAAAGCCGCGCCGATGTCGACGCGCTGGAACGGCATCTCAGGAAAAAGAACATCACCATCGCCGATCCCGCCGCCGAGTATTACGACGACTACTACGCCGTATTCTTTCTCGACCCCGACGGCATGAAGCTCGAGGGCATGAAATACGGCGAAATCAGAAAACGCGCGGCGAAAGGCCGCAAATCTGCTCGCGAGCCTGCTCGAAAAGGCTGATCAGCCGAACGCGATCGCCAGAATGAACAGCAGGCTCACGGTAAATCCGAGCAGCGCCGCATAATCCTGCAAATAGATTCGCATGACTGACCTCCCGGTATGCCTCCGGCGGTATAGTTAATTCGGTTCCCTGCCTTTGGTTCCCCGAAAATTGAATCGCATCGACATCGCATTTACCCCGCGCTAACCTTGGTGCGCGGCACGACAGCGCACGGAATCGGGCCAGAAATTCCGGCGCGGGAGCAGAGGAAAAATGCGCAGCGGCGTTCCGCCCGCACCTCGCTCCAGGACAGGGACAGGGAGTCCGCGATGAACAGGTTCGCCTGCGTGGCGCTGGCCGTGCTCGGCACCGGCGCGCTCGTTCTGGCTTCGACGCCGCTCGACGCCAAAGGTGGCGGTGGTGGCGGCGGAGTTTCGATGCGCGGCATGGCGCGCGCTTCGTTCCGTCCGGCGCCGCGCCCGAATATCGGGCCGCTCTCGCAACGCGGCTATCCCGTGGCACGCAATATCGGCCCGCTCTCGGGCCGCTATCTCGCGAGCCGTCACGGCGGCCACCGTCACGGTCATGGTCATTATGGCCCCCATTACGGTTACGGCTATCTCGCCTACGGCGCTTACGGTTACAGCGACTACGGCCTCAGCGATTATGGCTATAGCGATTATGGCTACAGCGCCTACGGGCTGCCGAGCGAGGTGGCCGATGAGGTGCTGCGCCCGGCGCCGCACAAGGTCGAACCGGTGATCCGCACCGTCGAGAACAGCAAGAATGTTTGCGCCTCCGAGAGCGTCAAGGTACCGGGCTCGAACGGCGGCGAAGCGACGGTGACGATCCTGCGCTGCTAGTCCTTGCTCAGCGCAAATACTGGCTGATCCGTCCGTAGAACTCGTCGGCGGCGGCGGCCGTCTGCTCGACGATCGTCTTGAACGACGCGTCATCCACGCCCGGCGGCATGTCGGCGCGCACGAAGAGATCGCTATCGGCGTCAAAACCGAATTTGACGTAATCGAAATCGGCATTGGCCTTCAGGATCGCTGCCGTAAGCGCCGCGCGGTTGCGCGGCAGTTGATCGCGCGGCACCGGATTGACGCGCGCGGTGATGATGCCCTCACCCGCCGCCAGCACGAGCTTGAATTTCGGCAACCGCTTGCCGTTGAAGTCGAGCGTCCAGATGCCATCCTTCACTTTCAAAGCCGACTTGAAATCGCCCGCCTTCAGCAGCGTCTCGAGCTTTTCCGCCGTGCCGGGATCCGCGCGCGATACGCCCGATGCGAGGCCGAGCGCCATAACCATCCCGGCGAGAAGCGAACGGCGGTTCATGCGAAGCTCCTGTTTCTGGTCCGGCGGCAAGCATACACAAAAACGCCCCCTCCCTTGCGGGAGAGGGCGCGGGTTCGAGCAAAACGAAATTACTTCGCCATCATGTTCTTGAGCACGCCGACGACGATCATCAGGATCGCGCCGCCGATGCCGCCGCCGGCGACCTGGCCGATGATCGAACCGATATCCATGCTGCTCGCCTGCTGCGCGAGCGCCGGCACCAGCGCCGAGAGAATCTGGCCGCCGATACCGCCGCCGACGACGCCGGCGATCGAATTGCCGAGGGTTCCGAGATTGTAGTCCTTCATTGCGGCGCCGGCGATATTGCCGCCGACGGCACCCGAAATCAGTTGGATAATCAGACTGATCATCGCACCCGACATGAAGTCTCTCCCTGTCCTCGCGGAATTGCCATCATCGCCGCGCCGAGGCGTCACCGCGGCAATGCCGAATCGATTCTAGCGGTTTCGGAGCACCGGAAAAACACGCGCAAATACGCCGTCATCCGGCCACAACCGGACGATTTTCGCGGTTGTGCGCGTCTGATTAGGCCGCGCGCATGAAGGAGGAATGACGCCGGTTCAGCGCGCCGCGGCGCTGCGATGGCTGACGAGATAAGCGCTGCCGAGCGCAAGCAGCACGCCGATCGCGCTGTAGATCAGCGTGCTCGTCAGATAGTACGGGAAATACCGGGCGACGCGGCGCGCGAATTCGGCGGCGCCCATCGACGTCGAGAAACCGCCGCCGAAATAATAGCCGATGTTCGAGAGCACGAAGAACACGCCAAGCCCCGCGACGCAGGCGAGCGCCAGCTTGCCGAACCCGGCAAGGCCCGGCGTGAAATCGCCGCGCAGCGCGCGCGGCGCATACCACAGCGCCGCATAGGCCGGGATCATCATGATGTAGCCGAAGGTGACGCAGACCGGATCGACGCCGACCGCGCTGATCGCGGCGAAGTCGAGCCCGCAGGCCTGGGCCAGGAACGCCATGAGCCACAGCGGATTTGAGATCAAGAGGCCGGCGAGGAAGAAGATCGCCGTCGAAGCGTCCGGCACCACCCGGCTGAGGCCGAAATGCTCGATCCGCGTAACCGCCATCAGGACGGTGAGCAGAACAATGACCAGGCGCTCTTTGCGGGCATCGAGAACGAACATTGCAACCCTCCGGCAAATTGCCCAAGCAACAAATCGCCCAAGCAGAATGTCCGGAAACTAGTGACCTGCGCGGCGCGAGGCAAGCCGCAAAGAATTGGGGCACGAAAGACACAGCGGCCCGGAACCGGGAAAAGTCCGCCCTCTCGCACTTGACCCCCGCGCCCGAGCGCCGCATCGTCCGTCCAACACGGGGATTCCATCGCATGAACAAGCGCAACCGGATCGCGGGTTTGGCACGCAGCGCGCTATTTGGCGCGCTGATGACGGCGGCAGCCAGCCTGCCCGCCCAATCGGCTACCTGGTTTGAGATGAATTTCGGGCTGATCGGCCCGCGCTATCACGGCATGCTGCCGGCCTGCGACAATCCGTTCGTCCTCGCCAAGATCGATTTCCGCTTCTGGGCCAAGGAAGTCCGCTTCTGGGATCCGCGGCTGCGCATCTCCGGCTTCGGCGAAACGCGCGAGGTCGCCTATCGGCCCTGGGGACAGGATGCCATCCCGCGCCGCTTCTGCCAGGCGCGCACCCTGATGAACGACGGCACCGAGACGGTGACCAATTACTCGATCATCGAGGATCAGAGCTTCGCCGGCGCGATCTGGGGCGTCGAGTGGTGCGTGCAGGGCTATGACCGCAACATGGCCTACTCGCCCCGCTGCAAGATGGCGCTGCCGTAGTTTTTCCAACCGGAGCTGTCGGATGCCGAAGCGCGTCTTCGTCTGGGCCGTAGCGGCGCTCGCCGCCCTCGCCTCGATCCTCGTTATTCCGAACGCCGAAGCACGCTCCCATTACGCGCGCGAGAGCGGCACACCCGGCCAGTTCGATTTCTATGTGCTCTCGCTCTCCTGGTCGCCGTCGTTCTGCGAGAGCAACAGCGGCAGGAACGGCAACAGGAGCAGCGACGAGCAGTGCAATCGCGGCCGGCCTTACGCCTTTGTCGTTCACGGCCTTTGGCCGCAATACGAGCGCGGCTTTCCGCAGAATTGCGGCAAGGCGCAATGGGTCGATCGCGAACTGATCCGCTCGATGACCGACATCATGCCCGCCTACGGCCTCGTGCTGCACGAATGGAAGACGCACGGCACCTGCTCGGGCCTCTCGCCCGACGCCTATTTCCGCCTCGTGCGCCGCGCGAGCGAGCACGTGAAAATTCCGCCGCGCTTCATGCGCGTCAACGATTACCTGACGATCTCGCCGGACGAGGTCGAACGCGCCTTCATCGAAAGCAATCCGGGCCTTGCCGGCGACATGGTGTCGGTCAGCTGCGATCGCAGACACCTGCGCGAAGTGCGCGTCTGCATGAACAAGGACCTGTCGTTCCGCGCCTGCCCGGAAGCCGAGCGCCGCGCCTGCCGCAGCCAGAAGGTCGTGATGCCGCCGGTGCGCGGCAGATAATTTTCAAAAAGCGCGCTTCGCAAAGCGCGCCGGATAAAGCCTCGCTCGTGAACTATCGCCACGCCTTTCATGCCGGCAACTTCGCCGATGTCGTCAAGCACGCCATCCTCGTGCGCGTTCTTCTGCATCTGCACGGCAAGGACGCGGCCTTTCGCGCCTTCGACACCCATGCCGGCATCGGCCGCTACGATCTTGCGGGCGAAACGCCAAACCGTACCGGCGAGTGGCGGAACGGCATTGGAAAACTGTTGGAGAACCCGCCTGCCGGCGAAGCCGCTTCGCTGCTTGCGCCCTATCTCGATCTCGTTCGCGCGCAGAACGGCGGCGGCAAGCTGCGGCACTATCCCGGCTCGCCCGCGATCATGCAGGCGCTTTGCCGCCCGCAGGACCGCATGCAGTTTTGCGAATTGCATCCGGAGGACTTCGCAGTGCTGCGCGGAAATCTGCGCGATCCGCGCGCCAGCATCACCGCGATCGACGGCTGGACCGCCCTGAAAGCCTATCTGCCGCCGAAGGAGCGGCGCGGCCTCGTGCTGATCGATCCGGCATTCGAGGAGCCCGGCGAATTCGGCCGCCTCGCCGACGGCCTCGCCGAAGCCCATCGCCGCTGGGCGACCGGAATTTATCTACTTTGGTATCCCATCAAGGACCGGGACGAAGTGCGCCATTTCGAAAGGCGCATGGCAGGGTTGCAAATTGCCAAAATGCTGCGGGCCGAATTGTCCATCGGCACGCTGCCGAAACCCGAAGCATTGCATGCCTGCGGTTTGATCCTGATCAATCCGCCGTGGCGCCTTGAAGATGAATTGAAAATCCTGCTGCCGGCATTGCGGACGGCGCTCGCCGCCAACAGCGACGCACTTTACCGCCTCGACTGGATCGCGCGCTAGCTCGCGGCTGCAATGCACAATTGCAGCAAAAGCCTTTCCAGCCCACCCGGGATGGCTTAGGACACTCCTGCCTATTTGTGCCTGTCCTGTCACGCTGCCTCGTGACGTTACTCTGCCACGCTACGGAAACAACCATGCTCATTCTGCGCACTTCGACCAGCTCACCCTTCGTCCGCAAAGTTCGCATCGCTGCGAACATCCTCGGCTTGATGGACAAGATCCGCCTCGAGCCGAGCGACACCCTGGATCCGAAGGACAGTGTGCGAGCGCAGAATCCGCTCGGCAAAATCCCGACGCTCGTTCTCGAAGACGGCACGACGCTGTTCGACTCGCGCGTCATCCTTGAATATTTCGATCACCTCGCCGGCGGCGGCAAGATCATTCCCGCTTCGCCGAAGGAACGCTTCGAAGCGCTGCGCCTGCAGTCGCTCGCCGACGGCATTCTCGATGCCGGCGTGCTGCGTATTTACGAAGGCCGCTTCCGTCCGGTCGAAAAGCACGAGCCGAAATGGATCGAGCATCAGACCGACAAGATCAGCCGTGCCCTCGCCGCTCTTGAAGCCGCGCCGCCTGCGCTCACTACGCTGCCGCATGTCGGCCACATCGCGCTGGCCAGCGCCCTCGGTTATCTCGATTTCCGCTTCGATGGCGTCTGGCGCAAGAACCATCCCAAGCTTGTCAAATGGCTCGGCGAGTTCGCCGCCAAGATTCCGTCTTTCGCCGAAACGAAGCCGGCCTGACCCGAAACAAAACCGCCAAGCGCCGGCAAATGAGGCAGCAGAAAATAAAAAGCCCCGGGAAATTCCCGGGGCTTTATCTTTTTACGCTCTCGTGTCGAGCGTCAGGCGAGGCTTACCAGCGGCCGCCGCCCGTGTTGAACAGGTAGTTGACGCCGAC
>Ga0180218_1001805_pt1 | contig 12277 bp, 4 predicted proteins | sample eDN3rd37CKraftBY_FD_151334 | JGI IMG/M metagenome (GOLD analysis project Ga0180218, IMG submission 151334) | Enriched backyard soil microbial communities from Emeryville, California, USA - eDNA 3rd pass 37_C Kraft BY (version 2) (version 2) | ecosystem: Environmental > Terrestrial > Soil >... | reverse complement strand
CCCGCGGCGACGGGGCCGCGCGGTCGGTCGTCGGGCTGTTCCAGCAGGTCGGTGTGCTGGAGCGCGAGCGCGATCGCGCCCTCCAGCTCGGCGCGCGTCCCCAGCGCCGCGGGCACCACCTCCAGCGGCGTGACCAGCTGCAGCAGGGTGCGACGGCGCAGCGCCTCGCGCAGCGGCCCGAGGAAGACCTCGCCCGTGTCGGCCAGCGCTCCCCCGACGACGACGAGCTCCGGGTTGAGCGACGTCGCCAGCCCGGCCACGACGCCGCCGACCACCGTACCGGCGTCGGCGACGATCTCCCGACAGCCCGGGTCGTCCTCGTTCGCCAGCCGCACGACGTCGGCGAGGGTGAGGTTCCCGTGGCTGCTGCGCAGCGGTTCGAGCAGCGCCCGGTCACCGACCACCGTGTCGAGGCAGCCGCGGCTGCCGCACGAGCAGATGTTCCCGGCGGGATCCACCTGCACGTGGCCGATCTCGCCGGCGGTGCCCGCGACCCCGCGGTGGACCCGGCCGGCGAGCACGATGCCGGCGCCCACGCCGTGCCCGGCCCGGACGTACAGCGCGTCGTGGACCTCGCGGGCGGCGCCCACCGTGCTCTCGGCGAGCGCGCCCAGGTTCGCGTCGTTGTCCACGAACACCGGCCTGGCGAGCCGCTTCTCCAGCACCTGCGCCACGGGCACGCCGTCCCAGCCGCGCAGGATGCCCCGCACGGTGACCTGCCCGCTCGAGGCGTCGACCGGCGCCGGCAGCCCGAGGCCGATGCCGAGCACCTCGTCGAGCTCGGACCCCACGCGCTCCAGCAGGTCGACGACGAGCAGGGCCGCGCGGTCGAGGCTCGTGTCGGCGCGGTGCTCGGCCGGCAGCGGCAGCACCTGCTCGGCGAGGATCTCGTGCGACACGTCCGCGATCGCCACCGTGAGGTGCCGGGAGCCGACGAGCACGCCCGCGACCAGACCCACGCGGTGGGCGAGCGTGACGAGCTGCGCGCGCCGACCCGAGCGGATCGTGTTGCGCACCTCGACCAGCTCGGCGGCGACGAGCTCCTTGACGATGGTCGACACCGTGGCGGGCGACAGCCCGGTGGCCCCGGTGAGCTCGACCTGCGTCAGGCCCCCGTGCCGCTTGACCGCGTCGACGACGCGTGCACGGTTCGCCTCGCGCAGCGACGACTGCGATCCCACCATCGGCAGCCGTCCTCTCACGCCGGGGAGTCTATGGTGCGACGACGCGCGGGGCGGCGGTCGTCCGCCGCCCCGCGCCTCGTGGCGGGGATGGTCCGGCCCCGGCCGGACCCCCAGGTCAGCGCAGCACCGAGGCGCGACGCTTGTTGTAGATGTCGAACGCGACCGCGAGCAGCAGCACCAGGCCCTTGACGACCTGCTGCATGGACTGCGGGACGCCCATCAGCTGCATGCCGTTGGACATGACGGCCATGATCAGACCACCGATCATGGCGCCGCCCACGCGGCCGACGCCGCCGGTGGTCGACGCGCCGCCGATGAAGCACGCGGCGATCGCGTCGAGCTCGAACATGTTGCCCGCGCCCGGCTGGGCGCCGTTCATGCGCGAGGAGTAGACCACGCCGGCCACCGAGGCCAGCACGCCCATGTTCACGAAGATCCAGAAGTTGACCTTCCGGACCTTGACGCCCGACAGCTCGGCCGCGTGGCGGTTGCCGCCGACGGCGTAGACGTGCCGGCCGAACACCGACTTCTGCGTGACCAGGGTGTAGGCGATGATCAGCACCGCGAGGATGATGAGCACGATCGGCAGGCCGCGCGAGATCGACAGCTGGTACCCGAACCACATCACCACGGCCGCGATCACCACGAGCTTGGTGACGAACAGCGGCATCGACTCGACCGTCTGCTGGTAGGCGATCTTGCCCTGGCGCGTGCGCCACTGGCTGACGGCGAAGCCGACGACGGCGATACCGAAGATCACCAGCGTGAAGACGTCGAACCCGTACCCGCCGAGCAGGCCGTTGAGGAACCCGTTCGCGATGTCGTAGTAGGTGCCGCCGAACGGCGACAGCGACTTGTTGTCCAGCACGAGGAACGTCAGGCCGCGGAACAGGAGCATGCCGGCCAGGGTCACGATGAAGCCGGGGATCCCGACGTACGCGACCCAGAAGCCCTGCCAGACGCCGACCAGGAGGCCGACGACCAGGGCGGCGAGCACGCCCACGTACCAGGGCATGCCCTGGCGGATGACGACGACGGCGCTCACGGCCCCGGTGAGGGCCACGACCGAGCCGACCGACAGGTCGATCTGCCCCGCCACGATGATCATCACCATCCCGATCGCGAGGATCAGGATGTAGGAGTACTGCAGGACGATGTTCGTGAGGTTGGTCGGCGAGAGGAAGTTCGGGTTCAGGGCGGCGAAGAGCACGACGATCGCGAGGAACGCGATGACGATGCCGCTCTGGCGCATGTTCCGGGTCAGGATGTCCCGGACCGAGTCGATGGCGTTCATGAGGCGGTTTCCTTCGTGGGCAGGGGCTGGTCGCGCTCGATCGTCATGAGCTCCATGAGGCGCTCCTGCGTCGCCTCGGCGACGGGGAGCTCACCGGTGATCCGACCGAAGGCGAGGGTGTACACGCGGTCGCAGATGCCGAGCAGCTCGGGAAGCTCGGAGGAGATGACGACGACCGCCTTCCCCGCCGCGACCATCTTGTTGATGATCGTGTAGATCTCGAACTTGGCGCCGACGTCGATCCCTCGGGTGGGCTCGTCGAGGATGAGCACGTCGGGGTCGGTGTACAGCCACTTGGACAGCACGACCTTCTGCTGGTTGCCGCCGGAGAGCTTGCCGACGTCGACGAGGACGTTGGGCGTCTTGATGTTGAGGGAGCCGCGGTACTCCTCGGCGACCCGCAGCTCCTCGTTGCCGTTCACCCAGCCGCGCGGGGCGAGCTTGGGCAGGCCCGCCGCGGAGATGTTGTGGCGGATGTCGTCGATGAGGTTGAGGCCGTAGTGCTTGCGGTCCTCGGTCGCGTACGCGATGTTGTGCCCGATCGCCTCGGACACGTTGCGGATCTGGATCGGCTTGCCGTCCTTGTAGATCTCGCCGCGGATGTTGCGCCCGTAGGTGCGGCCGAAGATGCTCATCGCGAGCTCGGTGCGGCCGGCGCCCATGAGGCCGGCGATCCCGACCACCTCGCCGGCGTGCACGTTGAACGACGCGTCGACGATGATCTGGCGGCCGATCTGCGTCGGGTGGTCGACGTTCCAGCCCTCCACGCGCAGCACCTCGTCGCCGACGACGGACGCCCGCTCGGGGTAGCGGTGCTCGAGGTCGCGGCCCACCATGCCGCGGATGATGCGGTCCTGCGTGGAGCCCGGCTCGGACATGTCGAGGGTCTCGATCGTCCGGCCGTCGCGGATGATCGTCGTGCGGTCGGCGATCTCCTCGATCTCGTTGAGCTTGTGGGAGATGATGATCGACGTGATGCCGTGCGCCTTGAGCTGGCGCAGCAGCTCGAGCAGGTGCTCGGAGTCGTCGTCGTTGAGCGCAGCGGTCGGCTCGTCGAGGATCAGCAGCTTGACCTCCTTCGAGAGCGCCTTGGCGATCTCGATGAGCTGCTGCTTGCCGACGCCGAGCTGGCCGACGGGCGTCGTCGGGTTCTCGTCCAGGCCCACCCGCTCGAGGAGCGTCGCGGCCTTCCGGTTCGCCGCGTTCCAGTCGATCATGCCGAACCGGTTCCGGGTCTCGTTGCCCAGGAAGATGTTCTCGGCGACCGACAGGTACGGCACCAGGGCGAGCTCCTGGTGGATGATGACGACGCCGCGGTCCTCCGAGTCGTTGATCGACCCGAACTCCGCGGTCGCGCCGTCGAAGACGATCTCGCCGTCGTAGGTGCCGTGCGGGTAGACGCCCGACAGCACCTTCATGAGCGTGGACTTCCCCGCGCCGTTCTCGCCGCAGATGGCGTGGATCTCGCCCTGCTCGACGGTGAGGGTGACGTCCGACAGCGCCTTGACGCCGGGGAACTCCTTGGTGATGGAGCGCATCTCCAGGATCGTGCTCATCTGCGCTCTCGTCCCTCCTTCGGTGGGATTCGCCGCCGTCGGACACGTCCGCGGCGGCCCCGGGGGCGAGCCCGCCCGTCGTCCGCCCCCGGGAGGGAACGGCGACGGGCGGGCCCGCCCGTGCGGGTCATGACCTGCGGATCAGTCGTCCGCCTGACCGGCCTTGACCTCGTCGGCGGTGTAGTAGCCGGAGTCGATCAGCACGGGCTGGATGTCGTCCTTGAACACCGTCTGGACCTCGAGCAGGTACGACGGCACGACCTTCTTGCCGTTGTCGTACGTCTCGGTGTCGTTCGCCTCGGGCTCCTCGCCCTCCACGAAGGACTGCGCGGCCTTGACGGCCTGCTCGGCGAGAAGGCGCGTGTCCTTGAAGATCGTCGAGGACTGGACGCCGTCGTCGATCAGCTTGATGTTGGCGATCTCGGCGTCCTGGCCGGTGACGACGGGCAGGCCGTCCTCGAGGGTCGGCCCCATGCCCGCGCTCTTGAGCGCGTTGATGATGCCGCGGGAGAGGACGTCGGCCGGCGCGAGCACGCCGTCCAGCTTCTCGCCGCCCTGGTAGGTGGAGGTCAGGATGTCCTCCATGCGCTTCTGGGCCGTCTCGAGCTCCCAGCGCTGCGTCGTGACCTGGCCGAAGTCGGTCTGGCCGGACGGGACGACGAGCGTGCCGTCGTCGATGAGCGGCTGGAGCACCGACATCGCGCCGTTGAAGAAGAACCCGGCGTTGTTGTCGTCGGGCGACCCGGCGAAGAGCTCGATGTTGTACGGGCCCTTCTCGCCGGTCTCCTTGCCGTCGGCGTCGAGGTAGCCGAGGCCGCGGAGCAGGGCGTTGGCCTGCGCGACGCCGACCGCCTCGTTGTCGAACGTCGTGTAGAAGTCGACGTTCTCGCTGTCGCGGATCAGGCGGTCGTACGCGATGACCGGGATGTTCGCCGCGGCGGCCGCGTCGAGCTGGCTGGTCAGCGCGGTGCCGTCGATCGAGGCGATGACGAGGACGTCGACGCCCTCGGTGATCATCGAGTCGATCTGCTGCGTCTGGGTGGGGATGTCGTCGTTGGCGAACTGCAGGTCCACGGAGTAGCCGAGGTCCTCCAGGCCCTTCTTGACGTTGTTGCCGTCCTGGATCCAGCGCTCGTAGGTCTGCGTCGGCATCGCGACGCCGATCTTCACGTCGTCGTCGCCGTTGCCCGCGGCGCCGTCGGCACCGCCGCCACCGCCGGCCCCGGAGCCGCCGCACGCGGCGAGTCCCAGCGTCAGCGCCGCACCGGCGGCCACCGCGCCCATCGTCTTGGCGAGTCGCATCCTCGCGCTCCTTCTCGTCGTCGAGTGTCCCCCGGCAGCGACCTTCGCCGCCGGCGCCCGGACGCCGAGGTCTTCCTCGGACGACCGAGCCGGTCCGCGGTACAGACTGCTGCGTTCGAGTTCCGAAGTCAAAGCCTCGGCGGGTGGAAACCGATAACGATCACGTCACGGCGCGGAGCTGCGGCCCCGCAGGCGCACGAGAAGGGCCGCGGGACGGCACTCCGTCCCGCGGCCCTTCGACTCCGTCCCTGTGGTGGTTCGTTCGTACGTCGAACACAAGGGCGGGGCGCGCGCGGCGCTCAGCGCTGCGGGTCCTCCAGCACCGCCACGGTCCGTGCGGGCACGGTGACCGTGCCCGTGCGGGCGTCCCAGCGGGTCTGCCTCACGACGGCGTCGCCGCCCGAACGCTGCACGCCCGAGAGCCGGAAGTCGCGGCCCCGCAGCGCGGGCAGCTCGAGCGTCACGGGCTCGGGCGACGCGTTGAACACCGTGAGCAGGCCGTCCAGGCGACGGTCGGCGTCACGACCGACGGTGTCGTCCACCGCCATGGCGACCACCCCCGGCGCCGCATCCGGGCCGGCGCCCGGGAAGGACACCTTCTGCTCGATCGCCGCGGCGCTCCCGAGGCGGAACAGCCGGGTCGACGAGCGCAGCTCGAGCAGCTCGCGCGCCGCCTGGGACGCCACCCGGATGTCGGACGGCGCGGGCTTGAGCGCCGGGTCCGCCAGCAGCGGCGCCATGACGGGCCAGGCGTCCTCGTTGTCCGCCGCCGGCGGCAGGCCGCGGCCGAAGCCGTTGTCCTGCCCGGACCAGTCGACCGCGTTGAACCAGTCGCCGGAGTCGTAGGAGTTGCGGTCCAGCGACTTCGAGCGCAGCAGGTCCGTGCCCGCGTGCCAGAAGGACGGGGTCTGGGCGAGCGCCGTCGTCGCGAGGGACACCGTGTTCATCCGCACCCGGTCGTCCATCGACGTCTCCTGCGGCAGCTTGAGCGTCAGCAGGTCGAAGAGCGTCTCGTTGTCGTGCGCGTCGACGTACGTGACGACCTCCTCCGGCGAGTCCGCGTACCCCGCGGGCGCGCCGCGGTAGTCGAGGTCCTCGCCCCGCGTCGTCTCCCCGGCGCCGTCGTCCGACGCCCGGAACGCGAAGTCCCGCAGGTTGCCCGCCAGGCCCAGGCGCACCAGGTCGGTCTGGTGACCGAGGTCGGCGCGCTCGTCGTCGGAGCCGTCGTTGACGCTGCCGGCGTCGCCCTCGGTGGCCTCGCGGCCGTTCGGGTCGGTGAACAGCCCCGTGCCGAAGCCCTGCGTGAACCGCGACGCGGCGTCCACCGGCGACCCGCCGTGCACGGCGTCGCGCAGCCGGTCGCTGAACGTGCCGATGCCCGTGCCGCCGAGCTGCCCCTGCGTGGCCTGCGTGAACAGGGCGTTGTCCGCGACCTCGCCGAAGTTCCAGCCCTCCCCGTACAGGTAGACGGCGGACCCGTCGACGCCGTCCTCGCGGACGGTCAGGCCGTCGAGCGCCTCGCGCACGGCCAGCATGTTCTCCCTCGAGTGGTGGCCCATGAGGTCGAAGCGGAAGCCGTCCACCTTGTAGTCGCGCGCCCAGGTGACCACGGAGTCGACCATGAGCTTGCCCGCCATCGCGTGCTCGGTGGCGACGTTCTGGCAGCAGGTGCTGGTCTCCACGGCGCCCGTGGTGGGGTTCAGCCGCTGGTAGTAGCCGGGGACCACGCGGTCCAGCACGCTCTTCGCGTCCTGCCCGCTCGCCGCCGTGTGGTTGAACACCTGGTCGAGCACCACCTGCAGGCCCGCGTCGTGCAGCGAGCCCACCATCGTGCGGAACTCGGCCACGCGCGCGCCGCCCTCGGCGTCGACGGCGTACGAGCCCTCGGGGACCGAGAAGTGGAACGGGTCGTAGCCCCAGTTGAAGCCGTCGGACGCCGCGACCTCCGCCACGGCCGCCTGCTGCTCCTCGGAGTCCGGCGCGAACCCGGACAGGTCGCCGGTGGTCGCCTGGTCGCCGCGGTCCTCGGGGATCGTCGCGATGTCGAACGTCGGCAGCAGGTGCACCGTCGTCATGCCGGCGTCCGCCAGCTCGCGCAGGTGCGTCATGCCGTCCGACCGCTTCTCGGCGAACGCGAGGTAGGTGCCTCGCTCCTTCGCCGGCACCGTCTCGTCGGAGATCGAGAAGTCGCGCACGTGCAGCTCGTAGATCGTCTGGTCCACGGCCCGCTCGACGACGGGCTGCGGCGTGGTGCGCCAGATCTTCGGCTGCCAGCGCTTGTCGTCCAGGCCGACGACGACGGAGTGCGTGGAGTCGAGGGTCAGCCCGACGGAGTACGGGTCGGTGACGACGTTCGTCTCGACCTTCCCCGTGCTCGGCACGTAGACCTGCACGGCGTACCGGTACCGGGCACCGTCCCAGGCGAGGTTCTTCGCCGCCTTCTTCCCGTCGAGGGTCCACGAGCCGTCGCGCTCGCGGACGGCGTCGAAGCGCTCGGGGTCCTCGCCCAGGTCACGGCCGGCCGGCCAGACCAGCAGGTCCACGTCCCGCGCCGTCGGCGCCCAGAGCGCGAACGACGCCCACCTGCCGCTCGGGTGCCTCTGCGCGCCGAACGTACGCTTCGATGCCCGCTCGCTGTACAGATCGTCGAGGACGCCGGGGACCTGCACGCCCGTCGCCGCGGCGAGCCCGTCGCCCGAGGCCCGCGTGACCAGCAGCTGACCCGTGAGGAGCTCCTCGACCGCCGCGCGGCCCAGCGGTTCCCCGTCGTCACCCACCGGCGCGAGGGCCGTGTGGCCCGCGAGCGCCGGGAAGTCGCGCGCGACGTCGTCGGGCACGTCCCCCGCGGGTGCCAGGTCGTAGGACGCGGCCCCCTCCGGCAGGTCACCGCCGTCCGGGCCCCGCACCTCGCCGTCCGCGACCGCCAGGCCGCCGTCGGGCGCGGTCCACAGGGTCCAGTCGTCGCCGGCGCCCAGGTCGCCCGGGGCGAGCACGAGCCCCTCACGCACCCAGTGCGCCGCCTGCTTCCCGGCGCCGGGCAGCGGCGGGTTCTCCACGCCGATCGTCAGGACGTGCGTCGCGAGGTCGTACGAGAACGCCACCGTCTCGCCCTCGCCCACGCTGAAGGAGTAGTTGGCGCCGTCGGGCTTGCCGCCCACGCCGTAGTTCTCGGCCCAGCTCAGGCCGTGCGCCACCTTCGCCTCGTAGGCGCCGGCGGACAGGTCGTCCGTCGACCAGGTGTACGTGCCGTCACCGTCCGGGTCCTTCAGCCAGGACGCGAGGCAGTCGGGCGCCCAGGACGAGGGACAGCCCACCTGGTCCTGGAACGACCCCGCCAGCGTGACGACCGGTCCCTGCGCGGTGGACGAGAAGTCGTGGCTCACCGGGTCCCAGTAGAACGTGACCTCGCCGCCGTCGTGGGAGTACGTGGCGTTGCCGCCGTCCCGCACTCCTCCGACGCCGTAGTTGACGTCCCACGAGCCGTTCACGGCGACCTTGTACTCGTAGTCGCCGGCGGGCAGGTCGAAGGTGCCCTCCCACACGCCGTCCGGGCGCTCGGTGAGGCGCGCACCCTCGCAGTCCGGCGTCCAGTCGCCGGCGCAGCCCATCTCGCTGTTGTGGCTGCCGGGCACGGTCACCAGGTCGATCTCCGGCTCGGGCTCGGTGTCGCCGACCACGCCGGACACGTCGACGCCGACGGAGGCGAACGTCGAGGCGGCCGCGCGGTCGCCGTCGGCGTCCTGCGTCACGGCGCGGTACTCGACGAGGGTGCCCTCGGCCAGGTCCTTCGCGTCGTGGAAGACGCGCGGCGTCGTGTCCTCGGCCGTGCCGAGCGGGTGCCACTCCGACGTGCCGACCTCGCGCCACGCGAAGGACGTCTCCGCCCACGCGTCGTCGTCGACGTCCGCCGCCACGGCCGCGGTGCCCGTGACCGCGGCGCCCGCCGCCGGGACGGCGAGCTCGAGCGTGCCGTCGGAGTCCGCGCCCACCGCGCGGTCCGCGCGCAGCACCAGGGCCGACGTGCCGGGGACGGTGAACGTGACCTCTCCGGCGTCGTCCGCCGTCACGGCCTCGCCGTCGCCGTACAGCACCTCGTACGACGCGCCGGGGGTGAGGGTGGTGAACGTCGCGCTCTTCGCCTGCGCCGCGTTGTTGACGGCGACCAGGTGCTCGACCTTCTCCTCCCGGTCCACGCGGCTGAAGGCGTAGATCCCCGCCCCGTTCTCCGCGTACCGCTCCACCTGGGCGCCGGTCGCGAGCGCGGGGTGCGCCTCGCGCAGCGCCGCCAGACCGGCGATGTGGTCGTAGAGCGGCGCGTCGGTGGCGTACCGGTCGGTGCTGCCCGCCTGCTCCCCCGTGACCAGCGCCTGGTCCGCGTACTCGTCGACCTGCGTGGCGAACAGCGTCTGCCGCGCGTCCTTGTCCCCGCCGGTGCCGGCGAAGCCCTGCTCGTCGCCGTAGTAGACGACCGGCTGGCCGCGCGTGAGGTACATGAGGTCGTGCGCCAGCTCGTCGCGCGCGAGCGGCTCGTCCGTGCCCGCGAGCATGTACCCGACGCGGCCCATGTCGTGGTTGCCGAGGAACGTCGGCAGCGCGGACGCGGACTTGGTCGGCGTCGTGTACCGGTCGTCGCCGGCGAACAGGCTCGCCAGGCCGCGGGCGCTGTTGCCGCTCGCGTAGCTGGTCGCGGCGGCCTGGAACGAGAAGTCGAGCACCGAGCTCATGTCCGTGTCGCGCACGTACGGCGACGTCTTGGCGGCGTCGGCGTCGTACACCTCGCCGAACATGAAGAAGTCGTCCTTGCCCTGTGCGTGGGCGTAGTCCATGACCTCGGCCGACCACGTCTCCCAGAACTCCGGGTTGACGTGCTTGACCGTGTCGATGCGGAAGCCGTCGATGCCGAGGTCGATCCAGTCGGAGTACACGTCGACGAAGCCCTGCACGACGCGCGGGTCCTCCGTCATGAGGTCGTCCAGGCCGTCGAAGTCGCCGTACGTGACCGACTCCCCCGTCCACGTCGAGTTGCCCCGGTTGTGGTAGAGCGTGGGGTCGTTGAGCCACGCCGGGACCTTGACGTCGGCGTCCTCGTCCGCGATCACCGGCGTGTACGGGAACGACGTCGCGGCGTCGAGCTCGGGGAAGTCGTCCGAGCCCGCGACGTCGCTCGGGTCGAACGCGTTCCCGGCGGCGTCCGTGTACGGCGTCGTGGCCTGGTCGACGTAGCCGTACTCCCCCTCGGCGTAGTCGATCACGTCGGCCGTGTGGTTGGTGATGATGTCGAAGTAGACCTTGATGCCCTTGGCGTGGGCCTCGTCGATGAGCGCGCGCAGCTCGTCGTTGGTGCCCAGGTGCGGGTCGATCCGCGTGAAGTCCGTGATCCAGTAGCCGTGGTAGCCCGCGCTCGCGTCGTCGCCCGTGCCCTGCACCGGGCGGTTGAGGAACGACGGCGTGAGCCAGATGGCGGTGGTGCCCAGGCCCTCGATGTAGTCGAGCCTCTCGCGCAGGCCGGCGATGTCCCCGCCCTGGTAGAAGCCCTTGTCCGTCGGGTCGAAGCCGTGGTCGAGCCGGTCGCCGTCGATGCCGCCCGTGTCGTTGGCGGCGTCCCCGTTGGCGAACCGGTCGGTCATGACGAAGTAGAAGCGCTCGTCGGAGCCCGCCTGCCGCGCCGGCGGCACCACCAGGCCGGCGTCCGTCGCGTCGTCGTAGGCGCCCGCCAGCCCCAGCGGCGTGAGCGCGACGCGGTGCGTCGCGTCGTCGTACGTCACCCGCACTCGCGCGTCGCCGCCCAGCACCAGGGGCGCGTTCTCGTCGGTGCCCTCGCGGCCGTACGACTCGTCCCAGGCTCCGTCGAGCGCCACCTTGTACTCGTACGTGCCGGCCGGCAGGTCGACGTCGGCGCTGAACGTGCCGTCGCCGGCCGGCGCGAGCGCCGTCGTCGCGCAGGTCGGGTCCCAGTCCTCCGCGCAGCCGAGCTCGGTCTGGAGGCTCCCCACGAGGGTGGCGGTGCGGTCCGCCGCGCCCGCCGCGGGCGCGGTCGTGAGCGCGAGCCCGCCGAGCCCGGCTGACAGCGCGGGGACGGTGAGCGCGACGGCGGTCAGCGAGGCCGCCGCGCGGCGGGTCGGGCGCCTTCGGTGGGCACGGGCCTGGGCAGCACGAGGCATGGGAGGACTCCTTCGTCGTCCGGGCGCGCGGGTCGCGACCCGCGCCGACTGTACCGTTGCAGCAACCTTGCAGCAACAGGCCCCAGAAACGGCTGTGGGCGCTGTCTTGGCGCCATCTCCTGGGGAGACAGCGCCACGACAGCGCCCACAACAGCAGGACGGTCAGCCCGCCAGGTGCCCCCAGCGCGGTGCGAGGTCGCGCCACGGTCCGATCTCCGCGACCTCGCCGTCGGCGAGGACGACGACGCGGTCGGCGCGCGACAGGGCCGCGCGCTTCGACGTCGCGCCGACGACGGTGGTGCCGCGCTCGCGCAGCGACGCCCACAGCTCGATCTCGGTCGTGGCGTCCAGGGCGCTGGAGACGTCGTCGGCCAGCAGCAGCTCGGCGTCCGTCGCCAGCGCACGGGCGAGCGCCAGGCGCTGCACCTGACCGCCGGACAGCCGCACGCCGCGGTGCCCGACCAGCGCGTCCGGGCCGCCGGCCTCGTCCACGTCCTGACCGAGGCGCGCCGCGGCGACCGGGCCGTCGACGTCGCGCTCGTGGTCCAGGCGCACGTTCTCGCTGAACGTGCCGGACAGCACCCGCGGCACCTGCGCGACGTGCGCCACCTGGCCCGGGCGCAGGAACGCCTGCGCGTCCGTGACGTCCCGCTCGTTCCACCGGATGCGGCCCGTGTGCTCCATGAGGCCGCTCAGCGCGGACAGCAGGCTCGACTTGCCCGAGCCGACCTGCCCGAGCAGCAGCACGAGCTCGCCGCGCCGCACCTCCAGGTCGACCCC
>Ga0180218_1001804_pt1 | contig 12281 bp, 11 predicted proteins | sample eDN3rd37CKraftBY_FD_151334 | JGI IMG/M metagenome (GOLD analysis project Ga0180218, IMG submission 151334) | Enriched backyard soil microbial communities from Emeryville, California, USA - eDNA 3rd pass 37_C Kraft BY (version 2) (version 2) | ecosystem: Environmental > Terrestrial > Soil >... | reverse complement strand
GAAGGCGTCGATGGCATAGTTTTCTCCACCGAGCGCGATATGCGCGACGTCGCCCAATCGAACCGTGCCGCCGTCGGGGTTCGTGCGGAGCAGCACGTTGGCGAACTCCTCGGGCGACTGCAGGCGGCTGCGTGCCGTCACGGTGGCGTTAAGCCGCTGGCCGGGAACAGCCGGGCTGCCGCCGAACTGGCCGGCCGAAACTTGGGCGTTTTGTGCCGCGAGCGCGCTGGAGATATCCGCGACCGTGATGCCGTAGTTGGTCATCTGGTCTGCGTTGAGCCAGATGCGCATCGCATATTGGCTGCCGAACACAATGGTCTCGCCGACACCGGGGATCCGGCTGATCGGCTCCTTTAGGTTCGAATTCAGGAAGTCCGAGATGTCGTCGCGGGTCAGCGACTCGGCTTCAGAATAAAACCCATAAACGACCAGGAAGTTACGGACGGATTTCTGCACCCGCACGCCGAGATTTTGGACTTCCTGCGGCAGCAGCGGAATAGCGAGTTGCAGCTTGTTCTGCACCTGCACCTGAGCGATGTCCGGATCGGTGCCGGAGCGAAACGTGATGGTTATGGTCGCGTTGCCGTCGGAATCGCTCGTGGTCTGCATGTAGAGCACGTTGTCGATGCCGGTGAGATTCTGCTCGATGACTTGGGCGATGGTGTTCTCGACGGTTTCGGCCGAGGCGCCCGGATAGGTGGCAGAGATCGCGACCTGGGGCGGAGCGATGTTCGGATACTGCCCAACCGGGAGGTTGCGGATCGAGAGCAGGCCCGCGCCGACAAGGAACAGGGAAAGCACCCACGCAAAAACGGGACGGTCGATGAAAAATCTGGCCATGTTGAAATTGGGACGAGACGGAGAGGCTCGGACGGCAAGCCCGCGTCAGCGATTGGAGTCGGGGGGGTGTTTCGCGGCGGCGGGCTGCTTTTCCGCAGGCGCGGACTGCTTCGCGGCCGAGTCGACTGGTTGCACGGGAACGCCAGGGCGGATGCGTTGGAGGTTCGAGACGATCACGCGATCTCCCGCGGCAAGCCCGGACTCCACGACCCATTGGTCGCCATATGCGCGACTCGTTTGAAGCGTGCGCAATTCGGCGGCGCCGTCGGCACCGACCACGTAAGCGGTGGGGTCACCGCGGTAATTGCGCGTGACGCCCTGCTGGGGCACGAGGAGGGCCTGCGGGTTGAACCCTTCCTCGTAACGGGCGCGGACGAAGGTGCCCGGCAGCAGCCGGCCTTCGGGATTGGGGAAAAGGGCGCGCAGGGTTACTGAACCGGTGCTGCGATCGACGGTGATGTCCGAAAATTCCAACCGGCCGCGGACGGGATACTCAGTTCCGTCCTCTGTGAGAAGCGTCACTTCTGGCTGCCCCTGGCTATCCCGCTTCATTCGTCCCTCCTCGAATTCGCGGCGGATGCGGGCCACCTCCGAGCTGGGCTGCACCAGGTTGACGTAGATGGGATCGATCTGCTGGACCGTCGCCAACAGCGTGGCCTGGCCGGCCTGCACATAGGCGCCTTCAGTGACTTCGGCGAGGCCGATGCGGCCGTCGATGGGCGAGCGCACCTTCGTGTAGCCGATGTCAATCTCGGCGGCCTGGACTGCCGCCTTGGCGGCGGCAACCGCAGCCTCGCCGACCCCCATCGCCGCCACCGCGTCGTCGTATTGCTGCCTGCTGACGGCGTTGGTCGCAACGAGCGGTTTGAACCGCTCGGCCTGAAGCTTGACCGAAACGAGGTTGGCCTCGGCCCGTTGCAGCTCGGCGCGGACTCGGGCGAGCACCGCCTCGTAGGGTGCCGGATCAATTTCGAAGAGCACGTCCCCCGTCTTTACTTCCGACCCCTCAGTGAACAGTCGCTTCAGAACAATCCCGCTGACGCGCGCGCGCACCTGAGCAATGCGTCGGGCGGCCGTGCGACCGGGCAACTCGCGCGTAAACGCGACCGGCGAAGGAGACAGCGTGACGACATCGACCTGGACGGGGCCGCCGGGAGGGAGCGGCGGAGCTTGGCGGGAGCAGCCAGTGGCCATCAGGGCCAAAACGGCGGCGAGCGAAAGGAGGCAAGAGCCGGGCTTGAGCGGGAGCGAAGGGTGCATCGGGAAGAGAATTCGTGGGATGTTCAGAGGCTCGGGTCAGACGCGAAGGCTTCGCGCAGGCGAATACCGGCGAGTTCGACTACCGCCGTTTCGCGGTCGTCGAGAGTCCCGGCTGCTCGCACGAACGCGTCCAAGGAGCGGGCGAGCGCGTTTGAGAAGACTTCGCGGCCGAGATCGGTAGCCACGATCGCGAGATCGCCCCGATCACCGAGCGAGCGTCGCCGTGTGACCAAGGCCGAGATCTCCAGCCGGCCGATAACTTCGGCAAGAGCCGGACGGGAAAGATGCAGGGTCTGTGCAAGATAGGTGTGGGCGCCGCCCTCCCCGGGTCCATAGGGAATCAGATGTGCGAGGACCAGAAACCCCGATTCGGTGAGCCCGCTGGCCTCGAGTTCACGCCGCAGCGCCAGATCAAGCACCTGGCAGGTCTCAAGCAGGTCCAGCAGCGCGCGGCACCTTAGTTCGTCCGTCGGGGAGCGATGGCGGGCGAGCGCCAGAAAGGCATCCCGGAACGACAGATCGCAAAGTGGGCGGAGCATTCGGCCACTTTAGCACACTCGGAAGCATGTGCTGAGACTTTGAAGTTTGCACATTGATAGACAAAGGTTATCAGCAGAGTGTGGAACTACGGCATCTCAGATATTTCGTGGCAGTGGCCGAAACCATGAATTACCGTCGAGCCGCCGAGCATCTGCATGTGTCGCAGCCCGCGCTCAGCAAGCAGATCAAGGATCTGGAAAGCGATCTGGGAGCACAATTATTCATCAGGAACACGGGCGGAGTTGTGCTGACTCCGGCGGGGGCGTCCTTTCTGGAAGACGCCAGAGACGTGCTTGAAAGGGTCGAATTCGCAACGACTGCGGCGCGGGCGACCGAGGCCGGCCGGGCCGGACGACTGGTGGTCGGCAGCTTGGGCGGCGTATCGGCGGGTTTCCTTGCGCCGGCACTGGCCGCGTTCAGCGCAGATTTTCCGCAGGTTGAGGTCACGTTGCACGAGGTGCCGGTTTCCGATCAGCTTCAGGCACTGAGAGTTGGGCGGATCCAAATCGCGTTAACGACAGGTCCCGCGGCGACCCTCCCATCCGGGTTCGATTCGGCCAAAGTGCTCGCGTCGCGCATCGCGGTGGCGATGGCGCGCGAACATCGGCTGGCTGCGCGGCCGTCGATCTCATTGATGGAGCTGTCGACCGAATCCGTGGTGGGCGTGAGTGACGGCGGGCGGGCCGGACATCAACAGTGGATGGAAGGCATATTTGCAGCACGCGGCATTCGGCACCGGCCGATCAAAGCAGTGAACGGGTTGGAGTCGCTGATGGCAATGGTCGCCGGAGGACACGGCGTGTCCATCCTCCTGCCCTATATGCGCGCCCGCGGTGATAACACGATCGTGTATCGACGCATCAAGGAGAGCGGCGACGATCTGCTAGTTCATTTGATTGCAGTCTGGCGCAAAGGCGGCGGCTCGCAGCTCGCGCGGAATTTCGTCAAGGTGCTAGGTGCGTGTAGGGTGAAGCAGGGACGCATCTGACCCCGTCGAACTCACGAAACCGGAAAAAGAACTGTTCGAGCCGAAGTGCGGCTCGCCAAAGCGCACGCCACCATCACCGGCGTGCAAGCGGACATCAGATTCCTGAACGTCCGCCTGAAAGCGCTGGCGAAAACCGAGCACGACGTGAAGAAGGCGAGTGTGTGGCTGGAGCGTGACCTCGTCAAAGCAGGACGCACTTCCTAGTTTTGTGGTGAAACTGCCCGTGGATTGCGTCCCGACCGACGCTCGCTGTGCTCGAATTCTTTTAGCTCTGCCCCGTCCGGTAGCGCCCCATTTTATGGGCGGTCAAGGTCGTGCCTGCGGCCTCCACCACGCGCAACCGTTCCGCTTCCCCCTCGATTGGTCCCGCTGCGCGGGACGCCGCCTCGGCGCTTCACCCAGCGCTTTGACTTTCGCCCATCCCGAGCGGGCGCTCAACCGGGCAGCACCCGCGATCACTCGACACCATGTCGAGAAAGGGAAACGCGGCTCGCGCGAGCGCTCACCATGCGCGTTTACGAAGCCAAGATCGTTTACTCCCTCGTTTCTCTCGGCGAAGAGGTCCGTCTCGACCGACCGGAGAAGGTCGCCGACTACCTCCGCTCCGCTTTCGAGGAGAGCCCGATGCAGGAGGCGTTCTACTGCGTCTATCTCGACCGCAAGAATCACCCCATCGGCCGGCATCTCATCACCCTGGGCACGGCAACATCCACACTCGTCGCACCCCGGGAGGTGTTCCGCGGTGCTATCCTCGCCAGCGCCTCTGCCCTCGTGGGTCGGGTAAGGAGGCCGGGTTGACCCCGGACCTCCTCCCCTCAGAACCGGACTGGATAGTTTCCCAATCATCCGGCTCAAGCCGTATCAAAGCGCCGCTACGCGACGCCGGTTTTCACGACGGATTTGGCGCGCAGGAAGCGCGCTATCTTTGGGTCCACTCGCTTGAGGACCGCACGTTCCTCGAAGTAGGCGCGCCACTGTGGATCGAACGGATTGGCCTCCGCTTTGATCTTCAGGTGCCGCCTGATTCGGACATCCGTGGCGTAGACGAGCGACCACCACAGGGGCTTCCCCTCGGGCGTGCGCTCGCGTTCGGCCGCAAACGTCCACTTCCGCCGGCCGACCGGATGCCAGTATCTGCGATACATCCAGTCGGCCGACTTGTTCGGATGCCGGCGGCGGACCCACCGCCACAACCGATGCCAGATCACGAGGTCCACCTTGCGGAACGCCGCCGTCGCCGTGATGTGCCGATGATATCCGAGCCAGCCGCGCAGGACGCGGTTGAGATACCAAATCAGCTCAGCTTGGGCGATCGATGGGTTGTCCCGCAGGATCGCGCGGATCTTTTCCAAGAACCCGTGCAGGTTCTTCTTCGACGGTCGCACGAACAGCTTGCCGCCGCGCTTGCGGAGGTGCTGCCCGAGGAAGTCGAAGCCCTCGTTGATGTGCGTCACCTTGGTCTTCTCCGGCGAGAGTCGCAGCCCTCGCTCGTTGAGGAACCGTTCGACCAGCGGCCGCACCTCGTTCTCCAGCAGCTCTCGCGAGCAGCCGGTGATAACGAAGTCGTCCGCGTATCGCACCAGTGACACTTTCGGATTATAGTGCTCGCCGCGGCGGAAGCCGGTTCGGAAGAACCGTTCGCCGAGCGCGCGCTCCAATCCGTCCAACGTCATGTTCGCGAGGGTGGGCGAGATGATGCCGCCTTGCGGCGTGCCCGCCTCCGTGGGGAACAGACGCCGGTTTTCAACGAAGCCGGCGCGTAACCACTTTCCCAATACCTCGGTGTCCGTCGGGATGTGCGTCAGCATCCATCCGTGGCTGATATGATCGAAGCAGCCTTGGATGTCGCCTTCGAGCACCCATTCGGGCGCAGTCTTGCGACTGAGCAGTTTGAAGCATTGTTCGATGGCGTCAGCCGTCGAGCGCTCCGCCCGGAAGCCGTAGGAGTTGGGGTCCGCGAGCGTCTCCGCGACCGGTTCCAACGCGAGCAGGTATAAGGCCTGCATCGCGCGGTCTCGCATCGTGGGGATGCCCAGCGGCCTCAGCTTGCCGTTGGCTTTCGGGATGTGGACGCGCCGCAACGGCTGCGGTTGGTAGCCGCGGCGCCGCAACGATCCGATCGCCCTATATCTGGTCTCCGGTTTCTGCCAGGTTGCCCCGTCAACTCCCGGAGTGTCCTTGCCTTTGTTTCCCGTCACTCGTTTCACGGCCAAGGCTTTGCCGCTAAACGAGTGGGTGAGCAGCCGCTGCAAGGCCTTCACCTTGCCCCAGCGCTTCGCCCGTGTGGCCTTTACGATCCGTGCCTGCAGCCTCCTGACGCGACGCTCGTGCGCGGGCCAGTCGAGCTGGTCCCACGCCGACGCCGTGTCGGAGGATGCACACTTGGATTGCTCCAGGTTCATTTGCGATTTCCTCCTGCGAAGGTTCTGCCGTTGTTTCGTAATGAACGACCCGCTGGAAGTCGGCCCGCTTTCGCGGCGGAGCGAGTGGGCTCCTATCCGCCCGATTACAGGGCGGCGTTCGCTTCCTCCAGCATCCTCTGCCCGCGACTCCCATCAGCCTGCCTTGCGGCGCGGCCTGCCCCACTGAAGGGCGGGAGGTCGGGTTTACCGTGTTTCGTGCGAGTAACTTTCGAGTGATTTAGTCCCTGACTCTACACCGGCAGTCTTATCGATCCGTGTGCTCCAAGCATACAGGTGGTGGCACTCGACTGCGCGCCGTTTTGGCCAGAGCCTATCAGCGTCGTTTGGCTCTGCTGATTTTGACGGTGCCTGCGATCAGTTCACAATGTGTTGGACGTGTCACCCAGCCTAGCCCTGGGCCGCATTGACGCTCGCGACCGAGGAGCCCCCCTCGCGGGATGCTCCTCCGCCCCGAAAGGCGCCGGATACATTGTCTCGGCAGCTTCCGACCCGGCCGTTGCCAGCCACGCCGGTGCCGATTGGCTACTGCGGACGGAACCGCAGGTTCTATTCTTATGGAGGTTTCTTCATAATTGAACAATTACTCGCGCGACTTTTCACGTCGCACTCGCTCACAACCATCCCTCCGGCGACCCCGCCCCGAGCGCTGCGGATGTCCAAATCACCCGGCAACTCCGTGAAGCCGCCAAGGTGATCGACATCGATCTCATGGACCACGTCATCATCGGTGATCCGAAGGCCGACCCGCATGGCGTCGGCCACTATTCCTTCCGCGCCGCGGGCATCTTGTGATGCCCTTTGGCCCCAGCGTCCACGATTACCGCGCGGGCGGATCGTGCGTTGACTCCGACTTATTTTCTCCAACGGTTTTGCGGCACGGGCCAGCCGCCCCGGGGGCCACCGGGGCGGTATTTTTTTACCCCAAGTGAGCGCGCGGCATTCAGTGGGAGTGAGTTACGTTTTCATCCCACTTATTCGTAAGTGCAGTGAAAACGTAACACTTCGAGCCGGGCGCGTCCGTTTAATATCTTGCAAATAAACCTAGTTTTACTTGGTTTATTTGTAACGAAGTGAACCTTCCGGTTTAATTCGTTGCAGATATGACCAGAGATACTGGTTCAGAACGACAAAAATTAAACCAGAGACTGAACGCCGCACCAACCGGTGCGGTGCTCACTTCGGCTTGGCTCAAGGGCCAAGGCATATCCAGTCGGCTGGCCGACTACTACGCCAGCTCCGGCTGGTTGCACCGCGTCGGAGACGGAGCGTTCACCGTTCAACCCGAGCCCCCCACCTGGCTGGGCGCGGTTTTCGGGCTCCAGCAGAAATCGAAGTCGTTTCATCCCGGTGGGCGCACGGCGTTGGAACTCTCCGGCCTCGCCCATTTTCTACCCTTGGGAGATGCCCATCCCGTCTATCTTTTCGGCCGCGCCGGTGACCGGCTTCCCGCCTGGTTCAAGGGGCTGCCTTGGTTCAGTCGCGTCCGCCACGTCAGCACGAACTTCCTGCCCCAGGAACTCGCGCTGCGCGAACACCGCGAAGGAGCACTCACCGTGACGGTCTCTGCGCCGGAGCGGGCTGCACTCGAATTCCTCCAACATCTGACGCTGGACGATGCCGGCTACGAACACGCCAACCTCGTTTTCGAAGGGCTCGGCACGCTGCGCCCGGGGCTGGTCCAGTCGCTCCTGGAGGAGTGTGCGTCGATCAAGGTGAAGCGGCTCTTTCTCCACCTGGCCGAAAAACAGGCGCACCCGTGGTTCAAGCAACTGGACCTGACAAGGGTTTCGCTTGGCAGCGGCAAGCGCGTGCTCATCCCGGGAGGGCGCCTCGATCCCAAATACCTGATCACGGTCCCGGCTGCGGTCGAAACACCTTCCGACGCCCCATGAGAAACACCCCGTTCTTCAGGCAGGCCGACCTGCTGGTGCAGGTCGTGCCCTTCGTGAACGCCGAGGCCTGCTTCGCGCTCAAGGGCGGCACCGCGATCAATTTTTTCGTGCGCGATTTCCCGCGCCTGTCGGTGGACATCGATCTGGTTTACCTGCCGCTTGAGGATCGGCCGACCACGTTGCGGGGGATCGACGCCGCGCTCCAACGCATCGCGGCAAAGATCCGCCGGGCCATACCGGGGGTGCAGGTGCGGGACCATCGCGCCGTCAGCGACCAACTCCTCTTCAAGCTGACCGTGCGCGCTGCGGACGGCACCGAGGTGAAGATCGAGCCCAACACGGTTCTCCGCGGCACGTTGTATCCCACCGCCGACCTCAACCTATCGCCCCGAGCCGTCGAGCTGTTCGGCCGCTCGGCCACGATGCGCGTCGTGTCGCTGCCGGACCTGTTCGGCGGCAAGCTCTGCGCCGCGCTCGACCGCCAGCACCCGCGCGACCTTTTCGACGTGCATGGGCTCTTTCAGGCCGAAGGAATCACCGACGAAATCCGACGCGCCTTCGTGGTGTTCTTGGCGAGCCACGACCGGCCGATGAGTGAACTGCTCACCCCGAATCGGAAGGATTTGAAGCAGGTCTTCGCCGACCAGTTCGAGGGCATGACGCTCGACCCGGTGCCGCTCGCGGTGCTGGAGGACACCCGCGAGCGGCTGATCGAACGGATCAACGCTGACCTCACCCCCGCCGAGCGGGAGTTCCTGCTCTCGATGAAGCGACTGGAGCCCAAATGGGAGCTGCTCGGATTGCCGGGAGTCGAACGCCTGCCAGGACCGCAGTGGAAGCTCTACAATCTGCGCAAGATGGACGCGGCCAAGCGTCGCGCCGCCGAGGAGCAGCTCCGGAAGCGGCTCGGGCTGTAGTTGGCGCGCTCATCAGGCCGCAAACGCGGATTTGGGCAGGGCGGGCGGAGTGACGTTCCTTTCGGCCGGCAGGCGACGGAGGAGATCGTCCCGGATGTGCCGCCACGTCGTGTTTTCCATCGCGACGAGCTTGGCCCGGAGTTCACCGAGGTTGAAGGCCTCCGCCGGCCGCGCCGAGCGGTCGCCCAGCAGGGCCGGCAGCCGGCCGGCGAGCGTGCGCCGGAACTCCTCCCGGCCGGGTTGGAAGTAGTGCTTGAGCACAATCGCGGTGGTGCGATGCCCCGTGACTCGCTGCACGATTTCCAGCGGGACGCCGGCCGTAAGTGCCACCGTCACCCAGGTGACGCGGAATGAATGAAAATCGCGGAGCGAGGCCTTGCGCAACCCGTGCTCGCGTTCCTGTTGGACCGCGCCGCGAGTAGACCGCTGCGCCTCGTCCTCCTTCGGATTGAAGAAACCGGCCGCCTTCATCACGCGCCGCACCCGGTCGGTGAGGTGATCGGGGTTGACCCGGTAGTGCGCCTCCAAGTCCGGGAAGACGTAGAACGGCGGACGCGGCGCGGGCTTCGCCAGCGCCTTTTCCAACACGCCGCGCAGAAGCGGAAAGATCGGGATTTGCACCGTCTCGCCGGTCTTGGCGGTTTTCACGGTGATGAAGCCGCCTTCGAGATCGACCGAACTGCGCAGCAGCGTGCAGCAGTCGCCCCGGCGCATGGCGGTGCACATGCCGGTCACGACGAGCGGATAGATGAAGGGATCGGCCTTGGCCTTCTCTTCGAGCAGGGACAGTTCCTCGACTGAGAATGGTTTCCGGAAAACCGTCTCGCCGTCCTGGAGCGGGATGGCCGCGAACGGATTCTCGGCGATGCCCGCTTCCTTGCGCAGCACATGAAACACCGAGCGCAGGTGAATCAGCGTGTGGTTGTAGGTCTTCGCGGCGACGCCCCGCGCCATCTCCGCCCGGCAGAAGGCGTTGGCCAGCGGGGCATGGATTTGCGCCATCTCGTAGAGCGATGGGGAGGTTTTCTTCGCGAAGCGGATGAACCGCTCGATGCAGGCGACCTTCTGCTTCTGGTAGCTGGCGCTCAGCGGACGGCGGCGCAGGACCGCGCACCAGCGGGCGCCAATCTCCGCAAGGGGAATGGAGCAGACCCGGGACCCGGTGCGGATCTCGTGGATCGTCTGCACCAGCTCTTCGGCGCTGCTGCGTTTCTTCAGATCGAGCTGGAGTTTCTCCAGCGCGGCTTGGGCCTTCGCGCGCGTGCGCTCGAAAGCCATGTCGCCGAGTTCGGTCAGCGTGGGCGGGACGTTGCCGCGGACTTCCACCGCGAGGTTTTTCAGGATGCGGCGTTCACCGATTGCGACGCGGCCATACCACCACTTGCTGCGCGGATAACGTAGTTCCAATGCCATGACGTTGTTCTCCTTGTTGCGTTGAGGTTTTGTGACCCCATGCAACTGCGGGCAACGGACAGCACCCCCCGAAATCACGGTAGCCAAACATTACGCCAAACATGCCCCGAAAGTGGGGTTAACTGCTTGAGGGTGCGGGAGGTCGAAGTTGCCCTCATAACACGCTCCGCGAGAAATACCCCTCCTCTCAACCTTACCGCGTGGACGAAGGGGTGGCGGCGGCACGGGCGTCGTTCCCGTGCTCGATAATGCGATTGGCCGACCCTTGAACGAACTCACAATCCAACTCGTCCAGGCGCTCGGGCCGTCGGTGATTCGGGTCGTGGGGCGGGGAGACTCCATGCCTTGGGGTCTCGAGCCGGGTGCCGCCACGATCCGACTCGGGACGGATGGCTACACCGTCGAGGAGACAACGTGGGCTGTCGCGATCCCGGTGAAGAAGGCAGGCGAACGGATCGAAGGCGTGTTGTACGATTACTTTGAAACTGGCGCCGAAGGTATGATGTGGAGCCTAATCGATGACGACAACCTCGGCCGCGAAGGGCTGCACTTCATCGAAGCGGGCGATCACCTGACCATTTGCGACCCGCTCGGCCACGAAGTCTGGCACGGGACGATCCGCTGTGACCGGCGGACCGGGTGGCGGGCTTATCCCGGTAATCCGAAGCATGGGCAACCGGTTGCGTTAGGTTGCTGGATACACTGGACGCAAAAGGGATTCACACCTGACAAATGGGCACGCTTTTTCATGAAGTCAGAGGTCGATCGCTTTCGCGGGATCCTGGTGAAAAAGGCCGCAGGCGTTCGAGCGAAGCGAACGGATGGATGACCAACACTGGTCATTACCGACTTGGCAGCGTCGGCGCTTGCGCCAGCGCACTGGTATCGTGAGCGCTTCTCTCGCTGATCGGTTTCGCTCTCCTCCTGCTGCCGCTTCGGTTGGTCCTGCCCCTGATCACCGGGCTGATCATGATCATGGTCATCCTCGAGCGCGCGAGCGTCGTGATCATCGCCCTGCTGCTCCCCAGCATCCTTGTCGTCCTGCTCCTCCTGCTACTACTGCTCCTTCTTGTGGTTGTTGTTCTTCTTTTTCTCCTTTGATCGACGGCACCTGGGTGATGCTCATCCCGTCATGATGGTGATGGCGGGAGTTGATTGAACCGCTCTTCAAAGCGGCCCACGACCGAGAGAATCTCTGCGAAGTTCGGGACGGCGCCGAAAAACATCGCGCCATCCATTTTGCCGAAATCTGCCTCCCATTCGGGTCGCTGGTTCGCCGAAGGAACAAGCCGGAACGTGCCGGGACGATGCGTCGAATAGTCGACCCAGGAATGCCGGAAGAAGATTTCGCGGTGTTCCGCCACCCGATTGAAGAGACCCAGGTCGGCAAGCGCGCGTTCTCCTACGCCCGCCTCCAACAGACACCAGAGGTCGTAGTAGTGGCGAGCCATGCGGTCCTTCCTGGGCTTGCCGGCTGGCCGAAAGGTTTCCTCGTGGAGAAGGCAGGCCTTTTCCCAAAAAGTGCGTTCGGCCGCGAGCACCTTCACGCGGATGTCTGGCTCACGGCCGAGAGCCGGAAAGTGATCGAGGACGTAAGACCTGATGATCTTGGGCTCGGCGGGCCAATCGTCGGACCGTGCGCCTAATTCAATCTTCACCCGTGGTGGTATGTAGCCGGCACTGTTCGGCGGAAGAACCGACGGATAGTGGAACAAGAGGCACTGTCCGTCAGCCATGTCCGGATCGACCTCCAACTTCCAATCCGAAGTGCCAAGACTTGCTCCAAGACGTTGTTCAAGTGCGGGCATGAGCGTGCGCTGCACCCACGCGCACGCGGCCGCCTTGAGTTTGTCGAGTCGGACCTGACGCTGTTTCTTGCTCGATGCGTTGTCTGGTGAATCGCTGCCAGCAAAGCCCAGGGGAGCTTTGTCAATGATAATGTCGATGTCCTCTGAGAAGCGCTTGATCAGGCCCCACGCTTTGGAGAGCGAGGTGCCGCCTTTGAACG
>Ga0180218_1001800_pt1 | contig 12299 bp, 13 predicted proteins | sample eDN3rd37CKraftBY_FD_151334 | JGI IMG/M metagenome (GOLD analysis project Ga0180218, IMG submission 151334) | Enriched backyard soil microbial communities from Emeryville, California, USA - eDNA 3rd pass 37_C Kraft BY (version 2) (version 2) | ecosystem: Environmental > Terrestrial > Soil >... | reverse complement strand
CCCGAGCCAGATCGCCGCCCGCTTGAATTCGCGCGCGGTGGCCGCGTCGCGGAAATCGGACGGGCCAGGCGCCTCCGGCGAGCGCGCGGGATAGTCGCTCACGGGGTGACGTGTTCCGGCCGCAGGCTGGTGCCGGCGCGCGCGCCGCGCATCGCGGTGAACCAGCTCAGCGGGTTCCACAGCCGCGACGTGCCGTCTAGCGAGAAGGTGATGAACTCGGCGCGGCCGCCGAGATTCTCGATCGGCACCGGGCCGCCAAGGCCGTTCTCCTCGGCGGGGACGCGGCTGTCTGCGGACTGGTCGCGATTATCGCCCATCAGGAACACCTGGCCCTCCGGTATCGTCAGCGCCGGCATGGTATCGACCTGATACGTGCCGAGGTCGATCGTGTCGTATGTCGCGCCGTTCGGCAAGGTTTCCCGTACCCGCGGCATCCGGCAATAGCCCTTGCCGTCCGGGCCGGTGACGCGGAGCCGGGCCACCTCGCCGGTGTCGCACGGGACGTTGTCGTCGAGCGGGATCATCGCGGGCGCGATCTCCTCGCGCTTCACCGGCACGCCGTTCAGGATGATGGTGCCGTCGCGCAGTTCGATCCGGTCGCCGGGCAGACCGATCACGCGCTTGATATAATCGGTATATTCGTGCGGCGGCTTCACGATCACGATGTCGCCGCGTTCGGGCATGTGGCCGAACAGACGGCCCGGAATGAAAGGGATGGCGAGATAATCGGGCTGGCCGGCGAGGTGGCCGAGCCACAGCCCGATCCGGCCGGGAACGCGGGTGATGCTCGGCGAGACGTAGGACCAGCCGTAGGGATATTTGGTGACGACGAGCCGATCGCCCTTGATGAGCGTCGGCATCATCGATTCGGACGGGATGTAGAACGGCTTGGCGACGAAGCTGTGGAAGGCGAGCACGGCGAGGACCAGCCAGAACAGGCTCTTCGCCTCGGCCCACCAGGTCGCGCCTTTCGGGCTTGCGGCGGGTTCGGGCGCGGTCGGGTGGGGAATCTCGGTCGTCGGGGTGTCGCGATCGCTCACGCGATCTTCTCCTTACAGGCGGTGCGCGTAAAGGATGACGAACGCCTGCGCCCAGGGATGATCGTCGGTCAGGGTGAGATGGACATCCACCGCGTGGCCCGGCGGGGTGAGTGCGTCAAGCCTCGCCCGCGCGCCGCCGGTCAGCGCCAGCGTCGGCGCCCCCGAGGGCGCGTTGACGACACCGATATCCTTCATGAAGACCGAGCGGCGAAAGCCGGTGCCAACCGCCTTGGCGAACGCCTCCTTCGCGGCGAACCGCTTGGCGTAGGTCGCGGCGCGGGTGAGCACGCGCCGCTCGGCTTTGGCGCGCTCGATATCGGTGAAGACGCGCGCGATAAAGCGGTCGCCGAAGCGATCGAGCGAGGCCTGGATGCGCTCGATACTGCACAGATCCGAGCCGATGCCGACGATCATGCGCGCCTCATCGCGCGTCCCGGATCGCCGCGCGCATCCGCGCGACGCTCTGGGCGAGGCCGGTGAAGATCGCCTCGCCGATCAGGAAATGGCCGATATTGAGTTCGGCGATCTGCGGGATCGCCGCGACCGGGGCGACATTGTCGAAGGTCAGGCCGTGACCAGCGTGGGGCTCGATCCCGTTTTTCGCGGCGAGCGCGGCGGCATTGACCAGACGGCGAAGCTCGGCCGCGCGGGCGGCGCCGTCGCCGTCGGCGTAGCGGCCGGTGTGCAATTCCACGACCGGAGCGGCGAGCCGGATCGCGGCGTCGATCTGCCGCGGCGTCGGCTCGATGAACAGGCTGACGCGGACCCCGGCGTCACGCAGCCGCGCGACGAACGGCGCAAGGTGGTCATACTGTCCGGCCGCGTCGAGCCCGCCTTCGGTGGTGCGCTCCTCGCGCCGCTCCGGGACGATGCAGGCGGCGTGCGGCCGGTGGCGCAGGGCGATCGCCAGCATCTCGTCGGTGGCCGCCATTTCGAGGTTGAGCGGCAGCGGGATCTCGGCGAGCAGGCGCTCGATGTCGCGGTCGGTGATGTGGCGGCGATCCTCGCGCAGATGCGCGGTGATGCCATCGGCGCCGGCGTCGGCCGCGATCAGGGCGGCGCGCACCGGGTCGGGATGGCGGCCGTCGCGGGCGTTGCGGATCGTCGCGACATGGTCGATGTTGACGCCAAGCCGCGGGACGGCGGGGGCGGCGGCGGTCATGCCGCGCCGGCGCTGGCGCGGCTGCCCGGCTTGATCGCGGGCCGTGCCGCGAGGTCGGCGGGCAGCGCGTCGGCCGCGTAGCTCGGCACGTCGATCCGGATCAGCGGATAGAAAGGCACGCCGAGATCGGCCGCCCCGTCCGAGCGGTCGACGAGCGCGGCGGCCGCGATCACGACCCCGCCCGCTGCCTCGACCGCCTTGATCGCCTCGCGCGACGACAGCCCGGTGGTGACGACGTCCTCGACCAGCAGCACTGCCTGCCCCGGTGCGATGCGAAAGCCGCGCCGCAGTTCGAAGGTGCCGCCCGGCCGTTCGACGAACAGCGCGTCGCGGCCGAGCGCGCGGCCCATCTCGTGCCCGATGATGACGCCCCCCATCGCCGGCGAGACGACTAGATCGAGTCGCGCCCGCACCTCATCCGGGATCCTCGCGGCGAGCGCGCTCGCCAGCCGAGTCGCGCGCGCAGGCGTCATCAATACCCGCGCGCATTGCAGGTAGCGGGGGCTGTGCCGCCCCGACGAGAGGATGAAATGCCCCTCGAGAAGCGCCTCCGCCGCCCTGAATTCGGCCAGCACCTCGTCGTCGGTCATCCCATTCCCCATTTTTGCGAAACCGCCAGATAAGCCGCCGGACGGTCCTCTTCAACCGCCCGAAATTCGTTGTGCCAACATGCTTGAGACGTGGCCACCCTCGGCCTATAAGGCGCGCGTTCGAGCAGACCGGCAGAGTAGGCCGCTGGCAAGAAGCGGCGCTTACGGGGGTATGATGAAGACGTTGAACACGATTTTGATGGCTGCCGCGCTGGTCATGGCGCCGGCCATCGCAACGGCGCAAGCCCCGGTTGCGGCGGCGCCGACCCCCGCCGAAGCGGCGCCGACTCCGCCGCCCGCGCCGGATGCGGCCCTCGCCGTCGGCACGGCGCCGGATGCAGCGGCGGCTCCGGCCGCCCCCGCGCCCGGCATCCAGCATGCGATCCCCGATCCCAAGCTCGGCCAGCCGACGCCGGGCGGCTGGCTGCCGCAGGCGCAGGCCACGTCGGTCGGCGAGCAGGCGCTCTGGATGCACGATGTCGTGCTGATGCCGGTCATCACCGGGATCACGCTGCTCGTCATGGTGCTGCTGTTCTGGGTGGTGGTGCGTTACCGCGCCAAGGCCAATCCGGTGCCGTCGCGCACCTCGCACAACACGGTGATCGAGGTCATCTGGACGCTGGTGCCGGTGATCGTGCTGATGCTGATCGCGGTGCCGTCGATCAAGCTGCTCGCCCGCCAATATTCGCCGCCGCAGGCCGATCTCACGGTCAAGGTTATCGGCAACCAGTGGTACTGGACCTACGAATATCCCGACAATGGCGATTTCAGCTTCGATTCGAACATGTTGCGCGAGAAAGCCGATCTGACGCCGTCCGAACTGGCGAGCGGCGCGCGATATCGCACCGACGCCGACGGTCCGCGGCTGCTCGCCGCCGACGAGCGGCTGGTGGTGCCGGTCGGCGCGGTGGTGAAGGTGATCGTGACCTCGAACGACGTGATCCACAGCTTCGCGGTGCCGTCGTTCTGGACGAAGATGGACGCGGTTCCCGGCCGTCTCAACGAGACCTGGTTCCAGGTGGACAAGCCCGGCGTCTATTTCGGCCAGTGTTCGGAGCTTTGCGGCCCCAAACATGGCTTCATGCCCATTGCCGTCGAGGCGGTCTCCAAGGAGGCGTTCGCGCAGTGGGTAGCTTCGAAGGGCGGCACGATGCCGGGGGCGCAAGCGCCGGCCGCCGCCGCTCCAGCCGCGGCGGCGACCCCGTCGGCGGCAACGAATTGACCAGACTGAGGCCTATCTGATGACCGATACGACCGCCACGGCCGCCCAATTCCAGGCGCATGACGATCACGCACACGAACACGACGCCGATCACAAGCCCGGTTTCTTTGCGCGCTGGTTCATGTCCACCAACCACAAGGACATCGGCACGCTCTATCTGATCTTCGCCATTTTCGCGGGGATCATCGGCGGTGCCATTTCGGGCATGATGCGGATGGAACTGGCCGAGCCGGGGATTCAGTATCTCCAGCTCTGGTCGGGCGAGCAGGGCGACGCCGCTCTCCATCTCTGGAACGTGCTCGTCACCGCGCACGGCTTCACGATGGTGTTCTTCGTGGTGATGCCAGCCATGGTTGGCGGCTTCGGCAACTGGTTCGTGCCGCTGATGATCGGCGCGCCCGATATGGCGTTCCCGCGCCTCAACAATATCAGCATGTGGCTGCTGGTTCCCGGCTTCGTGCTGCTGATGGGGTCGGTGTTCGCCGGCGGCGCGGGCACCGGCTGGACGCTCTATGCGCCGCTCGCCACCTATGGCGAGCCGGGGCCGGCGGTCGATATGGCGATTCTCTCGATCCATATCGCCGGGATGAGTTCGATCCTCGGCGCGATCAATATCATCACGACGATCTTCAACATGCGCGCGCCGGGCATGACGCTGCACAAGATGCCGCTGTTCGTCTGGGCGGTGCTGATCACCGCGTTCATGCTGCTGTTCGCCCTGCCGGTGCTGGCGGCGGCGCTGACGATGCTGATCACCGATCGTAACTTCGGCACGGCGTTCTTCGATCCGGCCGGCGGCGGCGATCCGATCCTGTACCAGCATCTGTTCTGGTTCTTCGGCCACCCCGAGGTCTACATCATGATCCTGCCGGGCTTCGGCATGGTCAGCCAGATCGTCGCGACCTTCTCGAAGAAGCCGGTTTTCGGCTATCTCGGCATGGTTTATGCGATGGTTGCGATCGCGGTGGTCGGCTTCGTCGTCTGGGCGCACCACATGTTCACGGTCGGCCTCAGCGTGAATACCAAGATGTATTTCACCGCCGCGACGATGGTGATCGCGGTACCGACCGGGATCAAAATCTTCTCCTGGATCGCGACGATGTGGGGCGGGTCGATCACCTTCAAGACGCCGATGCTGTGGGCGATCGGTTTCATCTTCATGTTCACGATCGGCGGGGTGACCGGCGTCGTGCTCGCCAATGGCGGCGTCGATACCTACATGCAGGACACCTATTATGTCGTGGCGCACTTCCACTATGTGCTGTCGCTCGGCGCGGTGTTCTCGCTGTTCGCGGCGTTCTACTACTGGTTCCCGAAGATGAGCGGGCGGATGTACAACGAGTTCCTCGGCCAGGTGCATTTCTGGGTGTTCTTCGTCGGCGTGAACGTCCTGTTCTTCCCGATGCACTTCCTCGGCCTGGAGGGCATGCCCCGGCGCTATCCCGACTATCCCGACGCCTATACCCACTGGAACGCGATAGCGACGCACGGCTATGAGATCATGGCGGTCGGCATGGTGGTGTTCTTCGTCAACGTCATCTGGTCGCTGGTGGCCGGCAAGAAGGCGGCGGCCAATCCGTGGGGCGAGGGCGCGACCACGCTCGAATGGACGCTGCCGAGTCCGCCGCCCTATCACCAGTTCCAGACGTTGCCGCGCATCGACTGAACCGGGGGCGCTAACGGCGCGGGGCGGCGCGGCGTTGGGGGCGTGACGGCCCCCGGCACGGATCTGGCCGGCGGCAGGCCGGCTGAGTAAGTATGAAGATGTCTGATCGGATGACGACGACTGTTCTGACCCACCCGGCAATGCCGGCGGAGTGGCGTGATTTTCTTGCGCTGACCAAGCCGCGGGTGATGACGCTTGTTGTCTTCACCGCGTTGTGTGGGCTGCTCGCGGCGCCGACGGCGATCCATCCGGTGCTGGGCTTCACCGCGATTCTCTGTGTGACGCTCGGCGCGGGCGCGGCCGGCGCGCTCAACCAGTGGTATGAGGCCGATATCGACGCGCTGATGACGCGCACCGCCGGCCGGCCGCTGCCGGCGGGGCGGATGGACCGGCAGAGCGCGCTCCATTTCGCCGTCGGCCTCGCGGTGTTCTCGGTCGTGCTGATGGGGCTTGCGATCAACCTGCTGGCGGCGGCGATCCTCACCGCCTCGATCCTGTTTTATGTGCTGGTCTATACGATGTGGCTGAAGCCGCGGACGCCGCAGAATATCGTGATCGGCGGCGCCGCCGGGGCATTCCCGCCGCTGATCGGCTGGGCGGCGGCGACGGGGCGGATCGACCTGCTGCCGGTCCTGCTGTTCGCGCTAGTCTTCCTGTGGACGCCGCCGCACTTCTGGGCGCTCTCGCTGTTCGTGCGGACCGATTACGCCAAGGCGGGCGTGCCGATGCTGCCGGTGGTCGCCGGCCCGCGCGTCACCCGCCAGTGGATTTTCCTCTACAGCGTGCCGATGGCGGTGGTGGCGATCGCGCCGTGGCCGTTGGGGCTGACCGGACTCTTTTACGGGGTGGCGGCGACGGTGCTCAACGCGCTGTTCCTCATCCTCGCGGCGCGGGTCGGTCTCAGCCGCGTCGTCGATCAGGCGGCGATGACGGCGGAGCGAGCGCTGTTCCGCTATTCGATCCTCTATCTGTTTCTGATTTTCAGCGCGCTGGTCGCGGATCGCTGGTGGCTGGGGTGACACAGAACCACCTCGATCAGGAAGAGATTCGCCGCCGGCAGCGGAGTCGTTCCCGGGTGACAGCGCTGCTGCTGGCGGCGATCGTCATCCTGTTTTTCGCGATCTCGATCGTGAAGATCGCGACCGGGCAATGAACGATGCGACCGCCCGCAAGAATCGGCGCGTCGCGCTGATCGCAGCGGCTGGCGTGGCCGCGATGGTGGGCGTCGGCTATGCCTCGGTGCCGCTCTACCGGATCTTCTGCCAGGTGACCGGCTTCAACGGCACGGTCCGCAAGGATATCGGCGGCGAGGCGCCGGGCGCGGTGCGCGGCAAGGTGCTCAACGTCCGCTTCGACGGCAATGTCGCGCCGGGTCTGCCCTGGAAGTTCAAGCCCGAGAAGGCTGTGATGCGGGTTGCGGTCGGGGCGCGCGAACTCGCCTTCTATAATGCGACCAACGAAGCCGATACGCCGATCACCGGCCGGGCGACGTTCAACGTGACGCCGGGCCAGGCTGGCGGCTATTTCACCAAGATCGAGTGCTTCTGCTTCACCGAGCAGACGCTCAAGCCCGGCGAAACAGTCCGCATGCCGGTGGTTTTTTTCGTGGATCCGAAGATGCTCAAGGATCCCGAGGCTAACCGCGTCAGCGAGATTACCCTCTCCTATACCTTCTATCCGGTGGATTCGGACGCCGCGGGCGGTTAAGGACACTCACAAGACAGCAAGGGGCACGACGAATGGCCGGCGCGAAGACTCACGATTATCATATCCTGCCACCGAGCATCTGGCCGCTGGTCGGCTCGACGGGTGCGCTGGCGATGGCCGGTGGCGGCATCCGCTGGATGCACTCGATGAGTCACGGCGGGCTGATTTTCCTGATCGGCGTCGCGATCGTGCTGTTCACGATGTACGCTTGGTGGTCCAACGTCGTCACCGAAGCTCATGAGGGCCACCACACCCCGGTCGTCCAGATCCATCTGCGCTACGGGATGATCCTGTTCATCGCCTCCGAGGTGATGTTCTTCGTCGGCTGGTTCTGGGCGTTCTTCGATTTTGCGCTGTTCCCGTCGGCGGCGGAGGTGGTCGGCGGGCAGTGGCCGCCCAAGGGCATGGAGGTGATCGATCCGTTCGGCTTCCCGCTGCTCAATACGATGATCCTGCTCTGCTCCGGCACCACCGTGACCTGGGCGCATCACGCGCTGCTCCACAACGACCGCCAGGGCCTCAAGACCGGCCTGCTGCTGACGGTCCTGCTCGGCATCCTGTTCAGCTCGATCCAGGCCTATGAGTATGTTCACGCACCGTTTCCGTTCAAGGGCCTGAACTATGGCGCCGCCTTCTACATGGCGACCGGGTTCCACGGCTTCCATGTCCTGATCGGCACGATCTTCCTGATCGTCTGCCTCTATCGTGCACACCGGGGCGATTTCACCCCGAAGCAGCATTTCGGGTTCGAGGCGGCGGCGTGGTACTGGCATTTCGTCGACGTCGTCTGGCTGTTCCTGTTCATCACGATCTACGTCTGGGGTGGCTGGGGCGCGCCGGTTCACGGCGGGTGATGCTGGCCGGGGCGGTGCCCGCCCGTCGGCCAGCGCCTTGCGCCGGGGCGCCGGGGCCACGCCTCGGATCCGGCCGGCGCATTGATGACAACAGGCCGTGAGGCGGTTGCCGATCGTGGCGACCGGCATCGTCGCGCTGGCGATCGCGGCGATGATCACGCTCGGTGTCTGGCAGCTGCGCCGCGCGACCTGGAAGGAGGCGCTGCTCGCGCGCTACGCCGCCGCGCAGCACCTGCCGCCAGTGGCGTTCCAGCCGCTGGCGACCGATGATACCCTGCTGTTCCGCCGTTCGTCGGCGGTGTGCCTTGAACCGATTTCGTGGACGACGACGCCGGGCCGCAATCGTGCCGGGGAGCCGGGCTGGCGCTGGATCGTGAATTGCCGCACCGGGGCCGAGGGGCCGGGCGTGACCTTCGATATGGGCTGGTCGCCGGGCTGGCAGGGCAAGGTCGGCTGGCGGGGCGGGCGTGTCGAAGGGATGATCGCGTCGCGGCCGGACCATCGCAGCGTACTCGGTAAGGCGCTCGGCCACGGCGCGCCGGCGGGGCTGATGATCATCGCCGAAAAACCCGCGCCCGGCCTGCGCCCCAGCGCCTATCCCTCGATTGCCGATATCCCCAACAACCACATGGCCTATGCGGTGCAGTGGTTCCTGTTCGCGCTGATCGCGGCCGTGATATACGTCATGGCGCTGCGCCGGCGGACGCGGGGCGAAGCCTGAGCGGCGCGCGAAGGTTGCGGCGCGGCATACACACCGCTAAGCCCCGCCGATCATGCGCTATATAAGCACCCGGGGTTCAGCCCCCGTCCTCGACTTCGAAAATGTCACGCTGGCGGGCCTGGCGAGCGATGGCGGCCTCTATGTGCCGGAAAGCTGGCCGCGCTTCACCGCGGACGAGATTCGCGCGCTGCGCGGCCTCTCTTATGTCGATACCGCCGTCGCGGTGATGGCGCCCTTCGTCGGGGCGAGCCTGACCCGCGAGGCGTTGCGGGCGCTTTGCGTGACCGCCTACGGGCGATTCGAGCGCGCGGCGGTGACGCCGCTCGGGCAGCTCGACGAACGGCATTGGCTGCTTGAGCTGTTCCATGGCCCCACGCTCGCCTTCAAGGATGTCGCGCTGCAATTGCTCGGGCTGTTGTTCGAGCGGTTTCTCGCGGGCCGCGACACCCATCTGACCGTGGTCGGCGCGACCTCGGGCGATACCGGCTCGGCGGCGATCGACGCGCTCGCGGGCCGGGCCGGGATCGATGTCTTCATGCTCCATCCGCTCGGGCGCGTGTCCGATGTCCAGCGGCGGCAGATGACGACGGTGCTGGCGCCCAACATCCATAATATCGCGATCGAGGGCAGTTTCGACGACGCCCAGGCGCTGGTGAAGGCGATGTTCGCCGATCGGGATTTCGCCGGGCGGTTCGCGCTCTCGGCGGTCAATTCGATCAACTGGGCGCGGCTGATGGCGCAGATCGTCTATTATTTCTACGCGGCCGTCCGGCTCGGCGCGCCCGAGCGGCCGATCGCCTTCTCCGTGCCCACGGGCAATTTTGGCGACGTGTTCGCGGGCTATGCCGCCGCGCGGATGGGGCTGCCCGTCGCCCGCCTGATCGTCGCGACCAACGCCAACGATATTCTCCACCGCGCGCTTTCCGCCGGCGACTATTCGGTCGGGACGGTGACGCCGACCGCCGCGCCTTCGATGGACATTCAGGTCAGCTCCAATTTCGAGCGGCTGCTGTTCGATCTGCATGGCCGCGACGGGGCCGCGCTCGCCGCCGCGATGCGGGGCTTCGAGCAGAGCCGCGCGCTCGTCATCCCGCCGGCAATGCGCGCCGAGGCGGCCGGGCTGCTGAGCAGCGCCCGGGTCGATGCCGACGAGATGGCGCTCGCGATGCGCTGGGCGGCCGAGCAGGCGGGGCATGTCGTCGATCCGCACAGCGCGATCGGGCTGGCGGCGGCGCGCGGCGCCGATCTTGATCCCGCGATTCCGATCGTTACGCTGGCGACGGCGCATCCGGCCAAGTTCCGCGAGGCCGTCGAACGGGCAACCGGGCGGCGGCCGGGGCTGCCTGCCCGGATCGACGGCCTGTTCGAGCGCGAGGAGCGCTACGCGACGCTGCCGGCGGCGCTCGGCGCGGTCGAGGCCTATATCGCCGAGCGCGCGCTCGCGACGGCATGACCGCCCGGCTCCATCGCCTCGCCAACGGGCTGACGGTCGCGGTCGAGCCGATGGCCGGCGTCGAGACGCTCGCGGTGGGGCTTTACGCCGACGTCGGCGCGCGTTCGGAGACGGAGCGGCTGAGCGGCCTCGCCCATATGGTCGAGCATATGGTGTTCAAGGGCGCGGGCACGCGCGACGCCCGCGCGATCGCCGAGACCATCGAGGATGCCGGCGGCTCGCTCAATGCGTGGACCGCGCGCGATCATACGGTTTTCCATGCGCGCCTGCTGGCGGGCGACCTCGCGCTCGGGGTCGACATGATCGCCGATCTGGTGCGCAGCCCGCATTTCGACCCCGACGAACTGGAGCGCGAGAAAAGCGTCGTGCTCGCCGAGCTGGGCGAGGCGCGCGACACGCCCGACGACATCGTGTTCGACCATCTTCAGGAAGCGGCCTTTGCCGGGCAGGCGCTTGGCCGGCCGGTGCTCGGCGACGAAGCCAGCATCGTGGCGCTCGACGCGGCGGCGCTCGGCGGCTGGCTCGTGGAGCAATATCGGCCGTCCGGTCTCGTCCTTGCGGCGGCCGGCAAGGTGGACGAGGATCGGTTGCTGGCGCTGGCCGAGGCGCGGTTCGGTGATATGGCGCCGGGCGCGCGGCCGCCCGCGCCGCCGGCGAGGTTCGCGGGCGGCGTCAAGCACGATCGACGGCGATTCGATCAGGTCCATGTCGCGCTCGCTTTTCCCGGCGTCGGCCAGTGCGACGGCGCTGTTCACGCGCTGGCGCTGTTCGCGCAGGTGGCGGGCGGCGGAATGTCGTCGCGGCTGTTCCAGCAGCTGCGCGAGGAGCGGGGGCTCGCCTACAGCATCTATGCCTGGGCGCAGACCTATGCCGAGACCGGCCTGCTCGGCGTCTATTGCGCGGCGGCACGGGCGCAGGCGGGGCAGGCGCTCGCCCTCGCCCGCGCGGTGCTTGCCGAGACCGCGGCAACACTCGACGAGGCTGAGCTGGTGCGCGCCAAGGCGCAGGCGAAGGCCGGGCTGCTGATGGGGCTCGAACAGGTCGGCACGCGGTGCGACCATCTTGCCCGTCAGATCCAGATTCACGGCCGCATCGTGCCGGTGGCGGAGACGGTGGCGGCGATCGAGGCAGTCTCGCTCGCCGACGCGCGCCGGGCCGGACAGGCGGCGCTCGCGGGCGGCGAGGCGCTGGCCACGGTGGGCGGCAAGCTCGCGAAGGCCGCGTGACGCTCACGATCATCGCCGCCGAGCCGTGGGCCGATTACGGGCTGATCGATTCGGGTGGCGGCCGCAAGCTCGAACGCTATGGCCGCTTCCGTTTCATCCGGCCGGAGCCGCAGGCGATGTGGGCGCCCGCCGACGCGGCCGCGTGGCGGGCCGATGGCGAATTCGTCGCGGCCTCCGACGAGGATGGCGGCGGCCGCTGGCATCTCTCGCCCGACGTACCGTCCGAAGGCTGGCCGATGGCGTGGGAGGATGTGCGCTTCACCGGGCAATGCACGCCGTTCCGTCACCTCGCCTTCTTTCCCGACATGACGCCGATCTGGCGCTGGATGCGTGAGCGCACGGCGGCCGATGCCGAGATGCTCAACCTGTTCGGCTATACCGGCGTCGGTTCGCTGGCGCTGGCGGCGCAGGGCGCGCGGGTGACGCACGTCGATGCGTCGAAGAAGTCGGTTCAGGCCGGGAAGGCCAATGCCCACCTCGCCGGAATGGCCGATCGGCCGATCCGCTGGCTGGTCGATGATGCCGGCAAATTCGTTGCGCGCGAGGTGCGGCGCGGCCGGCGCTATGCCGGGATCATGCTCGATCCGCCTAAATTCGGGCGCGGACCCGGCGGCGAGACCTGGCGGCTCGAAGACGGATTGCCGGGCCTGCTCGCGGA
>Ga0180218_1001799_pt1 | contig 12305 bp, 9 predicted proteins | sample eDN3rd37CKraftBY_FD_151334 | JGI IMG/M metagenome (GOLD analysis project Ga0180218, IMG submission 151334) | Enriched backyard soil microbial communities from Emeryville, California, USA - eDNA 3rd pass 37_C Kraft BY (version 2) (version 2) | ecosystem: Environmental > Terrestrial > Soil >... | reverse complement strand
CGCCGGCATGTTCGAAGCCCTACGGGAGCTCGAGTCCCTGTGCGCCGGTTTCTCCGCCGAGCGCATGACCAGCGGCGAGTGCACGGAGCTCAAGCGGGTCCATGCGGCGCTGTTGCGGGTCGTGCGCGCCGGGGATCCGCAGCGTTATCACGAGCTCAACGAGCAGTTCCACTCGATCATCTATGCCGGTGCCCACAATGATTACCTGGAGCGCCTGACGCTGGAAACGCGGGCGCGCATCGCGCCTTTCAGTCGCGCGCAATTCCGCACGCTCGGTCGGCTTGCGCGATCACATGCCGAGCACGAGATGATCGTGCGCGCGATCCTCGATGGGAAACCGGAGCGTGCGGCGGCGGCGATGAAGTCGCACATCGGCAGCGTGCACGACGCCTACGCGACGTACCGCGGGGACTGATCCGGCACCTCAGCGGGACGCGATGTAGGCCCGCCAGCCGCCGAAAGCGGAGATGTCGCGTGCATCGCGCACCGCTTCGGCCTCGACGAGGAAACCTTTCGCCGAACGGCCATCCTTGAGCCGCAACGTGCCGATCGACAGAGGCGACGGAACGTCATTGACGAAATGGGCAAAGCCCGCGACAGGCAAGGCCCAGATCTCGACGGCGATCGGCTGACCTGTACCGTTCGCGACACGCAGGAGGCCGGGCTTCGGTGGTTCGGTCTTGAGGGCGAACAGCCGGTAGTCGGCGGTCGTCTCCGTCGCACCGATGAAGCGGGCATCGAGCGCGATCAGCTCGTGATTGAGCGGCATTCCCGAGAGATGCGCGCCGACAACGGCAATCGCGATCTCGCCATCGGCGAGATTGCCGGCTGGTACGCTCCAGGGCGGCTGCGGCGCGCCAAGGGCGCCGAGGGCAAGGCCGGTGCGCGCGTGAATGGTGCCGCCGAGGCTCGCGAGGAAAGCGTCGCGGCCGCTCGGCGCGAGCAGCGTGACGCCATAGGCGGTGCGATCGGCCGTGAGCGTGACGGGGATGGCGAGGCCAGCAAGATCGAGCAGGTTGACGAAGTTCGTGTAGGTGCCGAGTTCGGAGTTCGGTCCGATGGGATCGGTTTCGAGCTCGGCAGCCCTGACGGGCCGCGGGAAGGTCGGAACCATCAATGCGTCGAACCCACCAAAGAGCTTGGCCGCCATGCTGCGATAGGCGGTGAGCTTGTAGAGCGCGCGGAACGTGTCGACGGCCGACTTGCCGGCGCCCGGTGCGATGATCGCCTTCGTTACCGGATGCACGGCGTCGGGGTGTGCTGCGATGAAATCCCCGACCGCAGCCGTCCGCTCGGCGACCCAAGGGCCTTCATAAAGAAGCCGCGCCGTGTCGAAGAGCGGCGTCATGTCGATCTCGACGAGCGTCGCGCCGAGCGCGCGCACGATGTCGATGGCTGTCGAGAAAGCTGATGCGGCCTGGGTATCACCGAAGTGAATGCGGTCGGCAGGGCGTGGGATGGCGATGCGCAGCGCGGGCGGGATTGCAGCTAGTGCGCCGAGCGACATCCGGCGGGAATAGGCATCGCTCTCGTCGTATCCGGCCATGACGGAGAGGGCCGCGAAGGCATCCGCGGTCGTCAGCGCAAATACGGAGACGGTATCGAGCGAGCGGCAGGCTGGAATGACGCCCGTCGCGGAGATGAGGCCGAGGCTTGGCTTGAGGCCGACGATGTTGTTGAGGCCTGCCGGCACGCGGCCGGAGCCGGCGGTGTCCGTGCCGAGCGCCAGCGGCACGATCCCGCGCGCGACGGCGACGGCCGAGCCGGAGCTCGAACCGCCCGAGACGAGATCGGCGCGGAGCGAATTGCGCGGCATGCCATACGGCGAGCGGGCACCGACGAGGCCGGTTGCGAACTGGTCGAGATTGGTCTTGCCGATGACCAGCGCGCCGGCACGACGCAGACGCGCCACGGCCTCGGCGTCGGCTTTGGGCGTGTAGGCATAGGCCGGGCAGGCGGCGGTCGTCGGCAGCCCGGCAACATCGATGTTGTCCTTGACGGCGACGGGGATGCCGTAGAGCGGCAGGGTCGCGGGATCGTGCGCGAGGAGTGCGCGGGCTTCCTCCTGGATGGCGCCCTCGTCGCGCACGGAAATGAAGATGGCGGGGTCGTCGGCATCGCGGAGCCGGCGGAAGGTCCGGCCGACCGTATCGGCAACCGCGATCTCTCCGGACCGGTGGCCAGCGAGCAGGGAAGCGACCGTTTCGGCCACAGGCAGCTCCATAGGGATTTCGACAGTACAGGGCGAGAATTGCGCGCAAGGGCTATCGTGGCCGGCCCGTGAGGGCAAGAGTGCTCTCGGTGTGGCGCTGCCCAATTTGCAGGCGACGGGAGGATTGCCGATAACGGCGCGCGCTTGATGCTGGCTCTGGTGAGGGTCATGATGCGCGGCAAGAAGAAGCCAAGGAGGAACGATGGATCTCGGGCTCAAAGGAAAGAATGCGGTCGTCACAGGCGGGAGCCGCGGGCTCGGATGGGCCATTGCCGAGGGGCTCGCCGGCGAAGGCATGAATGTCGTGCTCGTCGCGCGCGACAGGAAGGCGCTCGAGGAGAATGCGGCCTCGCTCGCGGCGCGCTTTAGTGTTCGCGCCGTGCCGCACGCCGCGGATCTGACGGTGATCGCCGAGATCGAGCAGGCGGCATCGGCGGCAGTGTCGGCGCTCGGATCGGTCGACGTGCTGGTCAATTCGGCGGGGGCGACCAAGCGCGGCGATTTCTTTTCGCTGACAGATGCGGACTGGGACAGCGGCTTCGGGTTGAAATTCTTCGGCGCGATGCGCATGAGCCGCGCGCTCTGGCCGGCGCTCAAGAAGAGTGGCGGCGCGATCGTCAATATCGTCGGCGTTGGCGCACGCCTTCCGAGTGCGGACTTCACGATCGGCGGCTCGGTGAATGCGGCCTTCCTGCATTTCACCAAAGCGCTCTCGACCATCGGCACTCGCGATGGCGTGCGCGTCAATGCCATCAATCCGGGCGTGTTCGAGACAGGGCGGTTGCAGCAGTCGCTGCGCTCGGCGGCGGAGCAGGCGGGCGTGCCGATCGAGAAGGCGGCGGAGGTGCTGCTCTCCAAGATGGGTGTGCCGAGGTTCGGCAAGCCGCACGAGGTGGCGCGTTTGGTCGCCTACATGGCCTCGGAGCACGCGGCTTATATGAATGGCTCCGCGATCGAGATCGACGGCGGTTCGATGCGGAATATCTGATCCGCCACGTGAAGGACCACAACATGAAAGCGATTGTCGTCGGTGGGGGCATTCTCGGTGCGAGCGTGGCCTATCATCTCGCGCGGGCGAAGTGTGATGTGACGCTTGTGGATCGTGCGGACGAAGGGCGGGCGACGGCCGCGGGCGCCGGCATTGTCTCCCCTTGGGGCTCGCCGACCGCGGATGAGGCCTACTACGCGCTGCTCGCCAACGGCGCGCGATACTATCCCGAGTTGGTCGCGATGCTGGCCGAGGATGGCGAGACGGATCTCGGCTATGAGAAGGTGGGCGGGCTCTATGTGCCCTCCGATATGGCGGAGCTCGATGCGGCCGAGCGCAGAGCGCGCGCACGTGCCACCAGCGCACCGGAGGCCGGGAGCATCGAGCGGCTTTCGCCGGCCGATGCGCGGCGACTCTTTCCGCCACTGCGGCCCGACCAGCCGGCGTTGTTCGTGTCGGGCGGTGCGCGTGTTGATGGACGGCGGATCGCGGCGGCCATGCAGCGGGCTGCAGGGAAGCATGGTGCGCGGCTTGTGAACGGTTCAGCCGAACTCGTCATGCGTGCGGGACGTGCTGCGGGGGTGCGCGTCGATGGCGAGCTGATCGAGGCCGATGTCGTTATCGCGACGGCCGGAGCCTGGGCGCCGAAGCTGCTCGAGCCGGCGGGCGTTCGACTGGGCGTGGCGCCGCAGCGTGGGCAGATCGTGCATCTGCGTCTGCCGGGCACGGATACGTCGCGTTGGCCGATCCTGCAGCCGCTCAACAGCTACTACCTGCTCGCGTTCGAGGACTCGCGCATCGTCATCGGCGCGTCGCGAGAGACCGGATCGGGTTTCGACTACCGCCTGACGGCGGCAGGCGTCGCGGAGGTGATCAACGCGGGCCTGGCTGTCGCACCCGGGCTCGCGGATTGGACACTGCATGAAATCCGGATCGGCTTTCGCCCGCTCGCCGATGACACGCGGCCGAAGCTCGGGCGGGCGCCCGGGGTCGACAACCTGATCGTCGGCAATGGTCTCGGGCCGAGCGGTCTCAGCATGGGGCCGTTCAGCGGTGCCGAGCTGGCCCGGCTCGCGCTCGGCAAGGCGACGGAGATCGCGCTCGATCCTTATGCGCTTCGCGCCCCCTAGACCCTTCCCTGCGCGGAAGGCGCGACGGGCGGCGGTCAGGAGGGTGGATTGCAGAACATCTGCGGTCGGGATTTCCCCACCCCTAACCCCTCCTCACAAGGGGGAGGGGGATTTGAGGTTTTATTTTGAAAGAACAGACTCTCGGTGCGGGCTACCAGATGGTGGCGCCGCTATCGACGGGAATGACCTGGCCGGTCGTGATCGCGGCTTCGTCGGACGCGAGATAGACGGCCATGTTGGCGATGTGGATCGGCTGGCCGAGGCCGAGAAGATGCGAGGCGGCGATACGCTCCGTCGCGTTGCCGCTGCCGTCGAGCATTTTCTTCACGCGGTCGGTGAGCGTGACGGAAGGGGCGATCGCGTTCACGCGGATCTTGTGCGGGGCATATTCGACGGCCATGGAGCGCGTGAGTGATGCGATGCCGCCCTTGGCCATAGTGTAGCAGTCGCGTCCCGGCAGGGCCATGAGCGCGACGATCGACGACATGTTGATGATCGCGCCGCCGCCGGCTTTGGTTATGTGCGGGATGCCGATCTTCGAGCACAGGAATGTGCCGTAGAGATCGAGCTTGATGGCGCGCCAGAACTCCTCGTCCGGCACCTCCGTCACCGGGCCATCGGCGGGCTGAGCGCCGCCGGCATTGTTGTGCAGGATGTCGAGCTTGCCGAAGCGGGAGACAGTCTCGGCCATGGCGGCCTCGACGCTCGTCCGTTCCGTCACGTCGCAGTGGACGAAGTAGGCATCGCCGCCGCTGTTCGCGGCCTGCCTGCGCGCGGCATCGGCCGCGGCCTCGCCGGCTGCCGTGTCGATGTCAGCGACGATGATCCTGGCGCCTTCCTCGGCGAACCGCGCGGCGGTGGCACGGCCGATGCCGCCGCCACCGCCGGTGATGAACGCAACCTTGCCCGTGAGGCGGCCCATGGCATTTCCCCTCGCTGCTGAAGGGGCATTCGTATGCTGCCGCCGGCCGGGGCTCAAGTGCGCGGGACGAGGTTTGCGGGGCGCGCCTCAGACGAGCTTGGCGTCGAGCGTGATATCGGCCTTGAAGAGTTTGGAGACGGGGCAGTTCTCCTTGGCCTTCTTGGCAAGCTCGGCAAAAGTCGCCTGATCCGTGCCCGGGATCTGCGCCTTGAGGTCCAGATGGATCGCGGTGATGGCGAAGCCGCTGTCCTTCTGCTCGAGGGTCACGGTCGCGGTGGTGTCCATCTTGGTGGCCGTCAGCTTGGCCTGGCCGAGGATGGCGGAAAGCGCCATCGTGAAGCAGCTCGCGTGGGCCGCTCCGATCAGTTCCTCGGGATTGGTGCCCTTCACGCCCTCGAAGCGCATGGCGTAGCCATAAGGGTGGGCGGACAGCGCGCCGCTCTCGGTGCTGATTGATCCCTTGCCGTCCTTGAAGCCGCCGCTCCAGCTCGCGCTGCCCTTCCGGTTGATCTTCATGGGTTCGCTCTCCGTTTCGCCTGAGCGGGGCACGGTGCCTCCGCTTCTCCGTGAATGGGGATTTTGCGCAACAAGTTCCAGGGACGATCACGGTGATGCTATCGGCCGACAGGTCCTCGTGCTGCAATCAGGACGATCCGCGGGCTGCCGGCCAGCACGGGCTGGCAATGCCGTCGTCCGGGATGTCGGCTGCCCCCGCGGGCGCGGATTGTGCTGCGGTTACAACCTCTGGAAGCTCGGGCCGCTCCTCCTTCGTCAGAACCCTGAATGCCGCTCCTGCGGCGATATCGTGCGGGGCGCCGGCGCCGCGAGCGTTCTCGTAGGTCTTCCCGGCAGCGAGGGCCGCGCTTCGGCTGCGGCGCCAGAGGCCGAGCGCGGCGCAAACGGCAAGGAAAGGCCGGGCAAAGAGCGATCCCTCTCTCGTCGCATTGTGGTCCATGCACGTCTCCCTGTCGGCCGGGCTCGATCCATGGGGCTGAATTCCGGCTGCGGAGAGGGTGTATGCTTGGCCCGTCAAGGCGCCGTTCAGCGGCGTCTGCCGGCCCTTTCTGCAGAATTGACGCTGCCTTGACGGAGCTTGCCTTAGGTTCGCCGGGAGCCTCGCCGCGGGTGCCGGCTGGTGAAGGGGCAGAAGAATGCACGGCTTCAATCCTCTCAGTCTCAGGGCACACCGCCTGGTCGTCGACGAGAAGGCGATGGCCAAGCCCGATCCTCGGCGCGGGTTCCGCAACCTCTTCGGCACGCCCGATGTGGTCTTCAGCGCCGGCGGCCTCATGCAGGAGCCGGACAGCGAGAAGAAGCTCACCAATCTCATGATACGGCTCGCGAGCCGCACGGCCGCCGGACAGAACCGCTTCTGGTCGGACCGGCTCGTGCCTCCAGCGGAAAGCGCCGCGGCTGCAGCAGCGGCGGCCCCGCTGGAGACCTGGGAAAACCCGCACCTGCCCTCCGGCTACACGTATCTGCTGCAGCTCGTTGCGCATGACCTGGTTGCGAGTACCGTCTCGCTCTCGATCGATGTCGAGCGCGCACAGGTCGAGAACTCGCGCGAGGATGCGCTCCTTCTCGAGACCGTCTATGGCGACGGGCCAGAGATCACGCCCGAGCCCTATGAGTTCAGCCGCGAGGCCTTGAATGGCCGCGGCCTCGTGCCGCGAACGCGCCTGAGGATAGGGCCGCAGCGGCCGAAGATTGCCGGCACCACCCATTGTCCACACCGCGATCTCGGGCGCGGTACGGGTACGGCCGGCGTCGGAAGCGGGAACCACCCGATCAATGTGGTGGAGGACGGGGCGCGGGACAGCGACAGGGCCAAGCTCTGGCTCACCGAGACCATGGTCGCCGACACGCGCAACGACTCGCACGCGCTGCTGTCGCAGCTCACCGTGCTCTTTCACATTCTGCACAACACGCTGATCGAGAAGCTGGAGAAGCGCGTCGCTCGCAAGCCCGAGGAATGGTCCGAGCAGGAATTTGCCTGGCGCCGCTTCGTGTGCGCGCGAGCGGCCGTCACGCTCATCTATCGGCGGATCATCCGCAATGATCTGATGCGCAGGCTGTTGCATCCGGACGTCTACGACGCCTACACCAGAGGCTGGCGGCTCGAGAAGGCGGAGGAGGTCGGGGAGGGCATCCCGGTCGAGTTCTCGCACGGCGCCTTCCGTTTCGGCCACGCGATGGTGCGCGATGAATACCGGGTCAATGATCCGGCGACGCCCCAGCTCATGGACTTCGGCCTCCAGCAGTCGCCGCGCCTTCCCTACAAGCTGCCGGTCAACGCCGACTGGCTGGTCGACTGGCGGTTGTTCTTCGAGGTCGATCCCGCGGTCGCGCCGAATTTCAGCCGGCGCATTGGTCCGCACTATGCGCGGCCTCTGCTCGCGGATCTCGTATTCACGCCGGAAAGTGGTCGCGGCCTTCCCTTCCTCGATCACCTGAGTGCCGCTTATGCCGGGCTCTGGTCGGTGCCCAGTCTCTTAGCTCACATCAAGGAGGTGCTTTCGGAACAACGAAATTCTTCACTCGCCAATATTTTCATCACCTATGACTTATGGCGGGCGCCGTTCTCAGGCTGGCTGGGCGAGGGTGACAGCCTGATACCTTTGTCGGATGACGACAAAACGCGCCTTGCCACTGATCCTCCGCTTTCGTTGTTCGTCGTCTTCGAGGCAGCGCATTCGGTTCGCGACGGCGTGCCCGAACGCAACGGAGGTGGCGCGCACCTCGGCGCCCTGGGCTCGCTCATCGTGGCCGAGACCATCTACGGCGCGCTCGATCGCAACAGGGTCATGTTCGATGGTGCGCCGAGCCTCGGGGCGTCGTTGAGCAACTGCTGCGCGCATCTCCTCGACGCGCCTGGCGCCCTGGCGGATGTTGCCGTCGAAGGAAATGGCACGCGCCGCGATATCAACGAGATGAAAGACGTTATTCTGTTCCTGGCCGCAAACGGGGCGTTCCCGGCTTGAGGCTGATCCAACCGATTGGAAGGAGACGACCAATGCCAAGGCGCATCGTGCCTCCCGCAAGCGAGCTCAAGTGGGGTCAACTCGTCAAATCATGGGCCACCGGCAAGAATTATCTCGCGCCGGATCAGCCGCCGATCCCTCTGCCGCACACGTTCGAGGAGTTCAAGACTCTCTGCAATGAGAAGCTCGGGCTCGGGCTCGAGATTCCGGATTGGATGAGCGCGATCGTCTTCGTGCAGCCGAGCAAATCGGCGCTGACCATTCGCTTGCCGCCGAAGGAGATCGTCGAGGAGAATGAGCGGGAATTCGAGCAGACTGGCCAGCGTTACCACATCCCGGTCTTCTACGATCAATTCTATCACAGCACGCTGGATGTGCCGGACACGCTCGAGGCGAAGCTCCAATTCCACGCGCTCCGCATCGGAGACTACAGCATCAGCATGTGCGCCTGAGGCGCGACACGAGGTCGGGTCGGCTCAGGCGTGTGCCGTGGGGCGCGCGATTGCCGGAGAAAGACCCGTCACGGGAGCACCTGCGCCCGCCAGTCCCTCCCGCAGGTGCTCCCAATCTTCGGCCCGGCGCATCGGGAATAGGTGGAGAAACCACCGCACCATGACTTCCTCGTTCGGCGGCGTCGACCCGCACCAGCGCTGTGCAACCAGGGCGTAGAAGCGCTTGAGCTCCTTCGCAGCCTCACCCTTTTCGCCGAGGTGATAGAGGGCCGAGACCTTCCACCCGAGCTCGTTCGGAACACTGCTGGTGGCCTGATCGGCAGCGGCGAGGGATGCCGCGTAGTTGCCGCTGATGTGCTCGACGATGGTCCGGTAGCGCCAGTGGATGGGCATCGGATCGACCATATGGCTCGCCGCGTCGAGGAGGAATGCGCGCGCCTTGCCGGTGTCTCCGCCGAACGCGAAGCCGAGGCCGGCCGATGTGCTCGTCCAGGGATCGTTGTCGTTGAGCTCGTGGGCGAGCTCGTGATGCGCGGCGGCCTGCTCGTGCTGGCTCGCAAAGGCGTGCGCCCAGCCGAGTGCGAGATGCGCGCGCGAGTCCACCGGATCGAGGCGCGCAGCCTCTCGCGCGTAGCTCAGCGCGTCTGCCGTCCGCTCCGTGCTGCGGAATATGCCCGGATGCACGAAATGGATGGTGTTCTGGAGCTGGGCGAGGCTCGAGTATGCCGGCGCGAAACCGCGGGCTTCGTTGATGGCGGTGCGGAAAAGCTCGGCGGCGCGATGCCAGTCCTTAGGATCGAAGCTCAGGATCAGCGCCTGTCCGCGCAGCCACGTGTCGAAGACCTTGAGGCCATCGTCCGGTCGCGGGGAGATGATCGACATGCGCTCGGCGGAAACGTTGACCTTGAGCGCGGCGGCGAGCCGGCGCATGACCGTCTGCTGTGCGTTCATCCATTCCGCCGCAGAAAGCTCCAGTCTCTCGCTCCAGAGCAGGACGCCGGTCGCCGCCTCCTTGAGCGTCAGGACGAGACGCAATACCGCACCGGACTGCACGGTGCTGCCTTCGATCGTGTACTCCTCCGTGTTGTCGAGCGGTGCCAGTTGCCGGCCACCGGCTGGACCAATGTCACGAACGAGCCATTCCCTGAACCGCGTGAGGCAGGCCAGGAGCTCGCGCCGGAAGCCGTGGACGAGATGAAGCTGCTCTTGCCGCGCACCGGCGAGCTCGAAGGGCGCGACCGAGAGGACGAAGCGCGAGGACCAGCGATTACCCTGCGGGTGCTGGCTGGCCCCAGGCATGGTCACGAGCGGCATCGCGGCCGGTAGTAGGCCCTGCGTGGGCTTTGCCGGGGCGGGCGATGTCGCAGGCTCCACGCGCGTGACGGTCGGCTGGCCGAGCTTGATTGCAGCGACGAGATCCTGCGTTTCTTTCGAGGGCTCGGTGTCATACTCGGCATCGAGCAGATCCCAGAGCTTCTTGTAGACGGCGAGTGCGCCGGCCGTGTCGCCTGCGGCGTGACGCGCATTCATGAGCGCGCGGGCCGCCTCCTCGTGCGTCGGATCGAGATTGAGGATGGAGCGTGCAAGATCCTCGAAATGAGGTCCGCCGGGGGAAGACGCCCTCAAGGCGGTCTCGAGATCGCGCTCGATGCGCTGGCGGATCGCCTCGCGTTTGGCGGTGAGCCAGACGTCGAATGCCGGATCGATCGTATCGCAGCCGTCGAGAAGCTGATCGGTCAGTCGCTCGTGCTCGAGCAGAAGGCGATGCGGCACGCCGGCCTTGACCTGCTCGAGCACCTTGACGATGTCGACCTCGAACGACGCGGCCCTGAGGCCGACGTCGAATTTGTCGGCCTCGAAGCCGTCGTAACCTGTGGCACCGAGTGCCGCTCGCGTTTCATAGAGCGCCTGCCGGAGGGAGGCGCGGGCGCGCGTATCGTCCGTCTCGCTCCACAGGAGGCCGACGAGCCGCTCGCGCTTTTCGCGGCCCTTGTCCGTCAGAAGCAAATAGGCAAGGAGCGCGCGGGACTTGCGGTTTGCAAGTTGAACGGGGCGCCCGTCGTAGTGAATGGTCGGAGTTCCGATGAGCTGAGCCAGCAGCATCGCGCCAGATGCGGGCACATTTTCTCTCACTCTCCTCGCCAACGCCCCGATCCTCCGCACCGATTATTCTGGTCGTCGTTAAAACTGATTGTGCAAGGCGTTGATAGGCTAGATGTGTTCTCGGAAGCCGTCCAGCCATCCATGGGCGCGCGTTCCATGCAAGGTCACACGATGCCGATCGAAGGCCGCAGCTTGTCCGCATTTATTCTCTGAACGAGAGAAAGTCGGACAGTGACGACATCACCCGGCATGGGCTGAAGGCGCGGCGCGATTGCCTTAACCACATCGAGGGGGCTGTCGGGGCGCGTGAGATCGACATGCCAGGCGGCGACGCCTGCTTTGGCGAGTGCGGTCGCGCGCGGGCCATCCCGGCCGGTGCTTTGTGCGGCTGGCTTGCGGTGGCGCGGTGCGTCGGCGTCGGTCGCGTCCAAGGGTGCAAGGTCCTCGACGGCCGTTGCCGCGCGCGCAAGGTGACGGCGATCGATGTCGGAGAGCGTGGCTTCGCCCGCCTCAGCGAACTTGCCTCTCGCGAGCGCAAGGCCGAGCTCCATCTGACAAAGCTCGAAGAGCGCGCTGCCGGCAGCCCGTGCGGGTGAGTGCCGCGCGGCAAGCCCGAATGCGAGATCTCTGCCATCTGGACCATGCGCGAAAGCGGCCATGACCGGGATCGGGAGATCGCTGCTGATATCGAGGACGCGGGTGATGCGTGCGGCCTTCCCGGACTGACGCAGCTCGGCCTGGAGGCGCGCGACGGCCGCCGCTTCCGGACTTGCCGGGTCGAGCGTCGCCGCCCGAGCGCCGCCGAACCACCACAGGCACGCGGCGTCGCGCTCGATGAGCTCGAGCAGAGCACGATCCAGGGCCCTCTCTGCGCCGACCGCTGCGGCCGTGCCCGTACTCGGCGCTGCGCCGGGTATGGCAATCCTGCCTGGGTTCTGCCGGCGCAGGCACCAGTCCGCGGGCAGGAGCGTCTCCATGCCGGTCGTAGTGTCGAACGCCCGGACCCAGTCGACGGGGCCGCGGGCGGCCTCGGGATCGCGTGCCTGCATCAGGTCGATCAGCTCGCCGATCTGGTCGGGCACCTGCACCGCATCGAGCGGCGCGCTCAGAGCGACATCTCCCTCGCGCTCGACCTGCGCTGTCCGCTCTATGGCTTCCGCAAGGCATCCGGCGAGCGCATCCTCGAGGCGGAGGCCGGACCCTCCGACGCTGAGCGGATGTCGGTAGCGGGCACCGACCGCATGCGGCACCTCGGCAATCCCGCCGACATAGCGCAGGCCCGGCGCTGTGGCCGAGCGCATGAGCCAGAGGCGCGCCATGAGCGGCGCCGCCGCCATCACCCAATCACCATGCGCGTCGGCCGCCGCTTCGAGCAGCTCCGCTTCTTCCGCGCTGCCTCTTTTCAGCTCCAGGATGCGCATGGGCTGACCGATCGCCGGGGTCGAACGATGGACGACAATACAACACTTGTCGTGGCGGCCACCTGACACTTCACGGCCGGTGACGTCCGATTTCTC
>Ga0180218_1001796_pt1 | contig 12324 bp, 8 predicted proteins | sample eDN3rd37CKraftBY_FD_151334 | JGI IMG/M metagenome (GOLD analysis project Ga0180218, IMG submission 151334) | Enriched backyard soil microbial communities from Emeryville, California, USA - eDNA 3rd pass 37_C Kraft BY (version 2) (version 2) | ecosystem: Environmental > Terrestrial > Soil >... | reverse complement strand
GCGCGCGTTGGCCGAGACCTGATCGATGGAGCCTTCCGCCAGCACCGCACCTTCGTGCAGGCACGTGACCTTAACGCCCAGTTCGCGCACGAAGGTCATGTCATGTTCCACCACGACCACCGTGCGCGTGCGGTTGATCTCCTTGAGCAGTTCCGCCGTCTCGTGGGTTTCGACATCGGTCATGCCCGCCACCGGCTCATCCACCAGCAGCAGTTGCGGCTCCTGCGCCAGCAGCATGCCGATCTCCAGCCACTGTTTCTGACCATGGGACAGGCTGCCGGCCAGCCGGCCGCGGACGCCCGACAGCCGGATCGTGGTGAGAACCGAATCGACCCGCTCGCGCTCAGCGGCGCTGTCGCGCCAGAACAGGCCGGCCAGCGCCCGCCGGTCGCTTTTCAGCGCGAGGCGCACATTGTCCTCCACGGTGTGCATGTCAAACACCGTCGGCTTCTGGAATTTGCGGCCGATGCCGAGTTCGGCGATCTCCGCTTCATCGAGGCCGGTCAGATCGTGCGCGCCGCCATCGAACAGCACTTCGCCCGTGTCCGGCCGGGTCTTGCCGGTGACGATGTCCATCATCGTGGTCTTGCCCGCGCCATTGGGGCCGATGATGGCGCGCATCTCGCCGGGCGCGATGACGAAGGACAGGTTGTTCAGCGCCCGGAAGCCGTCGAAGGAAACCGACACACCGTCGATATAGAGCAATGCGCTGGTGGTTTTCATCTCCATCGCCGCCTCCTATTCCGCCGGCCGTGGCGCAGGCGCGGGCACGTGATCCATCGGAGCGGCCTGCGCCGCGCGGCGCTCGCGTTGCTGCGCAGCCCAGTATCGCCAGGTTCCGACGATGCCGCGCGGCAGCAGCAGCGTCACCAGCACGAACAGCGCGCCGAGCAGGAACAGCCAGTAAGGCGCAAGCATGCCCGAGGTGAAGCTGGTCTTGGCATAGTTGACCAGCACCGCGCCGAGCACCGCGCCGGTGAGCGTGCCGCGCCCGCCGACCGCGACCCAGATCACCGCTTCGATGGAATTCGCCGGCGCGAATTCGCTCGGATTGATGATGCCGACCTGCGGCACATAGAGCGCGCCTGCAACGCCCGCCATGCAGGCCGACAGCACGAAGACGAACAGCTTGTAGGATTCGACCCGGTAGCCGAGGAAGCGCGTGCGCGATTCGGCATCGCGAACCGCGACCAGCACCTTGCCGAATTTCGACGTCACGACCCAGCGGCAGACGACAAAGCCGAGGATCAACGCCAGACAGGACAGCGCGAACAGCGCCGCGCGCGTGCCCTGCGCCTGCACGTTGAAGCCGAGAATGTCCTTGAAGTCCGTCAGGCCGTTGTTGCCGCCGAAGCCGAAGTCGTTACGGAAGAAGGCGAGCATCAAAGCAAAGGTCATCGCCTGGGTGATGATCGACAGATAAACGCCGGTGACGCGGCTGCGAAACGCCAGCCAGCCGAACACGAAGGCGAGCACGCCCGGCACGAGCAGCACCATCAGCAGCGCATAGGGGAAAGACTGGAAGCCCCACCAGAAGAACGGCAGTTCCTTCCAGTTCAGGAACACCATGAAATCCGGCAGCACCGGATCGGCATAGACGCCGCGCGGGCCGATCTGCCGCATCAGATACATGCCCATGGCATAGCCGCCGAGCGAGAAAAATGCGCCGTGGCCGAGCGAGAGGATGCCGCAATAGCCCCAGATCAGGTCGATCGAGAGCGCGAGCAGCGCGTAGCAGGCATATTTGCCCCACAGCGCGACGATATAGGTTGGCACATGGAGCGGCGAAGACGGCGGTACCAGCAGATTGAGCAGCGGCACGAGAATGCCGATGGCCGCAACGATCAGGACGAAGACCACACCGCCGCGATCCAGCGCACGGATCAGCGGCCCGCCGAACGGCTTTGCGGACGCGGAGGGAGAAGCCGCCATCGTCATGCCTCCACCGCCCGGCCCTTGAGCGCGAACAACCCGCGCGGGCGCTTCTGGATGAACAGGATGATCAGCACCAGAATGAAGATCTTGCCGAGCACGGCGCCGGCGAAGGGCTCAAGGAACTTGTTGGCGATGCCCAGCGTGAAGGCCCCGACCAGCGTGCCCCAGAGATTGCCGACGCCGCCGAACACCACGACGAGGAAGGAGTCGATGATGTAGCTCTGGCCGAGATTGGGGCTGACATTGTCGATCTGCGACAGCGCGACGCCGGCAATGCCGGCGATGCCGGAGCCGAGGCCGAAGGTCAGCGCATCAATGCGGGCGGTGCGGATGCCCATGGACGCTGCCATTCGGCGGTTCTGCGTCACGGCGCGCATTTCGAGGCCGAGGCGCGTCAGCCGCAGCACGGCGAGCAGCGAAACGAACACGGCGAGCGTGAAGCACACGATCCAGAGCCGGTTATAGGTGATGGTCATCTGGCCAAGCTCGAACGAACCGCTCATCCAGGACGGCGCGCCGACCTCGCGGTTGGTCGGGCCGAACATGGTGCGCACCGCCTGCTGGAGGATCAGCGAAATGCCCCATGTGGCGAGCAGCGTCTCCAGCGGCCGGCCATAAAGAAAGCGGATGATGCCGCGCTCGATCAGCACGCCGATGCAGCCGGCGGTGAGGAAAGCCAGCGGCAGCGCGATCAGCAGCGAGAGATCGAACAGTCCGGGGTATGACGTGCGGATCACCTCCTGCACCACAAAGGTCACATAGGCCCCGATCATCACCATCTCGCCATGAGCCATGTTGATGACGCCCATCACGCCGAAGGTGATGGCAAGGCCGATGGCCGCGAGCAGCAGCACGGAGCCGAGCGAAAGGCCGTACCAGGCATTCTGCGCCGCCGCCCACAGCGCGAGATTGGCGTTGATGGCGGTGGCGGCGGAATCGCGCGCCGCAATCACCGCCTCCGGCGCGCCGGACGGCAGGTTCGCCAGCAGCGCCAGCGCCTCCCGATCCCCCCGCGCGCGGAGGATATCTATGGCGGCCAGCTTGTCCGCTTCGGAAGCATCGCTCTTATAAAGCTGCACGGCGGCGCGGGCTTCGGACATCATCCGCCGCACGCGGCTGTCGGTCTCTTTGGCGAGCGCCACATCGAGCGCCGGCAGCGCATTGGCGTCCCGCGAGCGGAACACGGCCTGCGCGGCCCCCATGCGCTGGCCGGCGTCCGGCGCCATCAGCGTCAGCGCTCCCATGGCGGCGTCGATGGCGCGGCGCAGGCGATTGTTGACCCGCACGGTCGCAAGGTCGGCCGGCGCAGCCGCCAGCGGCTGGCCGGTCACAGCATCGCGCGGCGCATTGGCGCCGTCGCGGATGACGACGGCTTTGGTGGAAGGACTGAAAGCGAGACTGCCCTCGCGCAGCGCATCGATGACGGCGGCGGCGCGGGGATGGCCGCTCGCGGCAACGCCGGCGATGGCCGCATCCGTGTCATCGAAGCTGTCGGCGGCAAAGCCCGCCAGCGCGTCATCGAATGGCGCAGCGCCAGCGGGCGGCTGAACGGAGAGCAGCGCCAAAACGGTCAGCCAGACCATGCAGGCGGAACGGGCAACGTGACAAACGAGACGCATGGGATCGACCCCGGCAGGAGCAGACGGCGCGAGTGGCAGGCGCTGTAGAACACCGATGACTGAAAGCGGGTGGACCCGGGAGGCGACGCCACCTCCCGGAGTTTCACGTCAGGCGCGAGTCATGCGCCGCCGCATGTGTTGGTCTTGCTGTTGAAATTGCCGCACTTCAGCTTGACCCAGTCGGCAACGAGGTCCTTCGAGCCGTCGAGTTCCTTGGACCAGGCGTCGCCCGGCACCAGACCCGGCGTCTTCCACACCACGTCGAACTGACCGTCGTCCTTGATCTCACCGATGAACACCGGCTTGGTGATGTGGTGGTTAGCCAGCATCTCCGAGGTGCCGCCCGTGAGGTTCGGGACCTTGGTGCCCGGCAGGGCGTCGATCACCGTGTCGGCATCGACCGAGCCGGCCTTCTTCACCGCCTCGACCCACATGTTGAAGCCGATCACATGGGCTTCCATCGGGTCGTTGGTCACGCGCTTGTCGTTCTTTGTGAAAGCTTTCCACTTCTTGATGAAGGCGTCGTTGGCGGGGTCCTTGATCGACTGGAAGTAGTTCCAGGCGGCGAGATGACCGACCAGCGGTTTGGTGTCGAGACCGGCCAGCTCTTCCTCGCCGACCGAGAAGGCGACAACGGGAATGTCCGTGGCCTTGATGCCCTGATTGCCGAGTTCCTTGTAGAACGGCACGTTGGCGTCGCCGTTGATGGTGGAGACCACGGCGGTCTTCTTGCCCGCAGAGCCGAACTTCTTGATGTCAGCCACGATGGTCTGCCAGTCGGAATGGCCGAACGGCGTGTAGCTGATCATGATATCCTCGTCCTTGACGCCCTTGGACTTCAGATAGGCTTCAAGGATCTTGTTGGTCGTGCGCGGATAGACATAGTCGGTGCCGGCCAGCACCCAGCGCTGCACCTTCTCCTCGCTGGCGAGATAATCCACCGCCGGAATCGCCTGCTGGTTCGGCGCCGCGCCGGTATAGAACACGTTGCGCTCGCTCTCCTCGCCCTCGTACTGGACGGGATAGAACAGGATCGAGTTCAGTTCCTTGAACACCGGCAGCACGGACTTGCGCGACACCGAGGTCCAGCAGCCGAAAGTCACCGCGACCTTGTCCTTGCTGATGAGTTCCCGGGCCTTTTCGGCGAATTTCGGCCAGTCGGACGCGGGATCGACCACTACGGCCTCCAGCTTCCTGCCGAGCAACCCGCCTTTCTTGTTCTGCTCCTCGATCAGCATCAGCATGACATCCTTCAGCGTGGTCTCGCTGATGGCCATGGTGCCGGAGAGCGAATGCAGCACGCCGACCTTGATCGTGTCCTGGGCCTTGGCCGGCGCGGCCAGAGCCACGGCCAGCAATGCCACGGCTGAAGCGGCAAGCCAGCCACGGGAGCGCGGCCGTCGCGCGGCATCGCGGATCATATCGAGCATCATCATGGGCTCCTTGTGTTGACGCACACCCTTCCCCGGCCCCCGGCCGGTTCGCCCCGTGGGTTTCGCAAGGACCATGCCAATGGAGTTGATGAGCAAAATGCATGCACGCGGCATGCACTGGACGGCCGGGAAGCGCCGCATGGCCATCGGACAGGCCGGAACAGCGCCCTCTCAGCAGCCATCTGCACAGATTATGTGCAGCAGCCGGCACGCATCGTAAAAAAGCACAGGAAGGGCTGTCAGGCGCCCGTCAATACCGACAAAAGCCGCATGGCCGAGGCGGCCGGACGCGGTGTCCGGAACGCCTCCTTCATTGCGCGTCGCATGTTGCGCGCCTTCAGCCGGCTGCGCCGGTCCATTCGATATGGGCGCGCATGGCGCCGTCCTGATCCACCCAGCCGTTCTTTTCGGCGAATGCCTTCATCTTGCCGAGCCCGGCCTGCCAGTCCGCATCGCCGCCGAGCGGCGTCGCGCCGCGCAGCCAGTCCGGCCGGACCCAGACATATTTGTCGTCCTCCAGGCGGCCGACCGGGGCCAGCGCCTCGCGGAACGCACCGGCCTGCGGCCCCGCACCTTCGACGACGACCTTGAAATCGCGGAAATTCTGCTGGTCCTCCAGCACGGCGGGCTGGCCGGCGACGACATGGATATACATGGCTTCTCTCCCGTTGCGGGAACCAGCGTGACCACCCCCGCCCCCTGTCTGTCAATCGCGCCCTGTGCTAGCGATAGGCGCAACGCGCGCACAGGCGCGACAGCGGGAGGAAAGCATCATGGCATCAGGCAATGTCGCGTCGCTGGCCGGGCATACAGCGCGGCCGAACATGGCCGCGGCCGAATGGCAGGCCCGCACGGAACTCGCCGCCGCCCATCGCTATGCCGCGATCAAGGGCTGGACCCATCTCATCTTCAATCATTTCACGATGCGCGTGCCGGGAGAGCCGAACCATTTCCTCATCAAGCCGCACGAACTGCTGTTCGAGGAGGTCACGGCTTCGAATCTCATGAAGCTCGACCTGGACGGCAACCCGGTGGACACGGAAGCGACGGTGAATGCCGCCGGCTTCACCATCCACACCGCCGTGCTGAACGCCCGGCCGGACGTGAACGCGGTCTGCCATGTCCATACGGTCGCCGGCGCGACCGTCTCCGCCATGCGGGACGGCCTGCGCTTCCACACCCAGGAAGCGGCGATGTTCTACAACCGTGTCGGCTATCACGACAGCGAGGGAATCGCCGACGATGTGGGCGAGCGCGAGCGTATCTCGCGCGACATCGGGGCCCACAAGACGCTGATCCTGCGCAACCACGGCCTGCTCACCTGCGGGGAAAGCATGGTCGATGCGCTCTATCGCATGAACGAACTCACCTATGTCACCGAAGTGCAGATGCAGGTGATGGCATCCGGGGCCGAAGTCACCGAACTGCCGGCCGAGGTCTGCGAACAGACCGCCCGCCAGTTCGAGAAATTCTATGGCCGCCACAAATACGCCGACCGCTGGCCGGCGATGCTGCGCATGGTCGAACGGGCGCATCCGGATTATGCGGACTGACCGTCCCCGCGACACATGATCTCAGACTTTGGTCGCAGACGAAGGGCATTTCGCCCCCTTCATGCGTCTGGGTTCCAGCCTGCCGCAAAAAAGTTCCCCTCCCGAAACCGAACGGCCACGTTAAGGTTAAGAAAGCATGTTTGTTTTCAATCATTAATAGTTTGTTAAGCTCGTTTGGCTGCTGGAACGGGCGGTGATGCGGAACAGGGTGGCTGGAATGCAGAGGGAAGCAACATCGCTGAGCGCCCCGGCACCGGCCGATCCGCGCAGCGGCGATCCTGCCGAGGCTCCGGCCGGGCTGCTGAAGGAAGCCTTCACGCAAATGCTGGCGAGCGTCGCCACCAGCCGCCGTCAGCCTGCCGCACAGGGCAGCTTCGGCGAGCAGATCCAGTTCCTGTCCCGCAGCTATGAGGAACTCGACGTCACGCTGGACCCCAACGCCCGCGCGCTGTGGTGCCATATGCGGCCGAACGGCCCGCCCAGCTTCACCCCCAGCATGGTGCGCGAACTCATCGTGCTGCATCGGGCGGTCCAGAGCCTGATGGCGGCCCAGCCGCCCGGCGAGGAGCCGCTGATCCGCTATTATGTGCAGGGCTCGCGCATTCCCGGCATCTACAACATGGGCGGCGATCTCGCCTTCCTGACCGAGCGCATCCGGATGGGCGACCGCGAAAGCGTGCGTCGCTATGCTTATGACTGCGTGGACGCGGTCTATCACATCGCCATCGGCTTCGATTCCAGCATCGTCACCGTCGGCCTGATTCAGGGCGACGCGCTCGGCGGCGGCCTCGAAGGCGCGATCTGCTGCAATTATCTGATTGCCGAACGCAGCGCCAAGATGGGCCTGCCAGAAGTGCTGTTCAATTCGTTCCCCGGCATGGGCGCCTACAGCCTGCTGGCGCGGCGGCTGGACGCCGCCCGGGCCGAACGCATGATCCTGAGCGGGCAGGTCTATTCCGCGCAGCAGATGCACGACATGGGCATCGTGGACGAGGTCGTGCCCGACGGCGAAGGCGAGGATGCCGTGCGCGCCTATATCGGCCGCGACCACCGCCAGCACGCCACCCGTGCAGCGATCTACCGCGCCCGCCAGCGCATCAACCCGCTGACGCTGGCTGAATTGCGCGAGATCACCGACATGTGGGTGGATGTGACGATGAAGCTTCCGGCTGCGGACCTGCGCCGCATGAGCCTGCTGCAATCCGCACAGGTCCGCCGGCTCCAGCGCGAGGTCAAGGCACCCTCGGTCATGCCCTGACCGGCGGCGGCACGGCCCGCCCGAATGGCGACCGGCGCATTTGCCGAAACCGGAAAGCTGAACCCGAAGGCATGAGGACCGCAGAACCCTGCCATATCGGCGGCGGCAGCCGGCAGATCGGTCAGGCTCCAAAGAAAACGCCGCGGTTCTGCCGCGGCGTTTCTGTTCGGTCGTGCTCGCTTTGATCGCGCTCGTCTCGGTCACGCTCGACGGACGCGTATCAGTGCAGTGTCAGATCGGAAGGTTTGCCGCCGCGCGCGCCGCGCGTCGCGAGCGCCGCAGCGTCGCGGTCGCCGCCGTCCACGATCTGGCCGTTGAAGGTCAGACCCTTGACGCCGACCCCGACCTCCACGCGCTCGCCGTCCTTCAGATCGCCGGACAGGATCAGTTCCGCCAGCGGGTCCTGCACCGCCTTCTGGATCACGCGCTTGAGCGGGCGCGCGCCATAAGCGGGGTCCCAGCCCTTTTCGGCCAGCCAGTCCCGCGCGGTGGCGTCGAGCACGAGTTCGATCTTGCGCTCGGCCAGCAGACGGTCGAGATGCCGAAGCTGGATGTCCACGATCGCGCCCATCTGCTCGCGCCTCAGCCGGTGGAACAGGATGATCTCATCGACCCGGTTGAGGAATTCCGGCCGGAAGCTCGCCCGCACCACGCCCATCACCTGATCGCGCACGGCCTCGCTGTCCTCGCCCTCCGGCTGGTTGACCAGAAACTCAGCGCCGAGATTGGACGTCATCACGATCAGCGTGTTGCGGAAGTCCACGGTGCGGCCCTGGCCGTCGGTCAGGCGACCGTCATCGAGCACTTGCAGCAACACGTTGAACACGTCCGGATGCGCCTTCTCGATCTCGTCGAACAGGATCACCTGATACGGCCGCCGCCGCACCGCCTCGGTCAGCGCGCCGCCTTCCTCGTAGCCGACATAGCCGGGAGGCGCGCCGATCAGCCGGGCCACGGAGTGCTTCTCCATGTATTCCGACATGTCCATGCGGACCATCGCGGTCTCGTCGTCGAACAGGAATTCTGCGAGCGCCTTGGTCAGTTCGGTCTTGCCGACGCCGGTGGGGCCGAGGAACATGAACGAGCCGATCGGCCGGTTCGGGTCCTGCAAGCCGGCGCGGGCGCGGCGCACGGCGGTGGACACCGCCTTCACCGCCTCGGCCTGTCCGACCACGCGCTGGCCGATCTTCGCCTCCATGCCGAGCAGCTTCTCACGCTCGCCGGCCAGCATCCGCTCCACAGGCACGCCGGTCCAGCGCGACACGATCTGCGCGATGTGGTCCGCCGTCACGGCTTCTTCGACCACCGCGCCGCGGTTGCCCTCGGCCGCTTCCATCTCGGCCAGCTTCTTTTCCATTTCGGGAATGCGGCCATAGGCAAGCTCGCCAGCGCGCTGATACTCGCCCTTGCGCTGGGCATGGGCGAGTTCGATGCGGAGCTGGTCGAGCTCGGTCTTGAGCCGGGCCGCGTCGGAGAGCTTTTCCTTCTCGGACTTCCAGCGCGCGGTGAGATCGGCGGACCGCTTTTCGAGGTCGGTCAGCTCGCCCTCCAGTCGCGCGAGACGGTCCTTCGAGCCGGCATCGGTCTCCTTCTTCAGCGCCTCCTGCTCGATGCGCAGGCGCACGATCTCGCGGTCGATGGAGTCCAGCTCCTCCGGCTTGGAATCGACCTGCATCTTCAGCCGTGCCGCCGCTTCATCGACGAGGTCGATGGCCTTGTCCGGCAGGAAGCGGTCGGTGATATAGCGGTTCGACAGCGTCGCGGCGGCAACGATGGCGGCGTCGGTGATGCGTACGCCGTGATGCTGCTCGTAGCGGTCCTTGAGGCCGCGCAGGATCGAGACGGTGTCTTCCACCGTCGGCTCGTCCACGAAGACCGGCTGGAACCGCCGAGCCAGCGCCGCGTCCTTTTCCACATGCTTCTTGTATTCGTCGAGCGTGGTCGCGCCGATGCAATGCAGCTCGCCGCGCGCCAGCGCCGGCTTCAGCAGGTTGGAGGCGTCCATCGCGCCGTCGGCCTTGCCGGCGCCGACCAGCGTGTGCATCTCGTCGATGAACAGGATGATACCGCCCTCGGCCGCCGTCACCTCGTTGAGCACGGCCTTGAGCCGCTCCTCGAACTCGCCGCGATATTTCGCGCCGGCGATCAAGGCGCCCATGTCGAGGGCAAGGAGCTTCTTGTTCTCCAGGCTCTCCGGCACGTCGCCGTTGACCATGCGCAGCGCAAGGCCCTCGACGATGGCGGTCTTGCCGACGCCGGGCTCGCCGATCAGCACCGGATTGTTCTTGGTGCGGCGGGAGAGCACCTGAATGGTGCGGCGGATTTCCTCGTCGCGGCCGATCACGGGATCGACCTTGCCGGTCTTCGCGGCCTCGGTCAGGTCGCGGGCGTATTTCTTCAGCGCGTCATAGGCATTCTCGGCGGAAGCGTTGTCCGCCGTGCGGCCCTTGCGCAGGGCCTCGATGGCCGCATTGAGATTCTGCGGCGAGACGCCGGCCTTGGCGAGAACCTTGCCGGCGTCGCTGTCCTTTTCCAGCGCCAGCGCGAGCAACAGCCGCTCGACCGTGACATAGCTGTCGCCGGCCTTCTCCGCGATCTTCTCGGCCTGGTCGAAGACCCGCGCCAATGCGGGATCGAGATAGACCTGCCCCGCGCCGCCGCCGGACACCTTCGGCCGCTTCGCAAGCTGCTCCTCCACCGCCGCCAGCGCCTCGCGCGAGCGCCCACCCGAGCGGTCGATCAGGCCGGCGGCAAGCCCTTCCGGGTCGTCCAGCAGAACCTTCAAAAGATGTTCGGTGGCGAATTGCTGATGGCCCTCGCGAAGGGCCAGGCCTTGCGCCGACTGCACGAAGCCGCGCGACCGGTCGGTATATTTCTCGAAATTCATCTGTCTCTCCTGCCCGCCGCCCGCGTCCGAAGCCCGCTCGCGGCATATTCAGCCTCTGCCCCGGGTCCGGCGGCAGGTTGTGCTGGACCACAGAATGGCGGCCCGGCACACAGGAGAGATAGTGTTGCCCTTCGGCAACGGAAGGGGTTGCGGTTCCCGCCATGCAGATTCCGGCACTCCTGCCGGAAGCGCCGCCGATGGCGCGGCGGCCACCGGCGGCGGATGCGCGGACGGAAGCCGTCAGCCTTCCGTCGGGATCACATAGGCGAGCACGCGGCTGCGCGGATACGCCGCCTCGGCGACCCGCCGTCCGTGATTGCCCGAGATCAGGATCGGGTTGCCCCTCTCATCGACGCCGCTGACGACGCCGACATGGCCGCCGCGTTTGCCGCGCGACATCACCGCGATGGCCCCGACCTGCGGGCCTGAAACGCGCTTGCCGTAGGACGCGAAGGAGCGCGCCATGTCCGAGCCGGTGCCGGCGCGGCCGGTATTCTCCAGCACCATATTCATGAAGCGGCCGCACCACAGGCTGCGCCGACTGGTCGGGTTGGTGCCGATGTGGCGTCTCGCCTCGGCGACGAGGCTGCCGCCGGCGGCGCCGGACGGGACCCGCGCCTGTTTCGTCTGGACGGCGGACCGGATGGCCTGCGCATGCGTCGTTCTGACGGGGGCTGCGCGCCGCCCGCTGCGGCCTGCGGTCCGGCGGACCTGCGCCGGCGCGGCGGCGGCATCGGACCGGGCGGACCGGGACTCGGGGGCCGGACCGCCGCCAATGGCCATGCCCATTTCGGCGGCGGCCGTCAGCGGCGAGGCGGGCGCTGCCGGTTCGGCGGCGGCGGGGGCGAGGGCGGAAGAAAGTGCGGACAGCAGGGCGAGCGAACAGGCGGCGAGCATTGCCCGCCTCAGCGTCGGAACCATCATGAGACCTTGAATTGTTGACCCGATGCCGGACTTGGGCGCACGCCGATCAGACCCGCTGGCGACCCGCGCCCGGCGCCCCTTTCAAGCCGCCGCGATGTGACCCCGCCGTGGCAGGATCAGGACCGGAATGGAGTCATTTCGGGGAAATGCGGGTGTCCCCGCGCGGCAGGAATCGGGCAGGGGAACTCCCGTTCCGCCCGATTTATTTGCGGGTTTTGTCCGTCCGCCGGCTCAGCAGGAACACGGCTTGCTCGCCGAACAGGTTCCAGAACCACCACGGCGCGTTGAAGCGCAGCCGCGCGCCCCAGGCATTCAGCGCCACCGCCTTTTCCAGCTTCACGTCGATCACCTCGCAGAGATCGCGGAAATCCTTGATGGTGCAGAAATGGATGTTCGGCGTGTCGTACCAGGTCTGCGGCAGGTTGCTGGTGCGCGGCATCTGCCCTTCCAACAGCAGCTTCAGCCGGATCTTCCAGTGGCCGAAATTGGGGAAGGACACGATGGCGTGGCGGCCGATGCGCAGCATGTGTTCAAGCACGACGCGTGGGCGGCGCGTCGCCTGCAAGGTCTGCGACAGCACCACATAGTCGAAGGCGTTGTCGGGATAGTCGGCCAGGTCGGTGTCGGCGTCGCCCTGGATCACCGCGAGGCCCTTGGCGACGCAGCGGTTGACGCCCTCGCGCGACAGCTCGATGCCGCGCCCGTCCACGCCCTT
>Ga0180218_1001794_pt1 | contig 12327 bp, 8 predicted proteins | sample eDN3rd37CKraftBY_FD_151334 | JGI IMG/M metagenome (GOLD analysis project Ga0180218, IMG submission 151334) | Enriched backyard soil microbial communities from Emeryville, California, USA - eDNA 3rd pass 37_C Kraft BY (version 2) (version 2) | ecosystem: Environmental > Terrestrial > Soil >... | reverse complement strand
GTTCAACGCTAACGCATTCCGTGTAGAACCGCCACGACGGAAGCGGACAAATGGTGGCGTAGCCAGGATTTGACGGGTTCACGTGCGCCAGTAGTTCGGAGACGCCACAACTCAAAGACGCCAAGCTCTATGGCTCGCCCGGAGAGATCGCCGGGACCTGTACCACCCCGGCGGAGACCAAGGGAGACACTCCTGACGATCGATCTGGCCGAAGGCGTTGATTCCTTTGCTTGAGTGATTTTGGTCGGTCTCTCAAAGGATCACGCGATGACCCTCAATCACTCGGCTACGACACGCCAGTACTGCTAATCAGGTCCGACTCGTACACCACTCTGATGGATGCAACCCGTCAACGTGCAGGAAAAGAGTCGCATGAGGCGTGTCTTCGCTTTCCGCCGCTGCGACGATCGCCTCGATCTCGCGGCCGCCTTCGAGAACCGTGAAAGGGCAACCGGCGCATGGTCCGCGGTCATGAAGTCCCGCAGGCGTCTGGCCACAGCCATTGATCGCGAGACCTGACCGCCCCTGGCGAATAACGGCAGTCACAACACGTCCTCTGTACATTTCCCGGCCTGAACAGTTCGTGTATTCGTGGCGGGTGGCAAGAAATCGAACGGATGTCGGCAGTGGGCGTTATTCTCTCGGAAGGTTGCTGGAGTTGAATGATGGGAATCGGCCGCGAGCGCAAGAGGACGTATCAAGTGATCAATGAAAGCGTTGTTGTACCGGGTAGGGGAGACGGAACGCATCAATGATGGGCCTTGATCCCATGTCGGACAGGCGAACCGAGCCGACATTTGGGTACCACCCAGACGCCGACCGGGTGGATGTTCCACTTGACCTAGCTGAGTTCAGTCGAGCGGTCGTGCTGGACCGTCCCGTGGCAAACCTCAGAGACCGGGTCGCGGACTGCCGGATCCTCTGGCAGGCAGAAGCGGGCTTGCCCGAGGGCGTGTATTGGTTCGAGGGCATCGAGTCCCCGATTCTGATGCAGGTGGCTGTCGGTGCACCGCCCGGTGACTCAACGGTTGTTCCAGTTGCGTCGCTGCCTGACGACCATCCACTGATGAACGCTTGGGGGTGGGCAGAGGAACTGTGGGAGCGGGCCGTGCCCGTGCCTGCGCCCAAGTTCGCTATCAACGAGGTCGCAGTGACCCATCCGGGTGACAGGGATGTGACGATCAGGGACCGCCGGTTCTTCAGCGACGAGTGGTCGTACTCGGTCACCATGGACGGGCGGCGCATCGATGTGATCGAGTCGAAGTTGCGGGCTCGCCCTCAGCTCGATGATCCTCGCGCATGGGTGTTGACAGAGCCTACGCCTGCTGGTCGGTTTGGTGCCACACTTACCCGCGCAAAGCTGCTGGGTAAGTTCGCGAATACCCTCTTCTCATTCCGTGCTACGCGCACCACGTTTCGTCCCTACCAGTTCAAACCGGTGTTAAAGCTACTACAGACTGGCAAGGCGCGATTGCTCATCGCCGACGAGGTCGGTCTGGGCAAGACGATCGAAGCGGGTTTGATATGGACTGAGTTGGAAGCGCGGCAGGAAGCGGATCGTGTTCTGGTCGTCTGCCCGTCGAGCCTGTTGGCCAAGTGGAAAGAGGAGATGGCGGACAGGTTCGGCTTCGAGCTGACGGAACTCGATGCCAGTGGCTTGGCGCAATTTCACGACAGGCATCTGCAGAACCGTCTCCCACGACGGCAGGCGTACATCTGCAGTATGGAACGCCTACGTACGTGGGGCGGACTGGATGATTTCAGAGATGTCCCCCCTGAGTTCGACCTTGTCATAGTTGACGAAGCGCATTCGATGCGAAATTCAGACACCAAGAGCTATGCCTTGGGCACACAACTAGCCGAGTGGGCGGACAACCTGGTATTCCTGACTGCAACGCCCATCAACCTGCACCAAACGGATCTTCTCAATCTGTTGGAGCTGTTGGCTCCTGAAGACTATGGGGACATCCGCGATCTCGAAATGCGTCTGGAACCCAACCGCATCGCCAACCGCGTTGTCGCTCGACTCAGCGAGAAGGGGGTCACCGGCCACGAACTTCTTGGCGAATTGGAACAGTTGTCCGCGACACCATATGGCCGAGCACTGACACAAAGGCCGGATTTCAATCTCCTGCGTGATGTCCTGGGGAAGACTGAACTTACGCCGCGCGACATTGTCGACGCCAAACGTACCTTATCGGAACTGAACACACTGTCCACTGTTATCACACGCACAAAGAAGGTCGAAGTCGATGACCGCAAGGCGAAGCGCAAGGAGGACCGCAGGAATATTCAGTGGACTGATGCAGAAGAAAGGTTCTACGCCGAATACCTCGAGTGGTGTCGTACGCGAGCGGCAGAACTGGGGCGGCCGCTGTACTTCGCGATGCAGATGCCATTGCGGCTCGCGAGTGCCTGTCTGCCGATGGCGCGAAAGGCCGTCCTGGAACCTGATGCATTCGGTCAGATTTCCGACTCGGATTCGGGCGAGGTTTCCAGTCGGCTCGAGCCACACGAGGCACTTGTCGATGCGGCTCTCGCGCTCCCCGAAGGTGTCGACACCAAGTTCGACGTGCTTCGTGAGGTGCTGTCCAGTCTGCACTCGGGCAACCGTCAAGCGTTGATCTTCACGTTCTCGGTCCCCACCCTGGCCTACTTGAGTGATCGACTCAGCGAGGATTATCGAGTTGCGGTAATGCACGGTGGAGTAAAGCGCGAGTCCCGTATCAAGATCATGGCCGACTTCCGTTCGGGTCAGTACGACTTTGTGCTGGCAAACCGCGTTGCCAGTGAGGGTCTTGACTTCGAATTCTGTTCCGCAGTAGTCAACTATGACCTTCCCTGGAACCCTATGGAAATTGAGCAGCGCATAGGCCGGATCGATCGGATTGGGCAGCAAGACGAGGCAATCGTTGTCGTCAACTTTGTCAACGAGAGCACGATTGATGAGCGGATCCTCAGTCGTCTCCTCGATCGCATCGAGATCTTCGAATCCTCCATCGGCGCGCTCGAGCCCATCATCACGGTGCACGCACGGGAGATTCTTCAGGCCGGGTTCGACTTCACGCTCACGCGCTGCGAGCGTGAACAGAAGGTCCACGAGATGTTGACGGCTCTTGAAGAGCAGCGCGCCGGCCTGGAGGACATCGCCGACGCTGCCAGCGCACTTCTGGTGAGCAACGATGTCGAAGTGGCCGGGCTGGAGGACGATTTGGTACGCACAGGCCAGTACATCGGGCAGCAAGAATTGGCGTCACTACTTGACGACTGGGCACGAATCGACGGTGCGCCTGGGATCAAACGGATCGGTGACGGGAACACCGTCGAACTGCTTGGAAATCCGGCGATGGCTTCTCGCGTCAACGACCTGGTGAAGAAGCACCAGCGGACCCGCTCGGAGACGAGATTCATTTCCGCCAGCCTGCGCAACGAGTTACCCATACCGCTCGTTCTTGACCAGGAGACCGCTCGAACGGGTGGCGGAACCCTGCTCACCGCGACAAATCCTCTTGTCATGGCTGCCGCGTCAGTGCCGGGGCATCGTCAAGCTCGATTCGCTTCTCTGAGGATTGTCAGCGGAGAGGAAGATGTCGTACCCGGTATCTACATTGTGGTACTGGCGACGGCGATTTCAGCCGCGCGGGGTGGAGATGAGATTTGGGGGAGCGCCGTAGACCAACAGGGGCGGAATGCGGGCGAGTGGCCGGTGAACGTACTACTTGCAGCATTGGCGGAGGGCAACCTCGCCGATGCACCGATGCCGGATGTCAACAAACTTGACCGCCTCGCCGAACGAGCGCTGAACCAGCTGCACTTTAGGCATGCGCGAGAGCAGAAGCGACGCGACGATGAGTTTGAGTCTCTGCGAGACGCCAAGCTCATTAGTCTGCAGGCGCAGCACCTTCGCAGGAGAGAAGCAATCGAGAACCGGATCGCTACTGCGCAGAGCCGGGGCCGTGGTGAGCGCGCGATCGATCTATTCCGCAGTCAGCTACGGCGGGCGGAGGAGCGCTACGAAGCCCTGGTGGCTGATCTGTCGACCCAGGCACAACCTGAGATTCGACTAGAGCCCCTGGCCGCCTGCGTCATGAATGTCGGCGTCGCTGGAGGGTCTGCATGAAGGGTGGGGGAGACAAAGCGCTGGAACTCGAGGATGAGCGGACAGCGCAGAAGAAGTACAGGAACATCCTGCGCGAACGTGCCTCAACACCACCTGTCTTCGACGGGCCCGCGAACGCGAATTGGACTCGTAGTGGTGTGCCCAAAGCTCCCAAAGCCGGTGACGGCGAACTCATTGGCCGCGTAGCGCTAGTGCGGTCGGATGACGAAGTGCTGGACGGAGGCGCCGACTTCTACATCGGTGAAACACACGCGAAGATCAACGATGTCAATGTCTTTGGGTGGTCGAACCCAATCGCGTGCACCTTCTTCCGAGGATCGGACCATCACTACCTGTGCGAACAGGTCGCTGTAGTCCGGTCATTTCATGTCCGCGACCGCCATATCGTCGACTTCAGTGACGAGGTGGTCCGCACTGATGCTCCTGCGAAGCCGTTCAGGAAACAGGGACTCTCTGTCCCTGCTCCGCCGCGACCGCCGAAGGTGCCCCGCCCCCGTCCTGCCCACCCCGATGCAAGGCAGTCGGAAACCGTCGAGGACGAAATCCGGCACTCGGCTATCGCAGAATCGTCGACACCGACCCAGCCTGGTCCCAGTGACCAGTCGGCTGAGTTGCCTCCCGTTCGGGCGGAGGAGTTGCTTCGACAGCGCCTCAGTGCGCCGCGGACGAGAAGCCTTGCGCCTGTGCTCAGTACGCTGCAGCCTGACCAGTATGACCTGGTAACCATCCCCGCCATGGACAGCGTGATCATCGAAGGCCAACCTGGGACCGGCAAGACCATCGTGGCATCACACCGGGCCGCGTACCTGGTCAACGACGAGACACCACCTGAGAACACGCTGGATGGAACAGTACTTGTCGTCGGCCCAACGGAGGGGTACTCCCGTCACGTGCGTGACGTGATCGATCGTTTGGCTGGACCCACCGATCGGATCAAGGTGATGTCGTTGCCCGAACTGATAAACCACATAATCGGAGTGACCCAGCCGGCACGTTCTCTTTACTCTCAGACTTGGCAGGATGTCGACTGGCGGCTGGTGCGGTTCGCGCGCTTGGCGCTTAGGAGATTAAAGGCCGTGAACGAGTGGACACCGACGCCGGAACGCGTCTACGAATACGTTCGGAGAAATGCGGCAGACATCGCCTCGGAGGGCGAGTGGTCTCGCTATCTTCTGCACCTGCCACCGTATAAGGAGGCGATTAAGGATGGGATTCACGGTCCACTCGTGGCCTTCATCCACTGGGAGGTCTCAAAGCCTCGCGATCTGGTCCAGGTCGAGCATGTCATCGTCGATGAAGCCCAGGACGTGACCTCCCTTGAGTGGCTGTTGTTGGACGAGATCAACGAAGCGGATGCCTGGACGATTCTCGGAGACTTGAATCAGCGGCGGTCCGACCATACGCTCACCAGCTGGTCGCAAGTCCTGGAGGTCATCGCGATAGACCCGGATACGCCGATCCATCGGATGAAGCGGGGGTATCGGTCGACCAAGCCTATTCTTGAGTTCGCGAATCGGTTGCTCCCCCGTGATCAGCGTAAGTCCTACGCGTTTCAGCAGATTGGTCCGGAGCCGCGGGTGCTCAGGGTGTCAGGCCGGGATCTGCCAGGGGCGACTGTCGATGAAGTTGAGCGTCTACTCGGTGATTACGAGAAGGGGACGGTGGCTGTGATCTGCACGTCGCCAGACCAGATTACCAAGGTGTTGCGCACCCGAGGGTGGGCTAGGTCGACGGACGATGCCGTTGCGTGGGAACGGATGTCGCGCCGAGTGACGGTCAGCGTGATTGATGAAGCCCGCGGATTGGAGTTCGATGCCGTGGTTGTCGTCGAGCCGTCAGACTTTCAGGGCAACCTCGGGCGCCAAGGGCCGCTGTATACCGCATTGACGCGCGCGAACCGAGAGCTCGTGGTCATTCACTCGAAGTCTTTGCCTGAACGGTTGCGGAAGCGCTGATCGGCATCGTCTTTTCCCATGATGACCGTTTGGCGTCAGTCATTAGAGCCGAAGCCGTTGACGCGCAGCTCGTCGACGTCGTTCGACGTGCCGGCTCCGAAGTTACGAGCCGTCTGAACTCGGATCCATCCTTCTGCCAAGGCGCGAGTTTCGATCGCGTATCCGGTGCCCGTTGGGGTGATCTGCCAAGGTTCGATTCGCCGGTCGCGGAGGTCGGCTGCGTCGGGGGAACGTTCTTGTCGATGTACTCGACTGCGTCGTCGGGTTTGAAGCCGACTTCTGTCCACTTCTCCGCAACGGCCAGTGGTACGTCTGCTTCGGTGAGCGTCTGGGCGTCGACAGTGAAGAATCCTGGGCGCAGCCATTCGGTCGTGCCTGTTTGAGGTGAATTGGCGGTCATGTGGTCGGTGTGTGCCAGGGGATAACAAGCCGCCGTCGGATCTTGGCAGGCCCCCGTATTGTCCGGCGAATGCCGATGATCCACTGTCGGATTGTGGACCTAACTGCCGCTCAACCGGAACGACTGCCAGGAATTGCCGGTACCAAAGGGAGAAGCGAAGGGTGACAGTGCGGTGCTGTACTGCGTGTCGTGTTCGACGTTGCGCAGTCCGGAATTCACCTCATCCTCGAGTTCGTCGGGATACCGCTCCGCCAAAGGTTCGGTGAGGGGAGAAGGAAAAGGATATCTTCCGGGGTAAATGTGACGAGTATTGGTTTCAGAGGAGGCGGACTTGACCGAAGCTGAGGTCGGGACGTTCGCGCGAAGGGCTTCGATCGCGGTCGAGGCGGTGGGCCGGCGGCTGATCGAGGTGGGACTCGGCGGTGACGGCTCACTGCTGACACCGGTTAGACCCGTGTGGACGCTGGCGAATTTGGAGGCACTTGAGCGGGATTACGTCGACAAGCCCGACACCGGGGGCGACGGGTTCTTCGACAAGCTGAGACGCCAACTCGCCGGTGCCTCACCCGCGGTGGTGCAACTGTTCGCGGAACTGCTGATCCTGAACGTGCTGCCGATAATCAACGTTGGTGGCGCGCTCAAGGTCAAGCAGGTTCGAAGCGTCCTTGACATGAGCAGCGAGCCGGTGGACCTGCCTCCTGACGTCGAAGCGGCGCTACTCGGCGGCGGAGTATTCCACGGAGGACAGGCCTTCACCACCTACCGCTGGGCCCAGATCGCCTACCTCATCGAACTTGCGCGCCACTTCAAATCCCTCCCCGAACAACGGCGGACTGAGGCACTTGGTGACCCGCTGGTCTTCCGCGACGAAGTCGGTGCGGTGCCCACCGGCCAGGGAGCGCAACGGCAATCCCTGCTGTACCTGGCTTTCCCGCACTTCTTCCTGCCCGTCGTGACGGCCGAGCACCGCACGGCACTGCGGGATGCGTTCGCCGACGACTACCTGACCGAGCCGTCCGGTGATCTCGACATCGATCTTGCAAGTATCTACAGCGCGATTACCGAGGCCGAAGGCGGGCACGTCGACCTGTACGCCGAACCGTGGATTGACAGGTGGCAGAAGCCCTCGTCGGGCCCCGAGCCCACGGATCAGGTGCAGCATGCGTGGAAAGTGCACGGGTCCAACGTCAAAGGCCAGGACATGGTGCCGATCTGGCGGGTCAGGCAGTCGGTGTCGCTGGCAGCCAGCCTGCTGCGGCCGATTGACCCGTACGTTTCCCGGGAGGAACTGAAGGCCTTCGTCGACGAGGACTACCGCTCGTCGGGTTATGCGGCCCGCCAGGAGAAGTTCGACGAGTTCTACACCTTCCTCAAGCGAATGCATCCCGACGACCTGGTGGTGACCGTCAGCCAGGGGATGGTGCACTTCGGGATCGTCACCGGCCCGGCCGAGTTCACCCCGAGCAGCGACGGGCGGTCGAACCTGCGCCGCTCAGTGAAATGGTTCGAGAACCCCTGCCCCTGGTCCGAGATTCCCAGCGACATCGCCGCCCGCCTCAGCGCACAGGGCGAGGTCCTCGACCTCAGCCAGCATCTGGAACAACTGCTGGCCCTGGCCGAACGCCGACCGCACCGGCCCGGACCCGTGGAGGTCCACCTGCCCAACGCCACCCAGGAGTTGGCCGACCGAATCCACGTCGGCTTGGACTGGCTCCAGGACTGCGTCGAGTTGCTGCGGGAGCGCCGCCAGATCATCTTCTACGGCCCGCCCGGAACCGGAAAGACCTACATCGCACAGCAACTCGCCTGGCATGTCACCGACAAGGCGAACGTCAAACTCGTCCAGTTCCATCCTGCCTACTCCTACGAGGACTTCTTCGAAGGATTCCGGCCCCAGGGGGAGACCGGTGGGCAGATCGGGTTCACCCTGAAGGCCGGACCCCTGCGCTCGCTGGTAGACAAGGCCGCGGAGAACCCCGAGGCCGCCTATGTGCTCATCATCGACGAGATCAACCGCGGCAACCTCCCGAAGATCTTCGGTGAGCTGTACTTCCTGCTGGAGTACCGCGACCAGGCCATCGACCTGATGTACTCCTCCGACAGCGCCGAACCGTTCTCGCTGCCCAAGAACATCTTCTTGATCGGCACCATGAACACCGCCGACCGCTCCATAGCACTGGTCGATGCCGCGCTGCGGCGGCGCTTCGCCTTCCTGCCGTTACACCCTTCCGAGGAGCCCACCCGCGGCATCCTGCGCCGCTGGCTGACCGCCAACGGATACGACACCACGCTGGCCGACCTGCACGACGAACTCAACTCCCGGATCAGCGACACCGACTTCAAGATCGGCCCGTCGTACTTCATGCGAAAGAAAATCGCGACCGACCCCACCGGCAAGGCCCTGGAACTCATGTGGCGGACCGACATTCTGCCGCTGCTCGAGGAGCACCACTTCGGGGACCGCAACATCGATGTCCCGGCCCGATACGGGCTAGCCGCGCTGCGCAAGAGCCTGGCCGCCAGGTCCGCCGTGATCGACAGCGAAGGAGCTTCAGAACTCGAATCCGGTGACAGCGATGCCGGCACCGCTGATCCTTACTGAGGGAGGCCCGGCCCAGACCGTCGCACTCACCCGCGCGGAGTGCCGCGCACTCAACGATCTGGGCATCGCCACCGTCACCCCGACGCTCGACGACGGCCTCTTCGACGTCGCTGCAGCACGCAAGGTCGGGGCCGTTACCGTCGGGAACCACCAGATCGTCGTGCGTCCGAAGATCACCGACCTGAATCGGCTGCTGTTCATGCTGGGCTACGCCCGGAACCCCCAGACCTGGCGCGACGAACCCATCAGAGTGGAGGCCGCCGACGAACTGCTGCCCGCCGTCGCGGAGGCATACTCGCGCATCGCGAGCCACGCCGTCGAACAGGGTCTGCTGCAGGGATACCGGACCATCACCGAGGCGCTGCCGGTGCTGCGCGGACGGGTCCTGGCCGGTGCGCAGATGAGCCGGCGCTACGGACTGCCGGTGCCCATCGCCGTCCAGTACGACGACTTCACCGTCGACATCGCCGAGAACCAGCTGCTGGCGATGGCAGCGCTGCGCCTGCTGACCGTCCCACGGATCAGCGACTCCGCACGGCGACTCCTGCAGCGGCTGCGCCGCACGCTGGGGGAAGTCTCGGTGCCACCGCCGGGAACACCGACACCGCGGTGGCAGCCCAGCCGCCTCAACGTCCGCTACCACCCCGCACTGCGGCTTGCCGAGATCGTACTGGCCGCCGAATCCTTCGAACATCGCATCGGTGACGTGACGGTCACCGGATACATGTTCGACATGTGGAAGATCTTCGAGGACTTCGTCACCACCGCACTCACGGAGTCGTTGAACCGCCTCGGCTTGCGATGCCAGCCACAAACAGCGTTGTATCTGGACGAACAACGCCGCGTCGGCATGCAGCCCGACCTGCTGTGCCGCTACGGCGACTCAAGGGTCGCGGTGGTCGATGCGAAGTACAAGGCGGAGCGGCCCGAGGGGTTCCCGAACGCCGACCTCTACCAGATGCTGGCCTACTGCACCGTGCTCGGCCTGCCTGAAGGGCACCTGATCTACGCCAAGGGGAACGAGGAAGGCGCGGTGCACACCGTGCAGCGGTCAGGAGTCACGATCCATTGTCGGGCACTGGATCTAGGGTTGGATCCGGCTGCGTTGTTGCGGCAGGTCGATCAACTGGCCGCCCACATTGCCAAGCCCGGCGCTCTCGAAGGTGGGAAGGAATAGGAAGTGGCCGAAGGAACAGCATTCCGGCTCGACACCGTCGACATCGCAGTCGAGTCAGGCTGGCAATTCGAACACACCAGTCGGATTGACGAGTTCAGCAAGGACGGCGTCGTCATCACGGTGCACTATTCGGCGGATGACGACATCTTCAGCCTCACCAGGTCGGGCAAGCGCAGCGAGGACGAACTTTATGGGCCCGATTCCGCCGGGAAGCATGAGCGGCTCCGGATCTGGTTGACAGGACAGACAAGTGCCGCCGTGAAGCCGGCGGCACCGCCAAGTGGATTTTCCATCGAGTACGGACAGGAGCCCGATGGCTGGACGCTCGACGAGTTCATTGCGGCGGTCGAGGATCCAACCGACCGTGTGTTCCTGACGCGACTGCTGGAGTTGGTGGCTGAGAACAGCCGTCTGCCCCGGCTGGGGCAGAAGCCTCCTCTGGTCTTCGGGAAGCGTCCGCGTGGAGGGATGTTCGTGTATCCGTTCGGGCGCAGGAATCCGCCGTTCAGCTTCCCCGTGAAGAATGGACAGCTGATGATTGTCGGCTGCTGGAACCGTTTTCCAGAGGTGAAAGGACATCCAGGGTTCGCGCCCTTGGCGGCGATGCTGGACCTCGATGAGAATGGCCCCGCGACGGCGGTTGCTGTCGCGGGTCTCGATGCGGACGAGATTTGGAAACTCGGCGAGGCGGTCTCACATGCCATCAATACGTGAGAACACGCGAGTCCCACAGGGGAAGGCGGGCGACGATTTCTGGTCGGCCGCGGCCCTCGAGGCTAGCTCCCGGGCCGGCTCGCCGAACCGCCATGGCGCGATAAAGAACCCACCACATTGAGCGCCAGCCTTGGTTTCGGCCAAGCGTAGATACGATCGTTGTCGTCGACAGACTTGAGCTCGGAGGTGGCGTTGACAACGAAATCCCGTACCGTCGGAGCGAATACGGAGAAGTCGGAAGAGTCTCCGACGTGGCCCACATGCCCCAGCCATACTTGCGGTTCGTTCTTTCTCGCCGGTAGGGCTACAACGAGCCCGCGTTGTGAAAGAGGTATGGCGAGGTTTAGACGAATCCCTCATCTACCAGCGTCGCGCCGTGGTGGGTGATCAGGTGGCGTTGCCCGGATCCGCCGACCACCCGGCACCAACTCGCGGCGTGAAGTTCGTCCCCGCGCAGGGCGAGGCGGAATCCGCCGTACATCCCCGGCACAGGAAACCACAGCCGCTGACCCGGCAGTTCATGCAGGATCCCGACCGGCGGATACCGCAGGACCGCACGGGGATCGCGACCGTCGTAGAGCACGCCCTTGATGCGGCCGTCGATCACCTCTGCCAGATGACGATCCAGCGCCTGAACTCGGTGCGGCGGCAGGGGAGCAGACGGTGGCAGAAGCACCTCACACAGCGCGTCCACCGGCTGCCCAGCGGTGGCGTGTCGCTCCATCGCCACGTCGTAGGCGGTGCGGCCCCGAGAGTCGGTCTGTGTGCGCAGCGCCCCGCGGTCGATCAGTTCTCGCGCCACGTCGGCGGAGACACCGTGCCACGCGGCCTGGTGCAACACGGTGAACCACGCTTTACCGCCGGGCCGCCACCAGTTGACCTGTGCGCCTTCATCGAGCACCCGAAACACCGTCGACCATTCGCCCATCTTCGCCGCGTCGGCCAGACGGTGACCGGCTGCGACGACGGAATCGATCAGTCGAGCCGGATCCAACACGCCGTTCCACACGAAGTCCCCGCCATCGTCAGCCATGGCGGGGTGTCCCTTCGCTCAGCAGGTTCACATTTCCCAACCGGCGCAACGCATCGCGGAACACCGGATTCGGATTCGCGTGTGGTAGTGCAGCCAAGACATCCCGCAGTGCGTCCGCAACATCGATGTTGCGCAGACGCGCACCGTAGAGCGCCGCGACGGTGGGGGTACGGCTGTACGCCTCGACGCAGTGCACCAGCACGGTGCGGCCCTCCTCACGCAACTGTTCGACGGTGCGCACAGCCTCGGTCAGCACGAAGTCCAGGTGCGGGTTCTCATCCGGATCGGTGCTGTCGATCAAACGAACCTCGATGTGCGGCATACCC
>Ga0180218_1001791_pt1 | contig 12335 bp, 11 predicted proteins | sample eDN3rd37CKraftBY_FD_151334 | JGI IMG/M metagenome (GOLD analysis project Ga0180218, IMG submission 151334) | Enriched backyard soil microbial communities from Emeryville, California, USA - eDNA 3rd pass 37_C Kraft BY (version 2) (version 2) | ecosystem: Environmental > Terrestrial > Soil >... | reverse complement strand
CTCACGCCGTGCGTATGGGTTCAGGAACTTTGAGAATTACCGCATGAGGGTCTTGGCCCAGTGCGGTTGGAACGGTGTGATCAACCGTGTCTAGCGAGGGACCATCCCCCGGTTATGGGGTAGAGCCCGAGGAGGCAGGCCAAAGAATTTGAGTAGAATCAAGGGTTTATCAGAGTGGTGCCCGGGGCCGGAATCGAACCGGCACGCCTTGCGGCGGGGGATTTTGAGTCCCCTGCGTCTACCAATTTCACCACCCGGGCTGAATGGAACGCCTGGCAGAACGCCGGGCGTGGCAGGAAAGGCGTAATTATACACGCATGTTTCAGCCCTAATTTCCCCTTCCATCCCTCAATACCAGGCCCGCTACTTGCTTCCCGTTCCCCAGGCGCTTCCTTATCCAAAGCGCTTTGTGCTGCATGGCAGCAAACTCTAGGGAGAATACTTATGAAAACACGAGTCTGGATGCCTATTCTTTTGGCGATTGCGGCCCTGACGGGTGCTTGCACAAACACGCTGCATGGCGCGGGTCAGGATATCGAGCGGGGCGGGGAGAAGATTCAGGAGAAAACTCAGTAAAAGGGGTGACACGCTGAGCGCCAAAGCCCTACAGGTCGGCACCGCAGGGCTAGAGCACCAGGTCATCAAAGCATGACGGCACCCCCGTTCACGCACAAGCTCTGCCCGGTAACGTAGCCGGCATCGTCGCTGGCCAGCAGGCACACGCCTTTGGCGATGTCCTCTGGTTGGCCGATGCGGCCCAATGGGATGCGCTTGCCGCGTTCGTACAGTTCGTTCACGGTGGTGGCTTCCAGGGGCTGGTCGGTGTGGGTTACGCCGGGAATGACGGTGTTCACCCTTATGTGGGGCGCCCATTCTTGCGCCAGCGAACGGGTCAGCGCCACCAGGCCACCTTTGGACGCGGCATAGTGAGCGCCATTTTTTGCGGCGCCCTGTAGGGCGCGGCCTGAGGCGATATTAATAATTACGCCCGAGCCGGCCTTTAGCATGCCGGGCGCAAAGGCCTGGCTGCACAGGAAGGCGCCGGTCAGATTCACGCCAATCACTTTCTGCCAGGTTTCAAAGCTCATCTCCAAGGCAGGGGCGCGCGTAAAGATGCCGGCATTGTTCACGAGCAGGCGGCAGGGGCCCAGTTGCTGGTCCACTACGGCCTGCGCCTGTTTTACGGCGCCAGGGTCTGAAACGTCCACGGGCAGGTGCAGGGCCTGTACGGCGAACGCCCTGGCTTCGTCCGCCACTTGGGCGCCGTCGCCATGGGGGTCGAGTATGGCCAGGCTGTAGCCGCGCTGGGCCAGGGCCAGGGCGATGGCGCGGCCTATGCCCTTGCTGCCGCCGGTTACCACGGCTACGTTGGGCTGCAGGGTGGGGTCGACGGCGCTCATGCCTGGCGCACGTTCTTGCTGAAGTCGTAGCTGGGGCTGGTATCGGAAAGAAATTCCCAATGCACGGTGTCTTGGGGCCATTGGCCGTTGCGCACTTCTTGCATGAAGTCCAGCAGCATCTGCCAGGCCACTTTGGTGTCGTCGGGGCGGTATCGGCCGGGCATGGTGTCGTTCATGAAGCCGTGGGGCGAGTTCTTAAGTATGCGCATGCGGTAGCTTTTGCGGTGTTCTTCAAGGGTGTTGCGAAAGCGCCGGATGTTGTCAATGGATATGCTGTGGTCGGCTTCGCCGTACACGAAGAAGGAGGGCACTTGTATCTTGGCCAGCATGTCGGGCATGGCCATGGGTTGCAATTCGTTGGCACCCCAGTCGCGCTCTTGGGTGCCGCCGTAGAACACGATGCAGGCGCTAATGTCGTGGCGGCGGCTGGCCACCACGAAGGGGTAGCGGCCGCTTTGGCACACGCCCATCAGGAAGATGCGCTGTATGTTCAGGCTTTTGTGTGCGCGCAGCAGGTCTATGGCCTGGTCTATGGCCAGGGCGATGTCGTCGTCGGGCATGACCACGCGCACTTCACCGGCCTTGAGGGCTTCTTTATCGCCCTCCCAGCGCGAGAACAGGTTGGGGGCCAGGGCCACGTAGCCGTCGTTGGCCAGCTTCTGGGCCAGGTCAAGGGTGTGCTGGGCCAGGCCGTAGCGCTCATGAAGAATGATGACGGCGTCCTCGCCGGGCTCGCCATGGGGCATGAAAAGCTGGCCTTCCAGGCCGTTGGCGTTGATCTGCTCGTTCACTGCGTCTCCTTGAATACAGGGGGGGTGGGCGCGCCGGGCGCGGGGCACCGGGCGGCGTTTATGAAAGTTCACGGCTCAGCGCGGCTGGGTATTGATGACGTCCTGGTAGATGCGCACCCATTTGTCGCCCTGGCCGATTAGCTTGGCCGGGTCGGTGGTTTCAAAGGGGAAGTCCGAAAGCGGCGAGGGGCAGTTCTTGTTGGTGGCGATGACGTCGCGCTTGGAAAGAATGCGCTGCGATTCGGTCAGCAGGAAGTCCATGAACAGCAGGGCGGCGTGGGGGTTGGGGGCGTGGCGCGAAACGCCGGCCCCGTTTACCTGGGCCAGGGTGGGCTGCATGACGAACCAGTCTATGGGGGCGCCCTTGTTCTTAAGCTGTTCCACGCGGGCGTTGTACACGGTTAGGGCCAGGGGCACTTCGCCCGAGGCGACCAGGTTGGTCAGCAGGGTGTGGCCCTTGCGTACCGAAAACCCGTTTGTTTCGCCTATTTTGCGGAACAGCGCCAGGCCGTCCTCCTGGCCCATTTTCTGCATCAGGCTGTAGAACCATTCTTCGTCCTTGGTTTCTATGCCCAGCTTGCCTTTCCATTTGGGGTCGGCCAGGTCTTGGTAGGTTTTGGGCAGGTCTTCTTTCTTGATGAGGTCGGTGTTGTAGGCCTGGGAGAAGATCAGCAGGCGGGTGCCCACCCATTCGCCGTGGGGGCGCAGGGCTTGGGGAACCAGTTCTTGCAGGTGGGGCGACTTGACGGCTTGCAGCAGGCCTTCGGTCTGCAGGGCCTCGAGGGCCTGGCCCTCGGTCTCGACCACGTCGTAGGCGTAGCGCTGGCTGGCGGTTTCATTGATGATGCGCGGCACGATGCTGTCGGGGCCCGAACGCCATACTTTTACTTTCAGGCCGTATTTCTTTTCAAAGGCCTGGACGACCAGGTTGGTGTCGTCCAGCTGCTGCGAGGTATACAGGGTAAGTCCGCCTTCTTTGCGGGCGCCGTCTATCAGCATCTGTTCGCGGTCGGGGCCCTGGTAGGCGGCCAGTTTGGCCAGGTTGCCGGGCGCCTGGGCACAGGCGCCGCCCATGGCCAGGCAGGTGAAAAGCAGTAGTGCAATCTTCTTCATGCCGGTCTTCCTTGAGACTGGGTTTGAAAGCGGTTTTCTTGCTACTGGTTGCTGTCGATATAATTCTTATATATAGAACGCTGTTCTGTATTAAGAAAAGCATATAGGGAAACTCGCCCTGCGGCAAGGGCGAATTGGAAATTGATTCGGGGGAAAATCGAGGGGCGGAGGGGCCTTGGAGCCAGGGCTGCTTTACCTGCCCCTTAGTGCGCCACCAATTTGCGCATCCAGTCCAGCAGCACGGTGGGCAGGGCCTCGGCGTGGGGCAGCAGGGCGTATTGGCGGGCGCCGAATATGCCCTGCAAATAGCCGGCCGCGTGCCGGTCTATGGTCAGGCAGAAGGGAAAGATGCCCTGCAGCTTGGCTTCGTCCACGGCCTTCTTCATGTCTTCCACGCCGTAGCGTCCTTCGTATTCGTCCACGTCGTTGGGCTTGCCGTCTGAAAGCAGCAGCAGCAGGCGATGCCGGGCGTACTGCTTCATGAGCACGGCGGTGGCGTGGCGCAGGGCGGCGCCGGCGCGGGTGTAGTGCTGGGAATCCAGGGCGGCGATGCGCAGGGCGATGTCGTTGCTGTAGGGTTCGTCGAAGGCTTTGACGTCGACCAGGGTCACGCTCTGGGGCCCTTCGCCCGAGAAGGCCTGTATGGAATAGGGGGCGCCCAGCCGCTCCAGGGCGATGCACACCAGCAGCAGGGCTTCGCGCTCTACGTCGATAATGCGCTTGCCGCCCGTCAGCCAGGAATCGGTGGAACCGCTGATGTCTATCAGCAGGGTAATGGCCAGGTCGCGCGACTCGGGTCGCTGCACCCGGTACAGCGCCTGGGGCATGGGCAGGCCGGCGCGCACGTCGGCGTGGCCTTCTATGTAGGCGTCCAGGTCCACTTCATTGCCGTCCATCTGGCGGCGCAGCCAAAGCCTTTCGGCGCGCAGCACTTCGAAGCGCTTGCGTGTGGCTTCGAGCACGGTCTGGTATTGCTCCAGGGTCTGGTTCACCCATTGCTGTTCTCCGGCCTGTGGGGGCAGCAGGTGCACGGCGGCGCCGGGCAGGCGGTAGCCGCCCTGGCGCCAGTCCCATTCGGGGTAGTGCAGGCGGCGGGCGCCGGTGTCCGCGGGCTTGGCCTTGCGCAGGCTGCGCTTGTCGGGCGGGTCGTCGGAGAGCAGCACCTCTTTGGCGGCGCCGGGGGTCGAGACGAGGCGGGCTTCGTCCAGTTCAGAAAGGGCGTCGGCAAATTCCTCCGCCGGGGTGTCTTCGTCGCGATCGGCGGGGCGCTGCATGCCGCGCGGGTCTTCGGCCTGCTCAAGCGGCGGAGCGGTCTGCACCATCCAGGTGCCCTGGCTGCGCTTGTCTTCGTCTTCGCGGGCCTTGCGTTCCTTGGGCCGGCGCGGCATGCGGGCGCTGCGGGGTGGCTTGGCGCCTTGGTCTTGAGGCATGTTTGCGGCTTCTTGTTCGAGCAGGGCCTGGGCGTCGTGCGGGTACAGGTCGCCGGTCCAGGCATCGTGAAGCAGGGCGCGGCGTTGGGGCAGTTTGTTCTGTGGGAAATTCGCGGCCAGGCGTGTGGCGAGCTCGCGGGCGACGGCCAGCGATTCTTCAGGGGTGGCGGTGTAGGGCAGTTGGGGGGATGCCTGGGCGGCGTCCGTCTTCAAGACGGCCAACTTCAATTCTTGCACGGCCTGGCAGGCGGCGGGCAGCGCAGGCGGCCTGGCTTGGTAGCCCTTCAGCACCCATTGCCGCAAGCGCGTGATATCGCTGGCTGCGCCGGGCAGGCGCCGCAGCAGCTCGATATCGGCGGCCTGGGCTTCCAGCAGCAGATATAGGGCTGTTGTCAACGGCTCGAGGCGCGTTGGGGAAGCGGCGCTTGCGGTAGAGGCGGGGTGCGTCGAAGCGCTGCCCCGCGCGCCGCGCATGGCCTGCTGCAGCGCCATGGCGCGGTAGCGCGCAATGGCCACAGGCATGTCCACGGCGCCTACATCGTTCGGCAGCCAGATGGAATGCCCATCGGTGGCGGGTACGCTGCAACTCGTGCCGCCGCCCGTGCCGCTGCCGAAGCGATGCACATCATGGCGCCGGAACAGCCGAACCAGCATGGTGGGCGGCGCGGGGGCCTGGGCGATGCGCAGGGCATGCTGCCGGTTGAACACGGCGCTTGTCAGCAGGTCCAGACGTTCGGCCACCTGAGCCAGCACGATGGGGCGGGGCTTGTTTTCAGGGCCGCGATGCCGCAGCCACAGGCTGCGTGCGTAGATAGTGGCGTGGCGGGCTGCGTCTTGCAGTACGTCTTCGGCTTCGGCCATGGCCGCTTCAGGTAAAGCTTAGGTCGACCAGGTCGCGCATGGCGCCGGCCAGCGAGGCGTCGTCCGAAAGGGGCGAGACCAGCCCGGCATAGCAGGCTTCGCGCGCGGGAATGCCGCGTGAAATAAGGCCGGCGGTGGCCACCAGCAGCCGGGTGCTGGGCACTTCGGCCAGGCCGCGGTCTTGAAAGGCGCGCAGCTTGTGCGCCAGGGCGACCAGGGCGGTGGCCTGGGCGGCGTCAATGCCGCTTTCGGCGGCCACGATCTGCGCCTCGCGTTCGGCCGGAGGAAACTCGAAATCAAGCGCGACGAAGCGCTGGCGCGTGCTGGGCTTTAAATCTTTCAGCATGCGCTGGTAGCCCGGGTTGTACGAGATGACCAGCTGGAAGCCGGGCGGTGCTTCAAGCACTTCGCCGGTTTTGTCGATGGGCAGAATACGCCTGTGGTCGGTAAGGGGGTGCAGCACGACGATGGTGTCTTGCCGGGCCTCGACCACTTCGTCAAGATAGCAGATGGCGCCTTGGCGCACGGCGGCGGCCAGGGGGCCGTCTTGCCATACGGTGTCGTTGTGCCGTATTAGAAAGCGGCCGATCAGGTCGCTGGCGGTGAGGTCGTCGTGGCAGGAAACGGTAACCAGGGGGCGGCCCAGCTTCCAGGCCATGTATTCCACGAAACGCGTCTTGCCGCAGCCGGTGGGGCCTTTGAGCATGACGGCCAGGCGGTTCTGGTGGCATTGCTCGAACAACTGCACCTCGTTGCCATAGGGCAGGTAGTAGGGAGGCTGCTGGCCCGGCGCCAGTCGGGCGACGGTGTTGCCGGGCGGGTTCATGTCAGCTTGATCGTTGGTTGGCATAGCGGCTGTCATGCAGGGGCGGCGCCGCGCTGTGGTGGGCGCCGCCTGCCGGCAGGCCCTGGCCGTTGCCGGCCTCGCCATTGAGTATGGGCGCGTGGCGGAAGAAATCCCAGATGAACAGCCCCACGCCGACGACAAAGAGCGATGCGGTGGCCACCAGCATAAGAAAGTGCACCTGTATCTTCAGCTGCACGTCGAGGTAGCCGATGCCCAGCACACGCTCGAGGTACACCTGGCCGATGCCGGCGGTGGCAAAGGAAAGCGTCATGCCGAACATGCCGGCGATTTGCAGCCAGAAAGCCCAATAGCCTAGGCTGCTGCCTTCTTCTGGGCGGTTGCGCGTCATGGTGGGCATGGCGTAGGTGATGACGGCCAATATGATCATGACATAGGCGCCGTAGAAGGCGGCATGGCCGTGCATGGCGGTGATCAGCGTGCCGTGGGTCCATTTGTTGATGTCCGGAAAGGTATGGGCCAGGCCCAGCAGGCCGGCGCCGAACAGCGTGAACACGGCGCTGCCGATGGTCCAGTGCAGGGCCAGCACATTGGGGTGGCGCACGCCCGAACGGCGTATGGAAAAGTAGGCATACATGGCCATGCCCACCAGGGCCACGGGTTCAAGTGCGCTGAAGAAGCCGCCCAGGGGCAGCCAGTAGGCGGGCACGCCCACCCAGTAATAGTGGTGGGCCGTGCCCAATATGCCGGCGATGAACACCAGGCCCACAATCACGTACAGCCATTTTTCAAGCACTTCGCGGTCGGCGCCCGAAAGGCGGATAAGCAGGTAGGCCAGGAAAGCGCCCTGGATCATTTCCCACACGCCCTCGACCCACAGGTGGATGGTCCACCAGCGATAGTAGATGGAGACGACGTAGTTCTCGTAGTGCAGCAGGGCCGGCAGGTACAGTACGGCCGAGCTGGCCAGGCCCAGCAGCAGCACGCCTTCGGTGGTGGTGAAACGGCCTGACTTTTTTATGGTCATGCCGATGTTGTACAGGAAGATGAGCATGCACACGACAATGGCTATTTTGTGCGGCAGCGGTTGCTCGAGCAGCTTGTTGCCGGTGCCGTAGCCGAAGAAATAGCCGATAACAGCCGTTACACCCATGATGGCCCAGAGTATCAGCTGTATGTAGGCCAGCTTGGCGCTGTAGAGCTCGGTGCGCGACTCATCGGCCACGATCCAGTAGGTGGCGCCCATGAAGCCCGTAAGCACCCATACGATCAGCAGGTTGGTGTGTATGGTTTTGGTAACGTCGAAGGCCATGACGTTAAGCAGCGGGTCGGGCCCCAGGTACTTGGCGGCCGAAAGCAGGCCGAACACCATCTGCAGGCCGAACAAGATCATCGCAAGAGCAAAGTACCAGTAGGCGACGGATTGGGTTTTATAACGCATGGCGACTCCAGGTTCCGATGGGCTGCTCAGTTGGGCGTTTATTTGAACGAGGCCAGATAGGCGACCAGGTGGTCGATCTGCTCTTCAGTCAGGTCTTTGCCGTACGAGGGCGGCATGAACGACACGCCATTGGCTGAATACATGGGCCCGGGATGCAGGTAGGCGCTGGGCTCGACAATGGATTCGTGGATGAATTCTTCGACCGTGGTGGCCTTGCCTTTGTACTCGGGCGAATCGATCACCTTTTGCGCGGTGGCGGCCAGGTTGGCCAGCGAGGGCCCGGCCAGGTTTACGCCGGGCGCCACCGAGTGACAGGCCGCACAGGTGGGCACGGCTTCGTGGAACAGGGCCTGCCCCAGGGCGATGGGATCGTTGGAGCTGTCGACCGGACGCGCGCCGGGGGGCTGGCCGCCGGCTTCGGCACTAGAGGGGCTTTGGTCTTGCTGCGCGATGCTGAGCTCGGTACCGGGAATGGAGCCGCCGGTAACCAGAATGGGGCGTGGCGGCCAGCCCTGGTTGTCGATATGCGAGACCCAGTCCATGAAGGCGATAAGGTCGGAGATTTCCTGGTCGGACAAATTAGGGTTGGGCATGAGGCGCCGGTGGCGCTGCTCGTCGTAGAACTGCGAGGGGTCTTTGAGAAAGGCCGTAAGATACGGTGCGCCGCGATGCTGGGTAATCTTGGTAAGGTCGGGCGCGTAGTAGGCGCCCTCGCCCAGTATCGTATGACAGTTGATACAGTTGTTGGCGTGCCAGACGTTTTGCCCGCGCACGACTTCGTCGGTAATGTTTTGCGAATTGGTCAGCTTGGGAAACTGCCGGTGGCTGTCGACAGTAAGAACAAGGAAGACCAGGCTGGCAATGGCCGTAGAGGCAATGGCGAAGATTCTTGTTTGGCGCTTGTTCATGTTGGCCCCTTTGTCAGACGCCGATGCCGGACCAGTAGCGGATGCCCGTTGTGCCGGCGTAAATAATGGCTGCCAACATCAGTAAAACAACCAAATAGCCAACAATGCGCAAAATCGAAAACAGGACGCGTGTGCCCACGGTGTACCCCCCTTGTTCTGATTCTTTACGGCGGCCTCGCTTGGCCATATCGCCTGCCGCCACTATACGCCGACATCCCTGCACCGACAACCGGCTGGGGTCTTGAAATTGCGGCGTATGCCCCCATTTCAGGGGCTGCAGCATTTTCCATGCCGCGCGGCGGCGCGGCGCCAGGCCCTGCTCCAGGCGGGGCTATATCGCTGATCTTTCTACGTTTTTAATTTTTGCCGAGCAAGCCATGACTCAAGCCGAATCTACCAACACATCTTCCGAAACCCTGGGGTTTCAGGCCGAAGTTAAACAGCTTCTGCACCTGATGATTCATTCCTTGTACAGCAACAAGGAAATCTTCCTGCGCGAACTCGTTTCCAACGCATCGGACGCCTGCGACAAGCTGCGCTTCGAGGCCATCGACAAGCCCGAGCTGATGCAGGGCGATGCCGACCTGCGGGTGCGGGTGGAATACGATGCGCAGGCACGCACCATTACCATTTCCGACAACGGCATCGGGCTGTCGCGCGACGAGGCGGTGGCCAACCTGGGCACCATTGCGCGCTCGGGCACCAAAGAGTTCTTCTCGCGCCTTACGGGCGACAAGCAGAAGGACGCCCATCTTATCGGCCAGTTTGGCGTGGGCTTTTATTCTTCCTTCATCGTGGCCGACAAGGTGACGGTGCGCAGCCGCCGTGCCGGGCTCGATGCCGCCGAGGGCGTGCAGTGGGAATCGGACGGCCAGGGCGAGTTCACCGTGGCCCAGGTGGAAAAGGCCGATCGGGGCACCTCGGTTACCCTGCATCTGCGCGAAGGCGACGACGAATTCCTGAGCGGCTGGAAGCTGCGCGAGGTGCTGCGCCGCTATTCCGACCACATTTCGCTGCCGGTGCAGATGCGCAAGGAAGAGTGGGACAGCGAGAAATCCGAGCAGGTAAAGACCGACGAATGGGAAACGGTGAACCAGGCCAGCGCGCTGTGGACGCGAGCCAAGTCCGAGATCACCGACGAGCAGTACCAAGAGTTCTACAAGCATATTGCGCACGATTTCAGCGACCCGCTGGCCTGGACGCACAACCGGGTGGAAGGCCGCAGCGAATATACGCAGCTGCTGTACGTGCCCAAGCAGGCGCCCATGGACCTTTGGGACCGCGATGGCCGCCGCGGGGTAAAGCTGTACGTAAAGCGCGTCTTCATCATGGACGATGCCGAACAGTTGCTGCCCAACTACCTGCGCTTCGTGCGCGGGGTGATCGATTCGGCCGATCTGCCGCTGAACGTGTCGCGGGAAATCTTGCAGGAAAGCCGCGACGTGAAGGCCATACGCGAGGGCTCGGCCAAGCGCGTGCTGTCGCTGCTTGAAGACCTGGCCGAGAACCAGGCCGAGCAGTACGCCGAATTCTGGGAACAGTTCGGCCAGGTGGTCAAAGAGGGCACGGGGGAAGACCCGGCCAACCGCGAGCGCATCGCCAAGCTGCTGCGCTTTGCCTCTACCCACACTGAAAGCCCGGCGCAGTCGGTGTCGCTGGCCGACTATATGGGCCGCATGAAAGAAGGGCAGGACAGCATCTACTACATTACGGCCGAATCGTATTCGGCGGCCGCCAACAGCCCGCAGCTGGAGATCTTCCGCAAGAAGGGGCTCGAGGTGCTGCTGATGTCCGACCGCGTCGACGAGTGGATGCTTTCCTTCCTGCACGAATTCGAGGGCAAGAAGCTGGTGTCGGTCGCCAAGGGCGGCCTCGACCTGGACGAGCTGGCCGACGAGGAGGAAAAGAAGCAGCAAAGCGAACAGGCCGAATCCATGAAGCCGCTGGTCGAGCGCCTGCAGAAGGCCTTGGGCGAACGGGTGAAAGAGGTGCGCGTTACGGCGCGCCTGGTCGATTCGCCGGCTTGCGTGGTGGTCGATGCCGACGAGCTCAGCCCCCATCTGCGCCGCATGCTGCAGGCCGCCGGCCAGCAGGCGCCCGAGGCCAAGCCCATACTCGAGATCAACCCAGGCCATGCCTTGGTTGCCCGCATCGACCAGGCGCAGGACGAGGCCTTCGATGAATGGGCCCGGCTTCTGCTCGACCAGGCCATGCTGGCCGAAGGCGCCCAGCTCGAGGACGCAGCGGGCTTCGTCAAGCGGATGAACAAGCTGCTTCTGGGCTGATCCGCGCCCCGGTGTGTGCAGCACGCTGCAAAAAGGCCGCCGCGCTTGTGCCCGGCGGCCTTTTTATTGATTCAGGAAAGGGGTGGCATCTGCCGCCTGAACCAGCCGTTTTCCCGGCCGTAGCGGTTCCAGTCGAAGCAGGGCCCGGGGTCGGTCTTGCGGCCGGGGGCGATATGCTCGTGGCCGCGCACGGCCCGCAGGGGGTATTGGGTCTTCAGCGCCTGGGTCAGGCGCTTCAGGCTGGCGTATTGTTCGTCGGCATAGTCCAGCTCGTCGGTGCCTTCCAGTTCGATGCCGATGGAAAAATCATTGCAGCGCTGGCGTCCTTCGAACTGCGAGACACCCGCATGCCAGGCGCGCTGGTCGGTGGAGACGAACTGCACCACTTCGCCGTCGCGGCGTACCAGGAAGTGCGCGGAAACAGTGAGCCCGCGCAGGCGCTCGAGCCAGGGGTGCGAGGAATAGTCCAGCCGGTTCAGGAACAGGTCGACGATCTCGGTGCCGCCGAACACCCCGGGGGGCAGGCTGATGTTGTGCAGGACGAGCAGAGAGGGCTCGGCGCCGGCCGGCCGGGCATCAAAATTGGGCGAAGGCGCGCGCTGCAGGCCCGCCCCGGGTTTCAACCACCCGTGTCTATCCAGTACGAAGGTCGTCATGACAGTATCCCCGAGCATCCTCCCATGCCTTGACACAGTGGAGCTGACCGAAAAATGGCGAGCCAAATAAAGGCGGGACGGTGGCTCGCTGTGGTGCGGGCGCGAAGCGCTTCAGGGCAAGCTGTGGTCCACGCCGTGGCATCAGCGCCGCTGGCCCAGTTTGGCGTGCTCGCTGCTGCACCAGGTTTGACCGTTGATCAGCAGGGCCTCGGAACGCGGCATGTGTATGCCGCAGTGGGCGCAGCTGACCATGGATTCGGGCTGGTTCACCGGCGGCGCCTTGCTTCGGCGCGGCAGGGGCTCGGCGCGCGGCTCGGCGGCCTGTTTTTGCTGCTGCAGCGCCAGAATACGCAGCACCAGCAGTACGGCCACGATGACGACGGCCCAGAAAATCAGTTTTCCCACATTATCCTCGGTGCAGAATGACGTCGATGACGAAGCGGCTGCCGCTGTATGAAAGCAGCACGAAGGCGAAGCCGGCAAGCGTCCAGTGCAGTGCCTGGCGGCCGCGCCAGCCGCGCAGGTGGCGCCCCACCAGCAATACGGCGAAGGTCAGCCACGACAGCAAAGTGAATATGGTCTTGTGGTCAAGCGGAAACAGCGCGCCGGTAAGCCGCTGCGACACGATGGCGCCTGAAATGACGG
>Ga0180218_1001790_pt1 | contig 12338 bp, 12 predicted proteins | sample eDN3rd37CKraftBY_FD_151334 | JGI IMG/M metagenome (GOLD analysis project Ga0180218, IMG submission 151334) | Enriched backyard soil microbial communities from Emeryville, California, USA - eDNA 3rd pass 37_C Kraft BY (version 2) (version 2) | ecosystem: Environmental > Terrestrial > Soil >... | reverse complement strand
CACGCCCTTGTGCTCGGCATCGAGATATTTCGCGCGCAGCTCGGGATCGTTCAGGACCTTGGTGCCGATCTCGGCGCTGCCGACCATATACGGCACCTGGACAATTCCGGTCAGCGGGAAGCGACCCGGCGTGGCGCCGTGCAGGAACCAGGAGATATCGGCCTGGCCGGTGCGGGCGAAGTCATAGTGCTGCGGCACCGGTCCCATCTGCGCGCTCGGGAAGCGCTTGAACACCAGCCGCCCGCCGGACTCCTTTTCGAGTTTTTCGGCCCACTTGATCAGCCACTGCGACATCGCGTGCTGATCGCCGACATAATAGGCGAGCTTCAATTCGATCGGCTGTTGTTGTGCGGTCGCCGCGCCAGTTCCGAGTGCAAGGGCGAGTGCGGCGGCCGGCAGCAAGGCTCGCCGGGTCAATCCTGTCATTGTCTAAATCCTCCCGATCGGCCCGTGAATTCGGACCGTGTTGTGGAGTCTAAGCTGCCAAAATGAGCGGACCACCGCAATGGCTTATGACGAAACCACGTGCCCCGTCCGGGGTGGTTCAAGCATTGCGGGAAATCAATGCGCGGATCGATGCGGACGAGCGGCCACCCGCCATTGACATGGCGGCCTTCGTCGCGCGACACAGCGGCGCTAAAGGACGGGGACCAGCATGGCTCACGAAAAGCTCGCGCAAACGATCGACGACGCCTTCGAAAAGCGGGACGGCATTTCGCCCAAGACCAAGGGTCCCGTGCGCAAGGCCGTGGAGCAGGCGCTTGAGCTTCTCGATTCGGGCGCCGCGCGCGTTGCCGAAAAGCAGGCGGACGGCCGCTGGGAGGTCAATCAGTGGCTGAAAAAGGCGGTGCTGCTGTCGTTCCGGCTGAACGACATGAGCGTGCTGAAGGGCGGGCCGGGGAAATCGGTCTGGTGGGACAAGGTCCCTTCGAAATTCGACGGCTGGACCGCCGCAAAGTTCAAGAAGGCGGGCTTCCGCGCGGTGCCGAACTGCGTGGTGCGCAAGTCGGCCTTCATCGCGCCGGGCGTCGTGCTGATGCCGTCCTTCGTCAACCTCGGCGCCTATGTCGATTCCGGCACCATGGTGGATACCTGGGCGACGGTCGGCTCCTGCGCGCAGATCGGCAAGAACTGTCACATCTCGGGGGGCGCCGGCATCGGCGGCGTCCTCGAGCCGTTGCAGGCGGGCCCCGTCATCATCGAGGACAATTGTTTCATCGGCGCGCGCGCTGAAGTCGCCGAAGGCGTCGTGGTGCGCGAGGGCTCGGTGCTCTCGATGGGCGTCTATCTCGGCGCATCGACCACGATCATCGATCGCTCGACCGGCGAAGTGTTCCGCGGCGAGGTTCCCCCCTACTCAGTCGTGGTGTCGGGAACGATGCCGGGCAAGCCGCTGCCGAACGGCCAGCCGGGTCCGAATCTCTATTGCGCCGTGATCGTGAAGCGCGTCGACGAGAAGACCCGCTCCAAGACCTCGATCAACGAATTGCTGCGCGACTGATTGGTTGCGCCACGCCAGGGCCGGCCGCACGGCCGGACCCCGGACCGACGCGCGCCGGCTGAACCGCGACCGCTTTCCCGCGACTGACCCGTATCGCAACCCGATACATTGCGGTGCTCGCGAGCGCGCTTGCGATCTGGCGCCTCATCGAGCTCGGCTGCCTGCGCGGCACCGTCGGCCGCAATCCCTATGGGCCAGACCCGCTTGACGACCACCGAACCGGCGTGAGGCGAAAGCCATGACATTGATCGATAGCTTGATACGCCTCGACGGTCGCATCGGACGCAAGACCTTCTGGATCGGCTCGATCGTGCTGATTGCGTTGTTCCTCGCGGCTGTGTTGGCGCATGACCGCAACAAGTCAGGCTGGTGGGCGCTGGTTTTCATCTTCCTCCCCGGCGTCGCCGACCGCTGGTCCGACCGGTTGACGGAAGACACGCCGCTGTGGTGGGTGTTGGTCCTGATCGGAAGCGTGCTCACCATCTGGGGGCTGATCGAACTGGGCTTCCGCCGCGGAACCGATGGCGACAATGACTATGGACCGGACCCCCTCGCCCAGCGCGAATCAGGCGCACAACCCGAGCCCTCTCGCTGACCCCGTAACCATCGCACGCGATCTTCTGCGCTGCCCGTCCGTTACGCCCGCCGAGGGCGGCGCACTCTCCTGTCTGGAGCAGATCCTGAAGGCTGCGGGCTTCACCACGCACCGCATGACTTTCTCCGAAGAAGGCACGCCGGACGTGGAGAATTTCTACGCCCGCATCGGCACCGGCTCCCCGCACCTGATGTTCGCCGGCCATACCGACGTCGTGCCGCCCGGTAACGAAAAGGCCTGGACCCACCCGCCATTTGCGGGCGAGATCGCGGACGGCATTCTCTACGGACGCGGTGCCGTCGACATGAAGGGCGGGATTGCCGCCTGCGTTGCGGCGACCCTCGATTATCTCGCGGCAAATGGCGGCAAGCCGAAGGGCTCGATCTCGTTCCTGATCACCGGCGACGAAGAAAGCGTAGCGATCAACGGCACGCCCAAGCTGCTGGATTGGGCGGCAAAGCATGGCGAGACTTTCGACCATTGCATTCTCGGCGAGCCGAGCAATCGCGAGACCCTGGGCGACACCATCAAGATCGGGCGGCGCGGCTCGCAGAACGGCACGCTGATCGTTCACGGCAAGCAAGGCCACGTCGCCTATCCGGAGCGCGCAGACAATCCGGTAACGGGTCTCGTGACCCTGATCTCCGCGCTCAAGAGCGAGCCGCTCGATCACGGCTCGAAGCTGTTCGACCCATCGAACCTGGAATTCACATCGGTCGATGTCGGCAACCCGACCGTCAATCTCATTCCGGGCGAGGCCCGCGCCCGCTTCAACATCCGCTTCAACGACCTGCACAATCAGGAATCGCTGAAAGCCCTGATCGAGAGGCGCGCCATCGCCGCATCCGGCGGCAAGATCAGATTCTCATTCGAATGGGAGCCGTCCAACGCCGACGTCTTCGTGGTCGAGCCGGGACCGTTCACCAATGTTGTTGCCGACGCAGTCGAAGAGGTGACTGGTCGCAAGCCGGTCCTGTCGACCACCGGCGGCACCTCGGATGCGCGCTTCATCAAGAACTACTGCTCTGTCGTGGAATTCGGTCTGGTCGGCCAGACCATGCACGCGATCGATGAGCGCGTGCCGGTATCGGAACTGGTTGCGCTGACCGCAGTCTACCGGAACATCCTGGATCGGTATTTCGCCTGAGCTTTGCGCCGATCGCTGAACCGCGTTCCGGCTGCGCCCGTCCGGTAAAGCGCAACCCGGCGTATCAGTAATCCACCTTCGTCAGATACAGCCCCTCCGGCGGGGCCACCTGCCCGCACAATGTGCGGTCGCGCGCTTCGAGGATCCGGGCGATATCGTCCGGCGTCCACTTGCCCTCGCCGACATGCACGATCGAACCCGCCATCGAGCGTACCTGATTATGCAGGAATGAACGCGCCGACACGATGAGGTTCACGTTCCAACCTTCAGTCTCGATGTCGAACTGATCGAGCGTCTTCATCGGAGACTTCGACTGGCAGTCCGTCGAGCGGAAGGTGGTGAAGTCGTGATGGCCGAGCAGCCGCTTCGCCGCCTCGCGCATCGCGGCAATGTCGAGCGGACGTCCGACGCGCCAGGCCCTGCCGAGATCGAGCGCAAGGTCGGGCCGCCGGTTCACGACGCGGTAGAGATAATGCCGTTTCTTCGCCGAGAAGCGCGCGTTGAAATCCTCGCCGACACGCTCGGCCGCAAGGATCGCGACCGGCTGCGGCCGCAAATAGAAGTTCAGCGCATCCCGCACCGTGCCGCCGTCATGATCGCCGCGCAGATCGCAATGCGCGACCTGGCCGAGCGCATGGACTCCCGCATCGGTACGCCCGGCGCACTGGATGGTCACGCGCTGGCCGTCGAAGCGCGCGATCGCGTCCTCGATCGCGCCCTGCACGCTCGGCGCATCGGCCTGATACTGCCACCCGCGATAGGGCGTGCCGTCATATTCGATGAGGAGTTTGTAGCGGGGCATCGTTACAAGCCTGCAAAAGCCGACGCATAACGTACTTCGCCTTCGAGCGGCGCATCATCCGTCAGACGCAACGCCTGCAGATACGGTCCGTCATAGGGCGTGCGGTAGCGGCGCGCGGCATCGGAAGCGAACCCGAAGCGCGCATAATAGTTTGGATCGCCAAGCACGAAGATCAGCGTTTCGCCCGCCGCCTTGAAACGGGCAATCCCGTCGCGGATCAAGGTCTGGCCAACGCCCTGCCGTTGCGCAGCCGGCAGCACGGCCACCGGCCCGAGCGATATCGCCGCAGCGACGCGATCACCTTCATGCACGGTCAGCCGCGAGAAGCAGCAATGTCCGATGAGCCCGCCGTCCTTCTCGGCAACAAGCGACAGCACCAGATCGCCATCCGCGCGCAGACGTTCGACAAGGTCGGCTTCGACGGACACGCCGAACGCCTCCCGGTTGATTGCACGAATGTCGGCGAAATCCGCCGGTGTTTCAGATCGGACGCGGATGGTCACAGCAGAGCCGTGCCGCGCGCGAGTGGCGTGCCGCGCAGGAATTCGCCGGCTTTCATCGGCTGCTTGCCGGCACGCTGCAGATCGAGGATGCGAAGGGCGCCGTCGCCGCAGGCAATGGTGAGGTTGTCATCGAGCACGGTGCCGGGCGCACCGGTCCCGGTCGCAAGCGTCGAGCGCAGCACCTTGACGCGGACTGGCCCCTTGTCGCCCGGCATCTCGAACCAGGCTCCGGGAAACGGCGACAGGCCGCGGATGTGATTATGCACCTCCGCCGCAGGCCGGGACCAATCGATCCGCGTCTCGTTCTTGTCGAGCTTCTCGGCATAGGTGACGCCGGCTTCCGGCTGCGGCACGACCTGCAGTGAGCCGCGCTCCAGCGCGCCGAGTGCGCGATGCATCAGATCGCCGCCGATCGCGGCGAGACGGTCGTGCAACTCGCCCGCCGTCATGTCCGGACCGATCGCAATGCGCTCCATCATCGCCATGCCGCCAGTGTCGAGGCCTTCATCCATCTTCATGACGGTGACGCCGCTCTCCGCATCCCCCGCCATCACTGCGCGGTTGATCGGAGCGGCGCCGCGCCAGCGCGGCAGCAGCGACGCATGCAGGTTGAAGCAGCCGAGCGGGACGGCTTCGAGAACCGGCTTCGGCAGGATCAGGCCATACGCCACGACCACAGCCGCATCTGCGCCATGCGCGGCGAACTCGGCCTGCGCCGCGTCGGTCCGCAAGGTCTTCGGCGTCAGAACCGGCAGACCTAGCCGTTTCGCTTCACGGGCGACCGGCGTGTCCTGCAGGTCCATGCCACGCCCCGCGGGCTTCGGCGCACGCGTATAAACCGCCGCAATCTCGTGCCCGGCGCCCGCGATCTCGACGAGCGTCGGCACCGCGAAATCCGGCGTGCCCATGAAGATCAGTCGGAGCGGCATTGCTGGTCCCTTCCGCGCCGCCGGGCGGCGAGGCCAAAAGCTACTCGGCCGCCTGCTTCGCGATCTTGGTGAATTTCTTGATGACGCGGTCGCGCTTCAGCTTCGAGATATGGTCGATGAAGAGCACACCGTTGAGGTGATCGATCTCGTGCTGGATACAGGTCGCGAAAATCCCGTCGGCCTCGACCTCCTGCAATTTTCCGTCGAGGTCGAGATAGGTGAACCGCACCTTCGCGGGCCGCTCCACCTCTTCGTAATATTCGGGGATCGAGAGGCAGCCCTCTTCGTGGACGTTCCTGTCCTCCGACGACCAGGTGATCTGCGGATTGATGAAGACGTGCGGATCCTTCTCCTCGTCCTTCTTGGCGAGGTCCATCGTGACGAGCCGAAGCGGCTCACCGATCTGGATCGCCGCAAGGCCGATGCCGGGCGCGTCATACATCGTCTCGAGCATGTCGTCGGCAAGCGCGCGAATCTGCGCGTTCACCGCCTCCACGGGTTTGGAGACGACTCGCAGACGCTTGTCGGGAATGACGAGGATTTCGCGAAGGGCCATGCGCGCGATTTAATTACTGGCCGGCGTACGGTCAATTTCGATCTTCCGCACTCCGTATTGGACGGAGCTGCGCCGCGCCCTTCATTTCTCCGCAACCATACGTTCTCTTTTTGTTCCATCGCCACCGCGAATCGTGCTAGAAGGGCTGGATGGATGGTGTCGCCCTGATCCGGGACCGGCTCGTCGGCCTTGACCCGCTGCTGGTCGTTGCGGTGATCGCGGCGGTCTGCGCGTTCATTCTCGCGGCCACGATCGGCATCACGATCATGCTGATCGCAAGGCGCCGCCGCCGCATGGAAGAGGCTGCGGAAGCCGAACGGATCCAGGCGGAGGAAAACGAAGCCCGCATGGCGGAACTCCGCCGCCTGCAGGCCGAGACCACCGGGCTGGTTCGCGCCATGGGCGACATGCTGGCAAACCGGCAATCGCAGTTCGAGAAGGCCTTTTCCGAGCGCCTCGACGCGGTCACCCACCGCATCGGCCAGTCGATCCAGCACACGACGCAGCAGACCGGTGAGAATCTCAATCGGCTGAACGAACGGCTCGCGGTCATCGACGCCGCGCAGAAGAACATCACCAGCCTCGCCTCTCAGGTCACCTCGCTGCAGAGCGTCCTCTCCAACAAGCAGCAGCGCGGCGCGTTCGGCCAGGGCCGCATGGAGATGATCATCGAGGACGGGCTGCCGAAGGGCGCATACGAATTCCAGTTCACGCTGTCGAACGGCACCCGGCCCGACTGTGCGATTCATTTCCCGGATCAGCGTCCGCTGATCATCGACGCAAAATTTCCGCTGGAAGCGGTCACCGCGTTCCGTGACGCGAAGTCCGACGACGAGCGCAACATGGCCGGCCGCATGCTGCGCCAGAACGTCACCAAACACATCACCGATATCGCCGGGAAATACCTGATCCCCGGCGAGACCCAGGAACTTGCGCTGATGTTCGTGCCCTCGGAATCGGTTTACGCCGAGTTGCACGATCAGTTCGACGACCTGATCCAGCGCGCTTTCCGCTCGCGCGTCGTGATCGTCTCGCCATCGCTTCTGATGCTCGCCGTGCAGGTGATCCAGCAGATCCATCGCGACGCCCGGATGCGCGAGGCCGCGGACAAGATCCACGCCGAGGTCGGTCATTTCATGGACGACCTCAAGCGCCTGCGCGAGCGCGTGCGCAAGCTCGAGGCGCATTTCGGCCAGGCGACCGAGGACATCAAGCAGATCGTCGTGTCCACCGACAAGCTGGAGCGGCGGGGCACACGGATCCGCGAGGTCGAGTTCGAGGGCGAGGGCGACGAGGCGAGCAACGCCGTCATCCCGGCGCCGGTCGGTGCAAGGCGGGTCGTCGCAGCCGAGTGAGCCGATCGACCCGCAAAAAGCTGCGCCCGGATGCAGCTTTTCGCCGGGCGAGGGCCTCCGGCGGCTCCTTTCCGATACCGTGGCGAATTAACCATACCTGACGTTAGTCAGCACAAGAGCACGTGAGCGGGGCGTGGCTTTGCTGGCTTGGCCCCGCGGCCTGGGCTAGATTGCACCTTGGTTAACACTTCGTAAAAAAAGCGTTTCGGGGTAGCGTCGTGCTCAGGGGGGCTCTGGTCATAGCCGCGATGGCGGCCACCGCCGTGTGCGCCGGTTGCTCAAACCGGCCAGTGCAGGGCGTGCTCGTTCCCACCAACCAGCAGGTCGAGGGCACCGCGCGCGTTCCGATCCTGGTCGCGACCACCCGCAAGCGAGCCACCGACGACCCCGGCCAGATGTATGGCGGCGAACGGTCGGATGCGCTGTCCTACGCCGCCATTACCGTATCCATCCCACCGGATCGCAAACCGGGCTCGATCCAGTGGCCCGCGGCACTGCCGGGCGATCCGAAGCGCGATTTCGTAACGGTGTCAGCCGAACATATCGACCACCGCTCCTTCGCGTCCTCGATCGCCGAGACCGCACGCAGGACCGGACACCCGCGCGTGCTGATCTTCGTTCACGGCTTCAACAACCGCTTCGATGACTCCGTCTATCGCTTTGCGCAGATCGTGCACGACTCCAAGGCCGAGGCGGTCCCGATCCTGTTCACCTGGCCCTCGCGCGGCACTGTCGAGCTGAAGTCGTATACCTACGACCGCGAGAGCGCGAACTATTCGCGCGACGCACTCGAAGATCTGATCGACCAGCTCGCCTCCTACCCGCACATCAAGGAAATCCATCTGCTGGCGCATTCGATGGGAAGCCACGTCACCCTCGAGGCGCTGCGCGGCCGCTCGATGCGGCTGGCACGCACACGCGGCCCCGACAAGGTGAAGCAGGCCATGCTCGTTGCGCCGGACATCGATGTCGATGTGTTCCGCGCAACCATCAAGCGCATGGGCCCGAACCGCCCGAAGATGCTGCTGTTCGCCTCGCGCGACGACGGCGCGCTGTCGCTGTCGAAGGAAATCTGGGGCGGCGTGGCGCGGATCGGCGAGGTCGGCGCCAGCGAACCCTACCGCACCGAATTCGAGCGCGAACGCATTGCCGTTTATGATCTGTCCGGATTGAAAAACAGCGCGAGCAATGCGCATAGCCGGGCCTTCGACGACATTTCCGACGTGATGGAGCTGGTCCGCCAGCGCAACATGCAGCAGGCTCCGCAGGTCGCAAGATCCGGCCCGCGGACCACACCGACACAGCAGCAGACCGAGACCGCCTCGCTGCGGAATTGAGGCTTATTCGCGTTTTTCGGCGCGAATAGCTCCGGGGAGTCTCGTCACGCGAACGCCGGGCATCCGATAAGCTACTGAGTTCCTTGCGCTTACAGGATCGGCCGTTTTCCCGCGCGGCGACAAGATCGTGCCACAACGCGATTCAATCTGTTGCGGACACGGGCTAGACTCACCATCACATGACCACCCTCGAATCACCTGCCGCAAAATCAGGCTGGTCCGACGCACTCGCGGTCTATCTCAAGCCGCGCGTGCTGATCGTGATTCTGCTCGGCTTCTCATCCGGGCTGCCGCTGGCGCTGTCCGGCGCCACGCTTGCGATCTGGATGACCGAGAGCGGCGTCAACCTGCGCACCATCGGGCTCTACGCGCTAGTCGGCCTGCCCTACACGCTGAAATTCCTCTGGGCGCCGTTGGTCGATGCGCTCGACATCCCGATCCTCTCGCGCGCGCTCGGCCGCAGGCGCGGGTGGCTCGTCTTCTCGCAACTCCTGCTCACGGTCGCGATCCTGTTCCTCGCCGTCCAGGACCCGGCCGTGTCGCTCTGGCCGGTTGCGCTCGGCGCCCTCATGGTCGCGACCGCCTCGGCCACCCAGGACATCGTGATCGACGCCTTCCGTGTCGAAAGCCTCGATACCAGCGAACAGGCGGCCGGCATGGCCGGCTATGTCGCCGCCTATCGCATCGGCATGCTCGCGTCCGGTGCCGGCGTACTCACGCTCACCTGGTGGCTCGCAAAAATCGGAGTGCCGGCGAACGCGGTCTGGATGTGGGGCTTCTTCGCCGCGGCAGCGTTGATGGCGGTTGGTATCTTCGCTTCGCTGATGGCGACCGAACCGGCCGCGCCGGCCGACGTGATCGACAAGGCGCGTGATCCGGTCAGCCGCGTCGCGATCACGGCTTTCGGCGCGTTCAAGGAATTCCTCACGCGTCCCGAGGCGATCACGATCCTGCTGTTCGTCGTGCTCTTCAAATTCTGTGACGCTTTCGCGGGCGTTCTCACCGCGCCCTTCATCATCGATATCGGCTTCGACAAGGCGACCTATGCGGCGATCGTGAAAGGCGTCGGGCTTGCCGCCGCTCTCGCCGGCGGCTTCGCAGGCGGTCTGATCGCGCGCGCTCTGCCGCTGTCGACGAGTTTGTGGATCGGCGGCATCCTTCAGACCATCTCGAACCTTGCCTTCGCATGGCTCGCGCTGATTGGGCCGCATGTACCGGCCTTGACCGTTGCGGTCATCGTCGAGAATTTCACCGGCGCCATCGGCACGGTGATCTTCGTCGCCTATCTCTCCGCGCTCTGCGGCGTACGCGCCCATACCGCGACGCAGTTTGCGCTGCTTACGGCACTTGCAGCGGTCGGACGCACCACGCTGTCCTCGGGCGGCGGCTTCGTCGCGGAATCGACCGGATGGTTCTGGTTCTTCGTAATCTCCGTCCTGCTGGCGATCCCGAGCTTCCTCCTCCTCGCCTGGCTGCAGTTGCGTGGGCATTTCCGGGAACTGGACAAGCCGGCGCAGTAGGCCGCGGATGTGGTAACATCCTGCAATTGCCCATGGGGTCGCATCATGCGACAGCGATTGCTCGCCGGTTTGCTCGTCCTGTCTCCAAGCGCCCGGCACCTGATCTTCGGGTACAATGCAAACCGAATCGCGGCTTCGGGGTTGCCATGCCTTTCTCGCACTGGATTGAAACGGTCGGCTCGACGCTCGACCTCGTCGGCGTGGCGCTGATCGCGCTCGGCCTCGTTATCGCCTTCGTGCGCTATGCGGGGATCGCTTTCACCACGCCGGACGGTATCGATCCCTACCGGCGGCTCCGGCAGGACATCGGTCGCGCCATCCTGCTCGGCCTCGAAGTCCTGGTGGCTGCCGACATCATCCGCACCGTTGCCGTGACGCCGACGCTTGAGAGCGTCGCCGTGCTCGGCGCAATTGTCGTGATCCGGACCTTCCTCAGCATGAGCCTGCAGGTCGAGGTCGAAGGGCGCTTCCCCTGGCAGAAGCGCGAGGCGCAACCGGACGCCTGATCCTCGCGCTACATCGCCGTGCGTTGGCGGATCGCTGCCGACAGCGTGCCCTCGTCGAGGTAGTCGAGCTCACCCCCGACCGGCACGCCATGCGCGAGCCGCGTCACGGCCACATCGGCATTTTGCAGGAGATCGGTGATGTAATGCGCCGTGGTCTGGCCATCGACCGTGGCGTTGAGCGCGAGGATCACTTCCTTGACCGCCGGATCGTGCGCGCGCGTCACCAGCGAGTCGATGGTGAGGTCCTGCGGGCCGATTCCGTCGAGCGGCGACAATGTGCCGCCGAGCACATGGTAGCGCGCATTCACCGCACCGGCGCGCTCGAGGGCCCACAGATCGGCAACATCCGCGACCACCACGATGACCGCAGGATCGCGTTTGACGTCGGTGCACACGGTGCACGGATTTTGCGAATCGATATTGCCGCAGGTTCCGCAGACCGTGATGCGCTCGTGCGCCACTTCCAGCGCATCGGTGAGCGGCGCCATCAACTGTTCGCGCTTCTTGATCAGATGCAGCGCGGCGCGGCGCGCAGAACGCGGGCCAAGCCCCGGCAGCCGCGCCAGCAGCTGGATCAGGCGCTCGATTTCAGGTCCGGCAACGGCTTTCGGCATGTGATTCCCAATCTGACCCACCATATATACCCATCATCGGGGTCGGAAACCTGTGACGCCAATAGTCGCCTCAAGAGTCCTTTCATGAGTCCCCTTTCCCGCCTTGCGACCCGCGTCGCCTATGGCGCGACCCAGTTGCCGCGCCTCGCCTGGTATGCGGGGCACGGCTATGCGCTGCAGCGGCTTGCCGCGGAAGCGCGCCGGCGCGAGGGCGAGGAACTACCGTCACCGCCGCGGCAGGATTCAGGAAGAATTGGAGACAACCGCGCTCCGCTGATCAGCCAGAGCCGGCTCTACGGCGACATGGCGGAGTTGTTTGCCCGCGATCTCGCCAATGTCGAGGCCGGCATCTACCCCCTGCCGGCCGACCATGATGGACCGCCCGCGACCCTGTTCCGCCGATCGCGGCTGTTCTTCGACGACCTGCCCGACGTGCATCGGCGGCGAAAGGAACGGCGGCACGACGAGGTGGCGACGGACGACATCCGCGGCCGGCGTCCGGATTATTACCTGCAGAATTTCCACTTTCAGTCGGGCGGCTGGCTGACCGAAGACTCCGCGGACCGCTACGACACCCAGGTCGAAGTGCTGTTCAAGGGCACGGCGAATGCGATGCGGCGCATGGCGCTGCCGGAACTGCATGAGGTGTTTCGCGGCCGCGACCAGCGCACGCTGCGTCTCGCCGATATCGGATGCGGCACCGGCCGCTTCCTCGATTTCGTGAAGCAGGCCTGGCCGCGTCTGCCGGTCACCGGCATCGACCTGTCGGACGCCTATATCAAGCACGCGCGGCGCCATCTGCGGCGCTGGTCACGCGTCGCGACGCTGGTGGCGAAAGCCGAAAGCCTGCCGCTGCCCGACGCCAGCCAGGATGCGGTCACCTCGATCTTCATGATGCATGAATTGCCGCCCGCGATCCGCCGCGACATGATCGGCGAGTGCGCGCGCGTGCTGAAACCCGGCGGCCGGCTGG
>Ga0180218_1001789_pt1 | contig 12342 bp, 8 predicted proteins | sample eDN3rd37CKraftBY_FD_151334 | JGI IMG/M metagenome (GOLD analysis project Ga0180218, IMG submission 151334) | Enriched backyard soil microbial communities from Emeryville, California, USA - eDNA 3rd pass 37_C Kraft BY (version 2) (version 2) | ecosystem: Environmental > Terrestrial > Soil >... | reverse complement strand
GAATTGCGGTATGATGCCGGTGACGCGCCCGCCGTTGGAAAGCACGCCGCTGGCGACCGCGCCCATCAGGCCCTTCGTGCCGCCGCCGTAGACGAGGCGCAGGTGGTTTTCGGCCATCGCCTTGCCGAGGCGCCGGCCGGCGTCGACATAGGCGGAATCGCGTCCCGGCTGGGAACCGCAGTAAACGCAGACGGATCGAATCGGTAGGGTATGTTCGCTCATGGCCGGATTCAGCCACCCGGCCGGCAGCCCGTCAAGGATAATGACGGGAAAAGCGGCGGCGAGGGCCGCCGAACGGCCCGGCAACCTTGTGCAAGACACTGGAAATCGATAGCAATTTCGGCAGGGACTCCCCGGAAAACCGGGATAGATAGAGAGTTGAAGATGAAGAACAGGACTGGCCTCGTGGCCCTGATCGTGCTGGCGGTGGCGACGCTGCTCATGGTTTTCTTCGTGCTGCCCAATATGAACAAGGACAAGCCGGCGCAAACGCCCGTCGCGACCCTGACCGACAAGCCGGCCGAGACCGGCGGCGAGACGACGACGGCCGGCGGCAAGCAGGCCCGCACGAACGCGGCAGGCGAGGCCGCAACGGGGGCCGAGGCGACCGCCACGCAGGAAAAGCCGGCCGAAAGCACGACGGGCGCGGAGACCGCGACCGCCGACACGGCGAAGGCGGAAACGGAGAAAACCGAGGCGGCGCCCGCCGACCCGACCGCGGGCTGGGTGACGCCGGGCTTCGACGTGCTGCGCGTCGAGCCGGACGGTTCCACCGTGATCGCCGGCCGCGGCCAGCCGAACACGACGCTGGAGATCCGCAACGGCGACACGGTCGTCGCCACGGCCGATATCGGCCCCAGCGGCGATTTCGCGGCCGTCTTCGACCAGCCGCTCGCCGCGGGCGACTACGAGCTCACGCTGAACACCAAGGACGACAAGGGTGACTCCAAGGCCTCCGAGGAGGTCGCGACGGTTTCCGTGCCGAAGGACGGCAGCGGCGAACTGCTCGCCATGGTATCCAAGCCCGGTGAGGCGAGCCGCCTGATCACGGTTCCCGATGTCGGCGGCAAGAAGGCCGTCGCCGAGACGGTGGAAGCGGCCAAGGCAGCCACGGACGACGTCGCCGAGGCGGCGAAGTCGGTTGCCGGCGATGTCGCGGAAGCGACGGGCGAGGCGGCGAAGGCTGCCGGCGATGCGCTGGCGGACGCGACCGATACGAAGGCCGGCACCGAAGCCGCAGGTACCGAGACGGCGGCTGCGACGCCGGAGGCTGCCGCAACGACGAGCGATGCCGCAACACAGGCAGGCGACGCCAAGGCGCAGATCCGCGTTTCGGCGGTGGAGCTGGAAGGCGACCACATGTTCGTCGCCGGCACGACGAAGCCGGGCGCGCTCGTGCGCATCTATGCCGACGACAAGCTGGTGGGCGAAGCGAAGGCGGACGAGGCCGGACGCTACGTCGTCGACGGCGCCATCACGCTTTCCGTCGGCCGCCATGCGGTTCGCGCCGACGTGATGAGCGCGGACGGCAGCAAGGTGGAGCTTCGCGCCTCCGTGCCCTTCGACCGGCCGGAGGGCGAGCAGGTCGCCGTCGTGGCGCAGGACGACCATGCCGCGGCTCCCGATACCGATACGGCGCTCGGCCTCATCGGCGGCGGCACGTTCGACAAGCTGCGCGGCGAGGCGGACAAGGCGCTCGCCCTTCTCAAGGGGCTCTACGCCAACGGCCGCGTGCCGGGGGCCGAGGAGCTGGCCGCGGCCCGCTCGGCGACGGAAATCGCGCTGAAATCGCTCGCCGAGTTCCGGCCGGGCGACGAAGAGGGCGCCTCGGCCCGCCAGATGGCCGCCAAGGCCTCCGCCGCGGCCGCGGCGGCGCTCGCCCGCCTTCAGGCGCTGCCGGCGGATGCCTCGGCGGTCGGCGCGGCCCTCGGCTCCATCGAGACGGCCGTGGCCGACGCATTGGCACCCGCCATCGAGAAGGCCCATGTCGCGGCCGGCGACGTCTCGGCCGCGACCGACGACACGATCGAGGCGCTGACGGGCCGGGCGACCACGCTGCGCCAGCAGTTCGCCGGCCTCTTCGCCGACGGCCGCAACGCGACGTCCGGCGAGATAGAGACGGCCCGCAGCGCGCTCGAAGGCGTGCTGAAGCGCATCGTCGGCTTCGCGCCGCCGGCCGGCACCGCAAGCGATGTCGCCGCGGCCATCGAAGGGCTGAAGGGCTGGGCCTCGACGGCGCTCGACCGCCTTGCCGCCGTTCCGGCCGGCGCGGGCCGCGAGGCCTACCAGCAGGCGCTCGCCGCGCTCGAAGGCATGCCGTCGCTGACGGCCGCCGCCGAGGCTGTTGCGACGGTAACGCAGGACGCCGCCACGGCCGTGACCGCCGACAACGGCGCGGCCAGGACCGAAAGCGGCACCGCGGCCGGTGCGGCGACGGCCGGCAGCGAGAGCGCCGCGACGGCGGAAGACAAGACCGGGGGCGAGGCGGCGGCCGACGAGCCGCAGACCGTCGAGCAGGCGCCGCTCCAGGCGAGCAAGACGTCGGTCATCATCCGCCGCGGCGATACGCTGTGGCAGATCTCCCGCCGCATCTACGGCAAGGGCGTGCGCTACACGACGATCTACCTCGCCAACGAGGACCAGATCAGCGATCCGGACCGCATCATCCCCGGCCAGGTCTTCGGCATTCCGGACAAGACGATGGAAAGCGACGCCGAGGCGGAGGAGATGCACCGCAAGCACGTCCACGGCGATTGACGCCCATCAATTTTCCCGCCGGCCGTTGCGAAGCGGCCGGCGAGGTCCTATCTGCATCCTGCGGCGCCCCGTCGGGCGCCGCATTTTCATTCGGGCAACCAGACATGAGCCGGGCAACACCCGGCGGAGGCCAGCGTGGCGACGACGACGAAGAAGACGATTTCGGCCGACAGCAGCAATCCGTTCCACACCCTCGTGAACCTCTGGCCCTACATGTGGCCCTCCGACCGGCCGGACCTGAAGATGCGCGTCGTCTGGGCCTCGGTCTTCCTGCTCGCCTCCAAGATCGTTCTGCTGCTCGTTCCCTATTTCTTCAAATGGGCGACCGACGCGCTGAACGACAAGCCGGATGCCGTCAGCCTGCTGCCGACGTTCCTTCTCGGCGCGGTCATGCTGGTCTTCGCCTATAACGGCGCGCGCATCGTGCAGGCGGGGCTCAACCAGCTTCGCGACGCGCTCTTTGCCAGCGTCGGGCAATATGCGGTGCGCCAGCTCGCCTACCGCACCTTCGTGCACCTGCACCGGCTGTCGCTGCGCTTCCATCTGGAGCGGCGCACGGGCGGCCTTTCGCGCGTCATCGAGCGGGGCACCAAGGGCATCGAGACCATCGTGCGCTTCACGATCCTCAATTCCGTGCCGACCTTCATCGAGTTCCTTCTGACCGCCGTCGTCTTCTGGCGCGGCTACGGCCTGCAATATCTCCTCGTCACCGCCGCCACTGTCTGGCTCTATATCTGGTTCACCGTCAAGGCGAGCGACTGGCGCATCTCCATCCGCCGCTCGATGAACGACAGCGACACGGAGGCGAACACCAAGGCCATCGATTCGCTCCTCAACTTCGAGACCGTGAAGTATTTCGGCAACGAGGAGATGGAGGCCCGCCGCTTCGACCAGTCGATGGAGCGCTACGAGAAGGCGGCGACGCAGGTGTGGACCTCGCTCGGCTGGCTGAACTTCGGCCAGGCGCTGATCTTCGGCCTCGGCATGGCGGTGATGATGGCGATGTCGGCGATGGCCGTGCAGCGCGGCGACCAGTCGGTCGGCGACTTCGTCTTCATCAATGCGATGCTGATCCAGCTCGCCATCCCGCTCAACTTCATCGGCTTCGTCTACCGCGAAATCCGCCAGGGCCTCACGGATATCGAGCAGATGTTCGAGCTCCTCGAAGTGGAGGCGGAGGTGCAGGACAAGCCGGATGCCCGCGAACTCGTCGTCACCGACGGCGCGATCTCCTTCAAGGACGTGCACTTCGCCTACGATCCGGCCCGGCCGATCCTGAAAGGTATCACCTTCGACGTGCCGGCGGGCAAGACCGTCGCGGTCGTCGGCCCGTCCGGTGCCGGCAAGTCGACGCTCTCGCGCCTGCTCTACCGCTTCTATGACGTGCAGGAAGGGACGATCACCATCGACGGGCAGGACGTGCGCGACGTCACGCAGAAGAGCCTGCGCAAGGTCATCGGCATGGTGCCGCAGGATACCGTGCTCTTCAACGACACCATCGCCTACAACATCCGCTACGGCCGCCCGGGTGCGACCGACGAGGAGGTGGCCGCCGCAGCCGAGGCCGCGCAGATCGGCCCCTTCATCCGCCACCTGCCGGAAGGCTTCAGGGCGATGGTGGGCGAGCGCGGGCTGAAGCTCTCCGGCGGCGAGAAGCAGCGCGTCGCCATCGCCCGCACGATCCTGAAGAGCCCGCCGATCCTCATCCTCGACGAGGCGACCTCGGCGCTCGATACGCGCACGGAGCAGGAGATACAGGCCGCTCTCGACGTGGTCTCGAAGAACCGCACCACGCTCGTCATCGCCCATCGCCTGTCCACCGTCATCTCGGCGGACGAGATCATCGTGCTGAAAGACGGCGTGATCGCCGAGCGCGGCACGCATGGCGAACTGATGGACCGCGAGGACGGCCTCTACGCCTCCATGTGGAACCGCCAGCGCGAGGCCGTCGAGGTCGAGGAGCGGCTGAAGCAGGTGCGCGAGAGCGACGAGCTCGGCATCGTCCTGCGCGGCGCGCCGGCGGCGGAGTGACCGGCCGGGGAGCAGGGCAATCGCCTATGGATTGAAGACCCCTCCCTAAATCCCTCCCCACAAGGGGGAGGGACTTAACGCTCGGCACTCTCGACGCCCAGGATTGAAGGAAACGCAGGCTGCCAGCCTTTCTCCCCCCTTGTGGGGGAGATGCCGGCAGGCAGAGAGGGCCTTCATATGCGCTTGCTTCCCGTCGAGGAGGGGGATAGCGGAGCGGCACGCCTTGCCGAAGCCGCCGCCACCGGTGGGCTAATCGCCGCGCCGCATTGCCCCCATCGCCATTTCACGCTAGGTCGATGGCGTGAAATCATCAGGAGATGTCGGAAGATGAGTTTGGTCGATACGATACGCAGCACCCTGGTGCCGATCCATCGGGAAGGCTGGAAGTTCGTGGCCGGCTTCTTTGTCGCCTCGCTCGTCCTTGGCGCGCTCTGGCAGCCGCTGATGTGGATCGGCTTCGTGCTGACGGCGTGGTGCGCCTATTTCTTCCGCGATCCCGAGCGCATGACGCCGCAGGACGACGACCTCGTCATCAGCCCGGCGGACGGCCGTGTCTCGGCCATCGCCATGGTGACGCCGCCGGCCGAACTGGAGCTCGGCGACCAGCCGATGATGCGCATCTCCGTCTTCATGAACGTCTTCAACTGCCATGTGAACCGCGCGCCGATGCGCGGCCGCGTGACGCGCGTCGCCTATCGCGCCGGAAAATTCCTCAATGCCGACCTCGACAAGGCGAGCCAGGAGAACGAGCGCAACGGCCTCGTCATCGAGAGCGCGCACGGGCCCATCGGCGTCGTGCAGATCGCCGGCCTCGTCGCCCGCCGCATCCTCTGCTGGACCGAGATGAACGACAGCCTGGAAACGGGCGAGCGCTTCGGCCTCATCCGTTTCGGCTCGCGGCTCGACGTCTTCCTGCCGGCCGGCGCCGAGCCGCGCGTCAGCCTCGGCCAGACGGCGATTGCCGGCGAGACGGTGCTGGCCGAATTCGGTTCCGCCAAGGGGCCGGTCATCAGCCGGCGCGGTTAGGACCTCGCTCATGGACACGCCGTTTCCGCCCTATGAACCCAATGGCCCGAACGACGAGGCCCGCGGCCCGCGCCTGCGCGAGATCCCGCTGCGCATCATCATCCCCAATGTCATCACGGTTCTCGCCATCTGTGCAGGGCTGACCGGCATCCGCCTCGCCTTCGAGAACCGCTACGAGCTCGCCGTCGGCATGGTGCTGCTCGCCGCCTTCCTCGACGGCATCGACGGGCGCGTCGCGCGGCTCCTCAAGGCGACGTCGAAATTCGGCGGGCAGATGGATTCGCTTGCCGACATCGTCAATTTCGGCGTGGCGCCGGCGCTGGTGCTTTATGTCTTCATCCTCGACCAGGCGCGCTCCTTCGGCTGGATCGCGGCGCTGATCTACACGATCGCGGCGGGCCTTCGCCTTGCCCGCTTCAACGTCATGGCCGAGCGCGAGACCAAGGCGCAATGGCAGAGCGAATATTTCGTCGGCGTGCCGGCGCCGGCCGGCGCCATGCTGGTGCTGCTGCCGGTCTATATCGGCTTTCTCGGCGTCGCGCCGAGCCCGCTCTTCGGCTTCCTCTCCTCCGGTTACACGGTGCTGATCGGCTTCCTTCTCGTCTGCCGCCTGCCGGTCTGGTCCGGCAAGTCGGAGGGCAGCCGAATCCGTCGCGACCTCGTGCTGCCGGCGATCCTTCTCGTTGTCGTCTATGTCGCCACGCTGATGAGCTTCACCTGGGAGACCATGGTGGTGACGGTCGTCGCCTATCTTGCGACGCTGCCGTTCGGCGCGCGCTCCTGGCAGCGCAAATACGGCGGCTGGAGCACGCCGCAGGTTCACGGCGCGACGGAATTCCCCGAGGAAACCGACGGCCATTGACGGGCGCGCACGCCGCCCTGCCATCACGTCCGTGTGAGAATTGCAAAAGCCCCGCCGCAGCACCCGCGGCGGGGCTTGCTTTTTAATTGCAGGTCGATTAATTGGTGGGCAAATAGATAGCAAGCTAATAGTATTTGGACTACCAAGATGACTGCCACAGACCCCCGCGAACGCATCCTCGACGACCTTTCCCGCGTGCAGCGCAAGATGCGCGCCCTGTTCGACGCACGCGTGAAGGAGCGGGGGCTGACCCTGCCGCGCGCCCGCGCATTGCTGATCCTCGGCCGCGGCGCCCAGCTCAACCAGCGCGAACTTGCCGACGAGCTCGACATCGAGACGCCGACGCTCGTGCGCCTGCTCGACGGCATGGAGAAGCAGGGCTTCATCGAACGCCAGTCGGTGGAGGGCGACCGCCGCGCCAAGCAGATCGTCATGACGCCGCACGGCGCAAAAGTGGCCGACGAGGTGCTCGACCTCGCCCGCTCGCTGCGCGCCGACGTGCTGGAGAGCATTTCGGCCACCGACATGTCGACCACCGTCAAGGTCTTCGCCGCCATGGCCGACAACATCGCCAAGAGCTGTCGGGAGAGCGTCGAGGCATGAGCACCGTTCCCGCCACCGACGCGAGCGGGCCGGAGGACGAGCCGGCACGATCGGCGGGGCAGGGGGCCGTTCCCCCGGCGCCCGCGCCCGTAGCCCCCTCCCGCGCCGCCGCCTGCATCGCCGCTTCCACCCTGCTTGCGATGACGCAGGGCTTCGGCATGAACCTCGTCGCCGCCAATATCCCGCAGATGCAGGGCCCGCTCGGCGCCACGAGCACGGAGGCCGTCTGGCTGATGGCCGCCTACATGGCGCCGAACGCCTCGCTGTCCATCGCCCTCATCAAGATCCGCAACCAGTACGGCCTGCGCCATTTCGCCGAGCTCGGCATCGCCGTCTTCCTCGTCGTCGCGGTGCTGCATATCTTCATCACGGACCTTCGTTCCGCGCTGGTGCTGCGCTTCTTCGCCGGCATCGCCGCTGCCCCGCTCTCCTCGCTCGGCTTCCTCTACATGCTGGAGGCCTTCACGCCGGCGCGCAAGCTGACGATCGGCATCTCGCTGGCGCTCACCAATATCGGCCTTGCCCCGCCGCTGACCCGGCTCATCTCGCCGCTGCTGATCGATATCGGCAACATCCGCGCCCTGCTGCGGCTGGAGCTGGCGCTCGCCATGCTGTCCTTCGCGGCGATCTACCTCCTGCCGCTGACGCCGATACCGCGGGCGAAGGTCATCGAGAAGCTCGATATCGTCAGCTATCTCCTCATCGCCGTCGGCTTCGGCTCGGGCGCTGTCATCCTCCTGACCGGCCGTACCTACTGGTGGTTCGAAGCCCGCTGGATCGGCGAGTTGCTGGTGGTCATGATCGCCGCACTGACGCTTGCCGCCGTCATCGATCTCAACCGCGAGAAGCCGCTGATCGACCTGCGCTGGCTCGTCAGCCGCGAGATGGTGCATTTCGGCGCGGTGCTGGTGCTCTTCCGCCTGATGCTCGCCGAGCAGACGGCCGTCGCCGGCAATTTCTTCCAGGTGATCGGCCTGCAGAACGGCCAGCTCATGCATCTCTACGCCATCGTGGCGCTGGCGACGGCCGCCGGCGGGCTCATCTGCGCGGCGGTGCTGAAGCCCGGGCGCGAGCCCGGCCTTCACATGGTCGCGCTGCTCCTGATCGGCGTCGGCGCCTTCCTCGACAGCCGCGCGACGAACCTCACGCGGCCGGCCGAAATGTATCTGAGCCAGGGGCTGATTGCGGCCGGCGGCAGCCTGTTCCTGCCGCCGGCCATCGCCGCCGGCTTCACCATGGCGCTGAAGAAGGGGCCGCAATACATCCTCAGCTTCATCGTCGTCTTCCTCGTCACGCAGAGCCTTGGGGGGCTGGCAGGCTCGGCGATCTTCGGCTCCTTCATCACGCTGCGCGAAAAATTCCATTCCAACATGCTCGCCCAGTCGATGACGCTCGCCGATCCGCTGGTCGCCGCCCGCGTCTCGCAGCTTTCCGCCGCCTATGGCCGCACGATCACCGATCCCGCCGTGCTGAAGGCCGAGGGCGTGGCGCTGCTCGGCCAGCAGGTGACGCGCGAGGCGAACGTACTCGCCCACAACGACGCCTTCCTCGTCATCGCGCTGCTGGCGGTCTGTGCCGCGGCCGCGCTTGCCATCCACATTCTCTACGTCCGCATCCGCGACGCCCGGTCTGCCGTTCCGGCGGCCGCAGAAGGTTGAGAGCCATGAAGACATACATCCGCAACACCGCCACCACGCTCGCCCTCATCCTCGGCCTCGCCGGCATCGGCGCCGTGCTCTACGCCTGGCAGCTTCCGCCCTTTTCCAGTGATGTGCAGACCACCGACAATGCCTATGTGCGCGGCTACGTCACCCTGATCAGCCCGCAGCTCGCCGGCTACGTCACGGATGTCGCGGTGAAGGACTACGAGACCGTGAAGGCCGGCCAGGTGCTCGCCCGGCTCGACGACCGCATCTATCGCCAGAAGGTGGAGCAGGCCAACGCCACGCTCGCCAGCCAGAAGGCGGCGCTCGCCAATTCCGAGCAGCAGGAAAAGGCTGCCAACGCGCGCATCGGCGCGAGCGAGGCGGCGCTTGCCAGCGCCAGCTATGCCAAGCGCCGGGCGGAGGAGAACCGCAACCGCATCGAGGAGCTCTCCGACAAGGGCATCGCCACCGAGAGCGACCGCGAGCAGAGCCGCACCGCCTTCGACCAGGCGGAAGCCGCCGTCACGCAGGCCGCAGCCAACCTCGAGGTGACGAAGCAGGACCTCCAGACGATCATCGTCGCCCGCGATTCCCTGCGTGCGGCCGTCGCGGGGGCGGAGGCCTCCGTGGAACTGGCGAAGATCGACCTCTCCAACACGGTCATCAAGGCCCCGCGCGACGGCGCGGTGGGCGAGGTGGGCGTCAAGCTCGGCCAGTACGTCGCCGCCGGCACGCAGCTCATGGCCGTCGTGCCGCGCGATACCTGGGTGATCGCCAACTTCAAGGAGACGCAGCTTGCCTACATCAAGCCCGGGCAGGCGGTGGAACTGACGGTGGACGCCTTCAAGCACGCCGTGCTGAAGGGCCATGTCGAGCGCTTCTCCCCCGCCGCCGGCTCGGAATTCAGCGTCATCCGGCCCGACAACGCCACCGGCAACTTCACCAAGATCGCCCAGCGCATTCCCGTGCGCATCACCATCGACGAGGGACAGGACCTTGCGAAGTACCTCGCGCCGGGGCTTTCGGTGGAGGTGCGGACGGTGGTGGGGAACTAGGCTGGACCTGAATAGTGCGTCGTACCGTGGGACGTGGATCCTCGGGTCAAGCCCGAGGATGACGACAGACGGGAAGTATGGCGGCAAAAGCGGCGGTTCCGCATGCCGCATCGTTTGACGGATGGGTACCTCTCCTCCCCACCGTCATCCTCGGGCTTGACCCGAGGATCCACGCGGCACCCGCCTTCAAAAAGAAGCCCACCTCACTCCGGCAGGCGATACTCCACCAGCCGTCCCTTGCGCATGTCGAAGAGCTTGCCCGTCTCGGCATAGTCCGGCGAGACCAGCGGCAGGATGGCCTTGGCCACCTCGGAGGGGTGCTGCACCGTCGCCGGGTCCTCGCCGGGCACGGCCTGCGCGCGCATGGCGGTGCGGGTGGCACCCGGATCGAGCGAGGTGATGCGCAGCGCCGTGCGCTGCGTCTCGCCGGCCCAGGTGCGGGCAAGGGCTTCCACAGCGGCCTTGGAGGCGGAGTAGGGCCCCCAGAAGGGCTTGCACTTGTGCGCGGCGCTGGAGGAGAGGAGCACGGCGCGGCCGGCATCCGACTTCAGCAGCAGCGGCGCGAGGGAGCGGATGAGCCGCCACGTCGCGGTGACGTTGATCGTCATGACCTTCTCGAAGACCTTCGCCTCGACATGGTCGATCGGCGAGATCGTGCCGAGCACGCCGGCGTTGGCGACGAGGATGTCGAGCCTGCCCCAGCGCTCGAAGATCGAGCCGCCGAGCTTGTCGATGGCCGCCATGTCGGCAAGGTCGAAGGGCACCAGCGTCGCGCTGCCGCCGAGTTCCTTGATCGCATCGTCGAGCTCTTCCAGCCCCCCGACGGTGCGGGCGCAGGCGATGACATGCGCGCCGGCTTTCGCCAGTTCCAGGGCGGTGAAATAGCCGATGCCGCGCGACGCGCCGGTGACCAGCGCGAGGCGGCCTTTCAGGTCGATGCTCATGATTGTCTTCAATTATCCGTTGCTTGCCAGAACCGAGAGCTTCCGTCCCATCGTCTCGCCTTCCTTGTCAAGGAGGCGCGTCGGATAGTCGCCGGTGAAGTAGTGGTCGGTGAACTGCGGACGGGCGGGATTGCGGTCCTCGCCGCCCACGGCGCGGTAGAGGCCGTCGATGGAGATGAACTCCAGCGAATCCGCGCCGATATGTTTCGCCATGGCCTTCACGTCGTTGTACTGGTTGGCGAGCAGCTTGTCGCGGTCCGGCGTGTCGATGCCGTAGAAGTCCGGGTAGAAGATCATCGGGCTGGCGACGCGGATATGCACTTCCCTGGCCCCGGCATCGCGGATCATCTGCACGATCTTCAGCGAGGTCGTGCCGCGCACGATGGAATCGTCGACGAGGATGACGCGCTTGCCGTCGATCATCGCGCGGTTGGCCGAGTGCTTGAGCTTCACGCCGAAGGCGCGAATCTGCTGCGTCGGCTCGATGAAGGTGCGTCCGACATAGTGGTTGCGGATGATGCCGTATTCGAACGGGATGCCGCTTTCCTGCGCATAGCCGAGCGCGGCGGGCGTGCCGCCGTCCGGCACGGGCACGACGACGTCGCCCTCGACCGGATGCTCCTTGGCAAGGTTGATGCCCATGTTCTTGCGCGCCACATAGACGCTGCGCCCGCCGACGACCGAATCCGGCCGGGCGAAATAGACATATTCGAAGAGGCAGAGGCGCTCGGGCTGCGGATTGCCGGATTTCTTCGCCTCGATGGTGATCGAGCCGTCCGGCTGGATCTCGCAGACGACGATCTCGCCGTTCTCCACGTCGCGGATGTATTTGGCGCCGATGATGTCGAGCGCGCAGGTTTCCGAAGCGAAGATCGGCTTGCCGTCGAGCTCGCCCATGACGAGCGGGCGGATGCCCGTGGGGTCGCGCGCGGCGATGAGCTTCGTGCGGGTGATGCCGAGCATCGAATAGCCGCCTTCCATCTGGCGGATGGCGTCGATGAAGCGGTCCGTCGTGGAGGTGTAGCGCGAGCGGGCGATGAGATGCAGGACGACTTCCGTGTCGGAGGTCGACTGACAGATCGCCCCGCCGGCGATGAGCTGGCGGCGCAGCGTCAGGCCGTTGGTGAAGTTGCCGTTGTGCGCGACGGCGATGCCGCCGACTTCGAGCTCGGCGAAGAGCGGCTGCACGTTGCGCAGCGCCACTTCCCCGGTGGTGGAATAGCGCGTGTGGCCGATCGCCATGTTGCCCGGTAGCTTCGCCAGCGTCGCCGGGTTCGTATAGTGGTCGCCGACGAGGCCCATGTGCTTTTCGGTATGGAACTGCTTGCCGTCGAAGGAGACGATGCCCGCCGCTTCCTGGCCGCGATGCTGGAGCGCGTGCAGGCCGAGCGCCGTCAGCGTCGCGGCATCCGGATGGC
>Ga0180218_1001784_pt1 | contig 12355 bp, 11 predicted proteins | sample eDN3rd37CKraftBY_FD_151334 | JGI IMG/M metagenome (GOLD analysis project Ga0180218, IMG submission 151334) | Enriched backyard soil microbial communities from Emeryville, California, USA - eDNA 3rd pass 37_C Kraft BY (version 2) (version 2) | ecosystem: Environmental > Terrestrial > Soil >... | reverse complement strand
ACGTTGCGCGTGCTACCGGCCGCAACGACTTCCGCCTCCTTCAGCAAAAGCATGGGCAATGCCCCTTGGAGAGCGCGTCCAAGTGGTTATGGCTTCCATGCCAATCCGTCAAGAATCTGTCATGCGCCACGCTTTGTTTCCGCAATCAGGTGATCCACGACGGCCTCCAGCGCCTCCTGACGGTTTGCTCCAGCGGCGGTCGCGAGAGCAAAGCAGGCGAGCTGACGGTCCGCACTCGTGCCCTCGGCCAGAATGCGGCGGGCGCCTTCGACCTCCGCCAGGCAGCCGAGGGCCACAGCGTCCTCGTGGATGATGGCCAGGATTTCATCGAGGAGGTCGGCATAGGGCACGAGCTCGCCCCGGCCGAAGTCGAAGAGGGAGCCCGCAAGCCCGTAGCGCTGTGCCCGCCAGCGGTTCTCTTCGAGGAGGAAAACGGGGTAGGTACGCCAACTCTGGTTATTGCGGCGCAGACGATGAAGCATTCGCGCAATGCACACGAATAGCGCCGCAACCGTCACCGCATCCTCGCTCGACGTGCAGATATCGGTGATCCGCATCTCGAGGGTCTGGAAGCGCGCCGAGGGACGCAGATCCCACCAGATCTTCGAGGCATCTTCGATGACCTTGCCGCGCACGAGTACGTCCACCGTCTGACGATACTCGTCCCAACTGTTGAAGCGCCCCGGAAGCCCCGTGCGCGGCAGTTCGCGGAAGATCGCGAGGCGCCAGCTCTTGAGACCCGTATCCTCGCCTTCCCAGAAGGGTGAAGAGGTCGCCAGCACCAGCAGGTGGGGGAGGAAATAGCGCAGCTGATTCATCAGGTCGATGCGCTGCTCGTCGTCCTCGATGCCGATGTGGACGTGCATTCCCGAGATGAGCAGGCGGCGCCCAACGCCGGCGAGATCGCGCGCCAAGTTGTGATAGCGCTCGCGATCCGTGTGGGGCGCCTCGCCGGAGCGCGCAAACGGATGCGTCGAGGCCGCGATCGGCGCGAGACCGAACTGCGCGGCTGTCGCGATGACGCCCGAGCGCAGGCGCTGCAGATCCGTGCGGGCCTCCGCGAGTGTCCGACACGGCCGCGTGCCGACCTCGATCTGTGATCGCAGGAACTCGGGCGAGACCTGCGACCCGAGCACCCGCTCGCATTCCGCGACGAAACCGGGTGGCGCTTCCGTCGCCAGCGCGCGCGTGCGCGTGTCGACGAGATGGTATTCCTCTTCGATGCCGACCGTCAGAGAGGGCTCGCTCGCGGGCATTCACATCTCGCAGAGTTGAAAGGTGTTGAGCATCGTAGGGGACGGCTGAACGTAGCGCGCTCCTCCACTATGGCCTAGCTTGGCCACGACTCCTTTGCCGAAGTCATTCAACGGGGCATCAACGTGAAGCGGTGGCTGATCGGATTTCTGCTCGGCGGCATTCTCGGCGCCGGGGTCGGCTTTGCAGCCGGCATTTTCTTCTTTCCCTACCTCTTCCCGCCCCCACCCGCCGCCGAAGTGCTGACCGAGGGCGACAAGACGGCAGCGGTGGTTGCGCGCGGCACTTTCATCCATGCCGATCCGTCCGACCCCGTGCATTGGGGCAAGGGCAACGTGAGCGTGCGGCCCGACAGTGTCTTCCTCGAAGAGAACTTCGAGGTCGGGCCGGGGCCGAAATACCATGTCTATCTCGTGCCGAAGGCGCCAATCCGCCGCTCGGGCGATCTGAAGGATCAGATGTTCGTCGATCTCGGGCGGCTCAGAGCGTTCAAGGGCAGCCAGCGCTACGCCATCCCCGCCGGCGTGGATATCAGCAAGTACGCGAGCGTCATCGTCTGGTGCGAAGCCTTTTCCGTGCTCATAACGCCTGCGGATTTGAAAGCGGGGAGCTGAGTGGTCACCGATGGCTGATTGGGCTCACTCATCCGGGCGCCCCCGCTTTGATTGGGTTGCAAATGCTTCGAGGCCGTTCAGCATGTGCCTGCTGAGGAGCCAGAACACGGGCAGCATGATGCAATAGAGGACGGCAAGGATAGCGAGCCCGAATCGTCCGCCTCGCATGAACCGGTCATCCAGGAACAAGAGCAGAGCCGGCGATTGCAGAAAGAGCAGGAAGCCGAAGTCACCTCGATTTCCACGCTTCAGTCCTTGGCGGAGGCCTCGCGCTATGAAGCCGATGGCTGCAAGGATGCCCACCGTCACATAGAGCACAAAGAACCGAGAGTAGATGACCAACGCTGTCGGATCCTTATCGCGCAAGCGATCGACCACCTTTGTCACACCCGGGGAGACGCCGTAGAGGAGAAAATCTTCACTCTGTAACGGCGACTGTGGTACCGGCCAGATAGCAAGCACCAGTGTTGCGAGTGCCAGTGGCGCCGCCAGCGCCGCCAGCCCCCCAATTCCCCTGAGCGACCTCCAGCCGCGCGGCAGCCGCGGACTGCCGCTTTGCTCGTCTGCCATAGCCTCGCCCCCAAACTGCCCACACTGCAGACAACCAAAATAGCCAATTGGCGTGCAGAGTAGACTATCCGAGACGGCTCGGATCAATTCGCGCCTTCCAATAAGCGCCGGGCAATGACTTGGGCCTGGATCTCGGCGGCGCCCTCGAAGATGTTCAGAATGCGCGCATCACACAGCACGCGCGAGACTGGATATTCGAGCGCAAAGCCGTTGCCGCCGTGGATCTGCAGCGCGTTGTCGGCATTTGCCCAGGCGATGCGCGCCGCGAGCAGCTTGGCCATGCCCGCTTCGAGATCGCAGCGCCGCCCCTCGTCCTTCTCGCGGGCCGCATAATAGGTGATCTGGCGTGCGATCATGGTCTCGACGGCCATCATGGCGATCTTGTTGGCGACGCGCGGGAACTCAAAGATCGGCTTCCCGAACTGCACACGCTCAAGCGCATACTTGAGCGCGAGGTCCATGGCCGACTGCGCGACCCCGACGGCGCGCGCCGCCGTCTGAATGCGCGCCGACTCGAACGTCGCCATGAGCTGCTTGAAGCCCTGGCCCTCGACGCCACCGAGAAGCTGGCTCACGGGGACCTCGAAACCGTCGAAGGAGATGTCGAACTCCTTCATGCCGCGATAGCCGAGCACTTCGATCTCACCGCCGGTCATACCTTCAGCCGGGAACGGGTTCTCGTCCGTCCCCCGTGGCTTCTCGGCGAGCAGCATGGAGAGACCCTTGTAGCCCGGCTCATTCGGGTTCGTGCGCACGAGCAGCGTCATGACATCGGCGCGCGCGGGATGCGTGATCCACGTCTTCTGGCCGAAGACCTTGTAGACGTCGCCGTGCTTCTCCGCGCGCGTTTTCAGCGACGCGAGATCCGAGCCCGTATTTGGCTCCGTGAAGACCGCCGTCGGCAGGATTTCGCCTGCTGCGATCGGCCCGAGATACTTGGCCTTCTGCGCGTCCGTTCCGTTCTGGAGGATAAGCTCGCCGGCGATCTCCGAGCGCGTGCCGAGAGAACCGACGCCGATGTAGCCGCGCGAAAGCTCTTCCGAGACGAGGCACATGGACTCCTTGCCGAGCCCCAGTCCGCCGTGCTCCTCGGGAATGGTGAGGCCGAACACGCCCATGGTGCCCATCTCAGCAATGACCTCGAGCGGAATGTACTCGTTCTTGAGATGCCACTCGTGGGCGTAGGGAATGACCTTCTCGACGGCAAACTTGCGCATCTCCTCGCGCATGGCGGCGAGCGTCTCGTCGAGGCCTGTATCGCCGAACGTGGTGGCCGCGGGCTGCTCCGCGATGAGCGCCGCGATACGCGCCTTCACGTCGTCAGAAAAGCCGCTCTCCATGAGTTCGGCAACGGCGGGCTCGGCGAGGAATCGTGCAACCTCGACCGCGGGAATGCCGAGCTGTCCCGGGCGCACGATCTCGCCCTGGCTCATGGGAATGCCGCCGCCGATCTGCGCCAGATATTCGCCAAACGCTGCTCCGAGCAGCAACCGCTCCATCTCGCCGGCGCGTCCTTCGGCCTCGAGCCGCCGCGCCCATCCAAGCATCTGCCGAAGCGCCTCCACGTACGTCGCGAGCCAGGCGAGACCGTGAAGCGCGTGCTGGGCGCTGTCGCCCCGGCCCGCCGCGGCCGATTTCGCGCCGACCGCCGAGCGGGCGAGGTGCAGCACGCGCTCTGCTGCCGCGAGCGCGCTCGCGCAGGCATCGAGCGAGGCTGCGGAAGCCGCGGCTGCGGCGGCGCGTCGAGGGGTGGCCATGGCGGGCGTCCTTATCGGGGCATCAATGGAAATACTGCGCTGCACAATAGTCGGATTGCACGCACGCGCAATCCCGCCCGCTGATGGAAAATCCGTCGCTGGAAGTCAACCGCGCAGCGCTATCGGCGACTACCAGCGATCTCATCGAAGATACGCGCGAACTCGACGGCGCCCGCCTTCTTCTCGTTGACTCGCATGCGCTGCTCGAGCGCGGCTAGCAACTCGGCGCCGGACTTCTCGCGCACGATCGTGTTGCGGTAGTAGGCGGGGCGGGAAAAGAAATTGGTGGTCGGCATCTGCCGGCCGATCGGCGTCATCATTTCGAGGCCCGTGCCCGGCCCCGCCAGATTCATGAGCTCGAGCTCGGGTCCGCTGAGCGACGTGCGCCCTGCGCGCAGACCGTGATCGAGCACGCCCCTGAGTTTGATGACCTGTAGCCAGGGGCCGACATCGGGATCGAGATTGAGCGCATGAATGCCCTGGCCGCGCGGCGTGTTGCCGAGCGCGACGTGGCGACTCCACTGATAAGGTACCGACTTCGCCGCACGCACCATCTTGCGCACGATCGCCGCCTTGCGCTTCAGATACGCAGCCCGCGGCGGCGAAACTCCTGGTGCCCGCGCCATGTCCTCGAGCCGCCTGACGAACACGTGCCCGCTCTTTGCCACCTCGTTCACGGAGTTGCCGGCAAGAAGCTGCGCATAACCGAGCGCCGTTGAAATCGGCCGGCCCTTGCGCGTTTCGGGATCGATACCTGCCTGCATGTCGTAGACGCCGCGCCCGCCCGTTTCCAAGGCAAAGACGTCGAGCACCTGCGCCTTGCTGAGGCCCACGCGAAGGGCCTCGATCGCGTAGCGGCGCTTGAACTCGCGCTCGGCAATGGCCGAGGGCACGTAGCCATAGTGGGACTTCGCGGCCGCGAGGAAATCATGGAGGCCCGCGATCTCCTTGTCGGGGCGGGGCGGTCGCAGATCGGCAATGATCTTCGCGACATCAGAAGGCAGCGGCGGTCCCTCGTACTGCGGCGGATGCTCGGGCACGTAGTCGGCCGCCGAGAACGGGACGCCGGCTGCGCGCTTGCGGCGGCGCCCATCGCGCAGCGAATCGACTTCGGCCCAGTACATGTCGAGGCGCCGCTCGAAGGGCGTGCGCGCCGCGAGATAGGCCTGATACGCCTTGAGCTGGCGCTCGTTGAGACGTGCGGCGAGGTCATCCGGAATACGCTGCGCCGCCGCTGCCAGGGTGGCGCTCATGAGGACCAGCACGCCGAGCAGACCGCCCGCGCCAACACGTATAGCCTGCGGCAGCCAGCCCCTCATGCTGTCCGATCTCCCTCCCCGTCAAATCAGCTCGCGCCACACGAGCCGCGCCCGAATCGAGGCAACCATCGGCCGTTAAATGAACGATTGGGTGATTGTGTGGCTGGCTAAGCAGGTTCCTGGTCGCCCGTCGTCTCCTCTGCGCGGCGCTGCGATATCGGGATATTGCTGATCAGCAAGGCGCGTCCGGCATAGAGCCCGCCGCTGGCTTCGAGCTCGAAACGCTCGGCATCGCGCCGGCGGAACTCGACAATGACGTCCGCGGCTTGCGTTTGCTCGCACCCCAATCTGACGAGGGCTTCCTCCGCCATGGCGAGCGCCGATTCGAAGGTTTCCCGGATCTGATAGTCGACGCCTGCCTGCACGAGCTGGAGCGAAGTCGTGCGATCGAAGGATCTCGCGAACACAGGCACCAGCGGAAACTCCGCGTGGCAGATCTCGGCGATCCTCTGTGTCGACTCCGGCTTGTCGATGGCGATGATGATGGCCCGCGCGCTTGCAGCGCCAGCCGCGTGCAGGATATCGAGCCGCGTCCCGTCGCCATAGTGCACCTTGAAGCCGAAATCCGCACCATCCCGAATGCTCTCGGTGTCGGTTTCGATGAACGAGATCGTGTGGCCTCGCGCGAGAAGTGGCTGGCTGACGATCTGCCCGAAGCGGCCGAAGCCGATGATCAGCACTTTGCTCTCAAGGCCATTGGGTGCCTCGACGCCGTCCATCGACTGAGCCACCGGCGGCGTCAGCCGATCATGCAAGATGATCATCATCGGGGTCAGGACCATCGAGATGATGACGACGGCCGTCAGGATCGCACTCTTCTCGCCCGTGAGCAGGCCGACACTCGTTGCTGCGGCGTAGAGCACGAAGGCGAACTCGCCGCCCTGGCACATGATGACCGCGCGCTCGAGGCTTTCGCGGTGGCTGCTTTTCGTCACCCGCGCGACGGCATAGATACCGGCGAACTTCAGCGTCATGTAGGAAACGACGCCAGCCAGAACGAGCCGCCAGTTGTTGGCAATGACGCCGAGATCGAGCGCCATCCCGACACCGAGAAAAAAGAGCCCGAGCAGCAGGCCGCGGAACGGCTCGATATCGGCTTCGAGCTGATGCCGGAATGAGGACTGCGACAGGAGCACGCCGGCGAGGAACGCGCCCATGGCCATGGACAGGCCGCCGAGTTGCAGCGCCAGGGCCGAGCCGAGCACGACGAGGAGGGCCGCCGCGGTCAGGATCTCGCGCGCCTTGGCATTGGCCAGCAGACTGAACAGCGGATTGAGCAGGTAACGGCCGACGGCGATAAGCGACACGATGGAAGCAATGCCGACGCCGATGGCCATGAGCCGGTCCGTCAGCGTGGTCTCGGCGCCGCCCGGCGCAAGAAACGCGACGAGGGCGAGGAGCGGCACGATGCCGAGATCCTCGAGCAAGAGGATGGACACCATCCGCTGCCCCTTGGGCGTCGACATTTCGCCGCGCTCCTCGAGCACCTGCATGACGATGGCCGTCGACGTCAGCACGAAGCCCGCAGCCGCGATGAACGACACGCCGAGCGGGAAGCCCATGGCCAACCCGACAATGGTGAGCAGCGCGCTGCACAAACCGACCTGCAGTGCGCCGAGCCCGAATATCTCGCGCCTCAGCCCCCAGAGGCGAGCCGGCTCCATCTCGAGGCCGACAATGAAGAGGAACATCACCACGCCGAGTTCAGCGACGTGGATGATGGCCTGCGGATCCGTGAAAAGCGCGAGGCCGAACGGGCCTATTGCCAACCCCGCCGCCAGATAGCCGAGCACCGAGCCAAGCCCTAGTCGCTTGAAGATCGGTACGGCGACGACAGCAGCCCCAAGCAACGCGACGATTTTTGCGAGGTCGGGGCCGGAAGCCTCTGCTGCCATTGTTACCTTCTCAGGGCCGTCGTTTTTGCCGGGCGCGCATGTTGATCAGGATCGCCACGGCGGCCGGAAGGCCGAACGTGATGGCAAGTACCGGCAGCTCCTGCAGCACAGTGTATCCCGCGTACGCAATTCCAATCCAGAAATTCACGAGTGTAATAGCGAACCACACCGGGACGAAGGCGTTGACCGCCACGGAAAGAATGCCGCGTTCGGACGACCAGAATCGGACAAGCAGCATGAACAGACCCAGCAGCGCAAACCCTCCGGCCGTCACCATAACGGTGTGCATAAACAGTCCTCGTAAGCCCACGGATTAATTGTCGAGGGCCAATACGATTGCCCGGACGGAGGGTCAAGTTCTCACTTTGTAGTGTAGCCGCCGTTCACCAGGATTGTCTGGCCGGTCATCCACCAGCCGTCGGAAACGAGCAGGCGGATGAAGGGAATTATGTCCTCGATGTCCGTGAGACCGGTCTTCGAAAAGGGCGAAAGAGCCGCCGCAGTCTTGTGGTAGGCAACCGCGTCGGCCCCCTCTGCCGGATAGAAGAAGGGCGTGTCCATGGGACCAGGCCCGATCGCGGTGACTGATATTCCACGTGCGCCGAATTCCTTGGCAGCCGCGCGCGTGTAGTGCTCGACCGGTGCCTTGCCGCCCGCATAAGCAGCGTAGAATGGCGTGAAGGCCCCGAGCAGCGAGGTCACGAGCGTCACCAGCTTGCCGTTGTCGTTCAGCGTCTTGCCGGCTTCCTTGATGAAGAAGAAGGCTGACTTCGAATTGACGGCGCTCATCTCGTCGAACTCGGCCTCGCTGATCTCTGCGATCGGCTTCTTCAGGACCTTGCCCACGGTGTTGACCGCGATGTCGATGCCGCCCATGGCCGCCTTGGCGTCCGCAAAGAGCGTCTGCATAGCAGCCGCCGTCGTGAGATCGGCTTGGAATGCGTGAGCTTCTGCACCAGCCGCCTGCACTGCCCTGACAGTGGCATCGGCGTCGGCCTTGCTGGAGGCGCTGTTGTAGTGAATGGCCACAGCCCGGGCACCGTTCGCCGCGAGATCGCGGGCAATGAGGCCGCCGAGGTTCTTCGCTCCACCTGCGATGAGCGCCGTCTTTCCTTTGATGCTGTGATCCGCCATTGCTCGTCTCCTCATACCTGCAGCCGCCCAGGCGGCCCTTACCAAGACAGACGTAATCATCTAATATGAAAGGATAAACTCAACTCAACTGACATAACTGGTCGGGATAGGCGAACAATAGGTACATGGATCGGATCGACCTTTTCCGCATCTTTGTCCGTGTTGCGGAGTGCGCGAGCTTTACCCAGGCGGCCCAAACGCTCGGCTTGCCTCGCTCGTCCGTCTCGACGGCCGTTCAAGATCTCGAAACCCGCATGGGTGCCCGCCTTCTCAATCGGACGACGCGCCGGGTCTCGCTCACACATGACGGCACAGCATTCTACGACCGATGCCTGCGCCTCCTCGCCGATATCGAGGAGACCGAAGGGCTCTTTCGCAAGTCATCGGAGCATCTCGGAGGTCGGCTGCGCGTGGATGTCCCAGGGCGCATCGGCCGCCTGATCATCGCTCCCGAGCTGCCAGATTTTCTTTCACGCTTCCCGGCCATCAAAATCGAGCTCGGCGTCACCGACCGCGCCGTGAATCTTGTCGAAGACAATGTCGACTGCGCCATCCGCGTGGGCGCGCTCGGCGACTCGACGCTGATCGCGCGCCGCATCAGCGATCTGAAGCTCATCAACTGCGCCAGCCCCGCGTACTTACAAGCGCACGGGGTTCCGCGCACGCCCGACGACCTCGACCGACATCATGCCGTGCTCTACGCTTCTCCATCGACGGGCCGCGCCGAAGACTGGGAGTGGTGCGATAAAGGCGAGTTGCACACGCGTCCCATGCACGCAAATGTCACGGTCAATGGCGCCGAGGCCTATATCGCCTGTGCGCTGGCAGGTCTGGGCCTCATTCAGATCCCAGCCTACGATGTGCGTGACTATCTCGCTTCTGGTGCCCTCGTCGAAGTCATGCCGGAGCATCGTGCCCCGCCCTTACCGATGACCCTGCTTTATCCGCATCGCCGCCATCTCTCGCGCCGCCTGCAGATCTTCATCGAGTGGGTTGTTCCGCTGCTCCAGCAGCGCGTCGCCTGAAGCCATCTATCCGCGCGGCCGCACGTCCGGAACACGGAGGAAGATCAGGAGGCCGATGAGCGCCACGCCTGCCTGCGCGCCGAAAGCCGTCCGGTACGCCACTTCCGGCGGCGCACCCGCAATGGCCGGAAAGGCCGAGAGAATCCACCCGAACATGAACTGCGCCCCGGCAATGGCTGTCATGATCCCCATGTTGCTCGCCGCCACGCCGCGCCCCATGAGACGCGCCGGCACGAGGCCGCGCGCGTGCGCGTGCGAGACCGTCGGGTAGGCGCTGCAGATGCTGATCGCGACGAATATGACAGTCACCAGCATGAGCGGCGGCTTCGAGAGAAGCGCGAGGGCGAGCACCATCACCAGAACCACAGTGCCGCCGACGAGCACCGGCCTCTTCAGTGAGTTGATCCGCCGTGCAATGCGGCCATAGAAGAAGTGGCCGCCGATACCGCCGAGCGCCATGAGCAGGAGAACGCTTCCACGCTCGATATCATCGAGACCGTGGACATGCTTGAGGTAAGGCGCCCCCCAGGCACCTGAAAGCAGGCCGCCCGCCGACATGGGCAGCCCTGTGAAAAGCATCCGCCTCATGCCTGGCTGGCGGACGGCTTCGCGCACACCGGCGAGCACTGCGCCGAGCCGCTCGTTCTTCACCTGCCGCGGTGGATGGTCGGGCGGCGTATCGCGCACGAAGAGCGCGAGCGCGATCATCAGCAGGACAATGCCAGCGGTGAAGAGCCAGTAGCTCTCACGCCAGCCGATGAGCGCGATCAAAGCTGCAAAGGGGGCCGTCGCACATAGGTTGCCCACAGCCGCGAAGCTGTTGAGGGCGCCCGTCTGCGTGACGACGCGCTCCGGCGTCATCCACATGGCCAGGATATAGAAAGCGCCGGTGAAGGCGCCGGAACAGCCGATGCCCATGAGAATGCGGCCGAACGTGAGTGTCTGGGCCGTCTCTCCAGCAGCGAAGAGCGCGGTGCCAATTGCGGTGAAGAGCATCATGGCGGAGAGCACGCGGCGCGGCCCAAAGCGATCGAGCATCATGCCCGTCGGGATCTGCATGAGGGCATAGGCAATGAAGAAAGCGCTCGCGACCGTCGAGAGCAGGGCCGGCGACATGCCCATTTCGCGCTCGAGCTCCGGCGCCATGACGCCGAAGCTCGATCTGAGGAAGAGGTTGGAGAAGCCGAGGAGATAGAGCGTCACCAGGATCGGCAGAAGAACGCTTCTCACGGGGTCATCCACTCATTGCCATGCGTTCCGCGCCGATCTCGATTGCGGGCGCGAGACTGGGGGCCGCGCGAAGTTCCTTGCGCCGGGCACGCCAATCGTCAATGCAGTGGATCACGTTTTCCCCCCACGTCCCGCACGGCGTTCTTGGCGCGGTTGCGTGGCGCTCATGATGTCGCCCCTTCAGAGTTTCAGCAATCGCGTCAAGCCACACCCAGGAGTGCAGGGAATGATTATCGCCGTGGTTCAGATCCCCATGCCCCAGCGTCCGCGCGAGGCCGCGATCGCGGCCCAGACCAAATCCGCGCCGACCTTCCGCGCACTCGGCGACAAAGGACTGTTGCGTAAGGACTTCCTGAATGGTGAGGCCGGTGGTGGCGGCGTCTACTACTGGACATCGCGAGAAGCGGCCGAGGCGTGGTTCAGCCCGGCATGGCGCGCCGAGGCAAAGGAGCGGTTCGGCGCCGAGCCGGTGATCACCTACTACGAAAGCTACGTCACGGTGGACAACATCAAGGGCGAAACGATCGTTCGCGACAACATCTGAGCGGATACCTGCGCCGCATGTCGCTCGAACGCCGCATACTTGTCTGGATGTGCGTCCTCGTGGCCGTGAATCAGCTCGGCTTCGGGGCCATGGTGCCCTCGCTTGCGCTCTATGCGCAATCGTTCGGCGTGCCGGCGTCCGCGATCGGCATGGCGGTCGCCGCCTACGGCCTCGCGCGCTGCCTTTCAGCGCTCCCCGCTGGTCAGATCTCGGACTGGATCGGACGGCGTCCGACCCTTGCGATGGGCGGCCTCGTTTCGGCCGCCGGCAACCTCTGGTGCGCGTGGGCGACGAGCTATCCCGAGTTCATCGTCGCAAGATTCATCGCAGGCTTCGGCGCCGGGCTCGTACTCACCACGGGCCAGGTTGTCCTCGCCGACATCAGCACGCCCGAGGTGCGCGGGCGCATGATCGCGGTCTATCAGGGCACATTCATCTTCTCGGTTGGTATCGGTCCCTTCCCCGGTGGCCTTCTGGCCGAGCACTTCGGTCTTGGCGCGCCTTTCATCTTCGCCGGGCTCGGCGCCTTTCTCGCAACCACCGTCGCGTGGTTCGCCGTCCGCGAAACCCGCGAGATGGCGCGCGCGCCAAGCTCCTCCGGCGCGCCGAAGCTCTCGTTCATCGCCCAGATCCGAACGCTGACCCGCAATACCGGCTACGTGCTCGTGAGTCTCATATCGCTCATGAATGCCGTGGTGCGCACAGGCGGACTCTTCGCCATCATCCCCATTCTGGCGACGGCACGCCTCGGCATCTCGGTGACAGCGATCGGCTTCGGTCTGATGCTCGGCAGCGTGGCCGGCCTCTTCTCTGCCTATCCCGCCGGATGGCTCGCCGATCGCTACGGGCGCAAGACGGTCATCGTCCCGGTGACGCTGATCAGCGGCCTTTCCATGGTGCTCTTCTGCTTTGCACCGTCCTATCCGTGGTTTCTCGCGGCCTGTATCGTCTGGGGTATCGCGATCGCGGCCGGCGGCGCCGCGCCCGCCGCGTATGCCGCCGATTCCGCACCA
>Ga0180218_1001782_pt1 | contig 12369 bp, 14 predicted proteins | sample eDN3rd37CKraftBY_FD_151334 | JGI IMG/M metagenome (GOLD analysis project Ga0180218, IMG submission 151334) | Enriched backyard soil microbial communities from Emeryville, California, USA - eDNA 3rd pass 37_C Kraft BY (version 2) (version 2) | ecosystem: Environmental > Terrestrial > Soil >... | reverse complement strand
TTACGCGACGCTGCATATCCTGCTCTACATCGCCGACGAACGCTTCGACCTCATCAAGGTCGCGCTCGAGATCGTCAAGCGGCTCTATCTCACGATCGGGCTTGTCGCCTGGATCGGGCTGCTTGCGCTCGCTGTCACCTCTAACGACACCATGGTGAAGCGGCTCGGCGCGGTGCGATGGCGTCGGTTGCACCGGGTGACGTACGTGGTCGGTTTTTTGGCGCTGATCCATTTCTTTCAGCAGACCAAGGCGGACTTCACCTTGCCTGCGACAATCACAGGCCTGTTCGGCTGGCTGATGGTCTATCGTGCCGTCGCCGCTTGGAAGGGACCGGAACTCTCGACGCTTGCGCTGTTCGTGATGACGCTCGGCGTGGCGCTCGCGACGTTTCTCGGCGAAGCCGCCGGCATCGCGCTCTGGTACAAGGTTTCGCCTATGACCGTGCTGTCGACGGTATTCGACTTCGACCTCGCGATCAGGCCCGGATGGTATGTGCTCGGCGCAGGACTAGCGGTCTGCCTGCTCGACCTCGTGCGCTCGTATGGACAAGCGCCGCGTGGGCGCTCAGCAGCGACGGCTGCCCGCGGCGCCTGATTGTATGGAGGCGGGCGGCGTCTCGTTGGTCGAGCGCCAGCGGGCATAGCGCCACGGCAGAAACCATCGCGCGCACACGGGCGGTTCCGCCGGAACAAAGTCGAGGCCTGATGTTCCATAAGGATGGCATCGGCACAGCCGGCCAAGCGTCATCCATCCTCCGGCCCAGAGGCCGTGACGATGCAGCGCTTCGTCGCCGAACTCGGAACATGTCGGCAGATGCCGGCAGTGGAATCCGATGACTGGCGAAAGTGAATACCTGTAGATCTTGATCAGTCCGCGACCCGCCATACGTGGTGCGTTGCGGACACACCGGGCGAGATTCGCGAAGTCGGCTTGTGCTGGTGCGGGATCGATCATCGTGCTTAACGCGGCTGATCGCCTGAAAATAGTGAGCTTTTGGAACTTTACGACCCGGTTCTGCACATTGCGGTGCATCGTAAATTAGTTGCGAAGCAGCACTCTTTTCTGGACGAGAATCCCAACCGCATATTAAAAAATACACCAGGGTGACGGGTGGTCCCGACTGACCGGCGAAAACAAGCCGGATGGCCCTTTTGGCACGGGATGCACCGGTAACCGGGGGAGTTGCATGAAGCTGCGCCAACTGGGTGCGGTCGCACTTGGATGTCTGTTCGTGTCGTTTGCGGCACCCGTCGCCGAAAGCGATCCTTCGCGCTCGGCGCCGATGCAGTTCTCGCTGCGTCAGGACACGGCCAATTGCGGAACCAGATGCAAGACCTGGGTCGCGGCGACCGGCATGATCCGCGCTGAGACCTCGCGCGATTTCGAGATTTTCGCCGCCAAGCACAATATCCGCGGCTCGACGATCGTCCTGAATTCCGAGGGCGGTTCCGTGCACGGCGCAATCGCGCTCGGCCGCGCGATCCGCAAGCTCGACATGACGACCACTGTCGGTCGCACGGTCGACGCCAAGGGCGATTCGCGAATTGCCAGCATCGTCCCGCGCGCGGATTGCGAGTCGATGTGCGCATTCGTCCTGCTCTCGGGCGCCAAGCGGATCGTTCCCCCCGAGGCGAGGGTGCGCGTGCACCAGATCTGGCTGGGCGATCGCAGGGACGACGCCGCCGCCGCCAGCTATTCCGCCGAGGATCTCGTGTTGGTCCAGCGCGACATCGGCAAGCTCGCCCAATACACCATCGAGATGGGCGGCAGCGTGGAACTCCTTGAACTGTCGCTGCGCATCCCACCTTGGGAACCGATGCGCGTGCTGACCCGCGACGAGATGCGGCGGATGAATCTCGACAATTCCGACGTGACCGATGCGCGTTCGACGCCCCCGCAATCGACGACGACGGCCACGCCGGTGTCGGCTCGGGTCCGGCCCATTTCCGTGACCGGGCAGCGCGAACGCGGCTGGGTGACGGCTGAGAGCGATGGCAAGATGACGCTCACGCGCCGGCATCCGCTGACCGTGGAGGGCGAGGACCTCGGCACGATCGACGTTGCGTTCGCCTGCGGCGCCAGCGCGGGCGAGTATCAGATCATCTATACCGAGACGCGGCGCGCATTCGAAGGCGCGGCGAGGCAGCCGCTGAAGTCGATCGAATTGCGGCTCGCCAACAAGATGGTTTCGCTAACCCCGACCCCCTCGCAGGCGTCCGACAATTCCGGCGAGATGCAGTCCTCGGCCAGCGGCACGATCACCAGCGCGATGCTGCACAATTTCGCCTCGAGCGGGATGCGTTCGATGGTGATCGAAACCGCGTCGGAAAATTCCGACGTGGCGGTGATCCGCATCGGAAACAGCGGCGCGGCGACCAATCTCATGCCGTTCGTCACCAGCTGCGCGCAGCAGCCGGCGCGTGCGGAGCATGCCGGTCTGCAGACCGGCTCGCGGTAACGCCACCTCCACAATCTCTACGTCGATGTGCACGACGCACCGCAGCGAGCGGTAAGCGCGGTTGCGCGTCCAGCGTGTGGCGCGAGCCGCGCGGTCACGCGGAGCAGGGGCCGCGTCGTGGTGCCTGTACTCGATCGATGCGACGTGCTTCGATCCGGGTTCCGATAGGCACAACGCTTGCAAGCGCCACGACCAAGGAGATTGTCAGAATGTCCGGCACTGCCGTGTTCGCCCCCGGTGGGTATCGCTACATTCCCGCCGTGTTTCAGTATTCCGCGGGGGTTGCCGCTGAAGACGGCTACGAGCTGGAACGCGTGCGCTTTCTTGCGCCCGTGCCGCTTGCCGATGCCTTCGCGAAGGTCGAGGCGCATCTGAAGGCGATCGGCCGGCCGACCACCGCCTTCGCGCATTGCGAGCTGCGCTCGCCCGGACAATTCACCGATCAGGGCTTCATCGATTTCAACAAGCTGTATGTCGTCACGCTCGAGCGTTTCGGCATCTACAAGGATGGCGTGAACCCGGTGGCGCGCACCAATGTGTGCCCGATGTATCACGAGCCGGCCGTGCCCTCGATGCTGGCCTTCACCTACACGGTGCCAGCGAAGTCCGCGCGTCGCACGTTCATGCTGTCGGGCGGTGGCGACGCCCGGTCCGGCTCCGAGCCGTACAAGGATCGCATCGTGCGCTTCGGCGACACCTCGCCGGAAGCGCTTCGCGAGAAGGTCCGGTTTGTCATCGCGGAGATGGAAGCGCGGCTGAAAGCTCTCGGCTTCGACTGGGCGGATGCCGTCTCCACGCAGGCCTATACCGTGCAGAACATCGGCCACCTAGTCGGGGAAGAACTCGCCAGGCGCGGCGCGATCGTGACTGGCCTTGTCTGGAATTACGCGCGGCCGCCGGTGATCGGCCTCGAATACGAAATGGATGTGCGGGGCACCGCGCGCGAACTCATCATGTAGGGAGCTTGTTCATGGAAACCGCCCGTCCTGCAGGTCTTGTTGCGGGCCTTGCTGCAGCGTTTGCTCTGACCATCGGTCTCGCCGGACCGGCCTCAGCCCAGCAATGGGCGCCGACGCAGCCGATCCGTGTGATCATTCCTTATGCGGCGGGCGGCACTTCCGACATCATCGCGCGCGCGATGTCCGATCAGGTCAGCCAGCGTCTCGGTCAGCCGCTGACCATCGAAAACCGCGGCGGCGGCGCAACCCAGATCGGCACCAGCGCGGTGGCGAAGGCGGCTCCGGACGGGCACACCATTCTGCTCGTCGGCAATACGATCTCGATCAATCCGAGCCTGTTCAAGACGCTGCCCTACGACACGCTGAAGGATCTGACCCCGATCACCTATGCCGGCGTGACGCCGCACACCATCGTGGTCAATAACGATCTTCCCGTGAAGAACCTCAAGGAGCTGCTCGACCTTGCGAAGGCCAAGCCCGGCACCATCAATTACGGCTCGGTCGGCATCGGCACATCGTTCCATCTCGGCACCGAGGAACTGAAAAAGCTGTCCGGCACCGACATGGTGCATGTGCCCTACAAGGGCATGGGGCAGGTGCTGACCGACGCGATCTCCGGCAATGTCCAGATGGCTTTCGCCAATACGCCGAACGCGGCCCCGCTGGTGCAGGCCGGCAAGCTGCGCGCGATTGCGGTGGCGCATCCGAAGCGCGTCGCGCAACTGCCGGAGGTCCCGACCGTCGGCGAACAGGGCTTCCCCGGCTTCGAGTCCAACTCCGGGTTCATCTATTTCGCGCCGGGCGCAACGCCCCAGCCCGTGCTCGACCGGCTCAACGCGGTGTTCGTCGAGGTCCTGAACCTGCCGGAGGTGAAGGCCGCGCTGACCAAGCAGGGTGTGGAGGTGATGGCGACGACACGCGCCGCGACCCAGGACTTCATCGTGAAGGAAATGAAGCGCTACGCCGACGTGGTGGCTTTCTCGGGCGCGAAGGCGGAGTAGGGAGCGGAGAGGCGGCGCCACAAACTCCGTGCGGGAATCCAGCCCAGCTCGTCTCCGTGATATGGCTCAGGGTCCCCACCTTCGCGGGGCGCGCCGCGCGGACGCTATTCCGCGGCTTCCTTGGCGGCGCGGCTCTTTTCGATCTGGTCGATGGCAGAGACGACCGCGTCGAAGGTCAGGAGGGTGGAGGCGTGTCGCGCCTTGTAGTCGCGGACCGGTTCCAGCACCGCGATATCCGCCCATTTGCCGCCGGGCGGAGTTCCGTTCTCCTTCAGCATCCGGCGGACGGCTTCCCGCAGGGCCCGCAACTCGCCGGCACGAGAGCCGACCACGTTGCGCGCCATGATTGAGGAGGAGGCCTGGCCGAGGGCGCACGCCTTCACGTCATGGGCGAAGTCGGTCACGGTATCGCCATCCATCTTGATGTCGACGGTTACGGTCGAACCGCACAGCTTGGAGTGGGCGGTAGCGCTGGCATGCGCGTCTGGCATGCGTCCGAGCCGGGGGATCGACCCCGCCAGCTCGAGAATCCGGCTGTTATAGACGTCATTCAGCATGCATTTGGCCGATGGTTTTGATCCGGAAAGCGCATTTGTCTTGCTCGGGCAACCGACTATATATGGCCGCGGGAATGCGGCGTCCAAGCCCGGGTAGGGCGACGCGGCCGACCCGGTGACACCCCCGGCGCCACCTTTGGCTTAGAGCGCCGGTCGAACGGAGAGACCATGGACGCCATTGTGAAGCCCTGGCCGAAGCAATCCTCGGCTCAATCCCTGTCAGACCACGTCCGCGCGGCTCCGCAGCCGCTGGAGAACCGGCCGACCCGCGAACAGGCCGAGGAAGCGGTACGTACCCTGATCGCATTTGCCGGCGACAACCCGGCCCGCGAAGGCGTGCTCGAGACCCCCAAGCGCGTGGTCGAGGCCTATGAGGAGATGTTCCGCGGCTACACCGAATGCCCGGCCGACGTGCTCGACAAGACCTTCGCCGAGAGCGAGGCCTATGACGATTTCGTGCTGGTGCGCGACATCACCTTCAATTCGCATTGCGAGCACCACATGATGCCGTTCTTCGGGAGGGCTCACGTGGCCTATCGCCCGGTCGACCGTGTGGTCGGCCTGTCGAAGCTGGCGCGCCTCGTCGACGTCTATGCGCACCGCCTGCAGACGCAGGAGCACATGAATGCGCAGCTCGTGACCGCGATCGACGAGATCCTGAAACCGAAGGGCGTCGCCGTGATGATCGAGGCCGAGCACATGTGCATGTCGATCCGCGGCGTGACCAAGCCCGGCGCCCTGACCGTGACCACGCAATTCCGCGGCAGCTTCAAGGACGATCCGAACGAGCAGATCCGCTTCATGACCTCGATCCGCGCGGGCCAGCGCTGACCCGATTGCTTCGAAAGTCATGACGTTATAGCGGTGGCCGGGAGCAATCCCGGCCATCGTCATATTGGGAGCCACTTCATGGCCGCCTCCGCTGAAATCGAGGAAGGCACGCGCCTTCAGCCGAAGTTCGATGCCGACGGACTGGTGACCGCGATCGCGACCGATGCCGCGACCGGCGAGTTGCTGATGGTCGCGCACATGAATGCCGAGGCGCTGGCGAAGACCATCGCGTCAGGCGAGGCGCATTATTTCAGCCGCTCGCGCAAGAAGCTGTGGCGCAAGGGCGAGGAGAGCGGTCACACCCAGCGCGTGATCGAAATGCGGGTCGATTGCGATCAGGACGCGGTCTGGATCAAGGTCGAGCAGGGGGGACCGGGCGCCTGCCATACCGGCCGTCGCTCGTGCTTTTATCGCGCGGTGCCGCTCGGCCAGTCGGGCGAGGTGACTCTGGCGTTTCGCGATGCGGACAGGGCATTCGATCCGGCGAAGACCTACAAACCGGACCGCTGAGTGGCACCGGTCATAAACCCGTGACCTGATCGATTTGCGAGTCGGAATTGGCGCCGGTTCGGGCTTCCGCGTTGCCGAGATGATAGCGGCGGGCGAGGGACCGGTCGTGGCGTAGCGGTCCGATCTGGCCCGATCAGCCCGGCTTTCGGGTCTTTGCAAGCAGTGCCTTCGCCCGCACGAGGTGCGGGCGATCGTACATCTTGCCGCCGATCCCGACCACGCCGGCGCCCGGCTGTGCCTCGAACGCCGCAATGATGCTGTGCGCATGTGCGATCGCTTCGGGGGTCGGCGTGAAGACGTCGTTGATGACCGCGACCTGCGCCGGATGGATCGCCATCTTGGCGGTGAAGCCGTCACGCCTGGCCTCCTCGCATTCGCGGCGCAGGCCGGCGTCGTTCCTGAAGTCGACATAGACGGTATCGATCGCGGATACGCCCGCCGCCGAAGCTCCGGCGAGGCACAGCGCCCGCGCCAGCCGGTACGGATCGAGGAAGCGGCCATGCTCGTCGCGGTTGGTTTCGGCCCCCAGGTCGGCGGAAAGATCTTCCGCGCCCCAGGTGAGCGCGGCGAGGCGGGGGCTGCTGTCGCGATAGGTGCCGGTGGTGAACAGCGACGCCGCTGTCTCGGTCGCGAGGGCGACGATGCCGATCCCGCCATCGGGCAGGCCTGCGATCGCTTCGCGCGCGGACAGCTTGGCGTGAAGGTGGGTCACCGACACGCCGCCGGCGGCCTTCGGCAGCATGATCGCGTCCGGCCGGCCGGGCACGATGGCGTCGAGGTCATCGTCGGTCAGGCCGGTATCGAGCGCGTTGACGCGCACCAGGAGCTTCAGGCCATCGCGCCTTCCATTCTGCAGGAAGGAGAGCGCGGTCGCCCGCGCGGCCGCCTTGCGGTCGATCGAAACAGAGTCCTCGAGATCGACGATCAGCGCATCGGCGCCGCTGGCCAGCCCCTTGTCGAGCTTCTTGTCGCTGTCGCCGGGGACAAAGAGAAGGGAACGCATCTCCCTAGACCGGCCGCTTCTTGATGAAGGCCTGCCGTCTGCATTCGGCCACCAGCTTGCCGTCCTGATTGAAGCAGCGGTGATGCAGTTCAACGATGCCCGCATTCGGCCGCGACTTCGATTCGCGTTTGCCGATGATTTCGGTCGTGGAATGCAGCGTGTCGTTCTCGAACACCGGATGGGGAAAGCGCGTCTCCTGCATGCCGAGATTGGCGATGGTCGTGCCCGTCGAAATGTCGCTGACCGACATCCCGATCATCAGCCCGAGCGTGAACAGAGAATTCATCAGCGGCTGGCCCCATTCGGTTTCGGTCGCGCAGAAATGCCGGTCGATATGCAGGGGCTGCGGATTCAGCGTCATGTTGGAGAACAGCATGTTGTCCATCTGCGTGACGGTCCGGTAGTAGCGGTGCTCGTAGGTGCGGCCGACCTCGAAATCCTCGAAAAACAACCCGCCGCGCGGGTGCCGCTGTGGTTCGCTCATTCGTTCCTCCAGGTCGCGCACGGCCTGCGCGGATTCGCGCTCATTAAGATTTCGTTTACCATAATTCGCCAAGGTCGCGATGGTCCGGCAGGCATGCAACCCGCCGTCCGGGAAGGATACGCAACATGGCGGTCGAAGCCACGACCCTTGTGGGATCGGCGAAAGGCACTTCGGTCACTGCCGCGATCCGCAGGGCGTCGGAGGTCACCGGCGCCCGGTTCGGTTATCTGCTTGCGACCGCAAAGGTCGAATCCAATCTCAATCCGAACGCCGCGGCGAAGACGTCGTCGGCTGGCGGGTTGTTCCAGTTCATCGATCGTACCTGGCTCGGCACGCTGAAGGAGGCGGGCGCGCAGCTCGGCTATTCGCGCTATGCCGACGCGATCACCCGCACCAATGACGGCCGCTACATCGTGAACGATCCGGCGATGCGGCGCGAGATCATGGCGCTGCGGCAGGATCCGACGGCGAACTCGCTCATGGCGGGCGTGTTCACCAATTCGAACACCAGGCATCTCACCAACAAGCTCGGTCGCGCGCCGACGGACGGCGAGCTCTACATGGCGCACTTCATGGGTGCGACCGGTGCGGCGCGGCTGATCACCGCGGCAGAGAGCAATCCCGGCGCGACCGCAGCGGATTCGTTTCCAGCCGCAGCGCGGGCCAATCGCTCGATCTTCTTCGACAAGAACGGTCGCGCACGCAACCTCGCCGAGGTAACGCGCAATCTGGCGGGCCGCTTCGACATGGCGAAGTCGCGCGTTGCCGGCCTGACAGGTGGCGAAGCCGTGCAGAGCGCGAGCTTTGCGGCGGAGACGGCGCGCGTGGCGCAGGCGTATCAGGCGGTTGCTCCCGCGATTCAGGCGATACCAAATGTCGCCCAGACTGCAGTGGAAAAGCTGGTGCCCGGCGAACGTGTCTTCCACAATCCGTACCGCGCGAGCGAGCGGCGTCAGCCGATCTCCAACACTGTTACAGAGCTCTGGGCGCCGAAGTCGCGCACCGTCCAGCAGGAGCAGGCTCGGCACATCGCGCGCGACCTCGAAACGCGGCAGCAGGCTCAACCGGTGCAAGTCGCGCAGCCGGTGCAACAGACCGCGCCGAGCGCACCGGTCGCGGACGCACGGACCGACAATGCGCCGGGCAGTCTCGGACTTTTCCAGGACGCGAAGCCGGACGTACGCTCGCTGTTCACCCACGGCGTCCGCGGTTGACGTGATTTTTCGCATCGGGCCGTGATCATCCCGGTCTCGATTTCGTGATGGCCCTAGAAGCTCGGCGCGCCGGCAGGCGACATTCTCCTCGGTCGCAATGCCAGCGAGACGCGGGTCAAGCAGGCCAGCCTCAGCGACTATCGGATCGTGTATTTCGCCACTCACGGACTTGTTGCGGGCGACGTCAAGGATCTCAGTGAGCCCTCGCTCGCACTGACGCTGCCGGCACAACCGAGCGTGCTCGACGACGGCCTGCTTACCGCAGGAGAGATCGCGCAGCTCAAGCTCAATGCCGACTGGGTGGTACTCTCGGCCTGCAACACCATCGCCGGCGACAAGCCGGGAGCAGAGGCGCTGTCCGGTCTTGCGCGTTCGTTCTTCTATTCGGGTGCCCGCGCGCTTCTGGTGACGCATTGGGCGGTGGCATCGGATGCTGCGACAAAGCTCACCATCGCGACTTTCGACCTGATGCAGAAGGAGCCCGGCATCGGGCGTGCCGAGGCTCTCCGCCGCGCCATGCTCGATTTCATGCGTGACAAGTCGGACCCGGCCAACGCCTATCCCGCGATCTGGGCCCCGTTCACAATCGTCGGGGAGGGCGCCCGCTGAGGCGGGACGCCGCGCCGGGCACTTAACGGACCCCTAAAGTTCATGGTGAACCCTTTATTAAGGCGGGAAGGTTAGGCTTCACGTCAGCCGGCGGGGATCTCGTCGCGTCAGCGTGTTGAGCCAGACATGATTGTGAGACAGTTCCTGTTTTGGTTGCGTAGTGCCCCCGCCGGCGAGCGGGCGGAAGCCACTGGCGCACTGGCAAGAGCCTATCTCTACTCCGATCTCTCGGACGACGATCTCGCGGCCGCCGAGGGCGCGATGACCATGCTGCTCGACGATCCGTCGCCGCTGGTGCGCGGCGCTCTGGCGGAGGTGCTGGCGGGCAGCGAATACGCCCCAGCCTCGGTCATCTACGCCCTTGCCGCCGATCAGCCGGAAGTCTCGGCCACGGTGCTCGAGCGATCTCCGCTTCTTCTCGATGCGGACCTTGTGGATGCGGTGGCGACGCAGGGGACCGCCGCGCAATGCGCGATCGCCCGGCGCGCCTATGTACCGCGCTCGGTCGCTGCCGCGATCGCCGAAGTCGGTTCGGCGGAAGCGTGCCTCGAACTCCTGGAAAATCCCGGTACGGACATTGCGCCGTTCTCGATCGACCGGATCGTGCAGCGCTTCGGCCATCTGGCCGCGATCCGCGAATTGCTGCTGGCAGGCGAGGGGCTGTCCGCCGCGACACGCCAGGCGTTGGTCGCTAAGCTGTCGGAGACGCTCGCCAGCTTCGTGGTCGCACGCGACTGGCTGAACGAGGACCGCGCGCGCCGCGTCGTGAAGGAAGCCTGCGAAAAGGCGACTGTCGCGCTCGCCGCCGGTACGCCCGATGACGAGGTGCGGCCGCTGATCCGGCATCTGCGCGAGACCGGGCAACTCACGGCGGGCCTGATCCTGCGTGCGCTCCTGTCGGGCAATCTCACGATGTTCGAGGAGGCGCTGGCGGATCTGTCCGGCATTCCGCTGTCGCGTGTCTCGCGTCTCGTGCATGACCGCCGCAGCGACGCCTTCCGCGCCGTCTACGAGAAGGCTGGTCTGCCGCTCAGTGCCTATCCGGCGTTCCGCGAAGCCATCGCGACCATGCAGGAGGACGGCTTCCTCGGCGATCCGTCCGGCTCGGCACGACTCAAGCGCCGCATGATCGAGCGCGTCCTGACCCGCTGCGCGAACCACGACCCGGACGAGATCGCGCCGCTGATTATGCTGCTGCGGCGCTTTGCGACCGAGGCTGCGCGCGAAGAGGCGCGCATGTTCTGCGACGATCTGGTCGACGGTCTCCTGCCGGAATACGGCACGCAGATGATCGCGGCCTGACCGGCCCTACGACTTTCGCGGATTTCGGGATTGCTTTGCGCTGTCGCGCAACGCCGTCTTCAGGTCGGTCGGCCTGCCGTGCTTTTTCAGGACATCGCGGATGGCCTCGTCGACCAGTTCCTGAAGACTGGTCGAGCGATCCTCGGCAAGCTCGGTCAGCGCAAGCAGATCTTCCGCATGGAATTCGATCAGCTTGCGCGGCATCGCGACGCTAGCGATCGGTACGCGGATGATGGTTGTGCAGGAAGACCGCCAGCTGTTCGCGCAGCGATTCATCGCGTTCGGCGTGGTGGCCGGCGAGAACCGCGTCCTCGAACAAGCGCTGTTGAATATCGTGGGGAAGTTCACCCCAGGCGCCGATCACGGCCTGCCCGAGTGCAATCGCAAAGCGGCTGTTATTGCTCATCGCCCGGTCTCCCAGCGGACAGAACGCGGCTTGCCCGATGAGGTTCCAGCTTACACGATCCGGGGCCGGTTCTGAAGCTATTGGCCGGGTACGAGCGGCGGCGCCATCAGGCCCTCGAGATAGTCCGGCCGGTGACGGTTTTCGTGTATCAGGAAGTCGTCCGAGACCTGACGCAGCTTGCTGGTCAGCGCGGTCGCGATTTCGGCAATGTCGGGCCTTGCAGTTTCGCGCACGATGGCGCGAACCGCGTCGACATGCTGGTCGATCAGCTCAAGCGGCACCCGGTTGGTGTCGGGGGAATGTTCGAGGACACGGCACAGGCTCTCCGCGGCGGCCGCGGCAAGCGGGAAGCCGAAAGTCGCGGCATCGCCCTTGATGTCATGGGCGGAGTGAAACAGCTCGTCGAAGGTGCGCTCGTTGAAACCATGCTGCTTGACGGCGTCGCGGGCGCTGTCGAGGCGATCGCACTCCGCGGTCATCCAGTCGGAAAACTCGCTGGACAGAGCCGCGAGTGCGGCTTCGGCGCGGGTCAGCGGATCGTCGCCGGGCGCGACGAACTTGACCACGTATTTGTCGAGCTTGTTGACCGGTGTGATGACCTCATGATCGCCGAAGATGCGGATCATGAGACGATTGCTGTTTGCCTCGGCCATGTTGGGTCTCCTTCGCGTCAGTCGGCTTTCGCGGGAGCGAATATCGCTTGCTGCGCGATGAAATCTGCGATGCCGCCGCGGCGGCGTTCGGGTCCGGAATAGTTCGGGTTGAGACTGCGCCTGCGGTCCGGACCGAAATAGGTTTTGGTCCGCACGAACGGGCGGGGATTCACGACGACATTGACGATGCGTTCGTAGAGCGAGCGGGCGGACAGCGGCTTAACCAGAAATTCCGTTACGCCGGCGTCGCGTGCCGCGACCACGCGCCGCTTTTCCGAATGACCCGTGAGCATGATGATCGGCACGAACGGATTGGCGCTGCTGCCGGGCTGGCGGATCATCTGGGTCAACTCGATGCCGTCGAAGATCGGCATCGCCCAG
>Ga0180218_1001781_pt1 | contig 12373 bp, 10 predicted proteins | sample eDN3rd37CKraftBY_FD_151334 | JGI IMG/M metagenome (GOLD analysis project Ga0180218, IMG submission 151334) | Enriched backyard soil microbial communities from Emeryville, California, USA - eDNA 3rd pass 37_C Kraft BY (version 2) (version 2) | ecosystem: Environmental > Terrestrial > Soil >... | reverse complement strand
GGGTCGCGGTCTCGACGTCGATGGTGTTGACCCCGGCGCCCAGCTTGTGCACGAGGCGCAGCCGCGGCGCGCGGTTCAGGTCGTCGCCGGTGATGGGACGCAACACATGCCAGAGCACGTCGGCGTCGCCGAGTTCGCGGTAGAAGGTCTCATCGTCCTCTTCGCCGCAGAACCGCACATCGAGCCAGTCGAGGTGCGGCGCAAGAAAGTCCAGCACGGTGTTGCTCGGTGCGAAGTGCGCGAGCACCCGCACCGTGCCCGGGTTCACCGCCATCGTGCCGGGTCGGCGAGCGCGACCCTGACTTGCTCCATGACCGACCATTCTCGCCGAGGCGAAAGTCGCTGTCAGCGATCTGACTCGCCTGGCGCGTCGGGAACCCCTACGGCGCCCGCAGGGCCGTCACCGGCTCACCATCCCCCGACGCGCGGCCAGGCGGCGATGATCTGCCGGCCACCGTCGACCACCAGGAACTGACGGTGCTGGTCGGCCATGGCGCACGCGTGGTTGGGCAGGATCCGCACCCGTGTGCCGACCGGCAGGTCCGGCGTGCCACCGTCCCGGGTGGTGAGCACGCCGTGCTCCTGGCTGACATCGGTCATCAGCACATCGGGGATGACGGCGCCGTCGAGCGTCGTGACCAGCCCGTACCCGTGGTCGACAGGTTGGGAGGAGGTGCTGCGGTCATAAGAGATCGCGGTCCAGCCTCCGTCGGTGATGACCTGCCCCTTGTCCGGTTGCACGCCGATGACGGTGACCACGACCGAAAGCGCCAGGTCGTCGATCCGGCAGACGCCGAGCCCGGCCATGAACAGGTCGAAGAACACGTAGGTGCCCGCGCGCACCTCGGTGACCCCGTCGAGTTCGACGTCGGTGTGGGCGGTCGGGGTGGATCCGACGCTGACGGTGGGGACGGCGTACCCGGCATCGCGGAGTCGCCGGGCGGCACGCACCGCGACGTCGCGCTCGTTGGCGGCCGCGGCGGCCAGCGCCGCGGGCGAGGACGCGTGATAGGACTCGCCTGCGTGCAGCAGCACGCCGCGCAGGCAGCCGGCCCTCGCCAGCGTCTCGCCGATGCGCAGCAAATCGGCACTCTGCACCTTCACACCCGCCCGGTGGCCGTCGCAGTCCACCTCGATCAGCGCCGAAATGCGTTGGCGGACCACGGCTTCGGCCTGCAGCGCGCTGTCGAGGATCACCGCGATGTCGACCCCGCGGTCGATCAGCGCTCGGATCCGCGGCAGCTTGTGCGGGTCGACGCCGACGGCGTAGGTGATGTCGGTGAAACCCGCGTCGGCGAACGCCTCGGCCTCGGCGAGCGTGGACACGGTGATCGGCCCGGTTCCGCCGAATATCATCCGCGCGATGTCGACCGACTTCGCGGTCTTCACATGCGGCCGCAGCGTCACCCCTTTGTGGTCGAGACGCCGCTGCAGGCCGGCGAGGTTGGCGCGCAACCGCGTCCGGTCGACGACGGCGAACGGGGTGTCGGGGTCATGAAGTGTTGTCACGGGCAGCTTCTTCCTCGGTGAAAGCCGAAGCGACGGCTTGGATTTCAAGTTGACAGTCATAGTGGAGCCGGGCAACGCCGACCACCGCCCGAGCGGGGCGGTGGTCACCGATCCAGGCGGCGTACTCGGCGTCGAAGGCGCCCCACTGGTCCAGATCGGTGACATAGGCCGTCACCGAGACCAGCCGTTGCCGGGTGGTGCCTGCCGCATCGAGGCAGCGGTCCAGGTTGTGCAGCACCTGGCGGGCCTGCGCTGCAAAGCCTTCGGCGGCCAGCGGCCGGCCCTGCGCATCGAGCGGAAGCAGGCCCGACACGTGCACGGTGCCGTTGTGCACCGTGGTGTACGAGTAGTGGCCCAGCGGTGCGACCAGATCTGGGCTGTCCAGCGTGTGCATGAAGTCTCCTCGGGCAGCGGTCAGCGCTTGACACGCGACATGTCGGCCGGATGCGCCGGTAAATATTCACGCCGAGATCCCCGGGCACAACCCTGGTGGAACCACGGATGTCACCGTTCCCGCGGTCGCATAACGTCGCTCTCCACCAATTTGTGGTCCCGGAGAGGGCTGGGAAACGGAGCACCGATGAAACGTCCATCCAGAGCCATGACCGCCGCGATTCTGCTCGTACTGGGCATCCTCACCGCCTGCGGCGGAAAGAGTGCCAATGGCCCATCAGGCGGTGAGGAGGTGATGGCCGGAAGCTCGCCTGCCCCGAAAGACGCGGTGGAGATGACCGTCGCGATCAACCCGTGGATCGGTTACGGCCCGTGGTACGTCGCGAAGGAGAAGGGCTTCGACCACCAGAACGGGGTCGACTTGAAGTTCGTCAACTTCGTCGACAACAAGGACCTGTATGCCGCGGTCACCTCCGGTCGGATCGACTCGACCCACGCGCTGGTCAGCACCGCTCTGCGGTTTCAGGCGACCGGGGTGCCGCTGAAAGTTGCTTTGTTCCAAGACCTCTCCACCAAGGCCGATGCGCTGGTGGGTGCCGAGGGGATCAAGACGGTGAGTGACCTCAAGGGCAAGAAGGTCGCGTATGAACAGGGCGGCGGTCACGAGATGCTGCTCCGCCTGGCGCTGCAGGACGCGGGGATGACTCTCGACGACATCGACGGCGTGCCGCTGTCGGCGGACAAGGCCGGCGCCGCGCTGATGGCGGGCCGAGTGGACGCGGCGGTGACCTACGAGCCCTACATCTCCCAGACCCTCGCGGCGACCAAGGGCGCAGGCATCGTGACCTCCGCCGGTGATTACCCGGGGATCATCTCCGACGTCTGGGCGGTGGCGGACAGGTTCAGCGATGAGCACCCCGAGGCCGTCTCCGGAGCGCTGGCGGCCTGGGACGAAGCGGTCGAGTATTTCCGGACCAACGAGCAGGATGCACTGAAGATCGTCGCGCAGGTCGCGGATGTGCAGGCCGATGAACTGGCCAGGACCTATCAAGGCGTGAACATTTACGGCGCCAGGGAATCCCTGACGTACCTCGACAACGACTTCCAGCCGCTGGCCCAGGAAATCCTCGCAATCATGAAGGAACAGGGCAGCATCGAGGGCGAGGCGGACCCGGCCACCCTGGTCGACACCTCCTATTTGCGGGAGGTCGTCAAATGACCTCGACGGCGGAGGCGATGAAGCCGTCGGTGGCCACACCCGAGGCGGAGCTGCCGACCCGGGGACGACGCCCCCGCCTCTACCGTGAGCTCGGAAGTCGCACCTACACCGTGATCGCGGTCGGCTCCATGGCTGTGCTGTTGGTCCTGTGGTGGGTCTACGCCAGGTACGGCGGCACCAACCCGACCTTCCTGCCCGGCCCGGACAAGGTGGCCCGACGGTTCGTCGAGTACCTGCAAGGCGACCTGCTCGCGGACGCGGCGGCGAGTTTCAACAGGGTCACCATCGGCTTCCTGCTCTCGACGGTGATGGCGGTGCCGCTCGGGGTGCTGCTCGGCACCGTCCGGATCGCGGAGGCGGCCGTGGAGCCGACGATGGGCTTCATCCGCTACATGCCTGCCGTGGCGTTCGTCCCGCTGACGATCATCTGGATCGGCGTGGGCGAGGAGCAGAAGTGGCTGGTCATCTGGATCGGTACCTTCTTCACCCAGGTGTTGATGGTGATGGACAACGTCAAGCGCGTCCGGCGCGAGTTGATCAACGTCGGCTACACCCTCGGGATGAGCGATTTTGCGGTGCTGACCCGCATCGTGATCCCCGCGTCGTCGCCGGCGATCTGGGACACCCTGCGTATCACTCTCGGATGGGCGTGGACCTGGTTGGTGCTGGCCGAGGTCGTCGCCGCCGACGACGGGTTGGGCCACCGGGTCACCTTGGCGCAGCGATATCTGCAGACCGACACGATCTTCGTCGCCCTGATCGTGATCGGGCTGATCGGCCTGGCGATGGACCAGGTGATGAAGATCGTCGGTCGGCGCGTGTTCCGATGGGCAGAAAGGGGCAACGGGTGAGCACCGACAAGCTCGACAAACTCGAGGTACGCCACCTCTCCAAGGAGTTCCGAGTCGGTAAACAGAGCGTGCTCGCCGTCGACGACGTCTGCTTCTCGGTGGCCGACAACGAGTTCGTCTCCGTCGTGGGTCCGAGCGGCTGCGGCAAGAGCACCCTGCTGACAGTGGCCGCGGGTCTGGAGGACCCGACCAGCGGGAGCGTGCTGGTGGACGGCGCGGTGGTCCGCGGGCCCGGGCGGGACCGCGGTGTGGTCTTCCAGGCCTACTCGCTGTGCCCGTGGCTGACGGTCCGCGGCAATGTGGAATTCGCGTTGCGCGGCGAGAAGATCGGCCGGGCCGAGCGCCGCCGTCGCGCGATGGAGCAACTCGAAGTGGTCGGACTGAGCGGTTTCGCGGAGGCCTACCCGGCCCAGCTGTCCGGCGGCATGCGGCAGCGGGTCGCCATTGCCAGGGCACTGTCGTACCGCCCCAGCGTGTTGCTGATGGACGAGCCGTTCGGCGCACTGGACGCGCTGAATCGGCGCACGATGCAGTCGCTTCTGACGCGGGTCTGGGAGGACCACCGGTTGACCGTGCTGTTCATCACCCACGACATCGACGAAGCGGTGTATCTGTCCGACCGGGTGTTGGTGATGAGCCCGCGGCCGGGACGGATCGTCGAAGACGTCCGCATCGACCTCGACCGGCCACGGCTGCCGGAGATGCAGACCAGCGAGACATTCCTCGCGCTCAAGGAGCGGCTGCTGCGCTCGGTCACCACCGTGGAGCCCGAGCTGGCCGAGAGCGGCTCATGACCGGCGACGTGGTTGTCATCGGAGGTGGGATTGCCGGGATCACCGTGGCCTACGAGTTGGCCCGGCACGGCGCCGAGGTCACCGTTCTGGAGCGCCGAGACGGTGTCGGGGAGGAATGCTCCTCCGGCAACGCCGGGATGGTCGCCTCCACCCATGCCCTACCGCTGGCCAGCCCGGGAGCGTTGCGGGAGGGCCTGCGGTACATGTGGCGCCCGGACAGTCCGTTCTACCTGCGTCCCCGGATGCGCACGGTGCCATGGCTTCTGCGCTACGGGCTGGCCAGCACTCCGGGGCGGGCCCGCGCGGCCGGCAGGCTGCTGGAGGAACTCACCCAGCGAGGGCTCGAGGCCCACCGCAAGTTGCAGGCCGAGGGTATCGACACCGGCCTGCAGAACCGCGGGCACGTCGACGCCTACGAGAGCGCCGCCGGGGTGGAGCATGGGCGGGCCGAGATCGAAAGCCGTCGTGCGCGTGGACTTCCCGGAGAGCTGCTGACCCCGGAGGAGCTCGTCGAACTGGAGCCGACCCTGTCGCGCTCGCTTGCCGGCGGCGCCTACTACCCCGACCAGGCCTGGTGCGACCCGGTGCAGTTCACCGGCGCGCTGGCGGCCGCCGCCGCGGACCTCGGCGTGCAATTCCGCAACCGGGTCGAGGTGCTGGACTTCGAACGGCGTTCGGGACGTGTGGTCGCGGCGCGCACGACCAAGGGCCGGGTTCCGGGCGGCACCTTCGTGATCGCGGCGGGCGTCTGGAGCCAGCCGTTGGCGCGTGCGACCGGACTGTTCCTGCCGGTCGAGGGCGGCAAGGGCTACCACGTGGAGCTTCCCGAGTCGGCCGCCACGCCCCGGCTGCCGGTCTACATGGCGGATTCGCGGGTCGTGGCGACGCCGCTGGACGGACGGCTGCGGCTCTCCGGGACGTTCGAGTTGGACGGGTTGGACGAGCGCGTCGACGCGGTACGGGTCTGGGCGATCACCGCCGCGGGCGTCCGCGTGGTGCCGGGCCTGCGCGGCGTCGAGCCGGTCGGAGTCTGGCGCGGCCTGCGTCCCTGCGCCCCCGACGGGCTGCCGTTGGTCGGGGCGGTCCGCTCGGTGCCGAACCTCTATGTCGCCACCGGCCACGGCATCGGCGGTATCACGACCGGGCCGGTGACAGCCCAGCTGATCGGCGAGCTCATCCGGGGCGTCGAGCCCAGTCTGCCGCTGGAGCCGCTGCGCCCGGACCGGTTCCGCCCCTTGCTCTTTCGTCCCCGCGACGGCTCACCGGTGGTGGGGGAGTCGGTCGCAGGCTGATCCGGTGCTCGCGATGCGGTCAGCGCGGCGACAACGCGGGCATGCGCTCGGTCAGCCGGTCCAGAAGGTCCGCGAGGATTGCGGGACAGGAGAGCATGGGGGAGTGGCCGCTGTCGATCTCGACCGGCTCGACTGCGAGCCGGTCGACCGCGGTACGCCGCTGCCAGTCGGGGTTCAGCACCCGGTCGCGCCGGCACACCACATAGTCCGCGGTCACCGACGGCCACTCATCCAGTGGCGAGGCCTCCTCGAGTGTGGTGGGCGTCTGCAGTCGCAGCCGCGCGATCGCGCGGTCGGCCGCTTCGGGCGGGCAGTCGTGGTAGAAGTGCCTGCGCGCCACCTGCTCGCGCATCTCCAGGAGGCCGTCGGGCCGGGTGCTCCAGGTGAATCCGGCGACCTCGGCAGTCGGGTCGGCCTCGAACTCTTCGGTGACGCTGCGCCCCGGCACCGGCAGCAACGCCGCGATGAACACCAGGTGGCGCACCTTGCGCTGCCGGGCGACGAGCGGGATCGTGAGCCCGCCCGCGGAGTGGCCGACGAGGACCGTTCGGGCCGGATCGGCCGCCACCGCATCGAGGTCGGCGAGGACGGTCGCGGCGTTGCTGAGGGCGCCGTGGCCGAGCTGGTCGGACGGCAGATGCGGGCTCACCACCCGATGCCCGCGCGCGGCGAGGATCGGCTCCAGCTCTGACCAGGCCGAGTTGCCGTGCCAGTGACCGTGTACAAGTGCGAATGTGAACGACATGGAACATATACTCAGTGGCCCGGCGGGCGTGGACCACGGTGATTTCACCGGGATCGGAGACCCATGACTCCTCGAGATGCCCGGGTTGTCGACGCTTGGCTCGGGTGCGATCCGCCGTCGCAGCTGGTGCTCGTCGGGGCTGCGGGCTCGGGGCGGTCCCGGACGCTGGCGGACCTGGCTGGCCGGGCGCGCGCCCGGGGCTGGACGGTGAGCCCGATGCGGCCTTCTGCCGACGACGCCCGCGAGCCGGCCTCGGCCGCACGGGTATTGGGCGCCGACGCGGGGGACGGTGCACTGGACGAGGATCAGCTGGTCGGTGCGCTCGGCCGCGCCTGGGCTGCGCCCTCGTCGGAGCCACATCTGCTGTGTCTGGACGACGTCGACCAGCTGGCCCCGTCGATCATCCGTGCCGTATGCGCGGCCGCTCGACGCACTACGGTGCGAATCGCGCTGACGGCAACGAATGAACGGCACCTGGTGGCCGGGCTTCCCGAGGCGAAGTTTCACGAGCTGACGCCGCTGCCGCCCGATCAACTCCGCGACGTCGTTCGCAGCGCGGCCGGGCGAGGGCCGATCCCCGAGGTTCTCGACCGCCTGACACTGCTCGCCGACGGGAATCCCGGTGTGGCCGAGGCATTGACCATGAGCCTGTCGGAGGCGCAGCTCCTCGGATTCGAACCGCTGTCGCCTGCCGCGTTCGTCGTGCCGCTGCGCACCCGACTGACCTCACGCATCCCTGCCGAGCTGCGAGCCGCGGCGCTGCTGTTGGCCTGCGGACCCGCAACGCCGCCTGCCGTGCTCGAGCGTGCCGGCGCCGAACTCGGCGTCACCGGGGAGCACCTGGACGCACTCGAGCGGGCCCGGTTGGCGGAGGGCAGGCGCGGCGGGCTGGTGTTGCGACCGTCCGGCCTCGGGTTCGCGCTGGAAGCAACGATGACCACCACCGAGAGACGCAGCGTGCACGCCGCGCTGGCTCGGGCCTGCGCCGACCACGACGAGGTTCGTACGCTGTGGCACCGGGCCCTGGCGGCGGGGGAGGCCGACGCCGGGTTGGCCGACCAGCTTGAGGCGCTGTGCGAGCAGACGCCTCGGCTCGGCGGATGGAGCATGGTGTCGCTGCTGGCCGAGCGCGCCTCGGAGCTCTCCGCGGACGCCGGTGAGCGGGGGCGTCGACTGGCGTTGGCTGCCGAACACGCGTGGCTGGAGGGCACCCCGGCGCGTTCGCTGCGGCTGCTGACGGAGGCCGAGGACCTGTCTTCCGACCTGGACCTGAAGCTGCGCGTGGCGTATGTGCGCGGCAGTATCGAGCTGGCCGCCGGCGCCGGGAACCGGGCGCTTCGCGTGCTGGCCGAGGCGGTTCCGGACGCGTTGCAGCGGCTTCCGCTCCACGAGAGCACCGCGCTGATGGTGCGCGCCTGTGACGCCGCCGAGGCAGCGGGTGACATCGTCGCCGTCGTTCGCCTCGGGCGGCGGGCCGAGGCGAGGCTGACCGACGGTATGGACTCGGTGGCTTCGGTGCGGCTGCGGCTGATCGCGGGCACCGCCAAGGTCCTGGCCGACGACATGGAGTCGGGAATCGCGATCATGGAGGAGGTGCTGTCCGCGTGTGCGCGCGAGCGGGATCAGAGCCACTCGCTGGTGGGGATGCGGGCCTCGCTGATCGTCGGCGACATGCACGGATTGATGCGGTTCACCGATCAGGCGATGGACCGGCTTCGCGAGATCGGTGACCGCGGCATGATGCCGTTCGTCACGGCCCGCCGGGCCTTGGCGGAAACCCTGCTGGGCCGCCTGCGCAGCGCATTGGAGCTTTCGTCCGCGGGGGTCGAGGAATCGGGGTTGCTGGGTCAGGAGAACGCGCGGGCTGAGCATCTGGCCGTGCAAGCTCTCGCCCATGCGCGCGCAGGTGACGGTCAGGAGGCCGGCCGGGCCGCCGAGCTCGCCCTGCACCTGGCCAGCGACTTCGGGCTGGCGTGGCCGGGGGCGATCGCCGTGTGGGCCCTCGGTGAGGTGGAACTGGGCTCGGGGAACCCCGAACGTGCGTTGGAGTTGTTCACCCTGCTGTGGCACGGCACCACCTATGAGCGGCATCCGCTCATCGCCACTTTGGCCGCACCCGAACTCGTCGAAGCCGCCGAGCGTTCCGACCGCCGCCGCGACAGCGATGTGGCCATGCGTCGCCTGGTGTCCTGGGCACGCGCCACCGGGAGTGCGGCTGCGGCTGGGCTCGTCGAGCGTTGCACGGCGCTGCGCGCCGGGAGTTCCGCGGAGACGGTGGCCTCCTACGAGCGGGCGTTGAGCCTTCATCGGGAGGCGCTCCGGCCGTTCGACGAGGCGCGCACGGCCCTGGCGTTCGGCTCCTGGCTGCGCCGCGAGCGGCGCAAGTCGGAGTGTCGGGCGTACCTCCGCCTCGCCCATGAGCGGTTCGAGAGCTTCGGTGCCGCGGGCTGGCAGGCGAGCGCCGCACAGGAGATGCGGGCGAGCGGCGACAGCGTGCTGCGTCGCGACCGGGTCACCGACGGCGCGCGCCTGACCGCGCAGGAACACGCCGTCTCGGTGATGGTGGCCGATGGAGAGTCGAATCGCCAAGTCGCCGAGAAGCTTTCGCTCAGCGTGCGCACGGTGGAGTATCACCTGCGCAACGTGTACCTCAAGCTCGGCGTGCGCAACCGGACCGAGCTGGCGGCGAACCGCCATCTGTTCGTCGAGGAGTATTCGGTCTAGGGCGCCGTGGCGTCCGCTCTCCCGGCGAGCGAGGCCGACGCGGCTCTCGCGGCGTCGCGGACGGCCTCGATGAGCCGTCCCGAGGCGGGGGTGACCGCAACCCGCGCGATCCCGATGGCCGCGACGGCGGTGCCGTCGCCGACGCTCACCGGTGCGGCGATGCACTCGATACCGTCGGTCGTGGCACCGACCTCCGCTGCGTAGCCGCTCGCACGCACGTCGTCGAGCACCCCTTTCAGCGCCGCCACCGAGGTGATCCGAGTGTCGGTGCGCTGCGGCCAGTCGTAGTCGCGGTAGAGCGAGGCGAGCGCGTCGTCGTCCAGGGCGGCGAGCAGGCACCGACCGACGGCGGTCAGATGGGCGGGGATGCGGGTGCCGACGTCGGTGACCAGGCGGATGCCCGAGTTCGTCGGCTCGCGCTTGGCGAGGTAGACCGCATCGTGTCCTTGCAGTACCGCGAGGTGGCTGGTGTGGCCGGTCCGCTCCACCAGGTCCTTGAGGTGGCGTTCGACGGCGTGCTCGAGGTGGCCGGTGCGCCGGTACGCCGCACCCAGCTCCAACGCCGCGACGCCGAGGGTCCACCGGCGGACGTCGGGCCAGTAGGCGACGAACCGCCGGGCGTGCATCACGTTGAGCAGGTGGTGCGCCGAGCTTTTCGGCAGTTCCAGCTGTTCGGCGATGGTGGCAGTGCTGACCGGCTCGGCCAGACGGCTCAGCAGGTCGAGCAGCGCCAGGGCGCGTTCGGCGGATTTCACCTTGCTGCTGGTGCTGCCCGGCATCAGAAGACTTCCGTGGCGACGGCAGATCCGCGTACTCTGGAGCCGCGAATGCAAGACATGAGTCTTGTATATCAGACTTTCTCGGGAGGTCAGGTGATCACGTCCGCGCTGGTGCCGGAGCCCAGGGCCAAGCTGGCGGAGATTCCGCGGTACTCCCGCGTCGCGGGGGCGCGGGACATCGCGTGGAACGTCGCTTCCAACGAGTCGCCGCTGCCGCCCGGACCGGCCGTTGTGGCGGCGGTGGCCCGGGCCGCGGCGCAGGCGCATCTGTACCCGAGCGTGGGCGGCGACGCCCTGGTCGACGCGGTGAGCCGACGTTGCGGTGTACCTCCCGACCAGGTCCTCGTGGGCGGCGGCTCCCTTGCGCTGCTGCAGCTGGCGCTCACGACGTTCACGGGCGCCGGCACGCAGGTGGTTCACGCCTGGCGTAGCTACGAGGCGTACCCGATCCTCATCGGTGTCGCGGATGCCGACGCGGTCCCGGTACCCCTCGACGGGGACCACCGGCATGACGTCGGCGCGATGCTGGCGGCGATCACCTCGCGTACGGCGGCGGTGATCGTGTGCAACCCGAACAACCCGACCGGTACCGCTCTGCCCGACGACCTGCTGCTGCGGCTGATCGAGGCGGTGCCGCCCGGCGTGCTCGTGCTGCTCGACGAGGCTTACCGCGAGTTCGGCGACAGCACGATCTCGGCGCCGGAGCTGGTGCGCGCGCACGAGAACGTGATCGTGTTCCGCACCTTCTCCAAGGCCTACGGGCTGGCGGGGCTCCGGGCCGGTTTCGCGCTGGGTTCGCGCGGCGTCGTGGACACGCTGCGGTCGGTGGCGCAGCCGTTTGGTCTCAGTTCGGTGGCCGAGGTTGCCGCGGTGGCGGCGCTCGACGACACCGCGCGCCTGGACGAGATCGTCGGCACGGTCCGCAGCCGCCGCGAGATCTTCTCCGCGCAACTTCGCCGTCGTGGGATCGACGTGCCGGAGTCGCGGTCGAACTTCGTCTACCTACCGTTGCGGGAGCGGGCCGGGCAGTTCGCGCAGGCGTGCCGGAATGCGGGCGTGGCGGTGCGCGCCTTCGATGGCGACGGGATTCGGGTCACCGTCGGTCATTCCGAGGCCGAGGAGCGGATCCTGGGTGTGCTCGACGCCTGCTAGGTGACGTCGTCGGAGGTGGTCACCGCCACCGCTTCGCGATCCATCGGGCGATGGTGTCGGCCTGCTCGCTGCGCGCACCCGGCGTGGTGAAGTAGTGATCGGTGTCGATCGAGCGCAGCGTCTTGTCGGTGCCCGCCAGTGCGTCGAAGATGCGTTGCGCGTCAGACGGATACACCCCGGTGTCCTGTTCGGCGTTGATGACCAGCGCCGGGCAGGTGATCCGAGCCAAATGCGGTTCGGCCCTGGTCTGGGCGTGCCGCAGGCTCCACATGCCGAGCCAGTTGCGCGCTGTGGTGGCCGCGGCGATGCCGCGGGCCGAGCGGTTCGCCTTGACCGGGACCCCGGCGTAGCACAGGTTCGGTTGGCGTTTGGTGGGTTCGATGGTCGGGTCGACCATCCTCGGGTCGGCCCAGGTGCGCATCACCGTGAACGGCCGGTCCGAGAAGCCGGCCGCCTGGACCCGTTTGAGTTCGCGCTCGGCCCAGTCGGTGATGGCCTCGTTACGGGCCACCTGTGCGGCCCGGTAGCGGGCCACGAACTCCGGCGCGAACGGCGGGCCGTTGCGCTCGTCGAACAGATCCAGATCGGGATCGGTTGCGACGGGATCGTTTTCGTCGAGGACGGCGGCGTCCATCCAGGCGGTCAGCACGTCGGGCCTGCCGGGATGCGCGGCGCTCGCGACGTACCCGTCGGCGGGCGGCAGGTCGTTGATGCCGACGGCGGGCCGCATGCCTTCCATCGGTGTCACGTGCTGGTCGACGGCCTGGGCCTGGTAGGCCGCCATCAGTGATCCGCCACCGGAATTTCCGAGCAGCACAACGGTTTCGATGTTCTGGACCTCGCGCAACCAACGCACGCCGACGCCGATGTCCACCAACGCGTGGTCCAGCACGAAGCTGCTCTCGAACCCGCGGA
>Ga0180218_1001780_pt1 | contig 12374 bp, 12 predicted proteins | sample eDN3rd37CKraftBY_FD_151334 | JGI IMG/M metagenome (GOLD analysis project Ga0180218, IMG submission 151334) | Enriched backyard soil microbial communities from Emeryville, California, USA - eDNA 3rd pass 37_C Kraft BY (version 2) (version 2) | ecosystem: Environmental > Terrestrial > Soil >... | reverse complement strand
CTGCGGCGGTGGCTGACGCTCACGCCGGGCGCGCGGCTTCTCGCGGGACGACGCGGCGGCGACGGACGACGAGAGCGCCGGCCCCTGCTCCGTGGCGGCCGGGGCGAAGCTGCGTGCCAGCGCCCCGGCGGCATCGACCCGCGCCGCCTTGATGTCCGCCACGATGGCGGCATGGTCCGGCCCGCAGGTCCGCGCGATCTCGTCGAGTTCGGAGGTGGTCAGAAGCGGCGACTGACGCAGCACCGGCTCCGCGACCACGATGTTGTCGCGCGCGAGCCGCAGCACGATCTGATGAGGCGCAAGGCGATCGCCGGCCAGCTTGGCGGCCACGATCTTCTTGGTCTCCAGATTGGCGGTGTCGAGCAGTTCCATCGTCAGCAGGATGTAGCGGCGCGCCGCATCGACCGAATAGATTCGCCGCTCCACAAACAGATCCGTGACCACCCGCAGCAGCGTCGGCCGGAAATCGAGGCCGGTGGTGCGCGCAAGATCGAACAGGCCCTGAAGATCGGGCACGGTCTCCGGATCGAGAAAGGGCGTGGAAAGCGGCTTCATTCCGTTAAATTAGCGCGGTTGCGTTAGCATGCCGTTAAGCACACTGGCGGCGGCACGGGCACCGCGGCACCAGGGCCTGGTAACGAGGTGTTAACCATCCCCTCTCCAAATGATCTGGAGAGACGTGAATGACCCGCGTGATTTGCCGGCGGAGGAACCGGAAACCAGCGCCGGAGAACGACAGATGGGAACCGTCATCACTTTCCCTGTCCGCCGCAGAGACCCGATCCGCGAGGCATCGCCCGACGCGCAGGCGAGCGCCACGGTCGTCATTCTGCCGGTGATCCGCATCGAGCGGCACGACAGCGCCGCGGGGGATGACCACGAATCCCCTCCGGTCGCCACCGGTCGCCGTCGCCGCCGCCGCACGTCCTGACGCCGGACGATGTCCGCCCCGCCCGCCGCCGCACGCACGCCGCGCCACTGCCCGACGCCAGCGCTGCGCCGCGCCGGCCTTGCCGCTCTCTGCATCCTCGTTTCCGGCATCGTGATTTCCAGCATCGCGCCCGCGCAGACCGGCGATTTCGGACGGCCGAAGCGGTTCTGGATGGGCGAGCGGCCCCATGACTGGATCGGCGCGCAGGCCGCGGCCAATGCCGGGCTTCCCGCCTCCCGCTTCGAACTGACCGACGATGAACGCGAGTTGCGCGACCTCGCCTATCCGCTCATCGCGCCACCCTATGGCCATCCGAAATGGCTGGCCGTGCTGGCCGAGCGCGGCCGCGCGCGCATGGTGCCGTCCGAGGGCGTATGGGATGCCGGGCTCTACTGGCGGCGGCTGACCGGCGAGCCGCATGCGTCCCCCGCCTCCCGCTACGCCCGGCTGAACGACGACGCCCGCAACGATGTCGTACGGCTCGATCTGTTCTTCGCCACCGCGCGGCGCGTCGCCGACATGGACGGCAAGCGCGGCGCGGCCCTGAACATGATCGCGCATGTGACCGCCGGCGAAGCCGCCAATGCGCAGGCGCGCGTCAACGAGAACGCCCTGACGGTGGACTGGGTCTGCGCCTCCGCCAACAGCCGCCTGATCTCGTATCGCACTGCGCTCGAACGTCTCGTGATCGCGACACCGATGACGGCCGCCGTGCAGGCTGAGCAATCGCTGACGCTGCTGGCGACCCGCATGGGCTATTGTCCCGGCCTCGCGCCGGCGCCGGCCGTCGCCGGGCGCGGTTTCTTTCCGCGCGGCGGCAATGTCCCCGGCGATGGCACGGGCCCCGGTCCGGCGGCAAATGGCGGCTTCATCATCTCGAAATAACGCGCGCGCAATCAGCCGTTCTTGTCCTGCGCCGGCGGACTGGCTTCGCAGCGCGCCTTGGCCAGCGTCTCCCGCACCATCGGCATGAAGCCCGGCTCGGGCGCCAGCGCCCGCACCAGCACCAGCCCGGTCTCGCCGGGGGATTCCACGATCAGCCGGTCGGCCGCCGTCATCTCGTCATTCTCGGGCAGATCCGCGCGCTGATCGGCGGTCATCAGGTCCAGTTCGATGATCCTGCGGCCGGCGGCGCGGTCGTTGATCGCGTAATAGGCGACGCCCTCGCGCGTGTAGAAGGACAGCGAGGTATAGGCCTGCGTGACCGGCACAACGAATTTCAAAGGCCCTTCGCCAAGATCGTAGCGGCAGACGGATTCGGCAAAGGCCGGGTCCATCAAGGGCAGCAGCGTGCTGTCCGCCGCCGGACCCGGCAGTTGGACCATGGCATTGACCGGCGACACCGGCACGAGCCGGGCATAGGCGCTCTGTTCGGCGAAGCGCGGCAGCGCCAGCACCGTGACGAGATGCACCACCCCGCCGAGCGCGATGCCGAACATCAGCCAGAGCAGCCAGCGGATCATGCCGGACATCCCCGCTGGATCACGGCCGGCATCGGCGTGCCGGGTCCCGACGGCGTCGTGATGCCGATCGGCGTATCGTAAAGACGCAGCACCAGCATGTAGCGCCCGGCCCTGGGGACCGGCAGCCAGTTGCCCGCCCGCGCCCGCGGGGACACGACGATCTCGAACTCGCCGGCCGCGTTGCGCACGATCTCCTGGCTGGTGAAGCCCTGGCGCAGCTCCGGCGGATTCATCAGCCGGCCAGCCTCGTCATACACCGTCAGCGTCCAGTAACGCGCCGCCGGCGTGATGCCGCGCACCACGGTCTCGCAGCGCGCATTCAGCGGCTCGCCGTCATCGGTCCGCCGGGTGACGAAAGCAACGCCGTCGCCGGAGCCGACCGGCAACGCGCCGCTGCGGATCAGCACCGCCTGCGCATAGGGATCGATGGTCGCCGTGCCGCTACGCGGCCAGGCCTGCCACGCGCCGACCTGCAAGGTGCCGAACGGGGGCTGCCCTGAAACGCTGAGATAGGTCGCGCCAAGCCCGAGCACGGCGGCGACCGTCAGCGCGATCAGCATTCCCAGCAACAGACGCAAGAAGCCACCCGGAGTTTCAGATCGGCGGACCAGATCAGCGGACATGCCCGCGCGGCGGGGACCGCAGGCATCCGCAGCGCGCATCGCATCTTCTACCCTCAATGCCGCGCGCGGGCGACACCGTTTTCGCAAGGACCGGACCGGTCAGCGACGGATCGCCGACGGCGCGGCGGCGAAAGACCCCGCCGCCGGCGCCGCGCGTTCCGTGGTCGGGCGCGCCGGCATGTCGTCCGCGAGGCCGCGCGCGGCCTCGTTCAGCAGGCGCTCCATCCGGCCGAGAATATCCGCGCCGCGACGGCTGAGCACCGGCGGATGCTGGCGCGGCTCCGCCGCCACGCCGGTCGCGCTGGCCACCGCGGCGGGGCGCGGCGGGGTATCCTTGTCATAGTCGATGCCGTCGAGATGGCGGATCTCCACGCCCTGATGGGCATAGGCCATGATCTGCTGCCAGGTCATGGCCGGCAGGGTGCCGCCGGTCATGCGGTTGGTGGCGGAATAGTCGTCGTTGCCGAACCAGACGCCGCCGATGAAGTTGCCGGTGTAACCGACGAACCAGGCATCGTGATAATCGTTGGTGGTGCCGGTCTTGCCGGCGATGCGGATGCCATCGAGAATGGCGCGGCGGCCGGTGCCCTGTTCGGCCGCCTTGTTCAGCATGAAATTCATGTCGCGGGCGACCTGCTCCGGAAACACCCGCCGCGGCTTGGCGCCGTCGCGGTCCCAGCGCCACACGGTGTCGCCGGCCGGCGTGCGCACCTCCAGCACCGCATGGCGGGTCATCGCCAGGCCATCGTTGACGAACGCGCTATAGCCGGCGGTATGGTCCAGCACGGTGACCTCCGCCGCGCCGATCGGCAGCGAGGGCGTATCGGCCAGCGGCGTGCGCAGGCCCATCTGCCGGGCCAGCGCGACGATGATGTCGCGCCCCTTGCGCGGGGTGCCCTTGCCCATCGCGATCGACAGCTTCACCGGGATGACGTTGATCGAGCGTTGCAGCGCGACGGTCAGCGGCATCGAGCCGGAGAAGGAGCGGCCGTAGTTCTGCGGGCACCAGTTGCCGAGGCAGACCGGGCTGTCCACCACGGTGGTGGTGGGCTTGAAGCCGTTCATCAGCGCCGCGGCATAGACATAGGGCTTGAAAGAAGACCCCGGCTGGCGCAGCGCGTCGGTCGCGCGGTTGAACTGGCTCTCGCCGTAGTCGCGGCCGCCGACCATGGCGCGCACGCCGCCCTCGTTGTCCATGATGACGGTTGCGGCCTGGCGCACGTTGTATTGCCGGCCATGGGTCTTCAGCACATTCTCGACGGCTTCGTCGGCGACATTCTGCAAGCCGGAATCCAGCGCGGTGCGCACCACAAATACGCGCTCGTGGACGGATTTCGGCAGGCCCGCCACCAGCCGCTTCATCTCGTCGAAGGCCCAGTCGAGATAATAATTCGGCGAGCGCTCGTTGCGGCGGTCGATGGCGAGCGCCGGATTGCGCCGCGCGCCGAACACCTGCCCCTCCGTCATGAAGCCGGCCTCGACGAGATTGTTCAGCACCACGTTGGCGCGGGCGCGCGCGGCGGGCAGGTTGATATGCGGCGCGAATTTGGTGGGCGCCTTGAACAGCCCGGCCAGCATCGCGCCTTCCGCCAGCGTCACGTCGCGCGCGGACTTGTTGAAATAGAACTGCGCCGCTGCGTCCACGCCGAAGGTGCCGCCGCCCATATAGGCGCGATCGAGATAGAGCTTGAGAATCTCGTTCTTGGTCAGGCGCGTCTCCAGCCAGACGGCGAGGAACGCCTCCCTCACCTTGCGCTCCAGCGTGCGCTCGTTGGAGAGGAACAGGTTCTTCGCAAGCTGCTGGGTGATGGACGAGCCGCCCTGCACCACGCCGCCCGCGCGCGCATTGGTCATCATCGCGCGGAGCGTGCCGCCGATATCGATGCCGAAATGCTCGAAGAAGCGCCGGTCCTCGGTGGCCAGCGTCGCCTTGATGAGGTGGTCGGGAAATTCCTCCAGCGGGATCGAGTCGTTCTGGCGGATGCCGCGGCTGCCGACCTCGACGCCGTAGCGGTCGAGGAAGGTCACGGCGAGATCGGTCTTCTTCAGCCAGTCCTCGTCCGCGGTTTCCTGGAACGCCGGCACCGCCAGCGCCAGCATCAGCACCGCGCCCGCCGTGCCCAGCGTCGCCGCTTCCGAGACCCCTTCCACCGCGACGCGCCGCCAGCCCGCGACGTGAAACCGGTCCATGAATTCGGAGAAGCGCTCGTAACTCTCGCGCAGGAAGCGCTGAAACCGGAACACGCCGAAATCGATCCGCGAATCGATGTCCAGCAGGCGCTGGCGCAGGCGGCGGAACCGCGGGGGCTTACGGGGCGGCGGTGTATCGGACACTGTGTTTCCCGAGGATCGACAGACAAGCTGACCCGACCGGCCGGCATCCGCCAACGGTATCCCGCCACGGTCTCCCGCGGCAGGATGGGCCGGCGACGGCCACATGACATAGCCACGTTACCATGACATGGGTGCGCCAGACCATCGCACATGCGCCACACTGGCGGCGGGAACGTGGCAACGATGGCGCAGCGGTGAACGGAAACCGTTGCTGATCGGGCCACGACCGGAATTAAAGATTCGGTGAATGCCGGCGGGGTGTTCACCCTGCCCGAGGCGCTATAGAACGCCTCCAGACAACGCCATCACACTGGTGCATAACAACGGCACGCGGCGCGGCCGCCGCACCTGCCGCGCGTCACGACGAAATGTGGAGCCCCGGCTTTGAATCGCACAAGCCGCAAGGCTCCGGAACGGCAACGGACCAGAATGCCCCCGCACGCGCCCACCGACGACCGCCCGGACGACATCGAAACGAAGCTCGCGAGCGCCCGAACCGGGGCGCCGGATGTCCCGTTCTGGAAGCGCAAGACGCTGGAGGAGATGACCCAGGCGGAGTGGGAAAGCATCTGCGACGGCTGCGGGCGCTGCTGCCTCAACAAGATCGAGGAGGAGGACACCGGGGACATCTATTTCACCAATGTCCCCTGTGCCCTGCTCGACCCGGCCTCCTGCGGCTGCGCGGACTATCCGAACCGGCAGGAGAAGGTGCCGGATTGCGTGCAGCTCACGCCCGCCAATGTCCGCGAGATTTCGTGGCTGCCGCCGACCTGCGGCTATCGTCTGCTGGCGGAGGGCCGCAGCCTCTACTGGTGGCATCCGCTGGTGTCGGGCGATCCGGAAACCGTCCATCAGGCCGCCATCTCCGTGCGCGGACGGCTCGGCCCCAGCGAAACGGACGTGCCGGTCGAGCAGCTTGAGGACTACATCGTGCGCTGGCCGATGCAGTTGCCGCGCGCCGCGCGGGGCAAGCGCCCGCGCTAGACTCAAATATCCCCAGGCAAGGGCCAGCGCTTTATCCCCGATCCGCCGACCATGCCGCGATTTCCGGATTCGGCGCGCCGCGCTGGCCCTCGCCATAGCCGTAATGGCGCGCCAGACGGTCGAGTCCGAGCTGGAGCACCACCTTGGCCGACCGCACCGGCCAGCCGCGCTCACGCTCGATATCCTCAAGCCGCTTGAGAAAGCAGCACACATCGAGCAGCAGGCCGGAAAACTCCGGCCCGGCCTGAGCCAGCGCGCGGCGGACAGACTGCTGCGCAGCCAGCGCCGCATCGGTCGCCGCGCCGGCACCCTGTCCGCGCTGCCCGGCCGGCAGCGCAATGCTCCAGTTGGCGGTGACGCGCGGCAGCATCTGCGCGCGGGTCACGTCCGCCCGCAGCCGCTCCCCGGCCATGAGCTGGGCGGGCGCGATCATCGGTTGGCCATCTTTTCCCTTGCGACGCGCGAGCCAGAGCAGCGGGCTCTCCGCCTCGTCCATCAGCACCTCGGCGGCCACGCCTTCCACGACCGCGACGCGGGCTGTCAGATCGCCGTGCTGGGCCCGGAACCGGTCCCCGGCCGCGGCAGACGCAGAAGGTGTCACGGGCGCGGAAGATGAAGATGGAGACAGACGAACACGACGCGCCATGGCCGACCTCATGTAGGATTAAAGTCGGATATAATCCGACCATATTCCTATATGTCAAGTCCGGCGATGAACCTTCCGTCCCGCCACACGCAAGCGGGGCTATTTGCGACGGTTCCGCTGCTGGCCCAGCCCCATGTTCTTGGCAAGCTGGGACCGCGCGGCGGCGTAACTGGGCGCCACCATGGGATAGTCGGCGGGAAGGCCCCACTTCTCGCGATACTGCTCCGGCGTCATGCCATATTGCGTCCGCAGATGACGCTTGAGCGACTTGAACTTCTTACCGTCCTCCAGACAGATCAGATAGTCCGGATGGATCGACCGCTTGACCGCCACCGCCGGCCGCAACGGCTCGGCCGGGACCTCTCCGGGCCGGCCGCCCGCCACGCGAGTCAACGCCGCGTGAACCTGATCGATCAATGACGGAATTTCGCCCGGCGGCAGCGGATTGTTGCCGACATAGGCGGACACGATCGAGGCGGTGAGCTGGATGAAATCCCGGCTGGCAGTATCGGTCATGGACAGGGCTCCATCAGGATTCAGCGCCGGACCGTCAACTTCATCAGACGACCGGCGGCGGGACGCCTCCCCGTCTCCAAATGAAACAACTGCCGAACCGGAATATTAGCATAGTGCTGTTCCGGTTCTATGCGCCCGGCACCACGGTTTGCAAGAATATCTTCACGCAGCAAAGCCGATTACTCGAATATCGCGCCGCAGATGGACTGTCGTGACCTGAATGATTACGAAAAGGAACCTGGGCCGGCGCAGATGTATCGGCATGCCGCGCGAGTATCTGCGGCATTTTGCCGCCGACGCGCGCCCGCAGAAGGCCACGCCCTGCTGGTGCCGCCCGGTTCGCGCCGCCGGTCAGGCGGATGCGCCGCCATTCCCCCGGCCGTCCTGGCCTTCGAGATAGGTCCGCAGTTCCGCGATGGTCGCGAAGCGCATCGTGCCCTCCGGCAGCTTGGCCTCGATCGAACCATCCGTGAACAGCGTATAGGCCATACCGTCCACGACGCCCGATTTGAGAACGGCAGGCGCGGCAGGCACAGCTTCAGCCGACGCCGCGGGTGAAGGCGCAGCCGGTTTCGCGGCCGGCGGCGGCGCTGCGGGCATGGCCGGCGCATCGTCCGCCCGGGGCCGAGTGCTGCGCCACGGAAAATCGAAACGCGACTGCGCGGTGCGCACCGGCGCGGCAGGCCGTTCCACGGTGGGAGCAGGGCGGAGCGACGGGGGCGAGGACTTTGCCGCCTCGGCGGGGGGCTCCGCTCCCTCCCGCTCCGTGCCGGCCGCAACGGAGACATCGTCATCAGCGGCGCCGCCGGCGACGGCGGGGGTCCCGGGCTCGGCAACGGGCGTGCCGTCCGGGGTCGCCGGCGTCTCCTCCGCCTCGTCCTTCCCTGTTCTTGCCGGCTCGCCCTCTTCCCCTCCGGACGGCTCCGCAGGGCGCGCATCCGGAAGCGGCGCGCGCTCGACGCGCGGCAGCGAGGCGCGCAGGCGGTCGATGGCCGCGGCAGAGACGACGCTCTTGGCCTCCTCCTCCACGGCCCCGGACGGGCGGGAGGATGGCTCGGCAACCGTCGTGGCCGCCTCCGGCGCGGCGGACGGCACGGGCGGAACATAGGGACGCGGGCGCGGCCCACGCGGAGCCGCCGCCATGTCGGGCGCGGATGGCGTGACCGGGGCGGACGGCACGCGGCGCATGGCAAGATCGGCGAGGTCTTCGCCCAGATGCGCGACCTGGCTGACCACCGCCGCCAGCGCGAGAATGACGAAGCCGCCCGTCACGGCAACGACACCCGCCATGATCAGCGTATTGCCCAGACCGAATTCGTTGATCGGGATTCCAAAGATAATCATGCCCGCGCCGGCCGCCGCTGTCACAAGACCCAGCAAAACCAGAAGAAACGACATGACGGCATACTCCGGGTTCTGAACGTCAACGCACGCGCCACATCCGATCGCGCGAAAAGCGGCAGCCCGCACGGGCCGCTGCTGGAAATGGTGTCATTAACATGACAATTCCAACTTTTGCTTAACATTAACTGCGCCGGGCGGCTTGTCGGCGCCGCCGCAGGCCGCGCGAGGGGATCGCCGCCAACCGCGGAATGCGACCGTGCCTCTTTCAAGCGGCGTGCAATTGCGGCATGTATGACTGCTGAAACATTGCGGACGGCCAGCGTGGCTCACGGACGGGGAACCAAATCCCGCCCTCGCCGTTGGCGGGCTGACCACAGGTTTGGGTCCAAATCAATTCAGGAGATTCCGATGTCCTTTTCGCTGCCAGAGCTGCCCTATAGCTATGACGCGCTTGCGCCTTACATGTCGCGCGAGACCCTCGAATTTCATCACGACAAGCATCACAAGGCCTATGTCGACAACGGCAACAACCTGCTCAAGGGCACCGAGTGGGAAGGCAAGTCGCTGGAAGAGATCGTCAAGGGCTCGCACGGCAAGAATGCCGGCCTCTTCAACAACGCCGGCCAGCATTACAACCACCTCCACTTCTGGAACTGGATGAAGCCGAACGGCGGCAGCGCCAAGATCCCCGGCGTCATCGAGAAGCAGATCGTCTCCGACCTCGGCTCGGTGGAGAAGTTCAAGGAGGACTTCATCCAGGCCGGTGTGACGCAGTTCGGCTCCGGCTGGGCCTGGCTCGCGGTGAAGGACGGCAAGCTGGCCGTGCTCAAGACCGCCAACGGCGAAAACCCGCTGGTGCAGGGCGCGACCCCGATCCTCGGCGTCGATGTGTGGGAGCATTCCTACTATATTGACTATCGCAACCGCCGCCCGGACTATCTGAAGGCTTTCGTCGACAACCTCATCAACTGGGAATATGTCGAGAAGCTCTACGGCGAGGCGACCAAGTAACGCCGCGTCAGGCGACACGGACGAGCGGGGCTGCGGCCCCGCTTTTTCGTATCGGCAGGAGGACATGGCCGGGCAAAGCCGTTCGGAGAACGGCGTCGCTACCCTCGCCTTTGCCGGCCATCCCGATCAAGAACGCACTGCCTTAATGGTCGAGATCACCGGGAAAAGCCCGGTGATGACAGCTTCTTTCCTGGCCAACTCCGGTTAGGCTGAATGTCCCCGGGGGCTTTGCAAACGGTCTCCGATCCGCGCCGCACAGCCTGGCAGGCTCCATCCGGCCGAAGCGACGGGAGAGAATCCGTCGCGTTTCCGCCGCAGAGCAGGATAAGGTTTCCATCGCTCCTGTCGCCGCCGCAACATTCCGCGCCATTCCGGTCATCTCATGCCCCTGCGCCATGATTCCGTCTCGCCCTCCGCGCCCGCATCCCGCGTCCGGGACGGCATCTTCTGGGACAGTCTTGCCTGGGCGATGCTCGCCGCCGTCGCGCTGTTCGCGGCACTGACCTTCCGCGACTACGGGCCAAGCTGGGACGACTATACCCACGCCGAATATGGCGACCTGCTGCTCGCCTTCTACACCTCCGGCTTCGCGGACAGGCGGGCGCTGTCCTTCGTCAATCTCTATCTCTACGGCGGCGGCTTCGACCTGGCTGCCACGCTCGCCGCCAAGGCGCTGCCGTTCGACCTGTTCGAGACCCGGCGACTGATGGGCGCGGTGTTCGGCCTCGCCGGCCTCGCCGCGACATGGCGCGCGGCGCGCTGGCTGGGCCGGCCGCGCGCGGGCGCGATCGCGCTGCTGCTGCTCGCGACCTGCCCGCTGTTCATCGGCCATATGATGATGAACCCGAAGGATGCGCCCTTCGCCACGGCGATGGCCTTCCTGCTGCTGACGCTGATCCGCCTGTTGCTGGAATATCCAAAGCCGTCATGGCCGACGCGCCTCCTGTTCGGCCTCGCCCTCGGCTTCGCGCTGGGTTCGCGCATCCTCGCCGGCCTCGACGCCATCGCCATGGCGGCGGCGTTGCTCCTGCTGATTGTCATGGATGTGCGCGGCGACGGCTTGCGCGCCGCCATGCAACGGCTCGGCGGCTTTCTGCTGGGGCTGCTGCCGGCCTTCGTGCTCGCCTATGCGGTGCTCGGGCTGATCTGGCCCTGGGCGGTGGTCGAACCGCTGAACCCGCTCCGCGCCGTCGGCTATTTCTCGACCTTCTTCGAGGAGCCGTGGCGCGAGCTGTTCGAAGGCCAACAGATCCTCGTGCCGGAGATGCCGGCGCGCTATCTGCCGCAACTGCTGGCGCTGAAGCTGCCGGAAATCCTGCTCGGCCTCGGCCTCGCCGGCCTCATCGGCGCGCTGGTCGCGGCGCTGCGGCCGCTACCGCCGCGCCTGCGCGCGGCGCTGCTGCTCACGGCGCTGGCGGCCGTGCTGCCGGTGCTGGTGACGATGGTGACGCGGCCGGCGATGTATAACGGCATCCGCCATTTCGTCTTCGTCGTGCCGCCGCTGGCCGTGCTCGGCGGGCTCGCCGCGGACTTTCTCGCGCGCAGGCTGGCGGACGGGCAGCGGCCATGGCGCGGGACGGCGCTGGCCAGCTTGCTCGCCATCGGCATCGTCTCGCCGGTCGTCGCGATGGCGCGGCTGCATCCTTACGAATACATCCATTTCAACCACATCGCCGGCGGCGTGAAGGGCGCGGACGGGCGCTACATGCTCGACTACTGGGGCCTGTCCTTCAAGCAGGCCACCGACTCGCTGGCAGCCTTCATGACAACGCAGAAACTGCCGCCCGAAAAGATCAAGGTCGCCGTCTGCGGTCCGCACCGTCCGGTGCAGGTGGCGATGCGCGAGGCGCTCGGCCCGGATCGCGCCGAAACGACATGGGACCCGAAGGACGCGAGCTTCGCCGTCAGCCTCGGCGTGTTCTATTGCGCAAGGCTCGATGCGCCGGTGATCGCCGACATCACCCGCGACGGCGTCTCGCTCGCGCGGGTCTACGACCTGCGAGGCGCGAATGTGGACACGCTGCTGACCATGCCCGGCCTCAAAGGCAAGGAAGACGACAGCAAGCCCTGACGTTCACCGCGCGCCGCGTGCCATAAAATGGCGACGGTGCACGGAGCAGTTCAGCCCGGCGTTGCCAGCGCGGCCAGGATGCGCGCCCAGCTCCGCGTGCCCTTGTGGAAGCTGGTGAGGTCGAACTTCTCGTTCGGCGAATGCACGCGGTCGTCGTCCAGCGCGAAGCCGACCATGATCGTGTCCATGCCGAGCACACGCTTGAAATCTCCGACGATGGGAATCGAGCCGCCCTCGCCGACCGTCACCGCCTTGCGGTTCCACTCGTCCGCCAGCGCCGCGCGGGTCTTGCCCAGCGCCGCATTGTCGAACGGCAGGTCGATGGCCGGCGCGAGGCCGTAATTCACGAATTCCACCGTGCAGTCTTCCGGCAGCCGCGCGCGAACGAAGGCCCGGAAGGCTTCGCTGATCTTCGCCGGGTCCTGCGCGCCGACAAGACGGAACGAGACTT
>Ga0180218_1001779_pt1 | contig 12378 bp, 13 predicted proteins | sample eDN3rd37CKraftBY_FD_151334 | JGI IMG/M metagenome (GOLD analysis project Ga0180218, IMG submission 151334) | Enriched backyard soil microbial communities from Emeryville, California, USA - eDNA 3rd pass 37_C Kraft BY (version 2) (version 2) | ecosystem: Environmental > Terrestrial > Soil >... | reverse complement strand
CCGGGATCGGTGCCGCGCTGTTCCGAGCCGCCTATGCCTGGTTCGGCAGCCTGCCGGGCGGGCTTGCGGTTGCGACCAACTGGGCCTGCGCGGGCTTCGGCGCGGCCTCCGGATCGAGCATTGCAGCCGCTGCGGTGATGGCGCGGCTCGCCGTGCCGGAGATGCTGAAGAACAAATACGACAAGGCGCTCGCGACCGGCGTCTGCGCCTCCGGCGGCACGCTCGACGCGCTGATCCCGCCGTCGATCTTGTTCGTGGTCTACGGCGTGTTCGCCGAAGTCTCGATCGCCAAGCTGCTGCTCGCCGGCGTCATCCCCGGCTTGCTCACGGCCGGCGTCTACATGATCATGATCGTGGTTCGATGCTGGCTCAACCCGGAGCTCGGACCGCCGGTCAAGTTCGCAAGCGATGACGAGAAGTGGAAAGAACGCTGGGACTCGCTGCGGGAAATCTGGCCGATTCTCGTTCTCATCGTCGCGGTGATGGGCGGCCTCTATTGGGGCGTGGTGTCGCCGACGGAATCGGGCGCGGCCGGCGCACTGATCGCGACCTTCATCGGCGTCGCGCAGCGCAAACTCTCGCTCGCGGGCTTCATCGACAGCTTCAAGGATGCGATCGGCACCACCGCGCAACTGTTCTTCATCGGCATCGGCGCGGTGATCTACACCAAATTCCTCGCGCTTTCCGGAAGCTCGACACTCTTCACCGAGCTGGTCGGGACCTGGGCGCTCGATCCGCTGCTCCTCGTGATAGCGGTGTCGCTGATCTACCTCGTACTCGGCATGTTTCTCGATCCGCTCGGCATGATCCTTCTGACCATCCCGGTCTTCGTACCGATGTTCGCTGCGTTGAACCTCGACCTCGTGTGGTTCGGGGTGCTGGTGGTGAAGTATATCGGCATCGGCCTTCTGACGCCGCCGGTCGGGTTCAACATCTACGTAGTGGCGGGCGCGCTGAACAATCAGATCCCGCTGACCACGATCTTCCGCGGCTGCTACTGGTTCCTGGTCTGCGAAGCGGTTATCATGACGCTGTTGATCGCCTTCCCGCAAATCTCGCTCTGGCTGCCGTCGACGATGAACTGAGGTCAATCGCCCGGACTGCGCTGGCCATTCGCGATCGCGCTGTGGGGAATGGTGAGCTGAAATTCGAGCCCCTCGGGCGGAAATTCCGCATCCGCCCGCCCGCCGAGGCTTTTCATGCAGCCGATCACGAGCCGCGTGCCGAAGCCGCGCTGCTCCGGCGCCGTAACCAGCGGGCCGCCGCGCTCCACCCAATGGATGATGAGGTTCGCATCATCCGTGCTCCACGAAATCTCGATGCGCCCCTCCGGACGCGACAGCGCGCCGTGCTTGATCGCGTTGGTGACGAGTTCGTGGAAGACCAGCGAGAGATTGCGCGCGGCATCGGCCGGCAGATTGATGTCGCCGCCCTTGAGACTGGCGCGAAAATCTCCGAACGGCTCGAATTTCGCGCGGATCAGGGTACGCAAATCCGGCTGCAGGTTGGCGGCATGACTGATGATGTCGTTGGTCGACGACACCGCGCGAATGCGGCCGGTGATGACCTTTGCGGTCTCCGGATCGTGTGCGAGCGTTTGCACCACGATCGACTCCACAACCGAAAACGTGTTCTTGCCGCGATGCTCCAGCTCGCGCACCATCAGGTTCTTCTGCTTCTCCTGGGACCGGTAGCGCGCCACCAGCTGACGATAGGCCTCCGCCACCACGATGATCAGCAGGCATGACAGCGCGAAGAACCCGCCGTTCAGCACGTCGAGACGCGTAACCGGTCCCGGCGGACCGAACAGCGCAATCGCCGTCACGATCGAAAGCAGCGTCGCAAAGATCGCCGCAGGCACCCCCGCGAACAGCGCGACGACGAGCACAGCCGGAAAGTGCGCGGGGAACGGCACCATGTCCGGATGGATGAAACCGAGGGCGTAGCGTATGGACGTGGCTACCGCGACGCATACGATCGCAAACACAAAGGCGCCCACGGAATAGGGCGCGAATGCGCGACCGGACAATTGGCGCAGCCAGACGGCCAGCATCCGTCTCTCCCCTAAGTCACCTTAGCAGCGTGGGAGAGCCGGATACATTGTCGAAAGGGCGCAGCCGGCCCGGCGACTTATGAGAAATACCGCCGTTCAAACGGCGTGGAACCAGGCGAAAGCGCCGGTTCCGCGCTGGGCGCAGCGAACTACGCCGGCCCGAGTTTCATCTGGCCGAGCGCAGCGCGTCCAAGCTGGCCGTAGGGATTGGCCATCGTTTCGATGAACTCGAAATGATTGTAGCCCTCCCCACGGATCAACTCCGCGGTCTTGCCGGCATTCTTCACCGCATCCACGAAGTCACGGCTCTGGCGCTGGAATTCCGGCGTCTCCAGCGAGCCATAGGCGACGATAACGGGCGCATTCAGCCTGGCGAGATGACGCTGCGCCGACAGCGCGTGCTCTGCCTCGTCGGTGAACTTCACATAATTCGATCGGGCCGACAGCCGCACCGGCTTCAGGTCGTACATGCCGGAAACCAGAACGCCGCCCTTGATGACGTCTTTGGGCAGACCGAAATCCTTCTCCCAGTCGGTCACCATCACGACGCCGCCGAGGTGAGCGCCTGACGAGTGGCCGGACAGGTAGATCCGGTTCGCATCGCCGCCGAAGCTTGCGGCATTCTTGTAGACCCAGGCGACCGCGCGGCGGCACTGCTCCGCCATCGGAAGAAGATCGCCATTCGTTTCGGTGACGTTGTTGTAGTCGACGGAGATGTAATGCGCGCCGGCATGAACGAACATCTCGGCCGGGAACGCATAATATTCGGCGAGTTCGCCGCGCCAGGCGCCGCCATGCAGGAATACGTTGATCGGCGCGTTCGCAGCCCTGGTCGCGAACAGGTCCATCCCCTCGATCGGGGTCGCGCCGTAGCTCAGACGTTTCGGCGCACCGAGGTGCGCACGCGTCAGAGCGCTGTTGGTGCGATACCGCCCGACGACCTGCCGGATATTGGGAGCGTATTTGGCCTGATCGTAGGCGTCGTCCAGCGCCTTCTGGTCCATATCGAGCCACACCGCCGGCCCTTTGGGCGCGGCTTCTTTCGGGGCTGTGGTTTGGGCCTGTGCTTGCGAGGCGGCGACGAGGCCTGCGGCAGTTCCGGTCATAAAGTTACGACGGGTCAGTCTGTGGGTGTTGCGGTTCGCGCGGAGCATTGCGGCCTCCTGACTGGCATGTCCAGCGGGATTATGCGCCGCTCGCATGCGCATACCAGTGCCGTCAATGCGTCAACCGCAGGCTGCGCGTCGCGTCCGTCGCACCCGACTTACCAGCGCAGCAGCCGTCGGCCCGAGACTGCGCCGATCCCGGTCGCGATCAGGATCGCCAGCGTGAACCAGGCCGCGACGAAAATCGGCGAGTCGTCCGGGCAATGCGCGACGTAGAGGCTTGCCGCCAGCGAGCCGGCAAGAAGACCCGCGCCTGCGCCGGCAAGCGTCGGCCTTGCCGGCGCGCCGAAGCGCAATCCGAACAGCAGGGCCGCAAGGATCGGCAGCGACAGCAGCACCATGTTGAAGACGCAGACATACCAATGCACGCCGGCCAGCTTCACCAGCCATTGCGCGCGCGGGACCTGCATCAATTCCACCACCAGCGCCGCCACGATGATCGCAGGGACGACTGCGGCAAGGCGCAGCGCGCCGCCAAGCGGTACGCCGGGGCGCGCGAGCCGCAGCACGGCGCCGGCTGCCGCCATGACCAGGATGCCCATCGCCACCGGCTTCAGCATGAAGGGCCAGGACTGCATCGCCTCGCCGAGATGGGGCCGCAGCGGCACCAGCCACAGAAACAGGAATGTGGAAAGCGCAAGGCCTGCGGCGCCCGCGAGCGCGAGCGCGACGTGAGGCTTCGGTCCGGCGGGCTCGCGGTCGGCGGCAAGCGCGCGAATGAGATCGTCGGTCTTCATGCGTCGTCGCGATGGCGTTTCGCCAGCGCTCCCAGACCCCGATGCAGCGCCACCCGCACGGCGCCCTCGCTCATGTTGAGAGCCTGCGCCGCAGCCGCGATCGAGGCGCCCTCGATCGCAATCGCACGCACCACCTTGCGCTGCCCCTCCGGAAGAAGATCGAGCGAGCGCGTCAACTCGCGCTCGCTTGGCGCTTCCGGCGCGCCTTCCGCCGGCAGGATGTCGGCAAAATCCTCGATCGGCAGATTCGTGCGACGGCCACGGCGGCGCGCTGCATCCACCATCTTGTAGCGTGCGATGCCCGCGATCCACGGCCCGATCGGGCGCGTCTCGTCCCAGGTCTGCCGCTTCAGATGCACTGCGATCAGAATATCCTGCACCACATCCTCCGTTTCGGCGGGATTGGCGCCGACCCGCATCAGACCGCGGCGAACCAGAGGCCGCAGCGCCTGAGCGATCTCGCGCAAGCAGCGCTCATAGGCGGCGCCGTCGCCGGCAAGCGCTGCACGCATCAGCTCCGCCCATTGCGCTTCTCGATCCTTCAAGCGGCATCATTCCCTTTGCGTATTCGGGCCGGCGGCACGCGTTGTTACGTGTCTCTTTTAAATTTGTCGGCGGCTCAGCTCCCAACACGAAGCTGTGAGCACGTAACAGCAAAGGCCTCCGCTGCGAAACACCCGATAAGGCCGGGTCGTCCGGTCGGCGCCGCGCAAGGCACGGCGACAGCCTTTTCAGTCTGGAGGATACGGGATGAACACAAAGCTTGCAGCCGCCGCACTCGCCGGCTCCTTCGCCGCAGCGCTTACGCTCGCGGCGACGCCTGCCTCAGCGCAGGACAAGAAGGACATGGAGCGTTGCTACGGCATCTCGCTTGCGGGCAAGAATGATTGCGCGGCCGGCCCCGGCACCACCTGCGCCGGCACATCCAAGGTCGATTACCAGGGCAACGCCTGGAAATACGTGCCGAAGGGGACCTGCACCACGATGAAGACGCCGAGGGGAATGGGCTCGCTGATGCCGATCAAGGCCTGACCTTCTTCGTTTGCTCACTTCGTCGTCTTCTCCCTCCCCCGCTTGCGGGGAGGGAGACAGCAACATCCGCTTTGTTCTTGCAGTGACGCTCTTTGCAGAGGCCTCAGCCATGCGGCACACATCGCTTCCCCGCGCCCCCGGCGTCGGCTTCAAGCCGCAGCATTACGAGAGGATCCTTGCGGGTCCGCAGCCGATCGAGTTCGTCGAGGTGCATGCCGAGAATTACATGGGCGCGGGCGGTCCGCCGCATGCGATCCTGCGGCACTTGCGCGAACATTTTGCCTTGTCGATCCATGGCGTGGGCCTTTCGATCGGCTCGGCTGCCGCGCTCGACAGAGATCATCTCGCGCGCCTGAAGACGCTGTGCGCGCGCTACGAGCCGCAGAACTTTTCCGAACATCTTGCCTGGTCATCGCATGGCAAGACCTATCTCAACGACCTGCTGCCGCTGCCCTATACGCAGGAGACGCTCGACCGCGTCGTCGCGCATATCGATGAAGTGCAGGACACCCTGCGCCGCGAAATGCTGCTGGAAAATCCCTCGACCTATCTGCAATTCGCCGAGAGCACGATTCCGGAAACCGAATTTCTCGCCGAGATCGCGCGCCGCACCGGCTGCGGGCTCCTGCTCGACGTCAACAACGTGTTCGTGCAGGCCGTCAATCACGGCACCTCGCCCGAGGCGTACCTCGATGCATTCCCGCTGTCGCGAGTGAAGGAAATCCATCTCGGCGGACATGATGCGCAGGAGGACGAGACAGGTGCGCCGCTGCTCATCGACGCGCATGGCGCGCCGGTCGCGGATCCGGTCTGGGCACTGTACGAGCGCGTCATCGCCCGTACCGGCACGCTGCCAACGCTGATCGAATGGGACAACGACGTGCCGGACTGGCCCGTGCTCGCGGCGCAGGCGCACGCCGCTGGCGCGATCCTAGCGCGGTACGGCAAGCGTGAGGCGGCCTGACATGCTTGGGGCGCTCCAGCACGATTTCTCGCGCGCGCTGCTCGATCCCGCACAGGCTGTGCCCGCGAAGCTGACTTCATGCACCGCGCGCCATCCACTGAAGCGCTTTGCGGTCTACCGCAATAACGTCGTGGTCAGCCTCGTCAACGCATCGCGGGCGAAATTCCCGGCGACCGAACGCGTCGTCGGCGAGGATTTCTTCGCCGCGATGGCGCGGGTTTTCGTGACCGCGCATCCGCCGCACTCGAAGATCCTGCACGAATACGGTGACGATTTCGGCGATTTCGTCGCCGCCTTCGCACCTGCGGCGGAGGTGCCATATCTTCCCGATGTGGCGCGTCTCGAAACGGCGCGTACCCGCGCCTACCACGCTGCCGATGCTGTCCCGCTTACGGCCACGGCATTTGCCGAGGTCGATCCATGCGCGGCCGGCGCGCTGCGTATTGCGCTTCACCCTTCGCTGCGGATCGTCCGCTCGCGCTATCCGGTTGTAACCATCTGGGCGATGAATGCGGGCGAAGCCGAACCTGCCCCGATCGATCTCGACGCATCCGAGGATGCGCTGATCCTGCGGCCGGACCTTGAGGTGACGGTGCGCACGCTGCCGCCGGGCGGTGCCAGCTTCCTTGCAACGCTCGCAATCGGCGCGCCGCTCGCCGAAGCGGCGGAAACGGCCGGCGCTGAAGACAAACATTTCGATCTCATCGCCAATCTCGCGGGGCTGATCGCCGCGGGTGGCATCACCGCATTCAGCTTCAGCCAGGCGCCGCGGGCAACTGAGGCGCCGCCGGCAACTGAAGCGCCGCAGGCGGAAGGAGCCCCAGCATGACCGACACCCCGTTCGCCGTGCATTCGCAATCCCGAACCATCGCCTTGATCCAGCGTGGCCATGCAGCGATGACGGCGATCCCCTACTGCCTTGTCGCACTGATCGCACGCATTTCCATGGCCGCGGTGTTCTGGCGCTCCGGCCAGACCAAGCTGGATGGCTGGCATGTCTCCGACAGCGCGATCCTGCTGTTTCGGGACGAATACAGGCTGCCGCTGATCGACCCGACGCTTGCGGCCTGTCTTGCGACCTTTGCGGAGCACCTGTTCCCGATCCTGCTGGTGCTCGGTCTTGCGACACGCTTTGCCGCGCTCGCGCTTCTGGTCATGACGCTGGTGATCGAGGTTTTCGTCTATCCCGATGCCTGGCCGACGCACGGCACCTGGGCCGCCTGCTTCCTGATCCTGATGGCGCAAGGGCCGGGCAAGGTTTCGCTCGACCACCTCATCGCGCAACGCTGGCGCTAGCCGCGCTCGCAGAAGCAAGCCGGGACGTGACAAGGTCGGGAAAGCCCGAAATCGTCACGCCCCGCTCCAGGAATGAATGCGCCGCAGCAGCCATGATGCGGGCATTCTCCCGGCACAATCGAGGGGGTCCGCTGCTTTCGCGGACTTGACCGATAATCCGGTCCGCCTCCTTCAATGGCGGGTCCGCATCGCCTCCTTTTCTTCGGGCTTGATCGTTGTGCCCGTGACCGGATCGACCCAGACCAGATCGTCGCGCACGGCCTTCACGCCGGGTACATTCTCGACCAGTACCTTGAGCGCTTCGCGCTGACGCTGATCGAGCACGAAGCCGGACAGCGTGACGATGCCCTGCCGCACGATGGCATCCACGGTCGCAACCGGCGCCCAGGTCTCGCTGTTGAGTTCGCGCAGGATCGCTTCGCGGATCGCGGCGTCGCCAATGGCCGGCGCGCTCGCCGGATGCATGTAGCTCACCAGTGCGCGCAGAAGATTGGCCCGCGTCACGATGCCGACAAGCTTCTTGCCGCGCAGCACCGGTACGCGCTTGATATGATTGCGCTCCATCAGCGCAACGACATCCGTGAGCTGGGTCGCCTCGTCGACGGTCTTGACCGTGCGTGTCATGACTTCGGACACCTTGCGGCCGTGCGAGTGGACATATTCCTCGGCGGCGACGCCCGGCCCCATCAGGAATTCGAGCCAGCGCGGCCGGGTCTGCTGGGTGCCGGTCTCGGCCCGGCGCAGGAAGTCGCCTTCGGTCACGACCCCGACAAGGTTGCCGCACGGATCGACCACCGGAAGACCGCTGATCTTCTTCTGCAGCATCAGCCGGATCGCCAGACTGATCGGCGCCTCGGCATCCACGGAGACGACCGGCGTTGTCATTACATCGCGCACCTTCATGCCGCATTTCCTCTCTTTTGGAGAGGATCGCGTGCATGAAAGCCGCGCTCCTTGCGCTGGATCAAACCGCGGGCGCGACGATTTGGAAAAGCTCAAAAGCGCTAGCCGCTTTTCGCGAGTTTCTCCTCCGGCTCATCGGCGCGTTCGAGCCCCTGCGTCATGTTGCGATATATGCGGCGCAGCGTCTCGCGCGTGATCGCGAGATCCGCCTCCGGAATGCCCGCGACAGCTGCGGCCTCCAGTTCGCGCGCACGCGGGATCAGCCGATTCACGAGCGCACGCCCCTTCGCGCTGAGTTCGACGCTGACCTCACGATTGTTGGTGTCGGACCGCGTACGGGTCACGAGGCCAAGGCCGACCAGCCGTGTAATCAGCCGCGAAATGGTCGAGACATCGATCGAGGTGAGTTCCGCCACATCGATCTGCCTGTGCTTTCCGTTGGTGGAAAGCCCAGCCAGCACGCGCCACATCGCGATGCTGAGGCCGTGTTCGTCGATGTCCTTCCCATAACCGGCGACGAACGCCGCCCCGACCCGGTTCACCAGGTACGGAAGGTAATCCGAGAGATCGAGCTGCGGGCGATCGGCCATGGGCGCTCCGGCCAAGGTAATCCCTGCTCTTAGGCAAGCCGAAAGCGGCCTGTCAAAAGGTCAGCAGTCCTGTCCAATATTGCATTTACAACTATTGCACTTGCAAGTATTTTTGCGCCAACGATAAGAACAGAGCCGGAGAGGCCTTCACGGGAGCGCACCATGAGAGACATCCAGAACGATCTCGGCGGCAATTTCCGAAAGGCCATGCGTCGTCTGACCAGCGCGGTCAGCGTCATCTCCACCATGCATGACGGCGTGCGTCACGGCATCACCGTGACATCGGTGACGTCCGTATCGATGACGCCCCCCTCCCTCCTGTTCTGCATCAACCGCGCGTCGAGCGTGCATGATCCGGTGATCCGCGCCGGACGCTTCTGCATCAACATCCTGCACGCCCATCAGATCGACATCGCCGACGCCTTCAGCGGCCGCGTACGCGACAAGAACCGGTTCCTGTGCGGGGAATGGGCGAGCGACGACGACGAGGTTCCGTACCTCATCCCCGCCCAGGCCAACATTTTTTGCGAGATGGATGCCATATCCAGTTACGGCACCCATTCGATCGTGATCGGGAAGGTCCATCACGTTGCAGTGCGCGGGCAGGTTGCACCGCTGCTTTATCAGGACGGCCAATATACCGTCGGGCTCGGAGAGGGCGTCGACTGGGTGGTGCCCGTCGGCTGAACGACACGGCGCGCTGCGCCGCGGCACAGTCAAAACAAAATACAAGATAAGCAAGGAGACCCCAGATGGAGTTCGGCTATTTCACGCTGTCGGACAATCATTACGAAGGCAACACCCGCGACGCGAACCAGTTCGTACAGGATCTCACCGCCGAGGCGCTCTATGCGGACAAGCTTGGCATGCATTCGGCCTGGATCGGCGAACATCATTTCAATTCGCTTGGGGTGAATTCCTCGCCGGAAATGGTGCTGGCCTATATCGCCGCGCAGACAAAGCACATCCGCCTTGCGCCGGCCGTCACCGTGCTGCCGCTGCACAATCCGATCCGCGTTGCCGAGCAATGGGCGACGCTCGATCTTCTGTCTGGCGGACGCGTCGATTTCGCCGCCGGCCGTGGCTACGACCGCCGCGAATACATCCCGTTCGGCGTGTCGTTCGAGGATAATCAGTCGATCTTCGACGAGGGCATGGAAATTCTTCGCAATCTCTGGAATTCCGGCGGCCAGCGCATCGATCACAAGGGCAAGCACTACCAATTCGAGGATGTCCGGATCACGCCGCAGCCGTTGCAGAATCCGATGCCGATGTATGTCGCATCCTTCTCCAAGCCTTCGATCGAACTGGCCGCGCGTCTCAATTGCGGGCTGATCGTCGCGCCGTTCGCCGCCGCCATGAGCTTCGGCGGACTGAAACAGGTTGCCGACCTCTATCACGAGAGCTGCGCGAAATACGGCACCAAGCCGCACCGCCTGATGTGCAGCTACTTCACCCACTTCGCCGATGACGCGGCGAGCGAAAAGGCGCAGCGCGAACGCCAGATCCGCTACTACAAGGAATGCGTGATCCCCTCCTTCCCGGGCGATCCGCGCACAGCGCCCCCGAGCTATCGCTACTTCATCGACATGGTTGAGCGCCTGCACAAGGTGAAGCCGGAAGACCTGACCGAGAATTCGGTGCTGATCGGCAACTCCGCACGCATCACCGAAATCCTCAAGAAGGTGGAAGCCGCGGGCTTCGACGAAGTGATCCTCTATTTCAACGTCGGCATGAAGCCGCACAAGCAGGTCAAGGAAGAGATGGACCGCTTCATGAGCGAGGTGGCGCCGAACTTCCAGGGCAAGCATCAGGAACGGCGGGCGGCGTAGTTTTTTACCTCGGCCTCCCAAGCAACGAGGATAACTTGGGTCGCAACCGCAAACCGGTTGCGGCCCTTTGTTTTTGCATTTTCGAGAACCGGCCGGCGATCAAGGCAAAATCGCCCGAACGCATGTCGATGGCGTGAAGACCGTGCGGCAGCTTCGCAGCCAGTATGGCGAGCCGAAGAAGCAGCTCACCGATCCGTCGAAGTATTTCGACCTCGGCTATTACGACAAGTCCCGCTTGAAATAGCGCGCAGAAACAGCCATGGCGTGTGAGGCCCGACTCACCTATCAGCGTCTGGCCTCAAATTCAGCACGCAACGCCGGGACGTGAAATGACAACCAGCACAATCTCTAAGGTCTGCTTCTTTGCCGGCCTGGTCATGCTCGCAACAACGATCGCTTCGGACACCAGCTGGGCTCAAAGGCGGCAGCAGCCGGCGGATGGCACGCTGCAACAGCGCAAGGATTGCGCCGACGACGCGAGAATGGTCTGCGGCCGGTTTATTCCGGACGTCGATCGCATCACGCAATGCATGACGGCCAACAAGCGGCAGCTCACGCCCCAGTGCCGCCGGCATTTCCGCTAAGCGTCGGCCGGGTCGCCTGCCCCATATCAAGAGTGCAGCCGCAACCTTCGGGTTGCGGCCAGATGCATGACTGGTCTTGAATTCGGCATCCTTCGCGTCCATCGAACGGTACCATGAGCGCGCCGCAGACCATCGACCTTGCCGCCTTCGATGTCAGCCCCTCCCGCGGTTTCGTGCCGGTGCACGACCCGCTGGACGCCCTGCCGGAGGCCTATCGCGCGCTGGACGATCTCGCGCCAATCATTCCCGCCCTGATCATGAACCAGGACGTGCGGCGCTTTCTCGCCGGCCTTCCTGAATGCGATGTGCGCGGCCTCACAGGCGAGGCTGAGGCGGAGCGCGCGCTGCTCATCCTTTCCGCCCTGACAATGGCGCATGTCTGGGGCGGAGCGGAGCCCGACTTCACCCTGCCCCGCAATATCGCGGTGCCGTTCATGGCGTTGTCGCAACGTCTTGGGCGTCCGCCCATCGTGATGCATGCGACGCTCGTCCTGAACAACTGGCGGCGGCTCGACCCGGCGCGGCCGCTTGCGCTCGACAATGTCGATACGCAATTCACCTTCACCGGCTCATTCGACGAGAAGTGGTTCTATCTCGCGACGCTCGGCGTCGAGCTTGCCGGCGCGCCTGCAATCGTCGCGCTGACCGGTGCGGTTACAGCATCGCAACGGGGCGACGACGGGGCGCTCGTGCAGGACCTCGCCGCACTCGAGACCGGTATAAAGCGGATGTCGGCCGCACTGATGCGCATGACCGAACGCTGCGATCCTTATGTTTTCTATCACCGCATCAGGCCCTATCTCGCCGGCTGGCCCGCGCCCGGCCTTCTCTATGAGGGCACCGGTTTGCCGCGGCAAATCTGGGCCGGCGGAAGCGCCGCGCAAAGTTCGCTCCTGCAGTCTATCGACGCCGGGCTTGGCGTTACTCACGAGCACGCGCATACCCGCGACTTCCTCCAAGCGATGCTGCAATACATGCCGCCGAAGCATCGCGCCTTCGTTGCCGCCTTACGCGAACGCAGCACCATTCGCGGACGCGCTGAAAACGGAGCGCCCGCCGTGCGGGACGCCTACAACGCCTGCATCGCCGCCGCCGATGAATTCCGGCGCAAACATATCGGGCTCACGTCGCAATACATCGTCAGGCAGGCGTCGACTCATGTCGGTCCCGGCACGACGGGCACCGGCGGCACCGACTTCGTTGAATTCCTGCGCGAGTCTC
>Ga0180218_1001778_pt1 | contig 12382 bp, 16 predicted proteins | sample eDN3rd37CKraftBY_FD_151334 | JGI IMG/M metagenome (GOLD analysis project Ga0180218, IMG submission 151334) | Enriched backyard soil microbial communities from Emeryville, California, USA - eDNA 3rd pass 37_C Kraft BY (version 2) (version 2) | ecosystem: Environmental > Terrestrial > Soil >... | reverse complement strand
CGGCCAGGGCCGCCTGTCCGCGCACATCGTCTCCCACGCCTGCGACAGGCGCAGCACGCCCACGTCGTCGAAACGGCGGCCGATGATCTGGAGGCCTATCGGAAGGCCCGCCTCGGTGAAGCCGGCATTGACCGAGGCGGCCGGTTGATCCGACATGTTGAAGGCAACCGTGTAGCCGATATGCTCGAACGGCTCCTCCGGGTTGTGGATCGGCGATGCGAGCTCCGCCGGATAGGCCACGCAGGGCGCCACCGGCGAAATGACGAAGTCGAAGCGCTGGGTCGCCGCGACGGCCGCATGGCGCATCACCATCATCTGGTTCATGCCGCTGTAGACCTCCGCACCGGTCAGGTTCTTGCCCCCCTCGGCCCATTGCAGGATGTAGGGGAGAATCCGGCCACGCTCCTCCTCGCTCAAGGGAGCCATGTCCATCCAGGCCCGCTGGCGCCAGAAATCGTCGAGGCCGTCGAGCATCTCGCGGGTAATGAAAGGCGGCACGTCCTCGATGATCGCACCGGCTTCCTGGAACGCCTTGGCGGCGTTCTCGACGGCGGCGCGCACCTCCGGGTCGAGCGGCATGCCGATGCCCGCCTGCATCATCACGCCGATCTTCAGGCCCTTGAGGTCGATGTCGAGATCGAGCCACGGAAGATCCTGATACGGCAGGCTCATGGGATCGCGCACGTCAGGACGCGTGAGGCTTCGCATCATGAGGGCCGCATCGCGCACGGTCCGGGTCATCGGCCCCGCGACGCGCCCGTAATAGGTCGGATCGATGGGGACGCGGCCGAAGCTGGGTTTGAGGCCGAACACGCCGCACCAGGCCGCCGGCAGGCGGATCGAGCCGCCGATGTCGGTGCCGATATGGAACGGCCCATAGCCGGCCGCAGCGGCCGCACCTGCGCCCGCCGAGCTGCCGCCCGGGTTCTTCGAAAGGTCCCACGGATTGCGCGCGAGCGGATGAAAACTCGAAAGTCCTGATGAAAGCATGCCGTAATCCGGCATGGTGGTCTTCGCGAGGATGACCACGCCGTCCTCGCGCAGGCGCGCCGCGGCCGGCGCGTCTTCGGCAGCCGGAATGAGCGGACGCGCCGCCGTGCCGAGCGGCACCGGCGTTCCCTTGGTGGCGATGTTTTCCTTGATCGTGGCCGGAACGCCGTCGAGCGCCCTCGCCACTCCGCTCATCCAGCGCTGCTCCGAGGCGCGCGCATCGCGAAGCGCCGCATCCGGATCGAAGGCATAGAGCGCCTGGAGCTGCGGTTCATAAGCATCGATCCGCGCGATCACGGCCTTCGTGACATCCACCGGCGACACGGCTCTTCGGGCATAGGCTTCGAGAAGCTCCGGAGCGGACCAGTCGGCCAAGTCGGCCGGCGTGTCGACCGGCGTGGCGCCGCCTGCGTGATACGAGGATGATGGCGTACTCAATGCGAAAGTCTCCTAAGGGAATCGGCTCGCAGCCATGCTGGATTCTTCCGTGAGACCGGTAAACCGATTTTCCCGCGATCCTGCGCATGGGCCCATGACATAAGCGCAGAGGCAGGCTCCGAAGCGCAATCAAAACCTGCGACACACTCTTTTGAAGCATGTCCCTTCGGAGAAGGGCACAAAGCAAAGAGCCCGTCGTTCATCTGGGGCAAAGCCGACAGGTTCGCTCCGACACTTCCCGCCCGGAGGATGATCGGTGAAGGGGGAACGCCTGTTCATAAGGAACATACCGGGATTGCACATCTCCGGCCTGTGATATGAGTATCGTGAAAGATACCCCGTTACCCTTGGCTGGAGATCCGGAGCGCAGTGAAACCCTGCCATGAAGAATGGGCCATGAAGAATGGTATGAAGACCGCCATTCACCGGCGAAACCAACTCCTCGCCGCCTTGGAGCCAGACGATTACGCGTGGCTGGAATCTCACCTTGAAGTCGTCGACCTGCCGCGCGGCAAGGTCGTCTACCAGACCGGGGAGCAGATCCGGCATACCTACTTCCCGCATGACGCCGTTATTTCCCTTGTGGCGACCCTGCAGGATGGCGGCTCCGTCGAGATGGCGGTTTTCGGCCGGGAATCTGTTTTCGGCTTCGTGAGCGCGCTTGTCACCCACCAGTCCTTCGGACGCTACGTCATCCAAGTCGGCGGCACAGCATCGCGTATCGCCTTGGGTCGCATGAGAGACGCGATCGAGAAGCGCGAGAAGATCCGCCGTCTGCTGTTCCGCTATACGGAAGCCCTTTTGGCGCAGACGCTCCAATCGGTCGCCTGCAATGCGATCCACTCCGTGGAAGCCCGGTGCTGCCGGGCCATTCTGAGCACCCGCGACAGGACCGACAAGGATGAGATCCCCCTCACCCATGAAATCCTCGCCGAAATGCTGGGGGTCCAGCGCTCGACGGTCAGCAGCGTGACGAGCACGCTCCAGCGGATGGGTCTGATCAGCCAAGGCCGTGGATCGATCAGGATCACCGATCGCGACGGGCTCGAGAGGACGGCATGCGAGTGCTACCACTCGGTCCGCCGAAGCTTCGACCGGCTTCTCCCCGGTTTCTCCGAACAGGGCTCATCCAGATAGGAATGAACGCCCAGCGACCCGCCGGGAAAAGAAAAACCGCGAGAGAAAAACAGCGCGTTGAACCGAAGAAAGATTTCTTCCGGTTCTGTCGGGTTCCCAACAGACGGGGTAACCCCGCCTCAGTATTCTGAGACTCTATTAACGAAAGTTAATATGAGGGACAAGATGAACGATATGAAGTTTCAAAAGGAAGAAAGGTATAACGGGGCAGCTCCTCCTAGAGTGTATCCATCGACCGTCCAGCCGTTACTTCAATCTCTTCTCGCGACCCTTGCCGATATCGACTTCGATTACGAGCAGGAACGCCAGAAACTCAGTAACAATTCTCCGGACACCAATCTCAAGATTCGCGCGCTCGAAAAGCTGAAGACGCGCCATTATGAGCGTCGGCAGCCTTATATTCAGCAACTCGCGATCCTTCAGAAGCGGATGATGGAATTAAGAGCGTAGTCAAACGTCTCCCAATTCGGCGCGATCAGACGCCAGACGCCGCAACCAACAACAATGTGCGGGGGCATCAGCACTCAAAGAGACAGGTCACCTGGGTGCTTTCACAAGACCTGAGCGCAGACCAACTGCTCATGAGGGATTGTCGCCAATGACTGAGGAAGAAATCGAAATCGTTGCAGAGGAGCTGGCCAAGATCGGTGGCGTGACTTGGTATCCAGGCCGCGAAAAGGGAACCCTGATGCGGGTCGTCTGCGACCGTTATCGCGACAGGGCCAAAGTGGCGATCCAGGCTCTCGATCGCTACAGGGCCGGCCAGAAGGCCGCCGCCCTCGAACAGGACAACAGACAGGCCAGTACGCTTTCGACCGGCAAGGAGCTGCGTGCTTCGGCCCATGACGAGATCAGACCCGGCGTGACCGTCGTGTATCGTCCCCCGGGAGACCGGAGGGCCTATTCCTGCCGGGTCGTCGAAATCGAGGGCAACCGAGCCTATCTTGCCCCCATCCTCAGGGCCTGCACCGATTGGGTCTCCATCGAGCACCTCGTCCCGATGCCGGAGCCCGACAAGGCCGTCGCTCAGGAGTGAGCAAGGCCGTCGCAAGAGAAAGGGCGGCTCCCGGCGGAACCGCCCCGTGTGGACCGGATAAGTCGTTTCTTACTGAGTCAGCTTGCTGTACGTGCCGCCCTTCCAGACATTGATGTTGTACTTCGGATCCTTGATGTCGCCCTTCTCGTCGAAGGTCACCGGCCCGAGGACAGTATCGACGCTCGTGCCGCGCAGGGTCTTGGCGACCGCCTTCGGATCCGCGCTGCCCGCCTTGGCGATCCCACCCGCAAGGGCCTGGACGGTCGCATAGGAGAACAGCGTGAAGCCCTCCGGCACGAAGCCGATCTTCTGGAACTGCTCCAGGGCTCCCTTGGCGGCATCGCTGTCGCGCCCGTCCGGCGGGAAGGTGAACAGGGTCCCGTCAGCGGCCGGACCGGCCACGGCCCCGAACTCCGGAGTCGCGATGCTGTCGCCCATCATCAGCTGGAACTTGTAACCCTGGTCGGCGGCTTGGCGCATGATGAGCCCGGCCTCCGTGTGATACCCGCCGAAATAGAGGAATTCGACGCCCTGGCTCTTGAGGCGATTGACCACCGCCTTGTAGTCCTTTTCGCCGGCATTGATGCCCTCATAGAGCACTTCCTTGACCCCGGCATTGTTGAGGGAAGCCTTCACCACATCCGCAAGGCCTTTGCCGTAGGCGCTCTTGTCGTGAAGGATCCCGATCTTCTTGGTGCCGTAGTTCTGCTTGATCCACGGACCGATGAACTTGCCCTGCGCGTCGTCTCGTCCATAGAGGCGCATGATGGTCGACCAGCCCTGCTCGGCCGCCTTGTCGGTCATGGTCGGATTGCTGGAGGCCGGGCTCATCATCAGCACATCCGCCTCGGCATAGACTTCGGAGGCCGGGATCGAGGAGCCCGAGCAGGCATGGCCGTCGACGAACTTGATGCCATCGGAGACGATGCGGTTGGCGACGGCGACCGCCTGCTTGGGATCGCAGGCATCGTCATAGACGACGATCTTGACGGTCTTTCCATTCACGCCGCCGCCCTGGTTGATGGCCTGAGCGGCCAGTTCGGCGCCGTTCTTGAGCTGCTCGCCGATGGTGGCGACCGCACCGGTCATCGGCCCGGCCACGGCAATCGTGATGTCCTCGGCGCGGGCCAGTCCGGTTCCGGCCAGCAGGGCCAGGACGGACAGATGACAGACATATCCCATCTTCATGGCTGTTCCTCCAGATTATGATCTGCCGTTTCAGGCCGATTGTGCGCCAAAGCGACCGAGCTTGAAACGAGAGATGTCGTTCATGGGCGTTTTTCCAAGGGCGAGGTCGGCGAGCACCTCGCCGATCACGCTCGCGAACTTGAAGCCGTGGCCCGAACAGGGCGAGGCAATGACGATCCGCGGATCGACCGATGACCGGTCGATCACGAAATCCTCGTCCGGCGTGCGGGTATACATGCAGGTCCGCATGGCCTTGAGAGGCCCGTTCGCGTCCGGCATCGCGAGGGCGAGCATGCGCCGGATCTGCGCCTCGTCGACAGCCCCCCCGTCCTGCGTGAGGCTGTCGGCGGAGGACAGATGGGCGCCTTCGCGGTGAGAGGCCGCCTTGACGCCCGTGCCGGCGAAATCCGGAAAACCGTAGCAGGCGTCGTCCTCGGATTCGAAGAAGAAGACTGGGCAACGATCCGGAGAGTAATAGGCTGGCTGCAGGGGCTCGAACCAGCCGAGCACTTGGCGGGTCACCTTGAGATGCGGCTTCAGCTCCGGCGCGAAATCGCCGATCCAGGCGCCCGCCGCGATGATCACGGACCCAGCTTCGATCTCCCCGGCATCCGTCTTCACGCGCACCCCGGCGCTGAACGGCTCGATGGTCAGGACCCGCGTGCGAGTCCGGACCTCGGCGCCGTGGCTTTCCGCCGAGCTGACGAATTGCCGGATGGCGAGTTCCGGCCGCAGGAAGCCGCCATCTGGCTGATATAAGCCGGTCCAATGCGACGGCACCTTGAAAGCGGGAAAGCGTCGGTTGATCTCGGACGCGCTCAGGATTTCATGGTCGAGCTCGTGCAGCCTGGACGCCTCCAGGGATCCTTCGACTGCCCGGCAGCCTGGGTAACCTGCCTCCAGGACCCCGGTGACGGTGAGAACGGTCTCGCCGGAGAGTGCCTCCAGCTCGCGCCACTTCTCCAGCGCCCGGCGCGCCAGCGGCACGTAGGACGGGTGCTCGAAATACGAAAGCCTGATGATCCGGCTCTCGCCATGCGAGGAGCCCTTGTCGTGGCCCGGCTCGAATTGTTCGATTCCGATCACGCGCTGTCCCTGGCGAGCGAGCTCGAAGAGCGCGGCGCTTCCCATTGCACCCAACCCGATCACCGCCACATCGAACGTCGCCATCGACCTCACCTTCCAAGCTTTCACCCAGTGCGGTGCATACATTCCTCAGCGGGTTACGGTTCGTCAATCCGGCCCTTCGGCTGCCCTTTGGAGCCGTCGACCTCCCGTCCTTGTCGATCACGCCGCCCGATGAATTGGAACTCTTTCGGTCCGCCCGGGATTCTCGTGGATCGGACGAGGAGGAACACATGAGCCGAGGCTTTCCATCCATGACGGCCCTTCTGGGGCTTCTTGCCGTCGCCGGATTTCAAAACAGGGATAAGATCGCCGAAATGCTGGGCGGTCTGTCATCCAACAACAACCCCGCAGACAGGCCGAACAATCCCGGCCAGGCACAAGCCGGCTCCGGCGGCTTCGGCGACCTGGGGGGATTGCTGGGCGGCTTGAGCGGACAGAATCCAGGAGGCCTTCTGAGCGGCGGCCTGGGTGAGCTGCTCGACAGTTTCAGACAGAGCGGTCACGGCGATGTCGCCGATTCCTGGGTGGGCACCGGCCCGAATAAGGAGGTCGCGCCCCAGCAGCTGGAACAGGCCATTGGGCCTGACGTGCTGGCAACACTCACGCAGCAGACCGGCCTGTCCCGGGAGGAAATCCTGGCACGGCTATCGAGGGAACTGCCGCAAGCCGTCGACCAGTATACGCCGGACGGGCGACTTCCCTCCGTCTGAGCGGCTCGTCCAGGCCGGGCGCGAATGGCCGCGATCGATCCCGTCGACGGCACCCGCTCCCGAAACGTGAGCCGCGCAACCTGCGTAGACCGGGGCTCGCTTCGATCCGATGATCGGAGCGAGCCTCTATCCTTTTGACCTTCCCGTTACCTCCATCGCTTTCCCCCTCGAGAACCCGGTTCGGGTAGCCTGCGAGGGCTCGGTTGCAAAGCATGGGAGGGGCTGATGCATACGGACCGCTTCGTCGTCTTCAAGTTCCAGGACGAGTGGCTGGTCACATACGCTGACCGGGAGCAATCGGCCTTCGCAACGCGGCAGGACGCGGAACGGTCGGCCTTCGACGCGGCCGATACGCTCGCATCACACGGCCGTGCCGTATCCGTGCTCATCCTTCCGGACGGCACCGGCGACGCCTCCGGGCCTGGCCTTTCTGCCATGGGATCGGAGAAGAAGAGTCTGAATTGAACTGATTTTCTCTGGAGCGGTCCGCCGTTCAGGCGAGCGTGCCCCTGCCCCACTCTCGCAGCATGATGCCCTGCAGCCGCTCGCTTGTCGGCGCGCATTGGATTAGGATGCCCCATGAGATTGGGTTCCTCAGGCCGGGATGTCGGCGATGCTTTGGGCGAAGAAGGTCGTCAATCCCGATGAGTGGGAGCCGACGCAGGATCGGTTCGAGGAACTGTTCGTCAAGCTCGGCAGCCCGAAGCAGATGATGCTCGCCGCAGCGTGCGACCCGGAATCCGGCCAGTCGATCCTCCTCATGAGTCTCCCGAACACAGCGTATCTGGGCTTCTTCTCTGGCTTCGAATCCGTGACCGAAGACGCCCTGCCGCCGGAGGCTGCCCTGCTCGTCGGCCATAGCGACGAGTTGCTCAAGCGCTTCAGGTACCCGGCGCGCCGGGTCGCACCTTAAGACGAGCTGCTTTTTCCGCCGAGCGTCCACACCTGGACCAAGCTTGGGCATTGGGTTGCCACAATTGCCTGCCATTGCCGGGCCTGTTCGAGACTTCGCAGTGGAGAGCATCGTGACCGCAGCCCACGATTTCGACGAGATAGTGGACCTTCTTGCAATCAGCCGGCCATACGAGCGGACGGTCGGCATGAACGTGGCGTGCAAGGTCGCGACATTGCCGCTTCGGGACGCCGTCACCGTGGTCGTCGAGGATTGGGCCGACGACAAGTTCCGGCAGTTGAGCGCCGTGATCGTCAGGCCGTCCGGCCCCGCCATCCGCAGCTTCGAGGAAATCCGGAACCTCTACGGGAAGGCAGAGATGAGCTCTGCCCCATGAGCAAAAGCCGGCGGAGCCATATCTGGACCGTCAGAATGCTCGGCTTTTAGTCGTAAAGGTAAACATTTCATCACCCGGCACTCTTCCCTACCGGGTCCATAGCGGCTTTGATGGCATCGATCGCTGTCCGAACGGAGAAACAGGGTGGAACTCGACGAAGCCAATTGCTCATGCCCGAAATGGTTTCCTATCTTCCTTTCGGGGATCGGACTGACCAGCCTCGCCTTGTCCAACCTGTTCTGGTAAGGGCGCGATCCCCGCTTTCCTGCCTTCATCGACCGCCTTTGATCCAGAACAATGACGCAGCGTAAGAGCGTGATAGAGCAGACCCAAACTACAGGGGTCTATCATGCATCCGTTTCATCATGACCTTTGGTCGCCCGTCCTGGACGCCCTCTTGCTGATCGGTGCGGCCGCCGGATTGGGCAGCCTGCTGGTTGCTCTCGTCACCCTGCCCTGACGCCCCAGGCCGCGGCCTCGCACACGGGCAATTTTCACCTTGACGAAAAGACCCTCTTCGCGTCTATTGCGCCACCTGCGAAGCGGGATCCCAGATCCGGTCCTTCGCCTGGAGACGTGGCCGAGCGGCTGAAGGCACTCGTTTGCTAAATGAGCATACCCCAAAAGGGTATCGAGGGTTCGAATCCCTCCGTCTCCGCCACCATTTTCGCATAAGTTACTGAAATAAATGCAAGAAATGGTAGTCGGCCGAACCCGCCCCCCTGCTGTTCCCACCTTCGCTTCTGGCTTGGCTATTTGGACCATCGTGTCCGCTCCGCCAGAAATCCGCATTCCTGCGGCCCTTTGGACAGCCGCCTTGCATGGACAGCGAGCCTCTCCCGCTCATAGCCTATAATGGCTGTTCAGCGCTTTTGCTGGCTTCCTTGCGGCGGAGGAGAATCATGGTCTATCGCCTAGCCGTTGTTGCAATCAGCTTATCGGCAATCTGCTCACCTTCTTTCGGTCTCGAATCCCCGACTACGTGGCGTGATCCAGATACCGGCTGCGCCTACCTGCTGACCCCTCAGGGTGGAGTGTCGCCACGCTTGCGGCGGGATGGCGTGCCCGATTGTCCGGATTTGAGTGCCGCCTCGCGCCTGGTTGATGACACTGCACGCGGCATCTCACGGGGGCTTGAGGCCTTGCAGCGGGAGGTCGAGCGTCTGCGCGAGCGCTTCCGCAATGAATCCTCACCCGATCGGTTGGGCGAGAGGCTCTGAGCGCCTCCCAGATGGATATCTGAGAGCGCGCTGGCCTCCCAAGACCACCAAGCGCGATACGAGCCCCCTCAGCGCCAGGGCCTTGCCTCCGGCAGTGACTGACAATCTGGGTCCATGCTCCGACACGTAGCCTGCCCATGAGCCAAAGTGCTAGCGCGGCGAGCAGAACATCTCACCCGCCCACCGGTCATAGACATGCTGGATGACAAGGTAGGCTTCATATGCCCGGTCGTACCGGCGGGCTGTCGCAAAGCGCTCTCTCAGAGCATGCAAACGCTCAAGCCGATGGCTCCACTGAGTTTGACGGTCGCGTGACATGATCCCCTCCACTCAAGGGCAGTCATCGATGATTGTACGCCTTCAGCCTGCCCCCCCTGCACCAAACGGATCACCTTCGACGCGCGCGGATGAGCGCTCGGTGCGAAGAGTTCGTAAAGAAAGAGCGCCCATTCGGCTGGCGCTCTAGGTGGGTCGCTGGCGCGACCATCTAGGGAGAACGACCGTGCCGCAGGGCACAGGAAGAGGCTGCGCCCGAAAGGTAAACGCACCCCTAACGAGATACGGCCGCGCTCCAAGTTCTCACGGGCCGCTTCAGGGCACGGGCCGCTCCGTCACTGCGTTCATCCCTGGCTTCCTTGCTGATGATGACGGCCCGTATTCCTAGTCGTCTGTACTTAGATGCAAGAGCAAAGGTGACCAGGAGCGCCTTCTCCTCACTGGGACACGAAGCCAGGGTCCGACCCTCCTGTGAAACCAACCACTGGCCTTCTTCTGCGTGCGTCACCACTAGGCATTCCATGGCCCTGGCTCCTTCCCTCAAGGAGTTGAGCCTAGTGGTTTACTTTAGCCTCTGCGTTAGACCAAAAGGGGGTAGAGCGTCACCACGACGTGTGAGCCACTCGGCTCGACACCTCTCTAAAGCTGGAATGGTGAATACGGCTGCACGTCTGCCACCGCGCTCCTGCGGACTGGGGAGGCGGAACCATCTTAGCCTTTATAGCCCACCTGAGAAGAACAATCCGGGTCTAGGATCAGGATAAGGGGCATCAAACTTCAAGGCTTGCGAATGACCAAGCTTCCGAAGACACCGACCCATTGGAACCTCGTGACATCCACGCTGAACGGGGCTCTCCTCGGTTTGATGGCTGCCATGACCTACAACTTTGTTAATGCGTATTATGGCTACATTCCCAAAGAGGATGTGGGTTTGCAGGTGTTTGCTCAGACAACCCTGCTCGTCGCGGCCGGCGCCCTTCTGTTCGCCCTTGTCAGTGCAATCCGCAATCGGCACAAACGCAACACTTAGCAAGCGGAACCTAAGGTGGAACCTTAAACCCTGACCTTAGTTTGTGTATGCCTTGTCTATGAGGACTTGGTCCAAGTATTGGTTTGTCCATGCCGCTGAGCCAGAACCCGATTGTTGAGTGGCCGACAGAGATCCAGCACCTGCTGCAGGGTCTTGAAATTGTGTCCTGCGTCGATGGTAAGCGCTATGGCCGGATTGATGTGGATGTGGGCACAGAGACTTTATTTCTGCTCAACGATTTTGAAGCGCGGGTGCGTCATCGCCAAGTTCGGCTCAGACCAAACGGAGCTAACAAATGCCTTTTGGGCGAGATGAATGTGCTCATTGGCTTGGGAGCTTCGGCGAATCCAATTCAGCACATCGCGAAAGTCCGGATCAGTTTCCACGATATCCGAGACGACGACTGCACTGATCCGACCTCATAGCATCGGACGTTTAACATTCAGTCCGACGCGCAAGGTGAGCGCTTCAATGGTGCTGCGGGCCTTCTAGCCTATCACTCCCGCAAGATATTCCGTTTCATCGCCGCACCGGTATATTCTCGCGCCGCGCGAGTTCACGATCCTCGGCATCGAAGTAGCGATCGAGCCATACAAAGGCGTCCTGGATCAGGGCTCTGCGCGCCGACGGGTCGGGATGCTGCCCCGCGAGCCTCATGGCTCTCATGTAGCAGGACCAGCAGTAAATGCAGTTATTCATCGCACAGCCTTCCGCAAACTAAATCCGAATGACTGCTCAATTCTATCCTGCGGTCTCTCAGCCATCTGTAGCCGAGATCACATTCGTAGCCGGCACATGGAGCACGGGCTAAGCTTGGTGATCCAAAATCTCCTGGTTACGGACGCTTCATCAGCCGCGCTGCTACCTAGACGAGGTTTATTTCGAGCATCTCCTCGACAGAATGATATTTAGCCTTCTCGCTTCCAGGTCGTCCGCCTCAATCGGGGCAGGCTTAAGCGGCAGCTCCTATTCGTCTTCATTCTCATTCCCGATATGTCACATCCTTTTCTGCCTGCGGAACAGGGCCGCACTTGCTGCATTCCCACATCCTTCGGGAGAGGAAATAGGGAAAGTGTGCTTTCAGCGAACCTGCCGTAGCGCCTCAGCGATATCTGCCTCAATGGCCTTGGCAATAGGCTGCCGATAGTGGGATGCATCGAAGAACAGCTCTGGCACACGAATTTCGGGTCTATCAACGAGCCAGTCAACCACAGCTGTCCTGGCATGGTCTCCTTGGACCTTCATCACTGCTGCCTTGCAGGCGTTCAGCTGGAAAGCCTGCTCAGTTCCAGGAGGTGGGAGGGCGTTGATGTAGACTGGTGGCATGACCAGAAGCAGAGCAGTCTCCTTGGGCAGTTTGGCCGCGAGTTCCCTTAGCCTAGCGACTGCAGGAAACTGCCTCTCAGACAGCTTAGGGTCGCGGTCATAACGGGCTGCATTGGCATAAGGCTTCTGCTCCAGGCGCTGGCGAAAGGCTGGATCCGTCTTATAGCCCAGTTTGATGTATTCAGGCTCATAGTCCCAATACCCGTCCGGCCGGGCTCGCTCGGCTGAGGCACTGAAGAGATAGCCAATCCGCCGTGACAGCTCTTCGAGCACGTCAAATCGGACAAGCCCTTCGACATATTCCAAAGGATCGGCACTATAGAGCCAGAATGGAAAAGGTTTGTCGTTGGGCAGCTTCGGATCCGATATGCACCAGAAATCGTCGATGCCAATCACGAGAGCCTTTGGCTCGTCCAACCGGTTCCGCAAAAACCAGTCAATCAGAGTCAGATGCTCCTTCGGCCCCGAAGCTGGGGTTGCCAACTGAACGAAATCAAGCCCGGTTATTTTCCTCAGACGCTCAGGGGCGACGAGCTGGATGTGGGAATTTCCCACAATCATGGCATTGAATGCTTGGTCCCGGCCACGGCTGGCATTGGCTGTTCGGGGCCCCT
>Ga0180218_1001777_pt1 | contig 12398 bp, 23 predicted proteins | sample eDN3rd37CKraftBY_FD_151334 | JGI IMG/M metagenome (GOLD analysis project Ga0180218, IMG submission 151334) | Enriched backyard soil microbial communities from Emeryville, California, USA - eDNA 3rd pass 37_C Kraft BY (version 2) (version 2) | ecosystem: Environmental > Terrestrial > Soil >... | reverse complement strand
CGCCATTGCCCAGGTCGAGCCGAAGCGCAAAGTCGCGGAATTCCGCGTGAGCGACGACGCCCTGATCCCGGTCGGCGCGGAGATCACCGCGGATCATTTCGTGGTCGGCCAGTTCGTCGATGTCACCGGCACTTCCACCGGCAAGGGCTTTGCCGGCGGCATGAAGCGCTGGAACTTCGGCGGCCTGCGCGCCTCCCACGGCGTCTCGGTCTCGCATCGTTCGATCGGTTCGACCGGCGGCCGTCAGGACCCGGGCCGCACCTTCAAGAACAAGAAGATGCCGGGCCACATGGGCGTCGACCGCGTGACCACGCTCAACCTCAAGGTCGTGCAGACGGATGTCGAGCGCGGCCTGGTGCTGGTCGAGGGCGCCGTTCCCGGCGTCAAGGGCGGCTGGATCATGGTTCGTGACGCGGTGAAGAAGCCGCTGCACAAGGATGCACCGAAGCCCGGCAAGTTCCGGGTTGCGGGCGGCAATGGTGGCGCCGATGCCGCTCCGGCTGCGGAAGCGCCGGCTGGTGAAGGGGAGGCGTGACATGGAACTGAAGGTCACGACACTCGACGGCAACGAAGCCGGCTCGGTCAGCCTGTCCGAGGACATCTTCGGGCTTGAGCCCCGCGCGGATCTCATCCAGCGCTGCATCAACTGGCAGCTCGCCAAGCGCCAGCGTGGCACCCACAAGGTGAAGAACCGCGCCGAGATCTGGCGGACCGGCAAGAAGATGTACCGCCAGAAGGGCACCGGCGGCGCTCGCCACGGTTCCCAGCGCGTCGCCCAGTTCCGGGGCGGCGGCCGCGCCTTCGGTCCGGTTGTGCGCAGCCATGCCATCGACCTGCCGAAGAAGGTCCGCGCGCTCGCGCTGCGGCATGCGCTTTCGGCCAAGGCCAGGAACGGCGGCATCGTCGTGCTGGACAGCATTGTCGCGGAGAACGCCAAGACCAAGGCGCTGAAGGACAATTTCGCGAAGCTCGGCTTCATCAATGCGCTGATCATCGACGGCGCGGAAGTGAACGAGAATTTCGCGCTGTCCGCCCGCAACATTCCCAATATCGACGTGCTGCCGGTTCAGGGCATCAACGTCTACGACATTCTGCGGCGTCAGACCCTCGTGCTGACCAAGGCGGCTGTCGATGCTTTGGAGGCTCGCTTCAAATGAGCACGAGCGATCCGCGCCATTACGACGTGATCCTGGCTCCGGTCATCACCGAGAAGTCCACGGTCGCGTCTGAATTCAACCAGGTGATCTTCAAGGTGTCCCGCACGGCGACCAAGCCGCAGATCAAGGATGCCGTGGAGAAGCTGTTCGACGTCAAGGTCCGGCACGTGAACACGATCGTCCGCAAGGGCAAGCGCAAGGTGTTCAAGGGCCGGCTCGGCTTCCAGTCCGACGCGAAGCGCGCTGTGGTGACCCTCGAAGAGGGCCATCATATCGACGTGACGACCGGGCTGTAAGGAGCGGGATCCGATCATGGCACTCAAGTCATATAATCCGACCACGCCGAGCCAGCGTCAGCTGGTCACGGTCGACCGTTCCGCGCTCCACAAGGGCAAGCCGGTCAAGTCTCTGACGGTTGGCAAGCACTCGAACGGCGGCCGTAACAACACGGGGCGGATCACGGTTCGTTTCCTTGGCGGCGGTCATAAGCAGAGCTATCGCATCATCGACTTCAAGCGGCGCAAGTTCGATGCGCCGGCGAAGGTCGATCGGATCGAATACGATCCGAACCGGACTGCGTTCATTGCGCTGATCCGCTACGAGGATGGCGAACTGGCCTATATCCTGGCGCCGCAGCGTCTCGCGGTCGGCGACACCGTCGTCGCCGGCGAGTATGTGGACGTCAAGCCGGGCAACGCCATGCCGCTCGGGAATATTCCGATCGGCACCATCGTTCACAACGTCGAGCTGAAGGTCGGCAAAGGCGGGCAGATCGCGCGTTCGGCCGGGACCTATGTGCAGATCGTCGGCCGTGACGGCGAGTATGTCATTCTCCGCCTGAATTCCGGCGAACAGCGCCTCGCGCATGGCCGCTGCATTGCGACCGTGGGTGCGGTCTCGAATCCGGACAACATGAACACGACCGTCGGCAAGGCCGGCCGCCAGCGCTGGCTTGGCCGCCGCCCCCACAACCGCGGCGTCGTCATGAACCCGATCGACCATCCGCATGGTGGTGGTGAAGGCAGGACGTCCGGCGGCCGGCATCCGGTCACGCCGTGGGGCCTGCCCACCAAGGGCAAGAAGACCCGGACCAACAAGTCCACCAGCAAGTTCATCATTTCCAGCCGCCACGCGCGGAAGAAGAAGTAAGCGAGGGCTAACGTCATGGGACGTTCGGTTTGGAAAGGCCCGTTTGTCGACGGTTATCTGCTTAAGAAGGCGGATGTGTCGCGTGCGTCGGGTCGCCATGAGGTGATCAAGATCTGGAGCCGGCGCTCCACGATCCTGCCGCAGTTCGTCGGCCTGACGTTCGGTGTCTACAACGGTCAGAAGCACGTTCCGGTCGCCGTCAACGAGGAGATGGTCGGTCACAAGTTCGGCGAATTCGCGCCGACGCGGACCTTCCAGGGCCATGCGGCTGACCGCAAGGCCAAGCGGTCGTAAGCGAGGATTGTCATGAGCAAACGCGCACGCGAACGCGCGCTCTCCGAGAGCGAAGCCAAGGCGGTGGCCCGCATGCTGCGGGTTTCCCCGCAGAAGTTGAACCTGGTTGCGGGCCTGATCCGCGGGAAGAAGGTGGCGAGCGCGCTTGCCGACCTTGAATTTTCCCGTAAGCGGATCGCCCGGGACGTGAAGAAGTGCCTGCAATCGGCCATTGCCAATGCCGAAAACAACCATGACCTCGACGTCGACGATCTGATCGTTGCCGAGGCCCATGTCGGCAAGGCTCTGGTGATGAAGCGCCACGTTCCGCGCGGCCGCGGCCGTGTCGGCCGGATCATGAAGCCGTTCTCGCACCTGACGATCATCGTTCGTCAGGTCGAGGCAGCGGCTTAAGGAAGAGAGGACCTCATGGGTCAGAAGATCAATCCGATCGGCCTGCGCCTCGGCATCAACCGGACCTGGGATTCCCGCTGGTTCGCCGGCAAGAACGAGTATGGTCAGCTCGTTCACGAGGACATTGCGATCCGCAAGGAGCTGATGAAGCAGCTCAAGCAGGCGGCGGTCTCCAAGATCGTCATCGAGCGCCCGCACAAGAAGTGCCGCGTGACGGTGCATTCCGCCCGTCCCGGCGTCGTGATCGGCAAGAAGGGCGCGGATATCGACAAGCTGCGCAAGTCGATTGCGAAGCTGACCAGCAGCGATGTGGTCATCAACATCGTCGAGATCCGCAAGCCGGAGATCGACGCGCAGCTGGTGGCGGAATCGATCGCGCAGCAGCTTGAGCGCCGCGTTGCGTTCCGTCGCGCGATGAAGCGGGCGGTGCAGTCCGCGATGCGTCTCGGCGCCGGCGGCATCCGGATCAACTGCTCGGGCCGCCTCGGCGGCGCGGAGATCGCGCGCATGGAGTGGTATCGCGAGGGTCGCGTGCCGCTGCATACGCTTCGCGCCGATGTCGATTATGGCGTCGGAACCGCCTTCACGACCTATGGCACCTGCGGCGTCAAGGTCTGGATCTTCAAGGGTGAAATCCTTGAGCACGATCCGATGGCCCAGGACAAGCGCATGGCCGAGCAGGACGCGGGTCGCCCGCGTCGCGACGCCTGACGCGAAGGATTGAGAAGGGCATTTCGCCATGTTGCAACCGAAGCGCACCAAGTTCCGCAAGGCCCACAAGGGCCGGATCAAGGGCGTCGCCACTTCCGGCACCGACCTCGATTTCGGCCAGTTCGGCCTCAAGGCGATGGAGCCGGAGCGGATTACCGCACGCCAGATCGAGGCCGCGCGCCGCGCGCTGACCCGTCATATGAAGCGTGCCGGGCGCGTCTGGATCCGGATTTTTCCGGATGTGCCGGTGTCGAAGAAGCCGGCCGAAGTCCGCATGGGCTCCGGCAAGGGCGCGCCGGAATATTGGGTGGTGCGGATCAAGCCGGGCCGCATCCTGTTCGAGCTGGACGGCGTTTCGCCGGAGCTCGCGCGGGAAGCGCTGACCCTGGCCGCCTCCAAGCTGCCGATCAAAACCCGTTTCGTCGCCCGCATCGCGGAATAGTCGGAGAGATTTGCCATGAAGACCGACGACCTTCGCCGCATGTCGGTGGATCAGCTCGATGAGGAAGCTCTCAAGCTGAAGAAGGAACAGTTCAATCTGCGCTTCCAGCGCGCCACCGGCCAGCTCGAGAATACCTCGCGCGTCCGCGTGGTCCGCCGCGACATCGCACGCATCAAGACCGTCGCCACCCAGAAACGGGCCGGCGAAGGCAAAGCGAAGTAAAGAGGAATCGAGATGCCGAAGCGCATGCTGCAAGGCCTCGTCGTCAGCGACAAGCAGGATAAGACAGTGGTGGTCCGTGTCGATCGCCGCTTCACTCATCCGATCATGAAGAAGACGATCCGGCGCTCCAAGAAGTACCATGCCCATGACGACGGAAATGTGTATACCGTCGGCGACACGGTGTGGATCGAGGAGCATGCTCCGATTTCGAAGTTGAAGTCCTGGACGGTTGTTCAGGGCGAGAAAAAGAAGCAGGTGTGAACGCCTAGGCGTTCCTAGAAGAGAGGACCAGGTGCATCATGATTCAGATGCAGACCAACCTCGACGTGGCCGATAATTCCGGTGCGCGCCGTGTGATGTGCATCAAGGTGCTGGGCGGTTCCAAGCGCAAGTATGCCTCGATCGGCGACATCATTGTCGTTTCCGTCAAGGAAGCTATTCCGCGCGGCCGCGTGAAGAAGGGCGAGGTCATGAAGGCCGTCGTCGTTCGCGTCGCCAAGGACATCAAGCGCGCCGATGGTTCGGTGATCCGTTTCGACCGCAATGCGGCCGTGCTGATCAACAACCAGAAGGAGCCCGTCGGAACCCGTATTTTCGGACCGGTGCCGCGCGAGCTGCGCTCCAAGAACCACATGAAGATCATTTCGTTGGCGCCGGAGGTGCTGTGATGGCCGCTAAGATCCGCAAGGGCGACAAGGTCGTCATGCTGGTCGGCCGCGACAAGGGCCGGTCTGGCGAAGTGATCGAAGTTCGGCCCGCCGAGGGTCGGGCGCTGGTGCGCGGCCTCAACATGGTCAAGCGCCACCAGAAGCAATCCGCCCAGCAGGAGGGCGGTATCATTTCCAAGGAGAGTGCCGTGCAGCTCTCCAATCTCGCGCTCGCCGACCCGAAGGACGGCAAGCCGACGCGCGTCGGCTTCAAGTTCATCGGCGAGGGCGAGGCGCGCCGCAAGGTGCGGGTCGCGAAGCGTTCCGGAGCTGAGATCGATGGCTGATAAGAAGAAGCCCCAGGCCGAGCAGGGCGACAAGGCCGCGAAGAAGGCGAAGCCGCAGGCCGCCGCCGGAGTGGAAGCCGCCGCGGGCAAGCCCATGGCGCGCGACCCCCAGGCTGCGCCGCGTCTGCGCGCGACGTTCGATGCCGACATCCGCAAGAAGCTTTTGGCGGACTTCGGCTATGGCAACGCGATGCAGGTGCCGAAGCTGGACAAGATCGTCATCAACATGGGCGTCGGCGAGGCCGTGAGCGACCGCAAGAAGGTCGAAACGGCGGCGGAAGCCCTGGCGGCGATCAGCGGCCAGAAGGCGGTCGTGACCCACGCCCGCAAGTCCATCGCGACCTTCAAACTGCGCGAAGGCCAGGCGATCGGCTGCAAGGTGACGCTGCGCAACGCCCGGATGTACGAGTTCCTGGACCGGCTGGTGAACATCGCCCTGCCGCGCGTGCGGGACTTCCGCGGCCTGAATCCGAAGAGCTTCGACGGCCGCGGGAATTATTCTCTCGGCATCAAGGAGCACACGATTTTCCCCGAGATCGACTACGACAAGGCGCAGGAGATCTGGGGTCTCGACATCACCGTCTGCACCACGGCGCGCAACGACGACGAAGCCCGCGCGCTGCTGGCTGCATTCAATTTCCCGTTCCGGCAGTGAGGGGCCGGTAAGGCCACCTCAGACGCGGAGACCTAGGAGACACGAATGGCGAAGACCAGTTCGATCGAGAAGAACAACAGGCGGCGCAAGATGGCCAAGCTGGCCGGACCGCGCAGGGCGCGCCTGAAGGCGATCATCAGGAACAAGGAACTGCCGCTTGAGGAGCGGTTCGCCGCGACACTGAAGCTGGCCGAGATGCCGCGCAACGAGTCGCCGACCCGCATCCGCAACCGTTGCGAAGTGACGGGGCGCCCGCGCGCGTTCTATCGCAAGCTGAAGATGAGCCGGATTGCGATGCGCGATCTGGGTTCCCGCGGCCTCGTGCCCGGCCTGGTGAAGTCGAGCTGGTAAGGAGCGGACACCATGGCACTGAATGATCCATTGGGAGATATGCTCACCCGCATCCGCAACGCGCAGATGCGGAACATGAGCAAGGTCTCGACTCCGTCCTCCAGGCTTCGGGCCAACGTGCTCGACGTGCTGAAGAACGAAGGTTTCATCCGCGGCTATGCCAGCGTCGAGCATGCCAACGGCCGGAACGAGATCGAGATCGAGCTGAAGTATTTCGAAGGCGTCCCGGTGATCCGCGAGATCGCCCGGGTGTCCAAGCCCGGCCGCCGCGTCTATGCGTCGGTGAAGAACCTGCCGCGCGTCAACAACGGCCTCGGCGTTGCGATCCTGTCCACCCCGAAAGGGGTGATGGCGGACCATGACGCCCGTGACGCCAATGTCGGCGGCGAAATTCTCTGCACGGTGTTCTGATCATGTCCCGTATCGGAAAAAAGCCGATCTCCGTTCCGGCCGGCGTCACCGCCAGCGTGGAAGGGCAGACGGTCAAGGTGAAGGGCCCGAAAGGGGCGCTTCAGCTCGTCATCCACGACGATGTCGTGGTGAAGATGGACAGCGGTGCGATCAAGGTCGACCCGCGCCACGAGACCAAGCGGGCCCGCTCGCTGTGGGGCACCTCGCGCACGCTGGTGTCGAACCTGGTGGAAGGCGTGACCAAGGGCTTCGAGGAGAAGCTCGAGATCACCGGCGTCGGTTACCGTGCCGCGATCCAGGGCAAGAACCTCCAGCTCGCGCTCGGCTTCAGCCACGATGTGCAGTATCCGATTCCGGAAGGCATCAGCATCGCGACGCCGAAGCCGACCGAGATCGTGATTTCGGGCATCGAGAAGCAGCGCGTGGGTCAGGTCGCCGCGGAAATCCGCGATTACCGGCCGCCGGAGCCCTATAAGGGCAAGGGCGTGAAATACGCAAACGAGTTCATCTTCCGCAAGGAAGGCAAGAAGAAGTGATGGAGAGCTTTCAATGACGAAGCTCAAGGTGCGGGCCACGCGTCGGGCCGCGAAAGTAAGGCGTTCGGTGAAACGCGCGGCTGGTGGCCGTGCCCGCCTGTCGGTGTTCCGGTCATCCAAGCATATCTATGCGCAGGTGATCGACGATCAGAAGGGTGTCACGCTGGCGTCCGCCTCCTCTCTGGAGAAGGACCTGCGCGGCAGCCTCAAGACCGGCGCGGATGTCGAGGCCGCCAAGGCCATCGGCAAGCTGGTCGCCGAGCGGGCCGTCGCCAATGGCGTCAAGGACGTGATCTTCGATCGCGGCAGCTATCTGTACCATGGCCGAGTCAAGGCCCTGGCCGATGCCGCCCGCGAAGGCGGTCTGAGTTTCTAACGGATTGTGGGCTGCGAGCAGCCCAAGCAGGAAAGACAGTCTGATGGCACGGGAACGCGAGCGCGAGCGCCGACACGAAGAGCGCGACAGCGAATTCGTGGACAAGCTGGTTCACATCAACCGCGTCGCCAAGGTGGTGAAGGGCGGCAAGCGCTTCGGCTTCGCGGCGCTGGTCGTCGTCGGCGACCAGAAGGGCCGCGTCGGATTCGGTCATGGCAAGGCCCGCGAGGTGCCGGAAGCGATCCGCAAGGCGACCGAGTCCGCCAAGCGCGGTCTCGTCCGGGTGCCGCTGCGGGAAGGCCGCACGCTGCATCACGACATTGCCGGCCGCCATGGCGCGGGCAAGGTTTATCTCCGTGCGGCTCCGGCCGGCACCGGCATCATCGCCGGCGGCCCGATGCGCGCGGTGTTCGAGACACTCGGGATGCAGGACGTGGTGGCGAAGTCGCTCGGCTCGTCGAATCCGTACAACATGGTGCGGGCGACTTTCGACGCGCTGAAGAACCAGGATTCGCCGCGTTCGGTCGCAGCCCGCCGCAGCATCAAGGTGTCCACGCTTCAGTCGCGCCGCACCGGCGTCGACGCCGTTGAAGCCACCGACTGAGGTGAGTGGGAATTATGAGCAACGCTAAGACCCTCAAGGTGGAACAGATCGGCAGCCCGATCCGCCGCCACCATTCGCAGCGCGAGACACTCGTCGGCCTGCGGCTGAACAAGATCGGCCGTGTTTCGGAACTTCCCGACACGGACTCGACACGCGGCATGATCGCCAAGGTGGCGCATCTGGTGCGGGTCGTCGAAGACAAGTAGGAGATCGCTGACCGTCGCTGCTGTCCCTGAGGGGATACCGGGCGGGTGCGGGTGAGAGGACTGACGATGAAACTCCACGAGATTTCCGACAATCCGGGCGCGCGCAAGAAGCGCATGCGGATCGGCCGCGGAATCGGCTCAGGCATGGGCAAGACCGGCGGCCGCGGCGGCAAGGGCCAGACGGCGCGCTCCGGCGTGCGGATCAAGGGCTTCGAAGGCGGCCAGATGCCGCTGCACCGTCGCCTGCCCAAGCGCGGCTTCAACAGGCCGTTCTCGAAGGTCTATAACGAACTGAATCTCGACCGGGTGCAGACCGCCATCGATGCCGGCAAGCTCGATGCCGGCGCGACGGTGACCGTCGAGAGCCTGGTCAAGGCCGGCGTTCTGCGCCGTGCGAAGGACGGTGTCCGCCTGCTCGGCGGCGGCGAACTGAAGACCAAGGTCAATTTCGAGGTCAGCGGCGCTTCCAAGTCGGCGGTCGAGGCCATCGAAAAGGCCGGCGGCAGCGTGACCGTGCTGGCGCCGAAGGTCGAGGCCGAGCCGGTGGCCTGATCCGCCGGTTTGCCTGCCCCGGACTTGTCCGGGGCAGCGCCGTTCGTTGCCGCCAGAACACAAGCGGAAGCCGGTTTTTCCGGCTGCCTGATTTGACTGGGCAGCGGGCTTGGGATTGAGGGGGCCGCGCACCACATGAGTGCCGGTGACGTCTGGATGCTTCCGTGCGGGAGCAGGCGGCGAGGGGCATTCGGAGCCGGATATGGTCTCAGCAGCGGAACAACTCGCAGCCAATCTCAATTTCTCGGCGCTTGCCAAGGCCGAGGAACTCAAGAAGCGCATCTGGTTCACGGTCGGCGCGCTGCTGGTCTATCGCTTCGGCACCTATATTCCTCTGCCCGGCATCGACCCCACGGCGTGGGAACAAATCTTCCGTTCCCAGGCGGGCGGAATTCTGGGCATGTTCAACATGTTCGCCGGCGGCGGCATCCACCGCATGGCGATCTTCGCGCTGAACATCATGCCGTATATTTCGGCATCGATCATCATTCAGCTCATGACCACGGTTTCGCCGACCCTCGAAAACCTCAAGAAGGAGGGCGAGGCCGGCCGCAAGGTCATGAACCAGTATACGCGGTATCTCACCGTGGTGCTGGCGCTCTTTCAGGCTTACGGCATCGCCATCGGGCTTGAGGGCGCGGGCAGCACCGTGACCGACCCGGGCTGGATGTTCCGGATTTCGACGGTGCTTACGCTGGTCGGCGGCACCATGTTCCTGATGTGGCTCGGCGAGCAGATCACCTCCCGGGGCATCGGCAACGGTATTTCGCTGATCATCTTCGCCGGCATCGTCGCGGAGCTGCCCTCGGCCATCGTCAGCACCCTCGAACTCGGCCGCCAGGGCGCGCTGTCCTCGGGCATTATCCTGGTCGTGATCCTGATGGCCTTTCTGGTCACGGCTTTCATCGTCTTCATGGAGCGCGCCCAGCGCCGGCTGCTGATCCAATATCCGAAGCGTCAGGTGGGCAACCGGATGTTCGAGGGGCAGTCGTCGCATCTGCCGCTCAAGCTGAACACCGCCGGCGTCATCCCGCCGATCTTCGCCTCCTCGCTGCTGCTGCTGCCGACCACCGTCGCCAACTTCAATGCAGGGCAGGGGCCGGAATGGTTCGTGACGCTGACGACCCAGCTTGCCCATGGCCGTCCGCTGTTCCTGATTCTCTATATCGCGCTGATCGTGTTCTTCGCGTTCTTCTACACGGCCGTCGTGTTCAATCCGACCGAAACGGCCGACAATCTCAAGAAGCACGGCGGCTTCATTCCGGGGATTCGTCCGGGCGAGCGGACGGCGGAATATATCGACCATGTGTTGTCACGGATCACCGTGGTCGGTGCCGGCTATCTCGCCATCGTCTGTCTGATCCCGGAAATCCTGATCGCCTATGCGGCCGTGCCGTTCTATTTTGGTGGTACGTCGCTGCTGATCGTGGTCAGCGTGACGATGGATACGGTTGCCCAGATCCAGGGATACCTGCTGGCGCACCAGTATGAAGGCTTGATCAAACGTTCAAAGCTGCGGGGGCGGCGTCGATGAGATTGATACTGCTCGGCCCGCCGGGGGCCGGGAAGGGAACCCAGGCTCAGCGCCTGGTGGACAAGCACGGCATCGTCCAGCTTTCGACGGGCGATATGCTGCGTGCCGCGGTGCGCGATCAGACTCCGATCGGGCTCAAGGCCAAAGCGATCATGGATCGGGGCGATCTCGTCCCGGATGAGGTTGTGGTGGCCATCGTGGCCGACCGTATCTCGCAGCCCGACGCGCAGAAGGGCTTCATTCTGGACGGCTTTCCCCGCACGACGGGGCAGGCTGATGCCCTTGAAAAAATGTTGAAAGACAAGGGCTTGAATCTGAATTCTGTGATCGAGCTTGAGGTCGACCCGGCAATTCTGGTCTCTCGTGTCGAGAATCGCGTGAAGGAAATGCTCGCCCGCGGGGAGCAGCCGCGGGCCGACGACAACGCTGAAACCATCAAGAAGCGCATCGCCGCGTTTCAGGAGCAGACGACTCCGCTGGTTTCATATTACCGCGGCAAGGGTCTGCATCACGGCATCGATGGCATGGCCTCGATCGATCAGGTCGCTGCCGCGATCGACAGGATTCTCGATTCCGATTCCCCGGGTCGGGGATAGGAGCACCGTCGGATGGCGGCCGGGGAGTCGGAGGCGCAGGCCTCGGCTTCCGGTCCTATCCGGAAAATGCGTGACAAAAGGCCAGTTTTGACGGTTGGTGGAGGTTGACGGCAGGCTATCTGATACTTTAATGACACGGCATCCAGGTGGAGAGATTCTCGCGATGCCGGACCCCAGAGAATGGGGAGGGTGTCGTGATGTTGCTTGTTCTTTCCTGCACTGACAAGAATTGAATCCCAAGCAGCCGGCAGGCCGGCAACAGGAGTGATGTCCGTGGCTCGTATCGCCGGCGTCAACATACCGACCAGCAAGCGCGTTATTATCGGTCTCCAGTACATTCATGGTATCGGCCCGAAGAACGCCAAGGAAATCGTCAGCGAGATCGGCATTCCCGACGATCGCCGCGTTTCGCAACTGACCGATCAGGAAGTGTTGCAGATTCGCGAAATGATCGATCGTGACTATCTGGTGGAGGGCGACCTTCGCCGTGAGGTGTCCACCAACATCAAGCGCCTGATGGATCTCGGCTGCTATCGCGGCCTGCGCCACCGGCGCGGCCTGCCGGTCCGCGGCCAGCGCACGCATACCAATGCGCGCACCCGCAAGGGTCCGGCCAAGGCGATTGCCGGCAAGAAGAAGTAATGCGCCTGGCGCGGGCCGCATGTCAGTGCGGGCCGCTTTCCGGGCTGTAGGAATGTTTGGACCCTGAGGGGTCCGCTTGAAAGGTCAGAGAATGGGCAAGGAAGCCACCCGCGTTCGGCGCCGCGAACGGAAGAATATCTCTTCCGGCGTGGCGCATGTGAATGCGTCCTTCAACAACACGATGGTGACGATCACGGACGCGCAGGGCAACGCCATTGCCTGGTCGTCCGCCGGCACGATGGGTTTCAAGGGCTCGCGCAAGTCGACGCCTTATGCCGCGCAGATGGCGGCCGAGGATGCCTCCAAGAAGGCGCAGGAGCACGGCATGCGCACGCTGGAAGTCGAGGTGTGCGGCCCGGGCTCGGGTCGTGAGTCCGCGCTTCGCGCGCTCCAGGCCGCCGGCTTCACCGTCACCTCGATCCGCGACGTCACGCCGATCCCGCACAACGGCTGCCGGCCGCGCAAGCGCCGTCGCGTCTGACAAGGTCTCATCCGGCTGCCGCCTGACGGCAGCCGCCGCCAAAACTTCCCACGGGGCGGAGTGGGGTACGCGGCAAGCCGCGCTGCTCAACG
>Ga0180218_1001775_pt1 | contig 12409 bp, 10 predicted proteins | sample eDN3rd37CKraftBY_FD_151334 | JGI IMG/M metagenome (GOLD analysis project Ga0180218, IMG submission 151334) | Enriched backyard soil microbial communities from Emeryville, California, USA - eDNA 3rd pass 37_C Kraft BY (version 2) (version 2) | ecosystem: Environmental > Terrestrial > Soil >... | reverse complement strand
CAACCGGATCGCCTTGAGCTGGCCCGAGCCGAGCAAGCAGCCTGAACCTCTCGCGCTGGATTTCGCAGTCAGCGCGAAGGCGCTGCGCAATCCGGTTCGCGATGTCACCAACGAACAGCAATCGACGGATCAACGGCCCCAACCTGTGCGCACCACCACGACCGATGCCGGTACGCGGCCTGCCGAGCCTGTTGCAAAAGCCGCTCCCGAAAAATTCCCGGACACGCCCGAAGCAACGCCGGCGCCGACGCCCTCACCCGCGGTAGCCGAAGCGCCCGTCCCGGTTCCTGCAGCCATCGAAACACCGAAAGCGTCTCCGGTGATCGCGCCCGCGCCCGAAATCCGGATCGCAGTGCAATATCCGCCCACCGTCCCGTCGGAATTGCAGGCACCGGCCGCTCCCGTCGTCGCCGAGCCCGCGCCGCCGACAGCCGTTGCTGAACCCGCGCCACCGCCGGTCGCAATTGAAACCCCGGTTTCGACCGGCTCGATTGCCGAGCAGCCCAAGGCCGCGGAACCCGTTGCCGCGGAACCTCTCGTTGTCGCTGATGATCCAGCGCCGGCTGTCGCAAGCGAGCCCGAAGTCAGGGTCGCCAGCCTGCCGGAAGCAACGAAGGCGCGCCTGCACACCGGACGCATCCCGCTTCCCAGACCGGCACCAAAGGTCAGAAGCAAGAAAGCCGCGCCGAAAAAACCTGCACCAAGACGGGCGACAGTGGTTCGGCGGACCGCCGCGATCGCCCAACCGACCGTTTCAGCGAACGCCACCCCGTTCTCGAACTTCATGGGCAACATGGGCCGAAACTGAGGAAGCCCGCCCGGCAGGCACCAAGGCTGGCTTTTTCTGCAATCGGGATTACATCGGCTGACACTCCCAATTGTCACGCCGCATGACCTCACTCTCCATCCTCGATCTTTCTCCGGTGCCCGCAGGCGGCTCCGCCGCGCAGTCGCTCCGCGACAGCATCGATCTCGCCCGTCATGCGGACGCGCTCGGCTATCGCCGCTACTGGCTCGCCGAGCATCACAACCTCCCGAATATCGCGAGTTCGGCGCCCGACATCATGATCGGGCAGATCGCAGCTGCGACACGCAACATGCACATCGGCTCCGGTGGCGTGATGCTGCCGAACCACGCGCCTCTCACGGTGCTAGAGCGATTCAAGGTCCTTGAGGCGCTGTTTCCGGGCCGCATCGATCTCGGTCTCGGCCGCGCGCCCGGCACCGACCACGTGACGTCGATAGCGCTGCGGCGCCGTCAGGATATCCGCGACGAGGACGATTTCCTCGATCGCTTCCAGGAATTGCTGCTGCTTTCGAATGACGGCTATCCGAAGGATCACCCGTTCAGCAACGTGCATGCGATGCCGAACGATGTCCCCCTGCCTCCAATCTTCCTGCTCGGATCGAGCGACTACAGCGCACAGCTCGCCGCCCAGATCGGCGCCGGATTCTCTTTCGCGCATCACTTTGCGGGCCACGATGCCGTTCACGCGATGCGGCTCTATCGCGACAGGTTCAAGCCATCGCAGCATCTGCAGGCGCCGCTTGCGATCCTCGCAACCGCAGCGGTCGTTGCGGAAACTGCCGGGGAGGCGGAACGGCTGGCCTCGACCATCGATCTGAATTTCGTTCGCCGCGCGAAGGGCGTTTATGCGCCACTGGAAAGCCCCGAGGTCGCGCTGGCCTACGATTACTCGCCGATCGATCGCGAGCGCATTGCCAAGAATCGCGAGCGCCTTGCGGTGGGGGATCCGGACATGGTGAAGGCGCGGTTGACCGAACTTGCGCAAGCCACCCAGGCGGACGAGATCATGATCACCACGATGATCTTCGATCACGAGGCACGCAAGCGGTCCTATTCTCTCTTGGCGGATGCGTTTTCTCTCGCATCGCGCCGTGCTATGCCGCAGCCGCAACCGGCCGCGGCTGGTTAGACGTGCACCGGCGAAAGGGCACAAGCCCCTCAACGGTCGTCATCAGTCTTGAGTGATCAGGGAGAGAGACTTGGGCAAGCATTTTTCGCTCACCACGACCGACAATCATTCGCTCGGGGCCTATCGCGCCGATCCGGCCGGCAAGCCGAAGGGTGCGATGGTCGTCGCGCAGGAAATCTTCGGCGTGAACAGCCACATCCGGAACGTCTGCGACCGGCTCGCCGCCGAGGGCTATGTTGCGGTGGCGCCCGCCCTGTTCGACCGCTTCGTGCGCGACTTTCAGTCGGGCTATTCGGCCGACGAGGTCGCGCATGCCCGCACGCACCTCACCAAGATCGACTGGCCGAAGATGCTGCTCGACATCCAGGCCGGCATCGATGAGGTAAAGTCGGTCGGACCGGTCGGCGTCATCGGCTTCTGCATGGGTGGCAGCGCTGCGTTTCTCGCGGCAACGCGTCTCGAAGGACTGAAAGCCGCCGTGGCGTTCTATGGCGGGCAGATCGTGAAGTTTGCCGATGAAAAGCCGAAATGCCCGGTGCAGATGCATTTCGGCGAAACCGATGCCAGCATTCCGATGTCGGACGTCGAGATCGTCAAGCAGAAGCGACCCGATTGCGAGATCTACGTTTATCCGGCCGGTCACGGCTTCTATTGCGACGAACGCGCGAGCTTCCATGATGCAAGCGCCAGGCAGGCATGGAAACGCGCGATCGAGTTCCTCGACAGGCACATGAAGTAGCGAGCGTCAATTCGGCGACTGAAATTACGAAAGCGCGCAGGGCTCAGCTCTGCGCGCTTTTTCTGTCGCGCTCAGAACCAGCGTTCACGCACCGTGATGGTGTCGCCCGGCCGCATCGGCATGTCGGGCTGCACACGCACCCGCATCGTTTCACCGTTGTAGCTTCGTGCCAGCAGGATATCGCTCTTGCTGGCGCGCGGAGCATATCCGCCCGCGATCGCGACGGCGGCTTCCACGGTCATGTTGGGCACGTAGGGATACTGACCCGGCGCGTTGACCTCGCCGAGAATGAAGAACGGGCGATAGACCTCGACCTCGACCGACACATGCGGATTGCGGATATAGCCGGCGCGCAGACGGTCGGCGATCGCGCGAGAGACCTGCGCGGTGGTCAGGCCGCGCACCGGCACCGACCCGATCAGGGTCATGGAGATATTGCCGGACGCATCGACGATGTAGGAATTGGTGAGACCTTCCTGGCCGAACACCTGCACGCGCAGGCGGTCGCCGGCATCGAGTTGATACGGAGCGTCATAGCCCGTAAGCCCCGCCGGCGCATAAGGGCCGCCTGCGGGCACCACCATCGGTGCCTGTACCGCGACCTGTTCGACCGGAGCCGTTTCGAGTGCCGCCGGCGAGATCGCAGCCTGATCGTGCACGCAAGCGGGCAACGCGAGCGCAGCAAACAGTACGGTCAGGCGGCGGAAATGGGCCTTGGGCCGCATGTGCGAATCCGGGCGGAAAAGTCCGAGCCGAATTAACGCCCTCTATGGTTAACAAATCCTCACCGCGGTCGATGGGTAACCGCATCGAGTCCAGCGCACATGCAAAGAGCGGGAGGACGGTCCCGCCGCTCCGCAACATTCCAATCAATTATCGGCGTCAGGCCGCGACACCAGTTCCGATCGGGCAACTCACGCCGGTGCCGCCGAGCCCGCAATAGCCGAACGGATTCTTCGCCAGATATTGCTGGTGATAGTCCTCGGCGAAGAAGAACTCGGGTGCATCGAGAATTTCGGTCGTGATCGCACCATAGCGCTTGTCGGCAAGCGCTTTTGTGTACATCGCCCTGGACTCTTCGGCGGCCTTGCGTTGTGCGTCATCGAAAACGTAGATGCCGGAACGATATTGCGTCCCGATATCATTGCCCTGACGCATGCCCTGGGTCGGGTCGTGGTTCTCCCAGAATGTCTTCAGCAGCTTCTCGTACGAAATCTTCTTCGGATCGAAAACCACAAGCACAACCTCGTTGTGCCCGGTTCGGCCGGAACAGACCTCTTCGTAAGTCGGGTTCGGCGTAGGACCCGCGGCATATCCGACAGCGGTCACGAATATGCCGTCGCCTAGCTCCCAGAACTTGCGCTCGGCACCCCAGAAGCAGCCCATGCCGAACAGCGCCTTCTGAGCCCCCTCCGGATAAGGACCCTTCAGCGGATTGCCGTTGACGAAATGGCTGGTTGCAGTGGGGATCGGTGTCGCGCGGCCGGGCAGCGCCTCGGCCTTGCTCGGAATGGTCAAAGACTTCTTGAACGTGAGCATCGGCAGGTCTCCCAATCTGGCCCCCAATATAGGCATCGCAGCGCCGTCCTGCAGCTACCGCCGGGATCACGTCTCGAACAGCCGGTTGAGAGCCGCAACGGCATCGGGGCAACACGTCATCTTCCCCTCGCAAGGGCGAGCCCCTATGCTGGCACCTCGATTTCAGGCCGTGGCCACCGGCATGTGAGGATAGTCATGAGGTTCACTACAATCGCGCTGGCGTTCGCCGCGTCCCTGCTCGCGGCTCCGCTGTCCGCCCAGACCACGACCCCTCCCCCTTATGGTGCGCCGATCACGCTCGAAGCCGCGAAGAAGGTCGTCGCCGCCGCCGAGTCGGAAGCCGCCCGCAACAACTGGCAGGTCGCCATCGCGGTCATCGATAGCGGCGGGCACCTCGTGATGATGATGAAGCTCGACAATACCCAGCTGGTCTCGATCCGGGTCGCCGAAGCCAAGGCGAAGTCCGCGCTCGGCTTCCGGCTGCCGACCAAACTGCTTGAGGATGCGGTCGCGGCCGGCGGCGCGGGCTCGCGGCTCCTGGCCGTCCCGGATATCGCGCCATTCGAAGGCGGCTTCCCGATCATCGAGGACGGCAAGATCATCGGCGCGATTGGCGTCGCGGGTGTCCTGTCCTCGCAGGACGCACAGGTTGCAAAGGCCGGCCTCGCCGCGCTCGGCGGCGCGACGCGCTAGCGGCATGCTTCAGCGCGCGTATCCGATCAGCGGCTTGGGCTTGCGCCCGAGCAGGATCAGGATTGTGCCGATGACGCCGAATACCAGCCAGGACGGCTGATCGAGCAAGGTGGTAATGAGAGGATTCCATACCACCGCGGGCAGGCTGTCCTGCACCTTGGCCTGCGCCGATTGCAGACTGGCGGCATGGATGTCGGTCCAGAGCTGCCCGAGCTTGTAGATGTAGATTCGGCTGTCCGCGATCGAGCGCGCCCCGTCATACATGATAAGGATGAAAGCGGCGGCGAGAACAATGACGCCGATCAGTCGCAGCAGCGCACGGATCATTTTGGGGTCCCAGGCATCCGAATAGGTCGGCGTGGACGAACCAGTCGATACCGTCCCGCGCCGCAGGGTTCAACCCGAATGGTCGCGGGAATTGTGGATCGGGTTCATCACTTGAGGATCATGGTCGGGTTCCGGTAGGGTCCGGCAAGATGGGCTTTCGCCCAAAAAAATCAGTTCCGCGTAGGGAGTTGTAATGCCCACCACGCCATCGGGTCGTAACAAGCGGCCCCATTTCACCGATCAGGAAGCGCTGCTGTTCCATTCCGAGGGCCGCCCCGGAAAGCTGGAAGTCGTGGCGACCAAGCCGATGGCGACCCAGCGCGACCTGTCGCTCGCCTACTCGCCGGGCGTCGCGGTCCCGGTCCTCGCCATCGCCGAGGACGAGAGCCGCGCCTTCGACTACACGACCAAGGGCAATTTCGTCGCCGTGATCACCAATGGCACCGCCATTCTTGGTCTCGGCAACCGGGGTGCACTCGCCGCAAAGCCGGTGATGGAAGGCAAGGCGGTGCTGTTCAAGCGCTTTGCCGACGTGGATTCCATCGACCTCGAAGTCTCGACCGAGGATCCGGAGGCATTCATCAACTGCGTCAAGCTGCTCGGCAAGGGCTGGGGCGGCATCAACCTCGAGGACATCAAGGCGCCGGAGTGCTTCATCATCGAGCAGAAGCTGCGCGAACTGCTCGACATCCCGGTCTTCCATGACGACCAGCACGGCACCGCGATCATCGCCGCCGCCGGCCTGCTCAACGCATTGGCACTCACCGGCCGCGACGTGAAGACGACGAAGCTCGTCTGCAACGGCGCGGGCGCCGCCGGCATTGCGTGCCTCGAGCTTCTCGAAGCGATCGGCTTTCCGCATGAAAACCTGATCCTGTGCGACACCAAGGGAGTGATCTACCAGGGCCGCACCGAAGGCATGAACCAGTGGAAGTCGGCGCATGCCGTGCCGACCAAGGCCCGCACGCTCGCCGACGCGCTGGTCGGTGCCGACGTGTTCTTCGGCCTGTCGGCAAAGGGCGCGGTGACGAAGGAGATGGTACGGTCGATGGCGGCCAAGCCGATCATCTTCGCCATGGCCAATCCCGATCCCGAGATCACCGCGGAAGAGGTCGCGGAAGTGCGCGACGACGCCATCATGGCGACCGGACGCTCCGACTATCCGAACCAGATCAATAACGTCCTTGGCTTCCCCTACATCTTCCGCGGCGCGCTCGACGTGCGGGCCACGACCATCAACATGGAGATGAAGATCGCCGCGGCTCACGCGCTTGCCGAACTGGCGCGCGAGGATGTGCCCGATGAAGTGGCTGCCGCCTATGGCGCGCGGCCGAAATTCGGACCGGACTACATCATTCCGGTGCCGTTCGACCCGAGGCTGATCTCGTTCGTGCCTCCGGCTGTCGCCAAGGCCGCAATGGATACCGGCGTCGCCCGCAAGCCGATCGTCGACATGGATGCCTATCGCCAGCAATTGCGCACGCGGCGCGATCCTGTCGCGGGTGTTCTGCAGCGGGTTTACGACCGGCTGCGCCGGTCGCCCAAGCGCGTCGTATTCGCCGAAGGCGAAGAGGAGCAGGTGATCCGCGGCGCCGCGACCTTCGTCAATGAGGGGCTCGGCACCGCGCTTCTGGTCGGGCGCGAGGATCGGGTGCGAGCAGCGGCAGCCGATCTCGGCGTCGAACTCGGCGACAACATCACGATCGTCAATGCTGCGCTGTCCAAGCGCAATACCGAATATACGAGCTATCTTTACGAGCGCCTGCAGCGCAAAGGCTATCTGGTTCGCGATTGCCAGCGGCTCGTGAACACCGACCGCAACCACTTTGCCGCCTGCATGGTGGCGCTGGGCGATGCTGATGCCATGGTGACCGGTGTCACCCGCAACTTCTCCGTCGCGCTGGAAGACGTGCGCCGCTGCATCGATCCGAAACCCGGCCATCGCGTCATCGGCGTATCGCTCGTGCTCGCGCCGCGCGGCCGCACCGTGATCGTCGCCGACACCGCGGTCACCGAAATGCCCAATGCGCAGGAGCTCGCCGACATCGCAGTGGAGGTCGCAGGCGTTGCGCGCCGGCTCGGCTATGAGCCGCGTGTCGCCTTGCTCGCGTTCTCGACCTTCGGCCACCCGCCCGGCGAGCGGGCGGCTCACGTGCAGGAAGCCGTGCGCATCCTCGATCAGCGCCGCGTCGACTTCGAGTATGACGGCGAAATGGCCGCGGACGTCGCAATAAATCCGGAACTGCAGACCGCCTATCCGTTCTGCCGTCTCACGGGTCCGGCAAACGTACTTGTGATGCCCGCATTCCACTCCGCCTCGATCTCGACCAAACTGCTGCAGGAGCTAGGCGGCTCGACCGTGATTGGACCGATCCTTGTCGGCCTCGACCGGCCGGTGCAGATCGTGCAACTCGGCGCCAAGGATGCCAACCTCGTCAACATGGCAGCGCTGGCGGGCTTTAACGTCAGCGGCTAGACACGGCGGTCATTTCCGCTATCGGCCAATCACGATCGCTTCACCAGGAAAACAGGATGCGCACCAACAGAACACTGCGCGGCGTGATTGCCGCGATCGCCACGATTGTCGACGGCAACGGCGCCATCGACCACGCGAGATCCCTGAAGCTTGCGCGCTATCTGCTCGAAAATGGATGCGACGGCCTGAATGTCCTCGGCACCACCGGTGAGGCTACCTCGTTCTCGCGCGAAGAGCGCATGGGTCTGATGAGCGCCTATCGCGACAACGGCCTTCCGATGCAGCGGCTGATGGTCGGCACCGGGGCAGCCGCGGTATCAGACGCAATCGCGCTCACCAAACATGCCGCAGGTCTTGGCTTCGCCGGCGCGCTGCTCTTGCCGCCCTTCTACTACAAGGGCGTGCCGGATGACGGGCTCGTGGCCTATATCGACGCGATCGTCAAAGCGACCGCCGACAAGCCGATCCCGCTCTACCTCTACCATTTCCCGGCCCAGTCCGGCCTGCCCTGGCACGTGGCGCTGGTCCGCCGCCTGGTTGAGGCGCATCCGACCCGCATCGTGGGCCTGAAGGATTCCTCGGGCGACATGCCTTATGCGCGCGAAGCGGCCAAGGTCGCGGCGGGCTTCGACGTCTTCCCCTCGACCGAGGCCTGTCTCCTCGACGCCCGCGGCGGCGAGTTCGCCGGCTGCATCTCGGCCACCGCCAACTGCAACGCCGACCTCTGCCAGCGTGCCTGGGCGACGGGCGACAAGACCGCCTATGACGAAGCGGTCGCGATCCGGAACCTGTTCAATGGCAAACCGCTGGTGTCCGGCATCAAGGCGCTCCTGGCCCATATCCATGGGGACCCGGCGATCGCGGCCATGAAGCCGCCCCTGGCGGAACCCTCGGCCGCGGACAGAACGGCCATTATCGCCGGATATGAGGCCGTCCGGGCCCGAAAGGTCGCCTGAAATTAGGGATTCCGGGCCGTTTTCGTTCGTTGACGGGACCCGGTCCCGCGATTATAACCCCCGCAAACAAGGCGGCGGCCTTCCGCCGCCTCTTTAGTTTCCGAAATCACCGTTCGGCCGCGCCCAAGGCATGCGCCCGGACCATCGCTCAGAGGGCCCCATGGCCAATACGAAGTCGGCCAAGAAGAAAACGCGCGTCATCGAGCGCCGCACCAAGATCAACCAGCATCGTCGGTCGATGATGCGCGGATATATCCGCAAGGTCGAAGAGGCGATTGCTGGTGGCGATCGCAACGTAGCCCTTGAAGCGCTGAAGGCTGCCGAGCCGCAGATCATGCGCGCGAGCCAGAAGGGCATCGTTCACAAGAAGACCGCGAGCCGCAAGGTCTCGCGTCTGACGCAGCGGATCGCAAAACTCGCGACCGCGTAAAAAGCTCGATTTCATCGAAGCTTTCGATCAAAGACCCGGCTCTGCCGGGTCTTTTGTTTTTGCCGACTGAGTGTCGCAGACGTGTCACACTTTCAGTGGCGTCGCAGCGCAATTTTGGCCGCGGCGCACCTCCCGGCGGGGTGCATAGGTTTGAATTTTGATCACAAAAAACGCCGGAAAAATAACGATTTACGGCCATAGTAAGTCAGGGACTTTCAAAATACCTGGCGCTGCCATCGCGCATGCGCATCACGCGAAGAATTTGAGATCACCACCGCGCGGGAAAAAGCGCGCGTGATTCAAGACGTTGTGGCGACAAATGCATGAATTACGCGGGGTTTGCGACGTCGCCGCGATTTGACGCGACCCCGGCGCGGACAAACCCGTTGCAGTTTGGAAGCGCGCGTGTATCTTCAAAACACCGCCGCGGCACCGCAGCGGCGGCCTTCAAGAAACGGTCTGTTTGAAAACTCACGAAAGATGAGGACGGGTGAGCTGTGTCTAAATTTCTCATCATCTTGATCTTGGCGCGGACAACGACTGACTAGAAGGCCAAATTTCACTGCTGAACTTCGCGACGTGCGTATCTGTATCTGCGTCGCTGGGAAGCTCCCGAAACTCTAACGTCGACAAAGAATCGGTCCACCGCGTGGAGGCGCGCGGATGGCAGGGGGAGTCATGACGACGGGCTACAAGCACACGAAAGGCCGTGCGCGCATATCGCGTCGAGCACGGCAGTCGGTTCGACAGAACGACTACGCAATGGACTTTACCCGGTTCGCACCGGGTCAATCGGACCGGCTTTGGCCGGCGATTGCGACCGGATCGCTGGGGGCAGCTTCTCCGCCGAATGTCGACTAGGGATCGCGCTCATTCGCTGCCGCACGTTCGAACCGGATTGCACCAAGTCCGCTACCGAAACTTCCCTTCAGAATGCTGCGTCCGAATGAGCTGCTCCCAAAGGGCTTTATCGCCCTGCATGTCACCCTTGGATTTTCGACATTCGGGAAGAGGCAACCGAAATGACGAGTTTGGAACAAGAGCGTTGGTCCCGCGTGAAGGGCCGGCTCAAAGCTGAAGTGGGCGACGATATCTTCTCGAGCTGGTTTGCTCGAATGGATCTGGAAGGCGTGGAGAAGGACACCGCTCGCTTGTCGGTGCCGACGCGCTTTCTGAAGAGCTGGATCCAGTCCCATTACAGCGATCGCGTCCTGCGCTGCTGGCAGGCCGAAGAACACGGCGTACAACGGATCGAACTGACCGTGCGTACCGCTGCGATCAAGGCGCCGCAGGCAAAGCCGCGCGTTGAAGAACAACCGGAGCCGTCGCGCGAGCAGAAGATCGAAAAGGTGGTTGGCGCCGAGCCGCGTCTGAGCGGTGCCGCCGCGCTCCCCGTCTCCGCTGCGCACGAGGCATCCGGCGGCTCACCGCTCGATCCGCGACTGACCTTCGATACATTCGTCGTCGGGCGCTCGAATACGCTGACGCATGCGGCCGCCAAGCAGGTTGCAGCAGCGCGGCGCGGCGACCTCGTGATGTTCAACCCGCTCTACATCCACGCGGGTGTCGGCCTTGGAAAGACGCATCTCCTGCAGGCCATCACCTGGGCCGGAAATGCGACCGGTGACCGCAAGGTTCTGTACCTTACAGCCGAGCGCTTCATGTACGGCTTCGTGTCCGCACTGAAGAACCAGAATGCCATCGCCTACAAAGAAGCGCTGCGCGGCATCGACGTGCTGGTGATCGACGATCTGCAATTCCTCACCGGCAAGAACATGCAGGCCGAGTTCTGTCACACGCTGAATGCGCTCATCGATGCCGGCCGCCAGGTCGTGATCGCAGCGGATCGCCCGCCAGCAGATCTCGAAACGCTCGACGACCGCGTGCGCTCGCGGCTCGCCGGCGGCCTCGTGGTCGAAATGGGACCGCTCGGCGAGGAACTGCGCTTTGAAATCCTGAAGAACCGCGTGCTCGCGGCCCGCGGACATCATCCGGGCTTCGAAGTGCCGGACACCGTCGTGTCCTACATCGCGAAGTCGGTGACCCATAACGGTCGCGACCTCGAAGGCGCGCTCAATCGCCTGCTCGCCCTCAGCAAGCTGAGCGGCCAGCCGATGACCATGGAGGTCGCCGAACGCGAAGTGCGCGATCTGATCCGTCCGCAGGAACCCAAGCGGGTCAAGATCGAGGACATCCAGCGCGTCGTGGCGCGGCAGTACAATGTCAGCCGCTCCGATCTGCTGTCGTCGCGCCGGACCGCCAATGTCGTGCGTCCCCGTCAGGTCGCCATGTATCTGGCGAAGACGCTGACGCTTCGCTCGCTGCCGGAAATCGGTCGCAGATTTGGCGGGCGTGACCACACCACCGTGCTGCATGCCGTGCGCAAGATCGAAAATTTGCTCGGCAACGACACGGCCCTCGCCGACGAAGTCGAAGCGCTGAAACGGCAATTGCAGATGGAATAAGGTGCCCTGAGGACTTGCCGAAACCGTTTCGGCGCGGCACCTTCGCGTCCCCCCGGCCGTCCGGCACCCCGCTGGCGGCCGGCAATTGTCACAGCGGCGCTGTTCCGGCGCATCAGGGTTTGCGAGATGAAGGTCACTGTCGAGCGCGCGCAATTGCTCAAATCGCTCGGCCACGTGCATCGCGTGGTCGAACGCCGCAACACCATTCCGATCCTCGCCAACATCCTGCTCCGGGGCGAGCGCGGCAGACTGGCGCTCAAGGCGACCGACCTCGATCTCGAGGTTAATGAGACGATTGCCGCCGAGGTGTCCCCCGGCGGCTCCACGACGGTTCCCGCGCACATGCTCTATGACATCGTGCGCAAGCTGCCGGACGGCTCGCAGATCGTGCTGGAAGCCTCCGGAGAGCGCTGCGTGCTAACAATCCGCGCCGGGCGTTCGCGCTTCACGCTGCAGACGCTGCCCGAGAGCGACTTCCCCGATCTCAATGCCGGCGACATGACGCACAGCTTCAGGCTGCAAGCCGCCGAGCTGAAGAAGATGATCGACAAGACGCAGTTTGCGATCTCGACCGAGGAAACCCGCTATTACCTGAACGGCATTTTCCTGCACACGGCGACCAGCGCCGGCAAGACCGAAACCCTGCGCGCGGTCGCGACCGACGGCCATCGTCTCGCACAGTTCGAAATTCCGCTGCCGTCCGGCGCCAAGGGCATGCCTGGCGTCATCGTGCCGCGCAAGACCGTCGGCGAAGTCCAGCGTCTGATCGAGGACGCGGAGGCGGAGATCCTGATCGAATTGTCGACCTCGAAGATCCGCTTCACGATCGGCGATGTGGTGCTGACGT